>JAABUV010004065.1_pt1 | contig 17852 bp, 8 predicted proteins | sample 5559971 | NCBI WGS metagenome assembly JAABUV01 (sample SAMN10711881, study PRJNA513362) | rock metagenome | isolation source: Antarctica rocks | place: Antarctica: Victoria Land, Knobhead nord | collected 2015-12-19
GTGGTTCGTTTGCCTTGCTTACGGCCATTCTGGACCGCCACTCATTAGCCGCAAGTTGTTTCCCGTTAGCTAGAAGCACCAAAACGACTGTACCCATCTGCAAGGCGAATGACCCACTAGGTCGAGCAAATCTCTTTTCTTCAATTGTTCGACATAAGCTTGTTGCAGGTGCCGGGCGACGTGGTATCGACCATTCTGCCACAGGCTTGCAGGTAAAGCGGACGGGGGGATTGGGATCATGAGCTTGATGAACCAAGTATCACGTTTTACTCCGGAGCAAAGATTCGAGCATTTTATTCTGTTTTTTGCAAGGGTGATGCGTTGATTGGCTTACCGGTGTCGTTGCTAACTGGAGGAACTGCTTGAAGTCGTCCGGGCCCTGGACGGAGGCGGGGAAGATGGCCTCGCGGCGGAACGGCCTGAAGCATGGGCTGACCGGCGATGGGGTCGTGCTGGCCGAGGGGGACGACGGCGAGGTCGCCCGTCGCTCGGAGGCCCTGGAGGGGGAATTGCGGCCGGGCGGCGAGCTGGGGCGGATCCTGGTCCGGCGGCTCGCGGTGCTCTCGGTCCGGATGGATCGGTGCGTCGAGCACGAGTCGGCCGCGGTCGCCGAGCGGGTCCGCCACGCGGGGGCCGACTTCGACGAGCGCCGGGCCGCCGAGGTCGATCGGCTCTTCGCATCGATCGCCGAGGAGCCCGCCGCCGCCGTCCGTCGCCTGATCGCGTCGCCCGAGGGGATCGACCGGCTGACCGAGGGCTGGGCCGCGCTCCGGTCCGAATTGGATCGGCCGGGGCAGGGCCTCTGGACCGCCGCGAGCGTCGACCGGGCCGACCGGCTGATGGGCCGCCGACTCGACGACCGGTCCGACTCGCGACTCCGTGACATCTCGCGGGCGAGCTGGGGCGACTTCTCGAAGCTGGAAGCCCACGAGGGGGCCGGGCTCGACGACCGGGCCCGTCGCGAATGGGCCCGCGATCGGCTGGTCGAGACGATCGACGCCGAGCTGGCCGACCTCCTCGACTTGAAGGAGTCGCTCGACCTGGAATCGTTCGAGCAAGACCGCGCCGAGGCCGGCCATCGGGCGTTGTTTGACCCGTCGAAGGAGGCCGACAGGGCCCGGAGGTACGAGGCCGCCGCCGAGCGTGGCTTCTACCGAGCCCTCCGCGAGTTCCGCGAGGCCGAGGACGCCCGAGCCGCCGCCGAGCCCGAGGCCGCCCCCGCCGGATCTTTGGTGCCAGGTGGGACTTGCGGACCGTTGGCTTCGTGTTGCACGGGGCCCGCCGCCCCGCCCTCGGCCGCCCCTCGGCCTCCGAGCGGGGCCGTCCCGATGCCTTATGCGCGGGTCGTTTCGACGGACGACGCCCCCCGGTCGATCGGCTCGGACCCGGTCGGGCCCCGGCCGGGCCCTCCGGGCACGTTCCGGTAGGACTCGGCCGCCGCCATCCGGCTTCCTTCGCCACGAGAACGCGGCGGATCTGGCCCGGGCGCGTCCCGACGGGTCGGCCGACCGTGGCCGGTCCGACCGAACGGACCCGCGAAAGGTCCGAGGGGCTATCCGGAAACATTTCCTTGACCTGCCAATGAGTGATGACCAATGGACGATGTTTGATGGGTGAGAAATCCTCGGAGATTTCCCCGGCATCGGCATCGTATGCCGTCTCGCTTATCGATCATATCTCATTGACCATCAACCACTTCCAATCCCGGATAGCCTCCGAGCGAGCCTTTCCGCTCAGGCCGACCCGGAAGGCCGGCGCCGGAGGCGGGAGGCGGCGAAGATCGCCCCCATGCCGACGAGCAAGCCCAGCGAGGCGGGCTCGGGCACGGTGGCGGCCGGGGTGAAAGTCACCCCGAGCGTCGGCGGGGTGATGAGCGTCGGGGCGAACCGGAAGGTTTCCACGCTGTTGAACTGCGTGTTCTCATCGAGCCCGAGCCCCTGAAATCGCAGGGCCAGGAAGTCGGAGCCGGCCACCAGGGATTAAATGGTCGCCGCGCTCAGGGTCAAGGTCTGCACGGTGTTGCCCACGGCGGTCGGGTTGTAGGTGGCCAGTTGCGTTGCCGTCGTCGTCGCGTCCTTCAGGCCGATCGTCCCGGTCCCGGCGTAACCGAAGATCCCGACCACCTGCCCCGTGCCACTCGTGAACGAGGATTCCTGGAACGTGAACGTCACCGACTGGATCGAGGCATTCCGCAGCGATCCGAGGTTGAATTCGGCCACCGAGCGGGACTCGGCATTGCTCGCGCCAAGGTTGGTGAACCGGGTCACGATCAGGCCAAAAGTCGCCGGGCTGCTCGTGTTGAGCCCGGTGAAGGTGCCGGAAAGGTTCGGGTCGGTGATGTTGGCGTCGGTGCTGGCGACGATCGTGCTGAATGCGGCACGAGCCTCGCCACCTAGCCCGGATGCCAGTCCGAGCACGGCGGCCGTCAGGAGGGAGCGTCTCATCGGGTTCGTTCCTTGCTGGGGGGGGAAAGCCGGCGGGCAAACGGCCCGCGTGGGGACATCATGGGGAGTCGTCAACCGGGGAGGCAATAGGGAAACGAAACGAACCGCCAACTGTTGTGTCCTTGCCTCATTGTCCATCGTCGATTCGAGTTTCTCCTCCTGCATCGGTGGGCGGTCCGCTCAAATTCGCCCGCCACCCTCGGCCCCGAGATCACGGCGGCCCGGGTCCGTTCACGCCCCGATCCGCTCCAGGAGCCGGGTCGATCGCTCCAGGAGGTGCCGCCGAGCCGGGTCGTCGCCGACCCAGGCGGCCCGGTCGGCGATGGCGGCCACGCGGTCGCGGAGCCGGGCCAGGCCGGCGAGCGAGGCCGGGCCGGCGCCCAGCTCCCCCTCGGCCGCTTCGAGCTGGCGGGCCAGGTCCTCGGCGTCGACCCGCTCGGGGACGACCGCCAGCGGGTGCGCGGCGGGCTCGTCGCGGTGGCGGTCAAGCAGGCCGTTGACGAGGGCGGCCAGCGGATCGATCTGCTCGGACCGGTCCCAGACGTACCGGAGGACCCAGAGGTCGGAGGGGTTGGCCGCGTCCCGCCCGCTGAGCAGGGCCGAGGCCGCCAGGAGCTTGAGCATCTTCACGGCCCGGCGGTCGGAGATCGCCACGCCGAGGTCGCGGACCTTGAAGACCGCCTCGGCGTAGGGCTCGGTGACCCGCGACAGGTCGACCTCGTGGACCCGCCCCGAGAGCGCCCGGAGGTCGGCCGCCGAGACGGTGGTCTCGGCCCCGCCCGACCGCTCCAGCGCCCAGCCGGCCGCGAGGAGCCGGGGCATCGCCTCGCGGGCCAGGTGGTCGACGTGGCACCGGAGCAGGAACCGGTCGAACAGGGCCCCCAGCGCCTCGTCCTCGGCCAGGTGGTTCGAGGCCGAGAACAGCGAGAGGAGCGGGAGCCGGTGAACCTCCGCCCCCCGCCGATAGACCCGCTCGTTGAGGACCGTCAGCAGGTTGTTCAGGATCGCGCTGTTGGCGTTGAAAAGCTCGTCCAGAAAGGCGAACTCGGCCTCGGGGAGCATCCCCGTGGTGACCGTGGCGACGGTCCCCTCGCGGAGCTTGACCAGGTCGATCGGCCCGAAGACCTCGTTGGGCTCGGAGAATCGCGTGAGCAAGTATTCGAAGTACCGCCCCCGGACCGCCGAGGCGAACTGGCGGATCAGGGCCGACTTGGCCGTGCCGGGAGGGCCGTAGAGGAACAGGTGCTCGCCGGCCACGGCCGCCAGGGCGATCAGGTCGACCACCTCGTCGCGGCCGACGAACCGGCGCTTGAGGTCGTCGACCACATCGGCCCGGAGCCTCTGGACCGTGTCCTCAACCAATGGGCACCCCCTCGGGGCGGGGGGCGGGGCGGGCCCGGCCCAGGCCGTCGTAGACCCGCTCGACGTGATCCATCGCGGCCCCCCGGGGGACCCAGCCGGGCTTCTCGGCCCGGCTCAGCCGCTCGGCGTAAAGCATCAGGAGGCCGGGGTGCCCGCCGAGTCCCGGCTCGCTCGGCCCCTCCTCCAGGTCCGACAGGACGCCCGAGAGCGGCCAGTCGCGGAGGACCCCGGCCAGAATCGCCGTCAGCCGGTCGCCCGGGGCGATCGACCGGGCCCGACGATAAATCTGGGGCAAAAACCGAAAGGCCAGGTCGGCCGAGAGGTCCTCCGAGGCCGACCTCGGTCGCGGCGGGACGATCAGCCGACGCTCCATCTCCCCGGCCGGCTCGGACCGGCTGACCAGGAACCAGCACGCCTGCCGGACCAGTTCCGAAGCCGCCAGCGCCGAGGGGGCGTCGAAACCGATCGGCGGCCCCGCCACGTCGAGCCGGTGATCGGAGAACGCCAGCTCCAGGACCCCCAGCGCCTCCGGTCGGTCCCCCTCCCAAGGGTCCGGCCGCCCCCGGAACACGACCCGCCCGTCGTCGAAGAGGCCCCGGAGGAATTCGCCCAGCGATGCCATGTCGGATCCCGGCCCACGCGCGGTCGCCTCCCAGGTCTTCGAGGGTCCATCCTACCCGGACCGGCGGGCCCCGCGACAGGTTCCGGAGGTCCCCCCTCGAAGAAATCGCCAGGCCCGGGCCCAAGGAATCGCCGAGCCGGCCGTGATGGGTGATACCGGGGCGGCCCGCCGCTGGACGCGACCGGCCGGCCGTCGTACCCTGGTGACATCCTCGGAACGAATTCGGAGCCGGGACCGTCCCAGGTCGACGACCGGCTTCCGCCGCGCCTCCTCTCCAACTCTCCGGGAGATCCACCGATGCGACCCGACGACCGACGGCACCGGCATCGCTGGGCCCTGGCCCTGGCGGCACTCGGGACGATGGCGAGCCTCGGGGCCGACCCGGTCCCGGCCCCGTCACCGGCCCCGGCCTCGCGACGGGTGGTCGCGCCGATCACCCCGGAGGTCCCCGGGCCGGTCGTCGCCGCGCTCCAGGGGGGGAAGTACGCCGAGGCCGCCCCGGCCCTCGACGGGCTGATCGCCGGGGCCAAGGACCCGGCCGCGAAGTCGTATTATCGCCTGCTCCGGGGCGTCGCCGGCCGGCTCGGCGGTGACCCCGACGGCGCCCGCCGGGCGCTGGCCGCCGCCCTGGCCGAGGAGCCCCGGGGACCCTGGGCCGCCAAGGTCCGCTCCGAACTGGCCGCCGTCGAGCTGGCCGCCGGCAAGCCCGCCGCCGCCGAGGCCCTGGCCCGGGTCGAGGCCCAAACCCTGCTCGGACCCGACCGGAAGGACCGCCTGGCCGGGGTCTACCACGCCTTCGCCCGCCGGCTCCTGGCGCCCGACGACCCCCTCACCGCGCCCGACCCGGCCGCCGCCCATGCCCTCCTGGCTCGGGCCCGCGAGCTGGCCCGGGGCGAGGCCCTCCGCGCCTCGCTCCTCTTCGCCATGGCCCGGGCCGCCCAGGCCCCGGAGGCCCGGGGCAAGCCGATCAACCCGATCCAGGACTTCCGGGCCTACCTCGACGAGTACCCCAAGGGAGCCGACCGGGACCTTGCCCGGTTCCACCTCGGTGAGGCCCTGCTCGCCGCCGGCCAGCCCGGGCCGGCCCGCCTGGCCTTCGCCGACCTGGCCCGCGACCTGGCCGGCCCCGGGCCCGTCGAGCCGATCGGTCTGCCCTCGAAGGATCGGGCCGGACTCCGGGCCCGGGCGCTCTACCAGGTCGCCAAGACCCACGGGATCCCCGCCCCCGTCGACGACGCCCAGCTCAACCTCGGCGTCGCCGCCCTCCGCCGCTATCTGGCCGCGGCCCCCGGGGACCCCGGGGCCCCCCGGGCCGCCTTCGAGATCGGGGCCTCTTACCTCCACCGGGGCCAGGCCGACGCGGCCATCGAGGCCCTGCAAGGCTTCCTCAAAGGGGAGGGGTCCAGGGTCGAGCCCGACCGGGCCCGGTCCGACCTGGCCGGGCTGGCGATGACGGCCACCTTCGAGGTCGCCCGGGCACTCCAGGGACAGGGCAAGTTCGACCCGGCGATCGCCGCCTATCGCGGCTACCTGGCGAAGTTTCCCGACGGCCCGCAGTCGGCCGACGCCCAGCGGGCGATCCTGGACGCCCAGCTCCAGGCCGCCGCCGAGGCCCTGGCCCGCGAGAAGTTCGCCGAGGCCCGCGCCGGCTGGCAAGCCTTCGTCGCCGGGAACCCGCTCGACGCCCGGGTCCCGGCGATCCTCTTCGAGGCCGGCGGGAGCTTCGAGTCCGAGAAGAAGTTCGCTGAGGCCGTCGCCGCCTGGGAGACCCTGATCGGCAAGTTCCCCGGGACCGAGCCCGCCGGGCACGCCCAGTTCGCCGTCGCCTCGATCTTCGAGTCCGAGAAGGGCGACCTCTCCGGGGCCATCGAGCGATTCCGGAAGGTGGCCGTCGAACCCTGGAAGGCCCAGGCCGACCAGCGGGTCGCCGCGATGGAGGCCAAGGCCCTCACCGTGGTCAGCCCCCGGGCGTTCCGATCGGGCGAGACGGCCCACCTCAAGGTCACGACCCGGAACCTGGAGACGTTGACCTTCACCGCCTACAAGCTGAACGCCGAGGCGTATTTCCGCAAGAAACGGGTGCTGGGCGGGGTCGAGTCGCTCGACGTCGGCCTGGTCGCCCCCGACGCCGAGTGGACCGTCCCGGTCCCGGGCTTCGGCCGGTTCAAGCCAATCGAGGCGAACTATGACCTCAAGGTCGCCGTGCCGGGCGTCTACGTGGTCAAGGTCTCCGACGAGAAGACCTTGCAGGCCACGGCGATGGTGGTCGGCTCGGACCTGGAGGCGATCGTCAAGGTCTCGCACGAGCAGATTTTGGTCTTCGCGCAGGACATGAAGACCGGCAAGGGCCGCAAGGGAGCCCGGGTCCTGGTGGCCGACGGCTCCGGCGTGATCCTGGAGAAGGTGGCTGGCGACGACGGCGTCCTCCTGGCCGGCTGGGACAAGCCCCTGGCGGGCCCGACCGCCAACGCCTCGCTCCAGTACCTGATTCTGGACGGCCCCGACGCGGCGGGCTCGGCCCTGGCCGTGCCCGACAAGGTGGCGCAGGGAATCGCCCCCCGGGCCTACATCTACACCGACCGACCCGCCTACCGGCCCGGCCAGGAGGTCGCCATCCGGGGCGTGGTCCGCGAGGCCAAAGACGGCCAGTACGCCAACCCGGCCGGGGCCCTTTACAAGCTGGAAGTCCGCGACGCCCGAGGGCGGACGATCCTCTCCCGGCCGACCACGCTCTCGGCTTTCGGGACCTTCCACCAGGCCCTCCGGCTCGACCCCGGAGCGCCCGTCGGGGCGTATCAGGTCAGCCTCTCGGAGCCCGGCCGGCCGGCCTTTGGCGGCCAGTTCGAGGTCCGCTCGTACCGCCTGGAGAAGCTTGATCTGGAGTTCGACCTCCCCCGGGCGGTCTACACCCGGGGCGAGACGGTCAAGGCCGACCTGATCGCGAAGTACCAGTACGGCGCCCCGGCGTCGGGCCGGCCGATCGAGGTGACGCTCCCCGACGGCCGGACACTCCGAGGGGCGACCGACGAGGCCGGCAAGTTCCACGTCGAGTTCCCCACCGACGGGTTCGCCGAGGAGCAGGCCCTCCGGATCGTGGCCCGGCTCCCGGTCGACAACGTGGCCGCGGTGGCCGGGGTGATCCTGGCGACCCAGGGATTCCGGATCGGCCTGGCGACGCCCCGGACGGTCTACCTCGACGGCGAGACCTTCGCCCTGGACGCCACCACCCTCGACGCCCAGGGCAAGCCGAGCGGCCAGGAACTCCGGATCCTGGTCCTCAAGCAGGTCACCCAGGGCGGGCGGACCACCGAGCGCGAGTCCGCCCGGCACGTCCTGACCACCGACAAGGAGACCGGCAAGGCGACGCTCTCGCTCAAGGTTGAGGACGGGGAGGGCGGATCCTACATCCTCCGGGCCGCCGGGACCGACCGGGCCGGCAACCCCGTCGTCGCCGACCGGGCCCTGGAGGTCTCCGGCAAGGACGACGCCACCCGGCTCCGGATCCTGACCGACCGCCAGTCGTTCAAGGTCGGCGAGTCGGCCGCCGTCAACCTCCACAGCCGATCGAAGGCCGGCACGGCGCTCCTGGCCTGGGAGGCCGACCGGATCCTCCAGTACAGGCTCGTGCCGATCGCCGAGGGGGACAACCGGCTGACCTGGGAGGTCGACGGCCCCCAGTTCCCCAACTTCACCCTGACCGCCGCCCGGATGGCCGGCGACAAGTTCGACCGGGCCGCCCTGGATATCCGGGTCGAGCGCGACCTCCGGGTGACGGTCCAGCCGACCAGGCCCGCCGTGGGCCCGGGCGAAGAGGTCGAGGTCGAGGTATCGACGGTCGACCAGCTCGGCCGGCCGGTCGCGGCCGAGGTCGGCCTGGCCCTGGTGGACCGCTCGCTCCTCCGGCAGTTCGCCGACCCGCTCCCGGCGATCGGCCGCTTCTTCTACGACCAGACCCGGACCGGGGCCTTCGCCACCGAGGCGACCAACACCTTCCGCGACGAGCCGGCCACCACCCCCGTCTCCGAGGCCGTCGTCGAGGAGGCCGAGCGGCTCGCCGCCCAGACCCGCAACGACGTCAGCCGGGGGGCCGTCCGCCTGGAGGCTGGGTTGCTGTCTGCTTCCTCAGAAACCCTCAAAAGGCGACACGGCGACGCCAGTGAGCCCTTCTCGAACCGCTCGTATGCCGACATCCCGAACCGTTCCGCGCAAGTCGGGGGAGGAGGCCTGGGCAGGCCGGGCCCGGCCGGGCAGCCCGCCCCCGCGAGTCCCGACCCGGCGGCCGCGCCCAGGGGCGCCGAGGATCTCAACTCGAGCCTCCAGTACAGCTTCACAGCCCGGAGCCTCCGCGACGTTAAGGATGCCGACGGGAGGCTCTTCGACGGGCCGGCCGACGCCACGAACGACGACTTCGACCAGAACCAGCTCGACCTGGGCTTCTCGACCGCCGCGAAGCGGAAGGCGAACAGGGCCGCCCCCCTCGGCGGCTTCGAGCCGACCCCGCTCGGCAAGGCGGGCCGGGTCGAGCAGGCCGCCTCGCCCCGCGAGCGGTTCGCCGAGACGGCCTACTGGAACCCCTCGGTCGTCACCGGCAAGGACGGCAAGGCCGCCGTCCGGTTCAAGGCGCCGGCGGCCCTCTCGGAATACCGGTTCTCGGCCCGGGGCGTCACCGGGGGCGACTCGCTGGTCGGCCAGGGGACCGCGACCCTCTCGATCCGCAAGGACTTCTCGGTCGACCTCCGGCTCCCCGCCATCCTGGCCCAGGGCGATAAGCCACGGTTCGTGGCGCAGGTCCACCACGTCGGGGTCAAGGGCCCGGCCGAGATGAGCCTGACGATCTACTCGGGCGAGCGCCAGCAGGTCTTCCCCCGGAAGCTCGACCTCAAGGCCGACGGCGTCGAGGAGATCCTGTTTGAGCCCTTCGAGGTCCCCGACGGCGAGTCGGTCCGGCTGACCCTGACGGCCAAGGCCGGGGACGCCTCGGACGAGCTGGTGGCCGAGGTCCCGATCCGCCCCTGGGGCGTCCTGGCGACCGCCTCGGCCTCGGGGACCTCGTCCGACGACGTGACCGTCTTCGTCGGGCTCCCGCCGGGACGGGCCTACGAGGACCCGGACCTCCGGATCGACGTTTCTCCCACCCTCCGCCGGCTCCTGATCGAGCTGGCCCTGGGCCGGGAGATGCGCCCCCTGACCCGGAACGACCTGCTCTGCCGGCCGATCCCGACCGACACCACGGCCGACCGCGCGTCGGACCTCCTGGCGGCGACCTCGGCCCTGGCCTACCTCCGCGAGGTCAAGGCCCCCGGAGCCCCCGAGGCCGCCCGCCTGGCCGACCGGATCCGGGGCCTGGCCGCCGAGCTGGTCACCGCCCAGCTCGACGACGGCGGCTGGCCCTGGGTCGCCCGCCGCGAGGGCCGCAAGGCGATCGCCAGCGACCGGATGGCCTCGGCGCAGGCCGCCTCCGCCCTGGCCGAGGCCCGGTCCCTGGGCCTCCTGCCCGAGCCCGCCGCGCTGGACAAGGCCGCCACCTACCTGACCGCCGAGTTCAACCGATCCGGCGGCGACCTGGAGGCCCGGGCCGCGATCCTCCACGCCCTGGCCACCCTGGGCAAGGCCAGCTTCGAGCAGGCCAACGCCCTGAACCGGGTCCGCCAGAGCCTCCCCGACGTGGCCCTGGCCTACCTCGCCCTGACCCTGGCCCGGCTCGACCGCGCGACCCTGGCCGATGAAGTCCTCGGGGTCCTCGGGCCCCGGGCCAAGTCCGAGCCGGTCGGGCCGGGCCGGAAGCCCCGGACGTACTGGGAGGGCAAGGGACAGGGGCCGTATCACCGGGGGGCCGTCGAGACGACCGCGCTGGCGGCGCTGGCGTTCGCCCGGGTCCGGCCGCAGGGTCCGGAGTCCGGGTCGGCCTCGGAGTGGCTCCTGGCCCACCGATCGGGCGAGGGGTGGGCGCCCCACAAGGCCAAGGGCGCGGCCCTGGCGGCGCTGGCGGCCCGGTTCGGCAAGGCCGGGTCGGCCGAGGACCGCTACCGCCTGGTCGTCACCGTCAACGACGCCGAGGTCCACCGGGCCGAGGTCGCCGGGTCGCCCGAGGGGGCCGCGATCCTGGTCCCCCGGAAGGTCCTCAAGGTCGGCGACCCCAACCGGATCCGCTTCCACATCGAGGGCCGCGGGACCTTCGGCTACGCCGCCACGATGACCGGCTTCGCCCGCGACCTCGCCCCCGAGCAGAAGCGGGACGGCAAGCCGTTCCTGATCCACGACCGGGCCTACCTCCCGGCCGATCCCGAGCTCGACGGCAAACCGCTCCCCACCGGGTTCGCCGCCGCGATCAACCCGACGACCTTCGTCAACAAGGTCACCCAGGTCGCCCGGGGCGGCCGGGCCCGGGTCCGGATCCACGCCGACAAGCCCGACCAGGCCGCGCGGCCGACCTGGGACCGCGAGTTCCTGGTGGTCGAGGAGACCCTGCCGGCCGGCTCGACCCTGATCGAGGGGTCGGTCCGGACCACCGCCAGCTCGTTCGACCTGGCCGACGGCGTCCTGACCCTCTACTTCGCCCCCGACGACGGCCTGGGCCGGATCGAGTACGACGTCGCCGGCTACCTCCCCGGCACCTACCGCTCGCCGCCGGCCCGGATCCGGGCGGCCTACGACCCCGGCCGGGTCCACCTCGGCGAGGCCGGCTCGCTCCAGGTCCTCGCCCCCGGCGAGCCCGCCACCGACCCCTACCGCGCCACGCCCGACGAGCTGTACGCCCGGGGCAAGGCGCTCTACCAGGGCGGCCGGCTTGCCGAGGCCGCCGGGCCGCTGGAGGAGCTGTTCGCCGGCTACGGCCTCAAGGACGAGGTGGCCAAGGACGCCGCCCGGATGCTCCTGACGGTCCACATCAAGGACTATCAGCCCCGGAAGGTGGTCCAGGACTTCGAGATCCTCCGCGAGAAGGGCCCCGAGCTGGTCATCCCCTTCGAGGAGATCCTCGCCGTCGGCCGGGCCTACCGCGACATCGCCGAGCCCGAGCGGGCCTACCTGGTCTTCCGGGCCATCGCCGAGGCCAGCACCATCGAGGACGCCCGGGTCGGCGAGGCCCTCCGCCAGAGCGGCAAGACGCTGGAATCGGTCGCCTACCTGATCGACCTCTGGCGCGAGTCGCCCAACACCGCCACGATCGAGAGCGACTTCTTCGGGCTCTCGCAGGCCCTCGCCTCCGCCGCCGGCCGGGCCGGGACCGACCCCGCCCTCCGCCGCGAGCTGGCCGGGGCCGGCGTGACCCGGTCCGAGCTGCTCCTCCAGTCGATCCGGATGATCGGGGCGTTCCTCTCGCAGTCGCCCCGGAACCCCCTGGCCGACGAGGCCAGCCTGGCCCTCCTCGGCTCGTACCTGGAGCTGGAGGACTTCGAGTCGGTCGTCAAGCTCGCCCCGAGGTTCGCCGGGCTCTACCCCAAAAGCAACTTCCTGGACAGCTTCCAGTACTCCGAGGCCCTGGGCCGGTTCTCCCTCGGCCAGTACGACCGGGCGATCGAGGTCGCCGAGGCCATCGCCCGGGCGACCTACAAGGACCCCAACGGCGTCGACCAGCCCAGCCCCAACAAGTGGCAGGCGATCTACATCCTCGGCCAGATCTACGACGCCCGCCGGAACCCCGCCCGGGCCGTCGACTACTACAAGCAGGTCGCCGACCGCTTCGCCGACGCCGCCGGGGCCGTCAAGGCTCTGACCCGGAAGGAGCTGAAGCTCCCCGAGGTGGCGGTGATCCGCCCGGCCGGGGTCGCCGCCGGTGCCCCGGGGAGGCCCAGGCCGGCCGTCCCCGACCGGGTCGAGCTGGGCTTCCGGAACGTCGCCGAGGCCGACTTGAAGGTCTACCCGGTGGACCTGATGCGGCTCTATTTAACCCGCCGGAACCTCGCCGGGATCGCCGGGATCGACCTGGCCGGGATCACCCCGCTCCACCAGTCGACCGTCAAGCTGGGCGACGGATCCGACTTCGCCGATAAGATCAAGACGCTGGACCTCCCGCTGACCAAGGAGGGGGCCTACCTGGTCATGGCCCGGGGGGGCGAGCTCTACGCCTCGGGCGTGGTCCTGGTCACGCCCCTGGAGCTGGAAGTCCTGGAGGAGGCCGACTCGGGCCGGGTCCGGGTCACCGTCCGCGACGCGGCGACCGGCGACCTGATGCCCAAGGTCCAGGTCAAGGTGATCGGCGGCAACAACCCGGCCTTCTTCACCGGCCAGACCGACCTGAGGGGCGTCTTCGTCGCCGAGGGGGTCAACGGCCCGGTGACCGCCGTCGCCCGCAAGGGGGCCGGCCAGTACGCCTTCTATCGCGGGACCGCCCCCGTCGGGGCCGGCTCGACGATCACCTCCTTCAACGGCGCCACCAAGACCGAGGCCGGCCAGCCCGGAGCACAAGCCCCGGCCGGCGGCGCGAAGCCGGACGCTTCGCAGGCCCTCGACAAGAACCTCCGGGAACAGAACACGAACAACCAGATCCGCCAGCTCGACCGGCTCCAGGACCGTTACAAGGCCATTCCCGCCCCCTCGGGGGTCAACCCGTTCTGACCATCGACTGCAGGAGGGCTCGGGACTCGGGACCGAAGACCTCGGAGCCGAGCCCGGCCCTTGGCGGGCCCGCTAGAATACCGACCGTGGCGGCGGTCCGGGGCGGGCACGGGGGTCGAGCGGCATGGCGGGATTCGAGCCGGAGGAGATGGACATCGCCGCCGGGGCCTTGCCGGCGGCCAAGCCGGGCGGCCGGCGGATGGTGACCGCGGCGCTGCTCCTGGCGATGGCCGTGGCCGCGCTGGAGCAGACGGTGGTCTCGACGGCGATGCCGAGCATCATCGCCCAGCTCAAGGGGTTGGATATTTATCCCTGGGTGTTCTCGGCCTACCTGCTGGCCTCGACGGTCTCGACCCCGGTCTACGGCAAGCTGGCCGACCTCTGGGGCCGTCGGCGGGTCCTCCTGTTCGGGCTCGGGCTCTTCGCGATCGGCTCGGCCCTCTCGGGGCGGGCGACGTCGATGCCCGAGTTGATCGCCATGCGGGTCGTCCAGGGCCTGGGGGCGGGGGCGATCGGGCCGATCGTCCTGACCATGCTCGGCGACCTCTTCACCCTGGAAGAGCGGGCCAAGATCCAGGGGCTCTTCAGCGCCGTCTGGGGCGTCTCCAGCGTGGCCGGGCCCTGGCTCGGGGGCTACTTGACCGACAACCTGTCGTGGCGATGGGTTTTTTACATCACCGTCCCCTTCGCCCTGGCCGCCGCCTGGGTCCTGGTCCGCCACGTCCGCGAGGACGTCCGGCGGGCCGAGGTCCTGCCGATCGACTGGCCCGGCGCCGCCCTGCTGGCGACCGGCTCGACGCTTCTGTTGCTGGCGATCCTCCGGGGGCCCTCGGCCTCGATCGGCTCGGTGGTCGGGCTGGGATCGGCGGGGGTCCTGATCCTCGGGCTCTTCGGGGTCGTGGAGCATCGGGCGGCCGACCCGATCCTGCCGCCCGACCTGTTCGCCCGGGGCTCGATCGCGGCGGCGGTGGCCGGAAGCTTTTTGATCGGGGCCCTTCTGTTCGGGATCGACACGTATGTGCCGCTCTATGTCCAGGGGGTCCTGGGCGGCAAGGCGACCGAGGCGGGCGAGGCGATCACGCCGCTCTTCCTGTCCTGGGCGTTCAGCGTCTTCCTGGCGGCCAAGGTGGTGGTCCGGTTCGGCTTCCGGACGACGGGCGTGGCCGGGATGGCGATGGTCGCCGTCGGGGTGGGCGGGCTGGCGCTGGGGGCCGATCATCCGAGCCACGCCCTGAGGCTGTTCCAGGGCTCGCTGGTGGTGATCGGCCTGGGGTTCGGCCCGGCCTCGCTCTGCTGCATCCTCGGGGTCCAGAACGAGGTGGACTGGAACCGCCGAGGGGTGGCGACCGGGGCCGTGACGTTCAGCCGGGTCCTGGGCGGGGCGCTGGGGGTCGGGCTTCTGGGGGCGACGCTGGCCTTTGACTTCGCCCACCGGCTGGCCCGGGTCGGCGCCGGCGGGCTCGACGTGGTCGCCGCGCTCCGACCCGAGACCCACGCGATGCTTTCGAGCGGCCAGTTGGCGGCCGTCCAGGGGGCCCTGGGCCGGACCCTCCGCGACGTCTTCCTCCAGATGCTCGCCCTGTCCTTGGTGGCGATCTTCTGCGCCACCCGGCTGGCGGCGGGCCGGGCGGTCTCGCGGGTCGAGCCGAGCCTCGAGGGCGACCTCGCCCTGGCGACCCTGGAACCCTGAAATTCCCGCCGGGGGATGGGGTGACTTCGGGGCCCGCCCGGTTTAGGATGGCCAGCGTCTCTGAATCCCCTCGGCCCCATCCCCGAATCACGAAATCCCGGAGGGTCATCGATGACCGTCGACGGGCCACGTCGCCGCCTTCTCGCCCTGCTGATCCTGACCCTGACGCCGCCGGTGGCGGCCCGGGCCGACGACCTGAGCGCCACCGACTGGAAGCTCAAGGTCGACCCGCCGGCCCAGGCCCCGACGGCGCCAGCCTCGAAGGACTTCGCGATCCCGTTCCCGGCCAACTTCGGCGGCGGGGGCGAGGCCGTGTATCCCAGCAGCCCCAGCCCCTTCGTCGCGATCGGCAAGAACGCCTTCGACAACGACGTCCGCCAGGTCTGGGATCTCTCGACCCGGAAGCTCGTCGGCTCCTTCAAGGGACAGATCGGCTTCGACGAGAAGACCGTCGCCCTGAGCCCCGACGGGGCCTACCTCGCCGGCAAACCGACGTTCCGGAAGACCGTCGAGGTCCGGGCGACCAAGAACGGCCGGGTCGTCCAGTCGTTCGACGTCGACTCGCCGTTCGTCGATTTCGTGGACTTCGCGGCCGGGGATCGCCTGGTCTTCGGATTCCTCCAGGATGGCCGATTTCAGGTCGGCGACATCAAGTCGGGCGACAAGGTGGCCGACCTCACCCCGGCCAAGCAGGTCGACCGCGAGGGGATCGCCTTCAGCCCCGGTCGGGCCTACATGGCCGCCGCCTGGTGGTTCGACGGCCGGCTTCGGGTCTACGATCTGGCCACCGGCAAGCAGGTCGGCGAGGCCCCCACGCCCAAGGCCAAGAACCGCCAGAACTATCGGGTCTCCGGCCTGGCCTATTCGCCCGATGGCGCCGAGCTGGCCGGGCTGTTCGAGTCGTCCGGGACCTACCGGATCGTCTCCTGGAACGTCGCCGACGGCAAGGCGGTGGCCGACTTCGACCTCGGCAAGGAGATCCAGAAGCCCGCCTTCTACAACGCGGCCGGGATCGGCTGGTTCCCCGACAAGTCGGCCTGGCTGGTCCTGGGCCACGCGGTCGTCGACCGGGCCGCCGGCAAGAAGGTCTGGGACCTCCCCTTCGACGCCAAGAACCTCAAGCCCGGACCCCGGCGGTTCCTCGACAACGACCACGCCCTGGTCATCTCCCACGAGCCCGCGATGGCCCTCCGGACCGCCGTGGTCCCCCGCGACAAGATCGCCGGGGCCGTCCAGATCGTCCGGGCCGGCGGCAACGTCTCCGACGCCGCGCTCCCCCCGCTCAAGCCCGCCAACTGGGCCGGGGTGAAGGTCGTCACCCTCGCTGGCAAGCCTGGCGCCTGGTCGGCCACGCCCGAGACCCCGCCGAGCCCCCCGCGCCTGACCTCGCGGGCGGTCGCCCTCAAGGGGAAGGCCGACGACTTCCGGGCCCTCCTGTTCGCCGGGGCCGGCTCGACCGAGGCGGTCGCCGTCGGGACGCCCCGGCAGCTTGGCCAGCCTGACCCGACCGCCGGCCAGGCCCGATGGGTTGAGCGGTTCGACCTGGCCGGCGGCCGGAGCCTGGGCAAGGTGGACCTCCCCAACGTGGTCGACCCGATCGCCCTGAGCCCCGATGGCTCCGCCCTCCTGCTCCGCGAAGCCCGGACCCGCGACCGGCTCGACATCGTCGCCGCGGCCGACGGCAAGCCCGTCGTCGGCTGGCGTCCCTTCGAGAAGGAGAGCGGCGAGGATCGGGCCGTGACCTGGGCCACCTTCCTCGGCCCCGATCGGGTCCTGACCCTCGGCGGCGGCGGGACGCTGGTCCTCTGGTCGGTCCCCGACTGCAAGGCCCTGTACAGCCTGGACGACGCCTTCCACGGGATCCCGATCCTCTCGCCCGGCCGGAAGCTCCTGGCCGGGTTCGACGGCAAGACGCTCCGGGTCCTCGACGCCGAGACCGGCGCCCTCAAGGGGGAGGGGACCGCGCCCACCGGCCTCGGGCCCCGCCCCGAGTGGAAGGCCGCCGCGTTCCGCCCCGACGGCCAGGAACTGGTCGCCCTCTTCGGCACTGGAACGCTGGTCGGCTGGGACCTCAAGACCGGCAAGGGGGCCGAGGTCAAGCCGACCTCGCCGGTCCCGGCCGCCGGCCCGATGGACTGGGCGGGCGAGAACCACGTCCTGATCGAGAACCGGATCCTCCTGGAGCTCCGGTCCCGGCGGGTCGTCGGGGAGTACGCCGGGGCCCCGGTCGGGTCGGTCGGCCCCGATGGCCGGCACTGGTTCGTCGCCCGAGGGCCGGCCGGGCAGGAGACGGCCACGCTGGCGGCGATCGACCTGCCCGACGCCGGCCTGGAGAAGGCCGAGGCCCTGATGGTCGACCCCAAATCCCCGGCGGTGATCCGGCCCGGGATGAAGGTCAGCCTCCAGCTCAACATCGCCGGCCCGCCCAAGGACGCCCCCGCCTACCGCCAGGCGCTGGCCGAAACCCTCAGGGCCCGGCTCAAGGCCAACGGGCTGGTCGTGGTCGACGACGGCCCGCCCGCCAACCGGGCGCCCGGGGTCACCCCCGTCTCGTTCGTCCGGGCCGCCGCGCCCGACGCTCGGCTGGTCGTCACCGCCCGCGAGACGGACACCGGCCAGACGATCCAGTACCGGAGGATCGGCCGGCTCTCGCGCGATATCCAGGTCGTCAAGCTGGTCGACCTGGTCTGCGAGATGACCCTGATCGACGCCCGAGGGCCGGTCTCCTGGACGCCGCCCCGGCCGATCCCGATGCAGCCCGTCGGCTTCATCCTCCGGATGCCCGCCGGCGAGACCGACCCCGAGGTTTACCTGAAGAAGCTCCAGTGGGACCGCGTCAAGGAGTGGGCCACCACCCCCGGCCCCCCCTACTTCGTCGCTCGGGACGGCAACGAGGTGGTCCGGGTCCCCGCGTGGCTCGACCTGAACGCCGCCCCCGGCCGGTGATTCTGGCCCGGAGAATGTTTATGACCGATGAGCGATGGGTGATGGGTGATGGGTGATGGGTGATGGGTGATGACTAATGACCCATGAACGATGACTGAATCAACCATCGGTCATCAACGAATGGGCCTTGTCGCAAAGTGTTCCGAAACGAGGCTGGCCGGGTTGACAGTCTGTTGTCTTGGAGGGGAGGCCACTCCATGATCGACTGGTTCACTACCACGATCGCCAGCAT
>JAABUV010004067.1_pt1 | contig 17846 bp, 19 predicted proteins | sample 5559971 | NCBI WGS metagenome assembly JAABUV01 (sample SAMN10711881, study PRJNA513362) | rock metagenome | isolation source: Antarctica rocks | place: Antarctica: Victoria Land, Knobhead nord | collected 2015-12-19
GTAGACAGGAACGACCGGCAGTAGCGTGTTGAGGGGCCTCGTGATTTGCTTGAGCCGTATGCGCTGTAAGGCGCATGTGCGGTTCTGAGGGGAGGGAGGCGTAGCGATGCGCCTCCCTTACCCGACTAGGTCTGGAGCTGACGGATACAGGCTTCGACTACTCGATCCTGAGCGAGTTTCGGGCACGCTTGATCGGGGACGAGGTGGGCACGGGCTGGGAGGGGGTGCTGCTGAGTCGCTTGCTCGACCAGGCGCGGCAGCAGGGCTGGCTCAAGGCGCGGGGACGGCAACGCACCGATTCCACCCATGTGCTCGCGGCCATCCGCACGCTCAATCGGCTGATGCGGGGGGCCGAGACCATGCGCGCCGCGCTCAACAGTCTGGCGGTGGCCGCGCCGGACTGGCTCCGCGCGCACGTTCCCGCGGACTGGCATGATCGCTACGACCGGCGCGTCGAGGAGTATCGTCTGCCCACGGCGAAGACGGAGCGCGCCGCCCTCGCCGCGCTCATCGGGGCAGACGGGGTAGCGCTGCTCGGAGCGGTCTATGCGCCCACGGCCCCGGCGTGGCTGCGCGAAATTCCGGCGGTGCGCACACTGCGCGCGGTGTGGGTGCAGCAGTATTATGCGCCCGACGCCACGGGCGCAGTGCGCTGGCGCACGGAGGCTGACTGGCCCCCCTCCGCTGTGCTGATCCACTCGCCCCATGATCCCGACGCGCGCTACAGCACCAAGCGCGACACACACTGGGTGGGCTACAAGGCGCACCTGACCGAGACGTGCGACGCGGACAGCCCCTCCCTGATCACGGATGTACAGACGACGTTGGCGACGACTGCTGATGTGACGATGCTCCCTCAGGTGCAGGAGGACCTAGCCTGGAGAGACCGGCTGCCGGCGGAGCACATCGTCGACGCGGGCTAGGTGGATGCGGAGCACCTGGTCACCAGCCGCGACAGGTACGACGTGGACGTGGTGGGGCCCGTACCGGGCGATCAGTCGTGGCAAGCGCGCACGGCCGACGGTTGCGACGTGGCCCGCTTCGCCCTGGATTGGGAGGCGGAACGAGCGACCTGCCCGGCGGGGCACACGAGCGTCAAGTGGCAGCCGACGCACAACCAGCATGGCCAGCCCATCATCAACATCGCCTTCGCCCGCGCCGACTGCCAGGTCTGCCCCTTGCGTACCTCCTGCACGCGCTCCGCGGACGGCCCACGCTGGCTCACCGTGCGCCCGCGCGCCCAGCACGACGCCCTCCAGGCCGCCCGTGCGCGTCAGGCCACGCCCGCCTTCAAGGAACAATACGCCGTGCGCGCGGGGATCGAGGGGACCATCTCCTACGCTGTGCACACCTGCGACCTGCGCCACGCCCGCTATCGCGGCCTCATCAAGACGCATCTCCAGCATGTCCTCACCGCCGTCGCGATCAACGTGGCCCGCTTAGTCGCCTGGGACGAGGAGATACCGTTCGCCAAGACCAGAACGTCCTCTTTTGCCCGCCTTCCCGCCGCGGCCTGACCACGTTTTTCACCCGCCCCATTTACCAACAGTATCTATTTTAAGGCGCACCCGGTCGGTGGTAGCAGGCCGCGCCGGCTACGGGGCCGGGGCGGTAACCCAGCATGCTCAGGCCCGGGGCGAGCAGGAGCGCCGCGAGGAGCGGCCACCGGCCGCAACACGGCGCGGCGCATCTTCGAGGAACTGCGCATCGCATCCCCGTCAGCCGGCGTCTAAACGCCCGATATCCGCGATCGGGGCGGCGTAACGAGCGACGTGTGCCGTGATCCCCTCCCGTATGATCGAGCGATAGGCCGCGGCCGTCGACGTTTCCAGGCGCGTGAAGCCGTCCGCCCCGTCCCCCGTCAAGCGCCACAGACCCATACGCCGCAGATAGTGGGCGAGGGGCTGAGCACGGGCTTCGTCCCATCCCATGGCGCGCGCGAAGGCGTCCGGTCCGTTGACGATCGGGCCAGACGAAGGGGAGCCCAGGCGCGCGATGAAATCGGTCACGAGGTGGTCGCCGGCGCCGTAGGACCAGTCGATGAGATCGAGCAGAGGCCACCACGTATAGCCAAGCACGGGGACACCATCCGTCCGCGCCCGCTGGATCGCCGCCACCGAGTCGCACAGCCAGGCGGACCGCCGCGCGTCGTCACCGTGCGTGCTCGTCTCGCTCACGAAGAGGGGGACTCCGTAGCGATCGTATGTCGCGCGCATGAGGTCATCCAGCCCCCCTGTCCATGCGTCGTCGTTCCGGCCCTGCGCGGCGCCATCCTCGCCCGCGACGTGGTGGACCGAAATCTCGGGGTAGTAGTTGACGCCCCACAGGTCGGGGGCGAACGGGCGCTCCGCGTACCACGCCCAGCGCTCCGGCCCCAGTCCGCACCCCTCCAGCCACGCGGCCAATGGGTGACCCGCGTCGACCCGGCCGGTGAGCAAATCGCCGGGGAGCCAGGCCCGCGCCTGCCAGTGCGCCGCGCCGTCAGCCGCTAGCCCCGCTTCCCCATGGTAGAGCGCGGCGCACTCCACATGCGCGATCCCGACCGTCGGGTCGACCGCGCGCAGGGCGTCGGTCGTGGCCATGATGCCGCGACAGACATCGTCCAGGATGCGCACGAAGCCGTCGTCACCCCGCAGGTGTGGGGGCCAGATGCCGTGCAACCCGCAGAACTCGGCGGTGATCAGGGGCTCGTTGAGCGGTGTGTACCAGCGCACACGGTCGCCGTAGCGCTCCGCCACGGCTCGCGCGTACGCCGCGACGGCCTCCGCGTAGCCGTGGTTGAGGAACCCATTGTCCAGCCAGGCTGGCGTGCCGTAATGCACGAGATCCAGGATGAGTGTCAGGCCGAGATCCGTCGCGGCGTAGGCGATGACCGGGTCCGTCCACGTCCAATCGAAAACGCCAGGGGCCGGGTTCACCCGGTACCACGGAATGCCGTAGCGCAACGCGCGCACCCCTAGCGAGGCGGCCCGGTCCAGGTCCGCGCGCCAGTGCGCGTAGTGCCCGGTTAGCAGATACTCGTCGAGGCCGCGCCCGCTGCGCGGATGCGGGTGCGCGACGAAGGTGTCCTCGATGCCCCCGGCCCAGACGAAACCGTCCGGGTCGTGCGAAAACGGCGCGATGAGCCCCATACCAGTCCTCTCCTTAACATGTATACTACCCGAACCTGTGTGCGGCCCATCCATGGCGACCGTGCGCCCCAGGGTCTGTGAATTGTCGAAACCTGCGACTGCGGTCGCATGGCAGCATACGCCGACTGCGGTCGGGAACGAGCCAGAGCGCCGACCGCGCCCCCTTCGTCCTGACACCGCAGTGTCCGTGGTCTGCCATGCGACCGCAGTCGTAGGCCCACGAGCCCTCCGTGTTATCCCTCCCGTCGCGGGCGGTCACTCCTTTAGGCCGGTCAGGGCGATGCCCTGGATGAAGTAGCGCTGGACGGAAAGGAACGCGACGATGAGGGGCGCCAGGGCTAGCGTCGCCCCAGCCATGAGGATCGCGTACTCGTACTGATGCTGGCCGGTGAGTGTCGCGAGCCCGACGGTCAGCGTCTGCATGTCGGTGGACGTCGTCATGATCAGCGGCCACAGCAGGTCGTTCCAATTGTACATGAGGTGGAAGACAGCCAGCGTGGCCAGCGCGCTCTTGGAGAGGGGCAGGATGATCCGCCAGTAGATGCGGAACTCGCCGCAGCCGTCGATGCGCGCCGCCTGATCCAGTTCGCGCGGGACGGTCATGAAGAACTGGCGCAGCATAAAGATGCCGAAGGCGTTGGTCGCACGCGGGATGATCAGGCCCGCGAAGGTGTTGAGCCAGCCCAGGTGGTACACGATGACGAAGACGGGGATCATCGTCACCTGCGTCGGGATCATCAGCGTCGCCAAGATGACCACGAACACCGTGGTGCGGCCTGGGAAGTCCAGCCGCGCGAGGGCGTAGGCCGTCAACGAGTCGAAGACGAGCGAGACCGCCGTGACGCCGCCAGCGAAGAGGAGCGTGTTGCGGAAGAAGGTCACCAACGGCAGGCGCTGCCACACCTCACCGTAGGCGGCGAAGCTCCACTGCTGTGGCAGCAGACGCGGCGGGAAGGTCATGATGTCACCCTCGACCTTGAGCGAGGTCAGGACCATCCAGATGAACGGGAAGAGGATGGCGAGCGCCAGCGGGATCAGGAGGAGATACCACGCGGCTGTCCCCAGCCCCGACGCGGTGATGCGCGGGCGCGCACGCGATCGCGCCCGGTGATGTGCGATAGCCATGACTACACCTCATCCTGGAAGCGGAAGACTTTGAGTTGGACCACGGTGGCGGCGAGGACGACGAGGAAGAGGACGCAGGCCAGCGTCGAGGCGTAGCCCATGTCGAAGAGCTGGAAGCCCTCGTGGTAGATGTAGGAGACAAGGGTCTCGGTGCTGAAGAGAGGACCGCCGCTCGTCATGACGAACACGGGGTCGAAGATCTGGAAGGAGGCGATCATCGACGTGACGGTGACGAAGAGCAGGGTGGGGCGCAACAGGGGCAGCGTGATACGGAAAAACCGCGCGACGGCGCCCGCGCCATCAATCTGGGCCGCCTCATAATAGCCTTCGGGGATATTTTGGATGCCGGTGAGCAGGATGACCAGATTGAAGCCGAACGTCTTCCAGACCCCCACGAGCATGATGGCGGGGAGCGCCCAGGTCGTGCTATGCAGCCAGTCGGTCACGGGCAGATGCGCGAGGCGTCCGTAGTAGGAGAGCAGCCCGATGTCAGGCTGGAGCAGCAACGACCAGACGATCGCGACAATGGCGTAGGAACTGACGGCCGGGAGGAAGTAGGCCGCGCGGAAGAAGGCGCGCCCGCGCAGCTTGCGGTGGAGCGCGACCGCGACGGGCAGCGGCAGCAGCACGCTGGCGGGGACGACGCCGGCGGTGAAGAGCGCCGTGTTGCGCAGGTCGCCCCAGAAGCGACTGTCGCCGACCATCTGGCGATAGTTGTCCGCGCCGACGAACGGGTGGTCCGTCGCCACGAAGCTCCATTGGTGCAGGCTGTACCACACGATCTGCACGATGGGCCAGAGCATGAAGACGCCGATCACGGCCAGGCTGGGCAGCAAGAAGAGATAGCCAACCATGATCCGACGGGCCATGCCATGCAAGGGCCACAGTCGCCGCTGCGGCGCCACGGTCGGTAGAGCGATGGCCGCGTCGACGCGTGGGTCCCTGACATGTGTCCGTCCTTTATCCTGGATATGCATGGCTATCCTTTCTTCCAGATCATCTCATCATCCTCTCACGGCACGCCATGCGCTCCCGCGAGACCGTGGCGGCGGGGAGCGTGGCGGCGGCGCCACGCTCCCCGCCATCACGATGCCCTTACGGCAAGAGCTTGTTCATGGCGCTTGCCGCGGCCGGCAGCGCCGTGTAGGCCGACGCTTTGTTGTACTCGACGCTCTGGATCGCCGGGGTGAAGACATCGGTATCGATCTTGTCGAAGTTTTTCAGGCCAGCCAGGTAGAAGCGCGCGTACGGGGCTTGCTGGGCGAACTTGACGACAAAGGGATTCTTTTGCAGCGAGGGATACGTCGCCATGTCCGTGCGGGCGGGCGGGAAGCCCGACTGGAGCGAGATGTAGCCCTGCTGCGCCTTCTGGTTCCACCACGAGAGGAACGTTTGCGCCGCCGCCGCGTTGTGCGAGGACTTGTTGACGACGAGGATCACGGCGTCAGAGAGCGTGACGCGTCCGCCGGGTCCCGCCGGGACGGGGGCGACATCATAGTTGATGTGCGCCTTGGTATAGCCAGCCGTGGCCCAGGGGCCATTGATTTCCATCGCCGCCTTCTGACTCTGGAAAAGGGTGTCGGCGTCACCGCCGGCCAGCCCAACGGGACTGATATGGTTCTTGGTGACGAGGTTGCCCCACGAGGCGACGGCCTGTTCGGTCTTGGGCGCGGCGAGCAAGGAGCGCGTGTGGTCGGGCGTGACGATATTCCCGCCGTTCAACCAGATCAGGACGGGCCACATCGGGATGGTGGCGTGGTCGGCCAGCGCGAGCCCATACTGGGCGTTCGTCCCCTGGTGCGAGAGCTTGACGGCGTCGGTCTGCCACTGCGCCACCGTGGTGGGCGCGTGAGACAGCCCGGCTTTATGGAAGAGGTCCTTGTTCCAGTACAGCATCAGCGTGGCGTAGTTCGCGGGCGCGCCGTAGTAGTGCCCCCCGATTTTGAGGGAGCGCAGCAGGTCGGGCGGGACCGACGCGGGATCGATACCGTGGCCGTAGATGCCATCGACGGAGGCGACCAGCCCCGCCTGGACGTACTGGGGCAGGTATTGCAGGTGGAAGGCGGCGATATCGGGCCCCTGGCCGACCGCCGCCGCCGCAAGCAGCTTGGTGGTGAGATCGGCCCACGGCATGACGTTCATGCTCACCGTAGTCGACGCGTGGGATCCGTTGAAGCGGTTGACCAACGTCTGGACGGTGGGCTCATCGGGACCGGTGAAACCGTTCCAAAAGGTAAGAGTCGTCGCGGCCGCCACCGGCGCCGCGTGGGCGCCGCGGAACGGCGCGACGGCGAGAGCGCTGAGACCGATGGCACAGGCGAGACGTGTTGCTTGTTTAACGCGTTGACGACGCATGGTAACGCTCCTTTATTTACTGTAGAACTCATGAGTACACGGCTGGACAGGCTAGGGTGACGCGTCCTCTGCTACTCAGGACATGGCGCCACCTCCTTCCCTACGTCAGGATGAGCGTGGGACGATGCGGGACCGCACGAATCGCGGATGCTGAGGGTGACAGGTAGAATTGTTTGGTGATCCGGCGCCTTCTGTCCCTCGGCGAGGGCAATCAGCCGTTCGGCCGCGGCCCCACCGAGCGCCCGGATCGGCTGGTGGACGGTCGTCAAAGAGGGGGTCATGACGCGGGCAATGGCGAGGTCATCGAATCCGGCCAGGGCGATGTCCGCGGGCACGCGCACCCCGTTCGTACGGAACGTATCGAGCGCGCCATACGCCATCTCGTCGTTACCCGCGAAGACGGCGCGTGGATGGGTTGGGAGGGTGAGGAGACGCAGGGCGGCTTGCCGCCCCGACTCCTCGGAGTAGTCGCCCTCGACGATATAGTCATCGCGGGCGGGGATGCCGGCGCGCGCCAGCGCGCGCACGTACCCGTCGCGCCGGTCCGCCGCTGAGAGGTGGCGCAGCGGGCCGGAGATATGGGCGATGGAGCGGTAACCATGGGCGAGCAGATGGCTCGTCACCAGATCGGCCCCGGCGACATCGTCGATACCCACCGTCGTGATGCTCGGGTTAAGCGGATAGCGGCCGAGGAAGACGAAAGGATAGCCCGAGACGGCCAGTTCCATCACATGCCGGTCGAACAGCGCGGCCGAGGCGAGGATAATACCATCCACACGCTGGCCGCGCAGCATCTTGAGGTAGGCGCCCTCCTCGTCGTCCTCCTCCCGCGCCGTGGAGAGGATGACCACAAAGTCGTGGTCGTTCGCGACATCGGTAATGCCGCCGAGCAGATCCATGAAGTAGGGGTGCGAGAAGACGTGCGCGCTGCTGTGCGGGATGACGACGCCGAGCGCGCGCTGGAGACTTCCGCGCAAACTGCGGGCGGAATGGTTGGGGGTGTAGTGAAGTTTGGCCGCCGCCTCGCGCACCAGCTCGCGCGTCGCCTCCGCGATGTCGGGATGGTTGGACAGGGCCATGGAGACCGTCGACGGCGCCACGCCGGCGAGGTGCGCGACGTCACGGATAGTAACCGATGATGGCTGCTTCATAATCCCTGAAAGCTTTCAAGAATGGGGCGCTTTGAGCGCCTGAATCGATTCAAGTGATCGCGACGCTATCATACACGGTCATGGGAGTGGTTGTCAAGGGGACATGGCGCGCTCACAGGGTCTGTGAATTATTGGGTATAGAGACTTCGAGCGCACGACGCACGCGCGTCCGCTGGGCAGCGTAGCGAGCCGCTGCGGTCCCCATGGCACGCAGCGGGGGCGCACCGCTTGGACACACCATGGACGCGTGGACGCACAAACAGGCCGCGGGGACCGCGGCGGCTCGCTGCGCTGCCCAGTAAATATGCGCCAGTTCCACAGTAGGACGTGACGTGTCGTGCCGGAATAGCGGCGCTGTGTGAGAATAGGGGGTGGAGAATAACGGCCCCCGCCTGCCTGAACATGGCCTAGGCAGTCCCGACGCCGATCCAGGTTCGCTCGATCGAACCAAGTAAGGAGACATAGTAGTATGAACGCGGCAACGTTGGCGGTCGCCGTCCTTTTTTACCCTGCCAAAGCGGGCGCCGCGGCGCTGGCCGAACACGTCGCCGCCGCGCTGCCACGGATCGGGGCCGCGACGGCGCCAACGACGGCGCGGGCGATCTCGCTGTATGGGTTAGAATCCGGCGCCCTACGCGCCCACACGCACGCCATCGTCGTCGGGGGTGATGGCTCGATCCTGGGCGCGGCGCGCCTGTGCGCGCCGCTTGGCATCCCGCTGCTCCCGGTCCAACTCGGCCAACTGGGGCTGCTGGCTGAGGTCGAGGCGCAAGACATCGACGCGGCCCTGCCCCACTACCTGCGCGGTGACTGTTGGCGCGACGCCCGCCTCATGCTCACGGCGACGCTCGACGCCCCAGGGGGCGGACAGGTCCCGGAAACAGAGCAGGACGGGGGCATTCCGGCGCTCAACGAGATCGTCGCCGCGCGCGGGGTTAGCTCCGGCCCGATCCGCGTCGACATAGCGTTCGATGGCAGTCGCTACGGGACGGTCTGGGCCGACGCCTTGATCGTCGCCACCCCGACCGGCTCGAGCGCGTACACACGCTCCGCCGGCGGTCCCATTATCCACCCGGCGGTGGCGTCGCTCTCGCTGACGGCCGTGGCCCCGCAGTCGGGTCCGCCGCAACTCCTCGTGATCCCGGCCGACGAATCCGTAGAGTTGCGCGTCACCACCGACGCCCACGACTGGATATTGCTCGCCGACGGACTCGTGCACAGCCAGCTCCCGTCGGGGACGACAGTGACGGTGCGCCGCGCGCCCCACGACGCCATCTTCCTGCGGCGCGGCGACCGCTACCGCCTGCAACGCCGCCTGCGCGACCTCCTCGTCGGCAATCCACGGCCGCGCCTCGGCGCCTCGGGGTAAAAGTGAAAGTCGAAAGCAAAAATCGTCATTGACATGCGGTCCCTCGCACGCGGGCGGTCAGCCACAGCACGCGCCCCTACCCTGGTGTTATGCTAAAGCCGACCCTCTATATCCTGTTACAAAAGGAGCAACGATGACCATCCTCGTGACCGGGGCGAGCGGCCATGTCGGCCGCGCCGTCCTCGACCAACTCCTCGCGGCGGGCGTCGCCGTCCGCGCGTCCAGCCGCGACCCGCGCGCCGCCCGTCTGCCCGCGGACGTGCCCGTCGTGGCCGCCGACCTCACCCGCCCTGAAACGCTACCTACGGCGCTCGACGGCGTGACGCGCGTCTTCCTCTATGCCCAGCCCGAGGGCATCGACGGTTTCGTCCAAGCGGCACAGGCCGCGGGAGTGGAGCGCGTCGTGCTCCTCTCCTCCTCCTCCGTCGTCGCGCCGGGGGCCCCGGACGACCCCATCGCCCGGCGCCATCGCGAGGTCGAACAGGCGCTGGAGCGATCGGGGCTCGCATGGACGTTCGTGCGCCCCGGCGCGTTCGCGACCAACGCGTTAGGCTGGGCCCGCTCGATCCGCGCCGAGGGCGTCGTGCGCCTCCCCTACCCGCGCGCGGAGAGCGCCCCGATCCACGAGGCCGACATCGCCGCCGTGGCCGTCGCCGCCCTGACCGGCGAGGCGCTCCGCGACGCGACGCCCGTCCTCACGGGGCCGGAATCGCTCACCCAGGAGCGGCAGGTCACGCTTATCGGTGAGGCGATCGGGCGCGATGTCCGGTGCGTGGAACTGACGCCCGACCAGGCCCGCGATGCGATGGCTCGGTCCATGCCGCCACCGTTTGTCGACACGCTGCTGCGCATGTGGTCGGCGACCGATGGCGTGCCGGCCACCATCAGCGACGCCGTTATGCGGATCACCAGCCGCCCAGGACGCAACTTTGCCCTGTGGGCGCGCGACCACGCCGCCGATTTCCGCCCATAAGCGCCCTGTTACGCCATAGGGAAAGCCAACCCTCTTAACGAAAAGGAGGAACTGACATGACGACCGCGAGTACAGGTACGACACGGCTCAACTGGGGCGTTCTCGGCACGGGCGGGATCGCCCATAAGTTCGCGGCGGGCGTCGCCGCATCGGAGACGGGGACGCTGCTCGCCGTGGGCAGCCGGACGCAAGAGTCGGCCGACCGCTTCGGCAAGCTGTGCGGCGCCGCACGGCGCTATCCGTCCTACGACGCGGTGCTGGCTGACCCCGCCGTGCAAGCGGTGTATATCGCGCTGCCCAATAGCATGCACGCCGCGTGGGCTATCAAGGCCGCGCAGGCGGGCAAGCACATCCTGTGCGAGAAGCCTCTCACCGCCAACGCCGCCGAGGCCGAGCGCGTCATCGAGGCGGCGCGGCGCCATGACGTGTTCCTGCTGGAGGCGTCGCTGTACCGCTGCCATCCCCAAACGGCGCGCCTGGACGCATTGCTCCGAGAGGGCGTGATCGGCGACGTGCGGCTGATCGAATGCCGCTTCAGCTTCGACCTGGGGTCACAGGGGCCGGACGACAACATCCGCCTCTCCAACCCCCTCGCTGGCGGCGGCATCATGGACGTTGGCTGCTACGTGGCCTCCCTGGCCCTCCTGGTGGCCGGCGAAGCGCCGGACGACGTAACGGGGTTGGCGCACATCGACGCGCGCAGCCGCGTGGACGAGTGGGCGACGGCCAACCTACGTTTCCCCAGCGGGGCGCTCGCCAGCCTGGTCTGCGGTACACGGGTCGCGTCGGAGCGAGCCCTGGCGGTGTGGGGCGCCGAGGGCAGCATCCATGTGTCTGAGCCGTGGAAGCCCGCCGGCGCGGAGGGCCGCATCGTCGTGCGCCGCAAGGGGGCAGAGCCGGAAGAGATCGCCGTCGACAAAGGCGGCGACCTCTGGGCTCGCGCGGTCGATACGGTCGCGCGCTACATCCCCGAGCGGCAGGTCCCGCGCCCCGGCATGACCTGGGCCGACAGCCTGGACACGATGCGCGTCCTCGACCGCTGGCGCCAGGCGGTGGGCCTGGTCTTCGACGGAGAACAGCCGGCACAGGACGCTGGAACTATTAAGCGAACACCTTGATGTGCCGCGTATCAAGCAGACGCATGATGGTGTCACGCTCGGGGACTCCATCGAGGTTGACGCCGTGGCTGACACCTAAAAACTCGACGCCGACGGGGCGATGGTCAACGTCGTAGTCGATGTACCGTGCATCGTCGAGGTGTTTACCCGACGTGCGCTTGGCGTCGCTGAGATAGACATAAGCCGCGTCCGCCTCAGGATCGTATTCAAGTCTCATATGCTTTATCCTAGTCCCAAACTGTGATCACACGGGGCGGGTGCGACTTGGCGGCGATGACAACTTCGATGAACCGGCCATCAACCGCGCCGGCGTATATGGGGTTCCCGTCGCCATCGCGTCGCGGCTTTTGCGGCAGGCGCAAGACCGCCTCGATATCCGACTCCGATATGTCGCGCTGATCCATGCGACGCCGCGCGTGCAGCGTGTACGTGAGGACCATCGATACCTTTCTTCATATCGGCAAGACCGTACTTAACACTATCACGAGTGAAACGTAGCAGTCAATGTAGGACAGCGCCGCCGACATGCTGGACACCGGCGCGCTCACCTTCCGCGTCCACAACATCTTCCTCGGACGCGAGGATGGCGACGCCACGCTGCGCCGGTTGCACGAGAAAGTCGCGCGCGACGAGCCCTTCACGGAAACGGACCGCATCGACCTGATCTTGGCGCCGCTGATGCGCCAGCGTCGCCCCATCGCGGTGGTGGCGCGCGACGCGGCGCTACTCACCACGCATTTACCACAAGCGCAGCGCGAGATGACGGTAGGCGCGCTGCTCGGTTTGTCGTATCCTGATATCAGCGATGACGTAGCGATAGCTATATTGAGGGAGTTGGGCATGACAGCATTATCACAGGCCCTTGAGGCACGGGGCAAGACACAGGGAAAGATCGAAGGCAAGCGTGAGGCGGTGCGGGCGTTTCTGGAAACCCGCTTCGGCGCCCTGCCGGAGACTGTAGAGCGGCGCATCGACGCTGCGACCACGGAGCAACTCGACGACCTAATCAACCGAGCGGCCACCATCGAGCAGCTTGACGCTTTCTAGCCGCGACGTTAGAGGGGATAGGTATGGCTGAAGCGGCCTTTGCGGGTGGGTAGGAACCTATCGCCATACACCCATGTGGCGCGCCGCATCTTAATCGGATAGGGCTGCGTCGCCCTACCGCCCTGTTCGCCGGACAAGGGTCGGCGCCGCTACGGAATGCCCCGCAGCGGCACGCGCCCCTCGCGTAGAGCGGCATAGTGCGCGCGCAACCAGGCGCGCCGTATCGCCGTAGGTAGGGCGGCGAAACGTTGCTCCGCCGCGACAACCGCGTCCCCAAATCCCTGAACCGGCCGTGGCACGCGATATCCGGCCTGGCGCATGAGCCAGAGCCAGAGCATGGTCCGCGCGCCGTCTCCGGTGATGTGCACGGAGCTCTGCCCGTCGATCGTCACGTCGTAGCGCGCCGCGCGGCCCCAGGCAAGTTGCGCTGTGACGACGGCGGCGGCGCCTTCATCCCCCATAGCGCCCGTGATTGGATAGAAGACGAGGGCGCCGGCCGGGGCATCGTGTCCCGACGAGCGCTGCACGGCCCGCGTGGGAACGCCCGGCAGCCCATACACGGGCGCGACGACGCTGTTGACCAGGGCCGCGGCGGCGTGGAGTCGCGCGCTGTAGGCGGGATGCGCGCACACCACCACCGGCGCCCCGCCGCACACCGGCGCGTAGGGGATGAGTTGGACGCCGCGCGCCTCGATCGCGCTCTTCATAACGGGACTGCCCGCCTTGACCGAAGGGACCGTGCGGCCGATGAGGATGACGCCGGCGACGAGGAGCGCGGCGCCGGCGAGTGGCGCGCCCCATCGTACAGGGCGACGCTCATCGCCTCCCGCCAGGCTACTCAGCGCGAGTCCGGTCAGGCCCAGCAGGTAGAGCGCCTGCGGCCCGCACAGGTTCGGCGTCACCCCGAACCACACCGATTGGTCGACGTAGACCGCCGGCGACAAGTAGGCGGCCCAATACGGGAGCCAGGCCGGGACGCGCGCGCCTTCGCCGATGGCCCCGCCCATGTACGCTTGGACAAGCAGCAACGCGATGGCCACGAGCGGCGGCGTGAAACGGCTCGGCGCGTAGCGCCCCAGCGCGAACCCAAGCGCCGCGTGCGCGGGCAGCGCGAGCAGCCCGATGAGTAGCGGCCAGCAGAACGGCCAGGCAAGGGGCGCGCCCCAGGTCGCGCGCGTGGCGCCGTAGGCCAGGATACCGGCGGCGACGGCGCCATACGCCAGCAGCCCCCACAGGGTCGTCGCCGTCCAGGTGGCGCCGCGCCGCCGCCAGGCCGGATGTGGTGTGGTAGCGAGCAGGTCCTCCATGCCGTGACGCCGCTCCCGCGCGCCCATCCACGCGGCCGCGGCGGCCACGAATGGCCCCAGATACAGTATCCAATCGCGCGCCTGCACCGTCACCTGCGGCCACACCACCACGGGCGTTTGCAGGCCATTGCGAGCCTGTAGCCAGGCGATGACGGCCAGGATAGGCAGCAACAGCACGACGACGTTGCGGCGCGCCTCGATGCGTACCATGCGCACGATCACAGCGCCGCTGACCCCGACTGAGCATCCCGCGCGCCAGACAGGGCCACGACGGCGAGCCCGGCGAACAGCAGCGTGAGCGCGATCAGCGCGGCCATATGGTCGGTCGCCGCCAGCGCCGGCCACGCCCACGGCGACGGACGCTCGCCGGGCCGTGGCGCGAGAAAAGAGAGGCTGGCATAGCCCAGCGGGATGACCCACGACAGGCCGGCGCCCAGGATGCGGGCGGTGAGCAGGGCCAGCCCCGTGAACCCGGCCAGGTTGCGCACGAGGGTCCAGGCGCCGTCCGGCACGCCCCAGCGCAAGACGGCGAGGGCCAGCGCGGCCGCCGCCACGGCGATGAGCGCGAGCAGGTGGCCGCCGCGCAACGGCCACAGCGGACGGCCGCCCGTGGCCTCGCTCTCGCCGAACGGCGACCCCGCGCTGGCCCCGACCATCATCGCGGCGGCAAGGGGCGCGACGATTGGCACGATCGCGACCGCGATCTCCGACGTACTGTCCCAGCGCAGCCACAACCACGCCGCAGCCGCGACGGCGGCGAGCACGGCGACGGTGCGGCCGGCCTGCCGGGAACACAGGTAGAGGTAGGCAAGCCTCATGGGACATCCTTAAGGGGCACGCCCCCGTGACGCAGGGTCAAGTAGTGCGCGCGTAGCCAAGCGCGCTGGCTCGTGGGAGAGAGCCGCGCGAAGCGCTGTGCCGCGGGGGACGTTATGCGCCAATCGCTCGTGAACTTACCCCATGGAACGCCCTGTTCCTCCAGCGAGAGAGATAATCCTGCTTGACGCACCAACCAGACGCCGACGGCCTCCTGGGCTTCGTAACACGATTGCATTGTGGCGTCGCCCGGACAATGCAGGAAATCTTTGAAGTTGTAGTTGTATGCCGTGAGCGCGAGAGCGATCTGCCCATAGAATGACTCGTCGGCCGGCGTCTCCTGAGGCACGAAGGCCAAGTCGTTGCCGATGACACCCCATGCGCTATCCAGCCGCTGCACGGCGCGGGTTGGGACATCAGGCAGGCCGCGCAATGGCGCGATAAGGCGGTTTATGATCGAGGCGTCGTCCTTTAGATAGGGCGCATAGGCCGGGTGTACACAAACCGGCATGGGACTAGCGGCGCAGACCGGTGTGTACGGAATGGGATGCTTATTCCATGCCTGCAACGTGGCGCCCCCGAAAGTGGGCGTATAGCGTGAAGCCATGAGATCCGATGAGGTGGGAGGCGCGTTACTCAGGAGCATCGCGGCGCTTGTTCCGCATAGGACAAAGCCAGCGCAGCAAGCGCCCCAAGCGCCCCAACTCGCGCGCCTATACAGCGCGGTTGCGCCAAGGCCAATGGCGATGAGGCCGAGCAAGACGAGCGCCTGGGGCAGGCCAACGTTCGGACGCACGCCGTACCAAACCGAGGTATCCAGGTAGACCACCGGCGAGAGATAAGCCAACACCCGCATATTGGCCGGGCCGCCGGCGAGGGCATAACCTACACCAGTCTGCGCTAGAAACGCGGCAATCGCAACCAATGGGGCAGTAAAGCGGCCGGGTAGGTGGACGCCGAGCGCGTAGCCAACAGCCGCCTCAGCTGGGATAGCCAGGAGACCGATGAAGATCGGCCAGAGCGATGGCCCACCCCACACAGCGTGCCGTAGTGTGAGCGCGACGAGGATGACGGCGGCGGCGACATAGGCCATGAAACCCCATCCGACGGTCCCAACCCATGTCGCCGCACGACGTGTAAAGGCTGGCCGGGGCGTCGTCGCCAGGAGATCGTCGATCTTGCGCCTGCGCTCGCGGCTACCCATCCACGCGGCCGCTCCACCGAGCGCCGGTCCGACGATCAGGAGCCCGTCGCGGACCAGGACACTCGCTTGCACCCAGAACGTAACACGCCCGGCTAGTCCAGGTTCGGCATACGCTACGAACAGTGCAAGCCCCACGAGGAGGGGCCATAACCAGAGGCCGATGTTGCGCCGCGTCTCGATGCGTAGTAGCGACGTGTTCATGAGCGCGCCCCCACCAGCACGGCGCTGTAGCCGCGCTCCAGCGCCGAGTCGCCCGCCACGTCATTGTCGGCGTCGCCACGGTCCATCAGCTGGCCGGGTGTGCCCTGGAACACGATGCGCCCGCCCTGCATCAAGGCGACCTGCCCGCAGGCCGCCCCGACATCCTCGACGAGGTGCGTGCTCACGATCACCGTGCCGCGCGTCCCGACCTCACGCAGCAGCCGCCGGAAGGTTACGCGCTGCTCGGGGTCGAGCCCCGCCGTGGGCTCGTCGAGCAGCAGCAACTCGGGCTCGTTCACGATGGCCTGGGCGATGCCGACGCGGCGCAACATACCGCCGGAGAGCGTCTTGAGCTTGGAGCGGGCGCGGTCGCCCAGCTCGACGCGCTCGATCGCCCGCGCCACGGCCGGCCTCACCGTGTCGTGGGGCATCTCCTTGAGCAGCGCGAAGTACTCCACGAACTCCGCTACCGTGAAATTGGGGTAGTAGCCGAGCGCCTGCGGCAGGTAGCCCAGGCGGCGGCGCAGCTCACGCCGCTGCGCATGGTCGCGCACGTCGTAGCCGAGCAGCCGCACCGTCCCGCCGCCCGGCGCGAGCGCCGTCGCCAGCGTGCGCAGCAGCGTCGTCTTACCGGCCCCGTTGGGTCCGAGCAGCCCGAACACGCCGCGCCCGATCTCCAGGTCCACGCCCTTGAGGACTTGCGTGCGCCCAAAGGTCTGCGTCACATCCTGAACCTGTACGTTCATAGCTATCCTGTCCTCTCACCACGTTGCCCGCTCGTGGCGTACAAGGCCACGGCCACGCAGGCCAGCGTACACATCAAATAGGCCGGGGTCAGCAGGCCCGGCGCGACGGCAACCGCCGCCAGGTCACGGGTATTGGTCAGGGCCGCGCTGCCCAACACGACGATGCTCCAGCCAGCCAGCGCCGCCACGACGCCCGCGTTGGCTGAGCGCGCCACGGTCGCCCCGGCCAGGCCCAGCGCCGCGACGGTGGTCATCGGCACGAGCCAGCCGAGCGTCAGCCCGGCCGCGCCGGCCGAGGCGAACGAGGCCACGATCCCCAGCGCGGCGTTGACGCCGAAGACGGCCAGCGCGCGCGCCAGCAGCACCATGCGGTCCGGCACCGCCATGGTCTGGCTGAGTTCGAAGGCCGGGTCGATGCCCGGTCCGTAGGCGTAGGTGATGCCGGCGCCGGCCAGCGCCGGCGCGAGCAGCGGGACCCACGGCAGGCCCGTGCCGCGCGTGACCAGCACGCCGATGGCGAGAATAATCGCGCTGGCGAGCAGCCAGGAAAGCAGCAGCGAGGGCGTCGTGACGAGGGCGCGCGCGAGGCCCGGCGAGCCGAGCAGTCGCGCGGCCAGACGCTCGACGAAGCCTGGCCGCCGCGTCCACACCGCGGCGGCGACGCCCAGCCAGACCCGCTCCAGGTCGACGTCCAATCCGTCCATGCTAGCCCGCGCCTGGCAATCGCCGCACGCCGCGACGTGCGCGGGGTCGTCGGGGTGATCGCGCATCATACAGCTCCTCCTCCATAGTCGCCCTGTCCGAGCGCCACCCGCAGCAGGCGGCGCACCTTGAATAGGCGGCTCTTGACCGTGCCCTCGGGAACGCCAAGGCGCGCCGCGACGTCGGCCAGCGGACGGTCCTCGACGAACACCAGGCGCACCAACTCGCGCTGTTCGGCGCCCGCCAGCCCCGGTCCCAGGGTCGTGAGCGCCTGTTGCAGGTCGACGCTCCTGATCGCCGTCATAGCGGGATCCGCGTTCGCGCCGGCCACGGCCACGAAGTCGGCCTCCAGGGCCACGTCGGGCCGCCCGTGGGTCCGCGCCCATAAGGATCTGTTCCACAATAACTTGAACAGTTGTGCGCCCGATCCGGGCACCGATCGTGGCCCCATGAGTTCAAGTTATTCCTTGACGGGCCCTAACAGCCTATCCGGAAAGTAGGTGGGCATGGCGGAGTTTGCGATACACAATGAGGACGGCGGCGAGGTGCACCAAGCCGAGGTAGTTGTCCGCCTTCTTCTCCCAACGGATGAGCAGGCGGC
>JAABUV010004069.1_pt1 | contig 17834 bp, 16 predicted proteins | sample 5559971 | NCBI WGS metagenome assembly JAABUV01 (sample SAMN10711881, study PRJNA513362) | rock metagenome | isolation source: Antarctica rocks | place: Antarctica: Victoria Land, Knobhead nord | collected 2015-12-19
CGGTGAACTCCAGTGAGGCGAAGCCCCCCTCACTCACCTGGATGGCCAGGGGGGAGGTCCGGTCGGCGGCGAGTGGAATCACTCGGTCGCCCAGACGGATCGAGCGGTCGACGAACGGATCGAGCAGGGCGAGGGTTGCCGGTTCACGTCGCCAGGCCGCGTCCTTCAGACCGCCAACAGGACTCACCACGGCCGTCGTTGCCAGCCGAAGCTCGCGGGGATGGAAACGGTCGAGCGGGTCGGGCGAGCTCGTCGGATCGACCCTCCGGTGGGCAACGAGGGGGACTCCGAGGCCCTTGGCGCGGTAGAGGTGCTGCATCCCCGTGACCTGGATATCCTCGACCACGAGCAGGTCGGCGAAGCGGGTGGGGCCGAGGTCCGGTGAGGCTCCTTGGAGCACAACCCCATGGTCGAGTAGGACTTGCTGCCATCCCCCCTTGCTACGCTTGCCCTCGGTCTGGGCGATTCGGATGAGACGGGCGACGGACCGGTTGTGGAGCGGGATGGCCAGGTCGGGCCGCGAGCCGCCCGGTTCCCGGAGGGAGAGCGTCGCGAGAGCGGCGGAGTCCCGGAGCCAGGCGATCGCCTCCTCGGGCGACCTCGACTGGCGGGCCATTCCGGCCCGGTAAGACAGTTCGGCGAGGACCAACGCCCCATCGGCTTCCGGCCGGTTCTTGAGCCGCTCTTCGAGCCGTGTCGCGGCGGAAGCGGGGTCGCGTCGGGCGATTTCGAGCAAGCCTTCGTGGGCGAGGATCGGTGACACCGGATCAGTCGGTGCCCGGGTCGCTTCGAAGCGTTCGCGTTGGTCGCGGAATGCGTTACGGAGATAGGGATCGCGGGCCTTGACGTCCGAGCAGCCCGACGCCGAGGTCATGAGCAGGCACGCGATCAACACCGCCCAGCTTCGCCATCGGCCCGACCCGAGCGTCATCGTTACCATCCCTGGTCAGAGGAGGGCCCACATCGACCCCCAGCCTCGACGGCAGGGGTTGGGGCATCGTTCTGACCAGGGTGTAACGCGTTGAAGCAATTCGGAGAAGGCGGATCGGTTCAAGGCAGGGAGATTGGGCTTGAAATCTTCAACCGGAGGCGCGGGTCTCGGATTCGTCCGGTTCGATGGTTAACGAGGCGCCCCGGCGGCTAGCCGTGGTCCAGAAGGCCGAGCCCAGAGGGAGGCCGGTCCGCTCGTGGATCCGGGCGAGGATGGCCGATTGCCGCTTTTCGGGGGAGTTCGTGAATCCGTAGAGCGTGGGCCCCCAGGAGCTTTGACCCACTCCCCGCAAACCCTCGGATCGAAGAATGGCGGCGATCGTTCCCAGGTCGGGGCGGGCGAATATCCCCCCCTGGGCCGGGGCGAATCCCTGGCCGATTCGGTGCTGAAGCTCATCCAGGGCCTCGCCGAATCGGACCAGGTCACGCTCGATTGCGGCGGGGAGCAGGCCGAGCAGGACAAGCCGGCAAAGCCGATCCGTCAGGGCGTCGGGGGATGGGGGGAGGTCGGCGAAGGCTCGGACCTCGCCTGTCCCGTGGAGACCGGGCTCCGGGCGGGGGATGACGACCAGGGCCGACCAGTCGTCCGGGAATTCGACCCGGGCCAGGAGAGGAGGGATCCCCTCGGACCCACGCCGGCCACCGTCGACGATCAAGCCCCCAAGGGCGAATCCATGGAGCCCGATCCCCGATCGGAGTCCCCGCCCGGTCAACCCGGCCAGATCGATCGCGGTTGGATCCGGGAACCCGGCCAGGGCGGACAGGAGCCGGGCGACCCCGAGACCAAGCTGCGTTCCCACGCCGAGCCCCAGATGCTCCGGAGGGGCCCGGCGGACCTCCAGGCGGACGGGGCCGACGGGGAGACCCCGGCTCGCCAATCGCCCGGCGACCCGTTTGGCCATGTCGAGAACTCGTTCCGCGAGAGGTCCCTCGGCCCTCCAAACATCAGCCGGCTCGGCCATCAATTCCAGCCCGGGGGCGTCGATCATCAAGCCGACCCCGCCGAATTGCCGGGGCGATCCCGGACCCCAAGAGAGCAGGCCGAAATGTAGCCGGCTGGGCGTCCGGAGGTGAAGACGGATCATGAATTCTGACTCGCGGCCACCCGGATTACCAGCATTCCCTAGATCACCTGGTCCGCGACGGGTCGAGTTTTTCCGATCCGGCTGAGAGGAAAAAACGAACCCAACCATAATGATCCCGGAGGTCTGTCGTTCCCGGAGGCGTCTAGCCGATCCGCGCGGTCGAGTGCGTGGAAACCTTCTCAAATGATCGCAATTTGGGGACGAATTGATTCGGGTTTCTCGGGCACCGCGAACGATTTCGACACTCATCGGACGGTGAGCGTCCGATTTCCCTCAGTGGTCAGCTGGGTCGATCCCTTCAAATTCGCGACGGCCTTGAGGAAATCGGCGGGATTCTTCACCGGCTCTCCTTCGACGTTCACGATGATCTGGCCGGGTTTGATCCCGGCCTCTTCGGCGGGAGAGCCGGGCTGGACATCGACGACGACGACGCCGCCCTGCGCCATCGCGCGGAGGAGGTCTTGACCGTTGATGGTCCGCGGGTTGGTGCTGACGTAGTCAACCCGGAGCCCTCGCCAGGGGGCCGGACGGTTGGTGGCGATGACCTCGCCCTGGACCGGGAGCTTGGAGAGGAAGACCGTCTTTTCCGTCGGGAGGCCATCGCGAATCACCCGGAGCTTGATCGGGCTGCCGGGGCTGAAGGCGTTGACGGCCATCACCAGGGTATCGGAATCCACGACCGGGATCCCGCCGATCGAGGTGATCTCGTCGCCGAGCAGGAGGCCCCCCTCGCCGGCCGGGGTCCCGGGCGTGACCTCGGCGATCCGGTTCGAGTTGTCGCGAGGAAGGTGGACGCCAAGGAAGCCGTATTCGACCTCCTTGCCCTGCTTCAGTGCTTCGATGGCGCGGCGGCCGAGGCCGTCGATCGGGAGGGCGTAGCCGGCCTGGGCATCGAAGCCGCCGGCGTTGGCCGCGTTGGTGGTCAGGCCGACGAGTTCACCCCGGAGATTGACCACGCCGCCGCCGCTCATCCCGAGGTTGAGCTTGGAGTCGAGCTGGAGGAGGGTCGGGTAGTGGCGAAGCTGCTTCTTGTTCGGCTCCAGGACCGCCGAGGGGAGGTCGAGCCGCCGCGAGATGTTCGAGAGGATCCCCCAACTCGCCGAGGCCCGTCCATCCCGGCCGGCATTGAACGGGTTGCCCAGCGAGAGCAGGAAGGATCCCTTCCGGAGCTTCGAGGCGTCGCCCATCGCGATCGGCTTGAGCGCGGGCGGGGCTCGGCCGGGGACCAGACGGGGGGCGATGACGGCCAGGTCGCTCCGAGGATCGGCGGCGATCACCTCGGCGTCGAACTCCTTGGCCCCCTGGGCCCTGACTACCAGCCGGCTGGCACCCTTGACGACGTGGAAGGTGGTGAGGATCTCCCCCTTCTCGCCAATCACGACCCCCGAGCCGTAATCGGACGAGAGGTAGTTGGAAAAGTCGGGCTCCTCGAAGCCCCGGAACGCTCCGAAGGGGACCGGCGGCTCGGGGACTGGAGCGAGGGCGGGCCCCCGACCCCGGACGGCGGTCGTCTCCTCGGACTTGCCGTCCTTGTCGCGGGCGATCGCCACCACCGAGGGCTCGGCCCGGGCGATCGCCTCGGCCAGGGTCGCCTCCAGGGCCGAGACGACGTCGATCGAGCCGGGAGGCGGCGGGGACGGTGCCTGGGACCAGACCAGGAGGGCGAGAAGCACGGGGGCCAGTTGCGGCATCGGCGGTCACTCCGGTGAGTGTCTCGAAGCCGCCCGGTAGACTCGACCCAGGCGGCCCTTCATCAACACTCCATCATTCCCGGGCGACCCGCCCACGGCAACCCACCACTCGAAGGACTCTGGACTCAGGACAGGTTCAGGGACCGCGAACGCCGGACGCTCGGACAGGGAGCTCGTGGGAGGCCGCACGACCGGACGTCCCCTGCTCCAACCTGAGTCCTCCGTCCGGGCTTCACTCCTCCTCGGAGTCGTCGGAGTTGGCGGAGGAGGCGGCCGGGGCCGGGTTGTGGTGGCTGCTGACCCGGGTGGCCATGACCTTGGCGGTGATCTCCTCGGCGATCTCGGGATGGTCGCGAAAGTATTGCTTGGCATTTTCCCGGCCCTGGCCCAGGCGGATGTCGCCATAGTTGAACCACGAGCCGGACTTCTCGACGAGCTTGTCGGCCATGGCCAGGTCCATCAGGTCACCCTCGCGGGAGATCCCTCCGGAATACATCATGTCGAACTCGCAGACCCGGAATGGTGGGGCGACCTTGTTCTTGACGATCTTGACCTTCACCCGGGAGCCGACGATTTCCTCGCCCTCCTTGACCGGCCCGATCCGCCGGACGTCGATCCGGCACGAGCTGTAGAACTTCAGGGCCCGGCCGCCCGGCGTGGTCTCGGGGCTGCCGAACATCACGCCGATCTTTTCGCGGATCTGGTTGATGAAGATCAGGACGACCCTGGACTTCGACACGCCGCCGGTCAGCTTGCGGAGCGCCTGGCTCATCAAGCGGGCCTGGAGGCCGACGTGGCTGTCGCCGATCTCCCCCTCGACCTCGGCCCTGGGGACCAGCGCGGCCACCGAGTCGATCACGATGATGTCCACGGCGTTGGACATCACCAGCATCTCGGCGATCTGCAACGCCTCCTCGGCGCTGGAGGGCTGGCTGACCAGGAGCGACTCGATGTCCACCCCCAGCCGCTTGCACCACGACGGGTCCAGCGCGTGCTCGGCGTCGATGAACGCGGCCACGCCGCCGTTCTTCTGGGCATTGGCGATCGCGTGCAGCGCGATCGTCGTCTTGCCGCTGGACTCGGGCCCGAACAGCTCGACGATCCGCCCCTTGGGGAGCCCGCGCCCGCCCAGGGCCAGGTCGAGCGAGATCGCCCCGGTCGAGATCCCCTCGACCTCCAGCGCCGAGGCCTCGCCCAGCTTCATGATCGCCCCGGCGCCGAACGCCTTCTCGATCGAGCTGATCGCGTGGTTCAGGGCGCGTTCGTCGGCCGTCTGCGCCTTGCCGTTGGTCTCGACCACCTGTTTCTTGGCCACGGCGAGCGTCTCCGGTCAGAGTCCCGAATCTGTACGTTAGGCCACTAGTCTACCACGGATTCCGGCGGCTCGTCAAGCGACCGGTCTCCCATTCTCGCCCCGGAGCGGGGCCCGGGCCAGGGTCATGTAGGTGGGGCCTTCGGGGGCGAGGGTGGAGGCGTAGGCGAGGACTTCGGTGGCGGTGAAGACTCCGGCGGCCCAACTCCGGTAATGGGGGATCAGCCGGGCCATGTCGATCTCCTGACCCTTCTTCGCCTTGACCCGCCCGAGGGTGACATGGGGGTGGAAGCGGTCGTCATCGGGCGGATAGCCGGCCTCGGCGGCGGCGCCGGCGACGGCCTGACTGAGCGGGGCCAGGGCTTCGAGGCCGGGGCCGGTCACGCCGACCCAGACCACCCGGGGCCGGGCGAGATCGGGGAAGACGCCGAGGGACTGCAAGTTGAGCGTGATCGGCTCGAACCCGGCCGAAGCCTCGGTCACGGCCCGGCAGACCCGGGCGATGTCGACGTCGGGGATGTCGCCGAGGAAGGCGAGCGTGAGGTGGAACAGCGCGGGCTGGACCCACTGGGCCCCGGGAATATCGGGGGCGATCAGCCCCTGGAGCCGGCCCAGGCGGGTCCGCTGGGTCAGCGGGATCGGCAGGGCGAGGAAGGTTCGCGAGGTGCTCGGCATGGATGGGCCTCGGGAAGCGACGGTCCGCGCGGGCCCGCGAAATCAGGCGACGGTGACGCCGTCGAGGAGCGAATCCACCTCGTCGGACGGCCCGAAGTTGGATCGGTAGCGGTCGACAAACTCGGGGATCGTGTAGTAATGATGCTGCGTCCCGGCGTGCTCGATGGCGTAGACGGCCGAGAGCGCCCCGAGCCGACCGACGACCGGCCAGGAGAAGCCCCGGGCCATCCCCTTGACGAACCCCGCGCGGTAGGCGTCGCCGGCGCCCGTGGGGTCGACCACCGCCGTCGGGCTGGCCGGCGGGATCTCGTACTCCTGCCCTTCGACGGTGACGAGGGCCCCGGCCTCGCCCTTGGTGACGACGGTGATCGGGACCCGTCGGCGGAGGGCCGCCTCGGTGACCCCGAGCTTCTCGGACATCATGCCGAATTCGTAGTCGTTGCCGGTGAGGATCCTCGCTCCCCGGAATCCCGCCTCAAGCTCCTCGCCGGTCATCCGGGGGGCCTGCATCGAGGGATCATACAGGTAGGGAATCCCCACCCGGGTGCATTCCTCGGCGTGGGCCGCCATCGCGTCGGGGGCGTTGGGAGCAATCAGGACGAGGTCGTCACGGGTCAGCCCCGTGCCTTCGAGCTTGCAGGTAGCCGCCTGCTTCATCGCCCCCGGGTAGAAGGCGGTGATCTGGTTGTGCTTCAAGTCGGTGTTGATGAAGCACGAGGCGGTGAAGTCGCCGCCGATGACCTTGATCCCGCTGGTCCCGACGCCCTTCCCCTCCAGCCACGTGCGATAGTCGGCGAAGTCATCCCCGACCGTCCCGACGACCTCGGGCCGCTCGCCGAGCAGGGCCAGACTGTAGGCGATGTTGGGGGCCGTGCCGCCCCGCTCCCGCTTCATCGAGTCGACCAGGAACGACACGCTCAGGATGTGCATCTTCTCGGGGAGGATGTGGTCCTGGAAGTTCCCCGGGAAGACCATGACGTAATCGAAGGCGATCGATCCGGTGACGACGATGCGCATGGACGAGGTCTCTCAAGACTGTTGACTGGCTTGAAGGAGGTTGATGATGGCGTCCAGCGAGAATGCGTTGCTCTTGATCTGGCGGAGGATCAGATCGCCCAACCCGAGATCCGCGAGGACTAGAGCCGGGCGCAGTTTCGTTTGGGGCAGGTCCGAGAACGGGATATGGATGAGGACTACGGAGCCTGCTGAAGGTAGGCCCACGCCTCGTCTTCCTCGGGGCGAGTCCAATCCGAGAGGGCCGGTTCGCTCAGCAAGGCCGTCTCACCGGCTTTCGATAGGGCGGCGAACTCATCGAGGATCGTCACCAGAACCTTCCGACCGGAGGGGAGCTGGATCGGTTCGGTGAATCGAACGATCCCTTGCTCATCAATCACGGCTTCCAAGGTTCGGAATGTCATCGATCCCCCAGCCTGGTTGATCTATCATGACCTTAACAAGAATCGAGCGAGAGAAGGAAGACGCTGGCGACGAGCTCACGCCATCTCCCAGACAGGTTGGCCCTCAGCCGATGCCTAACCCCGTCAGGATGTCGCGGATCGTCCCGAGCGGGAAGCCGGGCGAAGTCGCGTGTTTGATCTGGACCTGGCCCTCGACCGGGACCATCTCCACGAGGTACTTCTCGTGGGCCGAATAGTCGAGCGCCCCGGCCCGGCCCGACTGGCGGATCATCGCGCCGTCGGCCGTGGTGAACTGGATCGCGAGGCGGTAGGTGGAGAACTCGGGGCCGCTGAAGGTGAAGTCGGGGCGGGTGACCCGGGTGATCGAGCCGCCGGGCTTGATCTCGGCCTCCTCGATCGAACCGCCGGAGTAGGTGAGCTTGACCCCGGTGATCGGGCCGTTTGATCGGTTGTCGATCGTCATCGTGATCGCCCGGAAGCGGTAGGCGATCCCTTCGAGCAAGGGGAACGACAGCGCGATCAGGCCAACGAACATCAGGCGGCGGTTCCGGCGCCGCTTGAGGGCCTCGACCGCGGCCGGGGGCTCGGGCTTGGGGCTGGCTTCGGCCTTCCGCCGCGACTTCTTCGACATCGGGGCTCGATCCATCCTGGCGGAGGGTTCAGGCGGGGGTCCCGGCCCGGAGCATGGCCAGGGTCGCGGCGATCCGGGCCCGGCAGGAGTCGCGGCCGAGGATCACCAGGCAGTCGTAGAGGCCGGGGCCGACTCCCTGCCCCGTCGTCGCCACCCGGAGCGGGTTGACCACCTGCCCCATCGGGTGGCCGTGCGACTGGGCGTAGTCGTGGACGGCCTGCTCCAGGCTCGCCAGGTCGTAGGGATCGGTGGTAGCGAGGACCCCGTCGAGTTCGGCCAGGAGCGTCGGCACGCCGTCCCTCTTCAGCCTCTTCTTCACGGCGTCGGGGTCGTGCTTCAGGGCGTCAGTAAAGAAGTAGCGGCCGAGGGTGAGGATGTCGGAGAACACCTTGAGCCGGTCGCCCAGCGCCTCGACCACGGCGGCGACCCGCTCGCGGAACCCGACCGATCCGGGGTCGGGGGCGAGCCCCTCGCGGGCCAGGTAGGGGATCACGGCGTCGACCTTCGCCTCGGTGGAGAGGCTCTTCATCCATTCGCCCTGGATCCAGAACAGCTTGTCGGGGTCGTGGCTGGCGGGAGAGCTGTTGACCCGGTCGATGGTGAACTTCTCGACCAGCTCACCGCGGGTAAAGATCTCCTGGCTGGCGTCGAGGCTCCAGCCCAGCCGGGCCAGGTAATTCATCATCGCGTCGGGCAGGTAGCCCTTCTCGACGTACTGATTCAGGAGGACGAGGATCCCTCGGGCGGCGTACTCGTCGGTCTTCCGCTTGGAGAGCTTGACCTTGGAGCCGACCTCGGCGACAAACGGGACGTGGGCGAAGGCGGGCAGCTCGGCCCCAAGCGCCTCGAAGATCAGGAGCTGCGAGAAGGTGTTGGTCAGGTGTTCGTCGGCCCGGACGACGTGGGTGATCTTCATCTCGGCGTCGTCGACGACGCTGGCGAAATTGTACAGCGGCATCCCGTCGGGGCGGACGATGACGAAGTCGCCGATGTCGTCGGACTTCATCTCGACGTCGCCCTTGATCAGGTCGTGGACGACCAGCGGCCGGCCCAGGGGGACGCGGAACCGGAGGCCGAAGGGGCGGCCCTCGGCCTCGAACCGGGCGGTTTCGGCGTCGGAGACGGGCTTCTCTCGGAAGCGGTAGGCGAGCTTGTGCGACTTCTGGGCCTCGCGATCGGCGTCACGCTCGGCCTGGGTCGAGTAGTCGCGGTAGGCGTGCCCGGAGGCCACCAGCGAGGCGGCGGCCCGGGCGTAGCTCGTGGACCTTTCCGACTGGAAGTAGGGCCCGAACGGCCCGCCGACCTCGGGCCCCTCGTCCCAATCCATCCCCATCCAGCGGAAGCCGTCAAGGATCCGCGAGAGGGCGTCCGCGACGTGGCGCTGCTGGTCGGTGTCGTCGATCCGGAGGACGAACTGGCCGCCGGAGTGCCGGGCCAGGAGCCAGTTGAAGAGGGCCGTCCGGACCCCGCCGATGTGGAGGAAGCCGGTGGGGCTGGGCGCGAATCGGGTGCGAACGCTCATGGTGACGAACAACGGGCTTGAGATCGAAACCGCTGACCAACGAACGGAGTCAGGGCAAGATAGGCGGTTATGGTCCCCGTGTCAACGCCGATCGGGGCGAGTTCTCAGGCGTGTCGGGCGATCGGCAGGGGGAATTCCTCGGCGGCTTCGGGCTTCTCGTAGCCGAGTTCGTGGAGGACTTCGAGGACCTCGCTCCAGGTCGGAAACATCCGGCCGCTCCGGTGCTTGTAGTCGTGCATGGCCTGCATGAACTCACGCTCGGCCAGCGAGTAGTCGCGATCGCAGGTGGTGGGATCGACGAACCGGCGGCGTCCGCTGGTGTTCCGGGCGGAGGCCGCGCGGAGGGCCTGGGCGGTGGCCTTGCGGTTAATCCATTCGCGGCCCTCGGACTCGGCGGGGTTGGGGGCCGGAGCGTCCTGGTGACGGGTGATGCGGGTATCCATGGTGCGGTACGCTCCTCATTCGAGGGCCGGGACCGTCCGAGGGTCCTCGGCGATTCGATCCGGTCGCCGGGGCCGGTCGCCGAGGTTTCGGCCACGCCCGGGGGCTCGTCCGGAGAGGAATCTAAGGCGCCGCGATGCCTCGATGCGCCTTTTCCGCCCATAAAATTGCCGAGGGGGCCATTTTCCCCGACGAGAGGGATCAGACCCGTCCGGTCGCCCCGACCTCCGCCGCCTCGGGTCGGGGGCTCCGAGCCCGGGGATGGAGCCGGAGCCCGGTGCACCGGCGGCTCCGGCGAGGGGCGACGGGGCACTCGGTGGCGGGCTTCTGGCCGAAGACGAACCAGCGGGCCATCGAGAAACTGATCCCCGTCGCCGCCACGATCCCGACCACGGCCGCCGCCAGTCGGTGTTCCCGGAAGAACCCGAGGTGGTTTGGCAGCGCCAGACTCAAGGTCAGGCTCACGCCGATCCCGAGCAGGTTGCTCAAGACGTAGCGGAAGAACTGGAGCCCGATCGAGCCCCGCCGGGCGTCGCTGAAGGTCAGCCGGCGGTTGAGCGAGAAGTTCCAGGTCAAGGCCGTCGCGACCGCCAGGACCCGGGCGACAGCCAGGGCCAGGGCTCCGCCCACCATCGGGGCCTCCATCCCGGCCAGCGGAGTCCCCCCGAAGACCTTCTGGAACAGGGCGTAGCAGGACAAGTCGACCACCATCCCCGAGGCGCCCACGAAGCAGAACTGGAGGAGCCGCGACACGTTGCCGAACCGGTCGTCGGCCAGCCGCTTGACCTGGCGGAGGTCGCCCAGGAGGTCCGAGGTCCCCCCCCCTCCCACCTTTCGGCTCACGGGCACTTCGGACCGGCGACCGCCGACCCGCGCGAGCAGTTCCAGCGCGAACCGGGAGCCCACCGGGGCGAACGAGTCGTCGGCCTCCTCGGCCACGGCCCGGGTCAACCCGATCAGCCCGGAGGTCGGGTCGCTGGTCCCCAGGAACCGGAGGGCCAGCGGGCCTCCCCAGCGCCCGGGGCGGCTGGCCACGACCATCGCGGCCTCGCCCGAGGCCAGGCGGTCGGCGACGGCCAGGACATCCTCGGGGGCGTATTCCATGGCCAGGTCCAGGAGGACCAGGAGGTCTCCACCCGAGGCCCTGAGGCCGGCGACGGCGGATTCGGAGAGCCCCGGGGCCCGGGCCAGCATGGGCTCGGACCAGGGCTCCTCACGTCCGGGAATCGGACGGGACGAGGGGTCGGCCACCGCCAGGACCTCGACGTCGTGCCCCTGCTCTTCCAGGCCGGCCCGGCAGGCGGCGACGCGGTCGGACGGCCAGGCGACCCCGGGCTCGCGGAGGACGATCAGACTGAGTCGGGCCATGGGCTGCTAGGCTCCCCAAAATGTCGGCCGGTGGTCAAGCCCCGGAGCCGGGAGGCCCGAGAGATCCCGGGCACGCCGTTATCGACAACGGCCCCGGGCAATTCGGACCTACTCGAAAGGTCTAGCTCAGGGTGCGGGACGAAGAAGCGGGATCGGGGCGGGCGAGGTCCGGCGGGACATCCATGTTGATTCGGGCGTGGGCAACCACTCCTGGCGCGTTGCCGGGTGTCAATTTAAAGGAATCGGCCGATCTCGTCAAACTCGATCGGTCGGGATGATGCCTGGAAGAACCTTCGGGAAATCGGTCCGGCGGTTTCCCCTCGGGAGCCGATCTCCGACCTGGCCCGGCCGGGTCTGCCGGATGGAAGGGTCAGGACGGACGCCCGAGATCCTCGGAGCGGGGGTAAATTTTATGGCGGGGAGGGTTCCGGAGTGCCGTGGCCCGGCCCCAGGCGGTGACCTCGCGGAAGGCGTCCGATCGGATGAAGCCGTGGAAGGCTTCGGCATCGGACCACTCGCTGAGGATCGCGAACGAGTCGGGGTCGTCCACCCGTTGATAGAGGAAACTCGATGTGTGCCCCTCGGCGCCCCGGAGCGCCTCGACCACGGCCTCGAACTTGGCCTGGAACGCCGGCCCCTGCCCCGGGACGACATCGTAGTACATGCCCACCGTCACCATCGGACAAATGCCCCCCGGGTCGCGGAAACTCAGACCGTTCGGAACCCTCGATGAGATGGAGAAGGGTCGAGGAACGCAGGTCACCCTTCAGATCGCGTCCAGGGCGCGATCGATCCAGCCACCGCCCATCAGGTACTCGCCCTGGTAGACCGCCACGACCTGCCCGGGCGTGACGGCCGTTTGGGGCTGCTCGAAGACGACTCGAACCCGGCCGTCGCCCAGGGGCTCCACGGTGGCGAGGACCGCGCGGTGCTTCGCCCGGATCTGGGCCAGGCAGGGAGTGATGGCTTCCGGCGGGTCGACGTGCCAGTGGAACCGGGATGCCTCCAGCCCCGGCTTGTCGAGCGCGGACCGGCGGCCGACCGTCACCGTCCGGCTCCTCGGCTCGATCTGGACCACGTAGCGGGGCTCCCCGACCGCGATTCCCAGGCCTCGGCGCTGGCCGATGGTGAATCCCTCGATTCCCTCGTGGTGACCGAGCGTCGCGCCGTCCTCATCAACGATCGGGCCGGCGGAGTCGAGCCCGGGCCGCCGCTTGCGGACGAAACTGAGGTAGTCGTCATCGGGGATGAAGCAGATCTCCTGGCTGTCGGGCTTGTCGTGGACGGGCAGTCCAAGGTCTCGGGCAATCGTCCGGATCTCGGCCTTGGTGTGGCCGCCGACGGGAAGGAGGACGTGCGGGAGGGTCTCGCGGTGGAGCTCGAACAGGACGTAAGACTGGTCCTTGGCGGGGTCGAGCCCCCGGGAGATCCGGGCCCGACCCTCGGGGTCGGTCGCCCTCCGGGCGTAATGGCCGGTGGCCACGAAGTCGGCCCCGACCTGGCGGCCATAGGCCCAGAGCTTGCCGAACTTGAGCCAGGAGTTGCAGAGGACGCAGGGGTTGGGGGTCCGGCCGGCGGCGTACTCGTCCGCGAACCGGTCCATGATCCGGCCGAAGTCACGCTCGAAGTCGAGGGCGTAGAACGGGATGTCGAGCCGGTCGGCCACGGCCCGGGCGTCGTCGGCGTCGACGGCGCTGCAACAGGTCCTGGCCCGGCGTTCCCGGTCGTCGCCATGGGCGCCGGTCCGCATGAACAGGCCGATGACCTCGTAACCATCCTGCTGGAGCAGGTGCGCGGCCACTGAGCTATCCACGCCCCCGCTCATCGCCAGCACGACCCTGCCGCCCATCGCTCACCACCTTCGACGATCCCGGTCGCTTTCGGACCGCCTGGTCCTCCTCTACAGGATAGGCGGGACATCGGCGAATCGGCAAGCCTGGTCGGGCGTCACCAGAATTCCTGACCCGCGTAGCGGTGGGCGACCTCGCCCAGGTATTGGGTCCATTGGGAGGGGACCGGCTCGACCTTGACCCGGATCGTGTGGAGGTCTCGGAAGCCGAAGGCCCGGTCGTTCTCCGAGGTGACCTGGACGGTGCGCTCGAAGTCGTGCCCGAACCGGGGCTCGCCCAGGAACTCGTAGGCGGCCCGGATCGTTTCTTCCGGCGACCGGGTCAAATCCTTGAACCGGACGAAATGCAGCCGGTCGGCGAACCCTCGTTGGATCGCGTCCTTGATCCGGTTGAAGGCCAGCCCGACCGGCTGGTCGGGGCGCGACCAGACGAGGCATCGCCTTTCGACGGTCTGGAAGTCGTGGTGTAGCCGTTCACACCCCGGCAGCACCAGATCCAGGCAGTGAACAGTCAAGGTCAGTTTTCTTCGTGAAATCGAGGGTCCTTACTGTACAACCTGGACGATCAGAAGCGTAAGATGAGTGAAATCGTCATCTTTCAGGACGTTTATGATTCTGTATGATTTTAGAGCCCCCTGTTTTTACGCTGTTCCCAGGGTGTGAATGGCTACCTCTTCGAAAAGGAGCGGACGCCCGGCCCTGAGTGGGCCGGGCGTCCTCGGGTCTGGTGCCGGATTACCGGGCGCCGGCCGATTTGTGGTGGTGCCTCGAAGCGGGTTCGACCCCGGGAGGAGAACCGTCGAGAGTGGTCGCGGGAGGCTGGCCCGGGCGGGGTCGCGGCCTCACTTCCGCTCCCAGATCTTCCAGGTCGGGCCATCCTGGAGAACCTTCCACTCGGGACTCCGGACGAGATAATCCGGGGGAGCCTTCGCGATGGGGAGGGCGACGTGGCGGACGTTCCACCGCTCGATTGCGGGGGCCGGGTCGCGGGCGATCCGGTCGTAGTCCTCCAGCCGGAGGGCCACGTGGGCCGGGTCCTTGGGAAAAAATGTGCTGGCCTTGGATTCGATATCCGACCGGCCCAGCCCGGTCAGGAACGTATCCAGGGCCACCCGCTCGTCGATGTCATCTTCGCTGATCTTGAGGCCAAGGCCGAGGTAGTTGCCCGCCAGCGGCCTCTGGTTCTCCAGGATCGCCGCCAGGTTGACGAACATCCAGTCGCCGGCGACCGTCGCATTGGGGCGGAGCCGGGCGATTCCCGGCGCCTCCCGCTGGGCGGCGTAATCGCGGTAGATCGCCATCTGCCACCCCGCGGCGGCCTCGGCCTGATGGGCCCGGATCTGGAAGGCCATGCCGACGTAGGCCGTGAGCAGGACGGCCAGGACCCCGACGGTCCGCCGGCCCAGGCGGACGTTCCGGACGACGAAGTCGGCCATCAAGGCGACCACGAACAGCGGAAGAGTCCGGTCCAGGAGGAACCATTCCCAATGGTAGCTCGCCGTGTCCAGGCCGGTGACCAGATGGTGATTCCTCAGAAGGATCGAGGAGATCATCAGCAGCAAGAGGGGGAGCAGCGATCGCCGGCGGGTCCAGATCCAGGGCAGCGCGGGCAGGAGGAAGATCAGGCTGAACTTGGGGAGCGAGAGGTCCCTGGTCCTCGGGATCTTCGCGAACAGGGTATTCCGGACCGCCCAGCTCGGGTCGGCGTTACGCTTGAGGGCGGCGCTGGAGATTAGCGAGGGGAGGCCGACCACCACGCCGATCCACCCGCTCTGCCAGTAGACCCGGCGGCGACCAACGTCGACCAGGAGGCCCAGCAGCAGGGCGAGCCCGGCGGCCGTCCAGTAATAGAAGTAGATGTAGAACAGGACCCCGAAGCTCACCCCCGAGGCGACCACCCGGCCCGCCGTCGGGCGATCGCGGGCCCGCATCAAAAGGTAGATGTGGAACCAGAGGAACGGGAGGCTCACGCCCGGGTTGATGATCCGGAAGTGCTGGTGGAGCTCGACGTGGCCGGAGTGGAAGTAGTCGGCGAAGCCCGGGATCGGGCCGACGAACGTTTGGAAGAAGGCCACGACCTGCTTGTAGAACGGATGGCGGGGGAAGTTGCCGATGTCGGCCACGAGGAACATGGCGAGCGACGAGGCCAGCCACGGGCGGCCGAGGAACTGGCGGAGGATCAGGTACAGACTCCCCGAGAGCCCGAACCCCGCGAAGAGTCGCCAGAGCAGGTTGATCCCGAGCGGGCCGAGCCCCAGGACCCGGGCGGCGACGCCCGCGGGGATGAAGACCGCCGGCGGGTAATGCGTGGCGTCGCCGGAGACGCTGAACGAGTCGGCGAAATGCGACGCGCCGTCGTAATAAGCCGTCGCCGCGAACGGGGTGTATACGGTGACGTCATCGTCGTACAGGCAATAGGGCCCGCCCAGCTTCGGCCAGAAATACAGGTTGGGCATGATCCCCAGCAGCGAGCCCACCAGGACGCAGACCAGGAAGGCCGCCAGGTCCCGGGACCGGGCTGGCGGGGGACCCTCCTCCTCGACCGGACTCGGGGCCGGTCCGGCGGTCGGGTCGCCCGCCCAGAACCGCGCGAGCCCGAGCCGGAAGATCACCCAGACCGCGACCAACGCCTCGCGCATGTTGATCTTGGAGACCCCGGCGCGGCGGTTCTCGAACAGGATCGGCGTCTCCCCGAACCGGCAGCCGATGGTCCGGCAGAGGTAGAGGATCTCCTCCAAATAGGAGTAGCCACGCGAGCGGACGCGGTCCAGGTCGACCTGGGCCAGCTTGGAAACCCGGTAGCACCGGAAGGACCCGCTGTTGTCGCGGGTCCTCAGGCCGAGCAGGAGCCGGGCGTACCAGTTGATCGATGTGCTCATCAACTTGCGCTTGAAGTTGAATCCTCCTTCGACCCCGCCCCCCTCGACGTAGCGCGAGCCGATCATCACGTCGTGGTCGCGCATCCCGGCCAGGAGCGCGGGGATGAACCGGGGCGGGTGGCTGAAGTCGGCGTCGAGGTTCAGGAGCAGGTCGAAGCCGCGGGCCACCGCGAATCGCATCGCCTCCAGGGTCGCCGTGCCCAGGCCGAGCTTGCCCGCCCGGTGGATCACGTGGATCTCGGGTAAAGTTGCCCGGAGTTCCTCGGCGATCCGCCCGGTCCCGTCGGGGGAATTGTCGTCAATGACCAGGATCGAGGACCGGGGGGCATACTTCCGGATCTCATCGACCAGTTCGCGTAGGTTGCCCGCCTCGTTGTAGGTCGCCAGCGAGATCAGCAGCCTCGGCGACTCCCCGTCGGCTTCATTCAGGGTGTTTGACACGGCTGGCGTTCATCCGCGGGTTGATGGGCACGAAACAACTCCGATCCCCACCGCCCCGGCCCGGCCCTCGGTCGCCGGCCCTCCGGGTCCGAAGCGTCCTCCGCCCTCCGCCCAGGAATCAGCGAGGGTGACCTCATCATCCGCACCCGGGCGACCGGAGACTCCATCGACCGGCCCACACCGAAGGCGATTCCGGCCAGGCTCGAGGCGGGCGTCGCATGATTGTACTCTCGGATGAGGATCGGAATCGGAGGCGGGGGGTAGGGCCGTCGGTTCTTGGCGAGCCCGTCGAGGGCTTCATATCTTATGCACGATCTGCCCGGCCGGGAATAGAGTTGAGTCTAAATTACCGCAAGTTTGTAGGCCCTCCTCGTCGCCGTCGACGTGCGAGCCGGGCCGTGGGCCCGGTCGCCGCGATCAAGCTGGGGCCGAGCGGGTCCGTCCGAAGGAGATCGTCACCGGGTCCGGTCGTCCTGCTCAAATTCGAGCCCGGCCAGATTCTCGACGACGTCGGCGTAGAGCCGGGCGACGTGGGCGTCGGGATGGCCGTTACCTTCGGGAGGGAGCCAGTTCATCTGGCGGAAGTGGTCAACCGGCCAGCTCGGCAGGTCCGAGCCGAAGGCGGTGGCGGACCGGACCGAAACGAGGCCGTCGTTGGGCCCTTCCAGCTCTCCGAGGGCGGCGTGGAGCCGTCGGAGGGGCCAGCAGACCTCATCGGCCGGGGGGTCGCCGGCCACGCTGAAGGTCGGGAGCCAGCCGGGGGCGGGGGTCCGGCGATTAAATTCGGCCGCCGAGCCTGGGGTCACGTCCAGGAAGCCCCGGTGGTCTACGCCCAGGTGTTCCAGCAAGTGAAAGATCCGGCCCACCCGGAGCTTGGCGAAGTCGGCGATTCCCGAGCCCAGGTGCGGCGTGGCGATGGTGGTCAGACTCAGGATCCGGCCCTCCCACGACCGGTCCGCCACCAGCGCCCGGGCGTCGAGCCCGCCCATGCTATGACCGATCAGGTGGACTGGCTCGTCGGGGAAGGAGGCGAGGATCTGCTCGCCCAGCATCTTCGCCCGACGCTCGGACCCCGCCGTGGGATGAACCCGGGTCACGAGGACCCGATTACCGGCCGCCCGGAGGATCCCAGGAATCTCGCGGAAATACCATGCCAGCGTCACCGGCCCCAGGCCGATCCGGCGGAATCCCAGGAGCCCGTGAGCCAGGACGATCGGCGCGGACAATCGGCTGCAGGGGATGGTTGACAGGGACGGTGAAATCAACGCGGGCCACATGGTGCGATTCCTCGATGGATGCCTGACCTAAACATAGTCCGTGTTGACTTGAAGGCAATCCCTCAGACTCGCAAGTGACCGCCCGGATCCGCCGGATTCGAGGATCGGGGCGGTCCTGACGGATCGAGGCCAGATCCGTCAAACCGGATCGACTGACCGCAGACAATTGGAGATAAGCCCTTGAGGCCGTAGGATCAGGCGTATCAGGGGGTGCGTCATGGAGATCCGTTGGTTTCGGCAGGACAAGCAGGCGGT
>JAABUV010004071.1_pt1 | contig 17831 bp, 11 predicted proteins | sample 5559971 | NCBI WGS metagenome assembly JAABUV01 (sample SAMN10711881, study PRJNA513362) | rock metagenome | isolation source: Antarctica rocks | place: Antarctica: Victoria Land, Knobhead nord | collected 2015-12-19
TGAGATAGCCCTTGCCTCTGTGGCTCATAGATCTCATCTGCAAAAATTAATCTTCTTGAGTTTTCATGTGATCCTTCATGAGGTCGTTCACATCGCTGCTCGACTGGAATATCCGAGTCCTTGCTCAAATCATTCGTCTCATTTGTATTCCTTGCTTTTCCGCGATGGTACGTAGAATACGACAGATTTCGTTTGCAGGATTCATATAAATTTCATCCGAGAAATTAAAGATTCGGGTGATCGTACTTGACGCAAGAATTCGAGTGTCATCTTTGTATCAGAGTCTTGAATTCGAAGTCTGATAGCTTTCTTCGACTCGAAACCAAGCGTTATAGCCAAGTCTGCCAGTCTCTGCCAGCATTGTTCGTTAATAAGCTTGACCTGTGGTTTCCGCTTTCCGATATCCCTGCGGGATGCTATTGCATTCAAGTCTGGAAAATGACGCCAGGCAAACATTCACAACTGACGATAATCACACTCAACGGCCTGCAATTCAGCACCAGGTTGAGTAGAGAATTGATAGATCTTATGTTGAATCAACAACTTTCCCTCTTCTTGTTTCAGGCCAACGAATATCATAGAGATCGCTTAATGAGATGATTTCTTGCTGCTGCTATTCGGGGGAAGAAGTCGAATGATCTTTGCGGGTGGTTTAAGCCACTTAATATCTTCAATAAAGGTATGAATTGAGAAGATCATGCACTTCACGCTTTGTAGATTCTGTAGCAATTGTGACCGTGTAGAAATTCTGTAATCAAAGGGAATAACTCATTTCGATGCATCAGTTCTTGAACGAAGGAGCGATCTACTTTCGATACGAACGGACTTCGTGTCTGCAATGATTGCACGATACGGGAATCTGTTGACTACCATAGATCATTTTGACCACCAATGATGTTATCCCATTGCTCGCGGACGTGTCGAAGATAATGCTCTATCTTCTAGAAAGGCTTAGGGTGACTTTTTCATGCCCTGGTCCGATTAGATAGGCTGGTCAAAGCTGCATTAGCCAACCTTTAATTGAACCCCCCAGTGCCAATTTCCACCAATCATAAGGTCGCTAGTGAGGCTGAATCAGCTTTCATATTAGGCAATAACTAAGGTTTGATGCAGATTAGCTAAAAGGCCTGAATTTACCAAAAAATCTCTCAAACGACCTTCTTTCTCTATCAACATCGCTACTTTTCACCATATTCTACTTTTTACCTCGTTGACAACGTCGACATTTCGGGAAGGCGGCTCGCAAAATTGATGTTGCTAAAAGAGCCCTCAGCAACTTTGTGGGCTGATATTCGGCCTCGAGCCAGCCCTAGGGCTCAATTCATCTCATATCAGCGATGTAAATCAACATTGATTATACAAATTCAAAGCTACTGTCAAGAAATAGACTGACCGTCGGGCCGGGTTTTCATACCTACATTCTGACCCGGCCCGATTACTCGGGTCGAACCTTCTGACCCGACTTGATATCGACCTCGGGTCAGAGTTCGATCCGGGTTCCCGACCCGACCCGCCAAGCAATCGAATATGACGTCAAGAGGGCTAAATATAGAAATTTTTCCGGTTTTTCGCCTTTGCATTACCTTTTTGCATTACCTTTTCGGTAGAAAGCCATAAAGGGGAACATGAAGGAAAACATAAAGGGAAACATGAAGGGGAACATAAAGGGGAACATGGAGGGAAACATGAAGGCCGTTTGGTAGGGAGCTTTGATAGAGGGCTATGGTAGGAAGCTATCGTAGAGAGTTATGACGGGGAACTATGGAGGCTGTTTGGTAGGGAGCCATGAAGGAAAGCCATGAAGGGAAGTCATGAAGAAAAGCTATGATAGGGAAACATGAAGGCTATTTGGTAGGAAGCCATGGTAGAAAGCCATAATAGAAAGCAATAGAATATTTACCTACCTATCTTCATGTCTTGACGGGCCGGGTCGGAAATTCCGAATCGATACTCAATTTCAATTCTCTGACTCAACTCAAATACTTGAGTCAAACATCTTGATTCAACCCAAATACTCAAGTCAAAAATCCTGACCCGAATCGAGTTTTGACGAGTCGAGAACTCAACTCGACCTTGATGATTCAACTTGACGCGATCAGTCTATCAAGAAATCTTTCTACGAAATATCAATTCATCAATATGCAATGTCATCAATGATAAGTAGTATATTGCAGTTGTAGTAAATCAAATATCTGTCACTAATGCTTTCACTTGTACTAATATAGTAATAATAGTATTTAATAATAACATTTTGACAATACAATAGTAAAATAATCTTATATTCACTATCTTTATTCTTAAAACAATCACAACGCACGCATCACAAATTTTGAAAAATAGCACTATAAACAAGACAGAGTGAATCTAGAAGATGATTAAATGACGATGAATTGCATGAATTGCAGCAATGCTGATTCAAAGATGATTGCAAGCGACGTTGATTCATTGCAAGAAAACAGAGATGCAAGATTGAAATGCTCACGCAATAATGAAGAGAATGTTGCTAACATTATTGATCTACTAATAAAGATATCAACGTTAGAGAAAGAGAAGAGCAAAGATCATTTATGAAAAGAGATAGCATTGAAGCTGATTTGATGTTTTCAACTCAACTCAGAAGAAAAACATCATATGAATCAGAATGCATTCATCACGAAGAATGTACAGAAACTAAAGACATCAGTTCAACTGCTTAACAAGCAGTTGCATACACAGAAAAATACACGTCTTTCAACGAAAATCACATCATGAACGAACGTGACAAGAGAAGAAATAGCAATAAAGAAGCAATGTTTCAAAGATGATCTGTTGTCACTTTGCAAGAAATGAGAAGTCATGATTAAAATAATGAACAAAAGAGAAATAAAAAAGATATAAAAGAAGTTGATCGAGCAGATTCTACAAAGAATTGCAAGCATGTCAACAGATCAAAGAGATCTAATCATGTCACTTCGCAAGCTGAGCAGCAAGAACATTTTTCTTCATGTAGTTAACTCAGATGCTTGAGCAAATCTGAAAAAGACTCAAATATGAATAAAAGAAATTGTGAGTTCAACATGCATAGCACATTGAATCTTCACAGTATTGACACATGAAATACATATTACAATAAACATGAACAATCAGAAAAAAATCATTAAAAGACTAGTAAAAGATAATGCAAGACTTCATGAAGATTTGAAAGTTCTAAGAATAGTCTGACTCAAAAAGATAGCAAAGAGCAAGAAGATTCATTCATTGCTCATTGTAAAGATCATGATCGAAGCAATAATGAATTGACTAATGAATGTAAGCATGCTGAACTCATATCAAGAATGTGCATGCAAGCTATTTGAAAAGAACTGTTGCATCATACAATGCTTCAGATGTCATGAATTTGATCACATGACTAGATTCTGCAGAAAGAATCAGCGCTGCAAAAAGTGTGTAAGCAAGCATCACATCAAGAAGTGTATGATGTCATTGAATAAAAGATGTTGTATCAACTGCAATGAAAATTACGAATTCTGAAGATGCATCTGTCTCAAGTAATAACAGCAGATGAAACAAGCATTTAAAATCTATAAAAACAGATCATTCAGATACTTTGAAACATTTAAATACAATTATGCACTCTTCTCGCTGTCTTTGAACTCTTTAAATTCAATGAACTCTTCAGATTCAATGAATTTTTTTGATTCAATGAACTTCTCAAGCTCAGTAACAATCATATTGAAAACATGCAGTTGAATCGCTGATGAATCAACTTGATAAATAGTAAAAGTCAAAAAGAGACAAGTTGATCTTTTCTCTTGCATGAATAATGATTCAGACAAGATGACATTTGAGCAGATTCAGAAACATTTAATCAGAAAGTGAGAAAGATTCTTGATGATCAAAAGCATACAAAGAGTTTTCTCATTACAGAGTTAACAACAGCTACAAATAACTTTATGATAAAACAATCTTTTCTACAAATTCTACAGTATAACATTAGAAAGTCATTAAAAATTCAAGAATCATTTTTAATCAACAGAAAAGTTCGCGAATTCAACATAGTAGCTATATAGAAGCAAGATTGCAACAACAATAATTTATAATCATTTAGCTCAGCATATAACTTCTTTCATCTAGTGAAAAACTCATCATCTCAATCAAGAACATGCATATACATTAACAAACATTTAAGACTTGATCAATGAATAGTAGAAACAGTTGAGTCAGACATTTGCTCAATCAGAATATTAATTCACAATGCAGATAACAAAATGCAGATGCTAAGACTTCTAAACATTTACAATTCATGCTCATTGTTTATTACATTCACAGAGAAATCTTCAATCATTTCTCGTTTGAATGAACTACTCAAGAATGATTGCAAATAACTGATTGTAGAAAATTTCAATCTACATTATTCACATTGAGAGAAACAAAGATGCTTCACTCATCATATGATGATTGATACTTTACTAAACATTATTATAAACGTAAGACTGAAATTATTGCTGAAATTAAACATTATTACTCGCGAAGCTCACAATTAATTTACAACAATTGATTTAGTCTTTAACAGCGAGAAAATACAGTTCATGACACGTAGATGCAAGATATGAATCAATCTGCATCAAAGATTGAATCATTTTTCAATCATTACAGAACTATGTTTACAAATAATCTCAGTGCAATTCTTGACTTGATGACTTTAAAAGAAAATGAATACAAAAGCATTAAGTGCTTATTTGTGAATACATCTTTCTTTAAATCACTCTCTAAACAGCAAAGCTGAAATGAATGACAAAGTGACAAAAATCATCAAAGTACTGCAAGAGACTATTGAGAAGTTTACTCTTTGAGCAAAATCATCAAATTAAGCAAAAGACTTCTGAAATCAGAACTGCTTTAAAGTAGTAATGAAATCAAGATGACTGTAAATCATATGAAAAATGCAAGATACATTAGATGCGTGAAATAAATATCTGAAGCACAATGATTATAAAAACAAGATCATTCAACAAATGAAATGCGCACACTTCAAATCACAAATGCATAAGCTGAGTGAAGCATTCAAATCAATATGATGCTTTGCAAAATAAGTTAGAATCGAAAGTCAACTATCTAAAAAGCTTTCTCAGTTTTCATCATTAAAGTGAAGCAACATTGATTATATGATAATGACGTTCAAGAAAAAAATCAAGATACTGCGAGAAAAGTTCTTTCTTTCATCTTCTTAAGCGAATGTCAATAACATTGCAAAGTTATTCATATCTCTGACAGTCTCATTCAATTCACGCATCACAGAAGATGAAGTGAAGCAAACAATTAAATGAGTAAAAGTAAACAAAGTATCAAATGCTTCAGATATTTTAAACAAAGTGCTTCAAGTGAATCTTGCAGAACTGATCTCAGTACTGACGAGTTTATTCAACGCATGCATAATACATAAGTATCATTCAAAGCAGTTCAAAAAGATTCAGACAATAGTACTATGCAAATTAAAGAAAAGCGACTATATTGATTCAAAAATGTATCAACTCATTGCTTTGTTTAATATCATAAGCAAAGCGCTGAAGTCAATTATGATCAAAAGACTGAGTGATATAGTCGAGACTCATCACATGTTATCAAATGCTTAAATGAAAGTGAGATGCAAGTAATTCATGATCTTAACATTAAATCTACTGATAAATCAAGTTTATACAATGTAAAACTGTGAAATCAAATATGTGATTTTTATGCTAAGTTTAAACGTCGTTAAAGTGTTTAATTAAGTTTTACACGTCAGACTTTTGCATACATTGAAAATGAAAAGAACATTAAGCTACATAATCAAATAAACATGCAGCTTTCTAAAAAATCAAGAAATATCACTAATATTTGATGAATAAATGAGTGATATACGCGAGATAAATGCAAACATATCACAAAGATTTCTCATTTCATTAATTTTCTTTCTATTCTTCAACGTAAGTTTAATCAAAAAATGCAAAGCATTGAGAATTAAAATTGAAGTGTTTAACTTTGTAAATGATATTAACATTCTAGTTTACAACAGATTCATTGAAGAAATTTGCAAAACATTGAGCAAAGCACATGATGTTTGCGCAAAATGAGCTTGCACTCATGATGTAATGTTCACATCAGAAAAGTATGAGCTTACGCATTTCACTAGAAAATCGAAAAGATTTAACATGATGATTAGCATATAAATAGAAAACTCAGTTATCAAATTGAAATTAAATGTACAAGTTCTAAAGATGCAACTGAACATGAAACTACAATGAGACGCGCATCTTTGACAAATAAAGATGAATCACATCATAAGAATGTTGACACTTAGTCATCTTGAAGTCTTTACATGAGAAGCTATCTTCACAAAAGCGAAACAAGTATACTCAGCAGTAGTGAGATCAGAAATTGCATTCGAAGCATCAGTTTAACATCAGCATGACAAGAAAGATGAACTGTTGAGCAAAGAATGCAAACTAGAAACACTTTAGAATCAGATTCTGCATCACGTAGCAGAAACATTCAAAAAAGTAAGCAATGAAACTTTAAAGACAGAAATATACACAAGCTCACTACATGTTCATTTGAATATGCTACAGAACAAAATTACGCTACACAGTTGAGTTAATGATCAAACGTAAGAAATTAGATAAGCATGCAAACTAATACATGCTCATTTGACGAAAGTTAATTGCATTATTTCTCGCTTACTCATCATTAAGAAAATAGTACTTCTGAATGTTTTCATTCAAGAAGATGTGAAGATACAGTTAAGATGCAGATAATGCATTCTCTTCTTCACAATGATTTTAACAAGCAATAGCATTGCAATAGTGCAGTATCACAAAGATCAATGAAATCAATGATGAGAAAAGTACAAAGAATGCATTGCAAATGTTAATGCATTTTCAGCACAAAGATTGCATCTGAGCAATAAGATGATAAAGATGCGTGATGATTTTCAGAAAGCAGAAAGCACTCTTGCAATGTATATCAGAATTAAATGCATAGATCTGAATGCTTATCTGCACTCTAAAAATGTTTCAGACATGAATAGTTCATGATGCAGCTGCAAAAAAAGTCATCAGATGACAAAGCATGTATTCATGCATTGTTTAAACTGATTGCATCTGCGATTAAAAATGTTACAAGATGCTGACTTCTTGAACTATTGAATAATTGTTGTCATCATAAAAAGTTTCAAAGCAGTAGTGAAAATGATGATGAAAATAAAGCTCTTGAAGCAATTTAAAGTGATTAAAACACTCATTCTTTAACATGTGATCAACGTGAACAAATTTGATACATAGTTTCAAAACTTACTGTTTCAACTGCGTGAAACAGTCATATAAACTGCGAGTGATTTTCTAAATAATAATAAATTCATACACTTTTGTGACATCAATCAAATCAACTCATGAAAAACTTTATGTTATTTATATCAAGTGAACAAAACTCTCTGAGATAGAAAATCACTCGCTGTTTATACAACTGCTTCACGCAGTTGAAACTATCATTATGAGACTATGTATCAAATTAGTTCGCGTTGATTACACGTTAAAGAATAAGTGACTTAGTCACTTTAAATTGCTTTAAAAGCTTCGTTTTCATCATCATTCTTGCAGCTGCTCTGAAACTCTTTATAATAATGATGATTATTTGATAATTTAAGAAGTTGATGTCTTGTAGCATTTTTGATCGCAGATGCAATCAGTTCAAGCAATGCATGAGTACATATTTCGTTATCTGATGATTTCAGTTGCAGTTGCATTATGTGCTATCTGCGTCTGAAACGTTTTTAAAGTGCAGATAAACATTCAGATCTATGCATTCAATTCTGATGTAAGTGATGAGAGTGCTTTTAACTTTCTGAAAATCATTTTGCATTTTTATCATCTTGTTGAACAGATGTGATTTTTGTGTTGAAATGATGTGAACATCTGCAATGCATTTTCTATATTTTTCTCATTGTTGCTTTCACTGACTTTTGTGATACTACATTATTGCGATGCTGTCACTAGTTGAAATCATTGCAGCGAGAGTTTATTGAAAATATGTTGTATACATTACATGCAACATACATAAAGCATGATTTTTATGCTGATTACTCTCTTAGACTCAAGAAATTACTCAAAGAGTTTTCTTATGACAGATTCATAGTTCAAGATGAATGAAATCTCTTACTGCTCAAATTTCAACAGTTTACTTCTTAAGCATGAGTTACAGATGTTTCATCTGTAATACACATGTGTATTGCAGTCAATTTCTTCTTTAATCACATTGATATATGCTACTGTTCTTTCAAGTTATACAGATGATGTCTTTAACTAAAGATTAATTTTATCATCAAGATATTTAAAAGTTAAAGTTCAGTGAAGAAATAAGATTCTTAAGATCAACAATTGTTGTCATTGTATATCACATCTTGCAGATGCTCGCTTTGCTTGTAAAGTATGCAACTCATCTGTTTCATGTTATCTGTAAAGATCTTTCTTGTACAGATCAATCATGTCTTGCAAAAATATTCATATGTTACACTTTTAATCAGATAACGTAGTTCAATCATTCTTTACTAACTCGCTTATGTCTCTCTTCTTTTAACGAAGTCTTCTCATCAGCATATTGTTTATATATAGAATGTCTGTGTTTGAACATCTGTTAAATGATATTAATGAGATTCTTTAGTTTGCTTATGTTGAACTTAATGAGTCTTGTAAGTTGTTCATATCATAGTAATAAACACGCAGTCTTAACAAGATTTATACATAGTTAGCATATAAATTTAAAGAATGTTCATGATTTAAGTTCTCTCTGCTAATCATTCTTAACAGATCAAACATGAGAATGTTCTGTCTCAGTTTTTATCATCATGATAATGAGATACTGAATTGAATGATTTTCATAAGCGATTTTTCTCATAGTTTTATGTTCTATTTGATTTTCTTATCTGCATGAAGATTACTTGTAGCATGCGCATTGAGATTATTGAAGTTTGCATGATCACGAAAACTCTGCATGCAATCAATGCATAGCGCTTCATCATCATGCAGCATCTCAATGTCATTCAAACTTTTGATAATCTTTAAACTTTACTGTAGCTAAACAGTAAATTCATAGTCAGCATCATGTACAGATGAGTTTCATTACTGATTAATTTATTATTATTATTATTATTATTATTATTATTATTATTATTATTATCTTTATTCTTAATCTTGTTTATATTTTGCTTAAATTTAAGTCAGATATTAATAATTTAATGATCAGCGATGAAACTCATCTGTACGCGATGCTGATTACGAATCTACTGTTTAGCTACAGTAAAGTCTAGAGATTATCAAAAGTTTGAATGACATCGAGACGCTGCGTAATGATGAAGCGCTGTGCGTTGATCGCGTGCAGAGTTTTCGCGATCGCGCAGACTTTGATAATCTCAATGCGCATGCTACAAGCAATCTGCACGCAGATGAGAAAGTCAAATAGAACGCAGAACTACGAGGAAAATCGCTTATGAAAATCATTCGATTCAGTATCTTGTTGTCGTGATGACAAGAACTGAGACAGAACACTCTCGCGTTTGATCTGTTGAGAATGATTAGCAGAAAGAACTTGAATCACGAACATTCTTTAAATCTATGTGCTAACTACATATAAATCTTGTTAAGACTGCGTGTCTGTTACTACAACACAAGCAACTCATGAGACTTGTTAAGTTTGACATGAGCAAACTTGAGAGTCTCATTAATATCGTTTAACAGACGTTCAGACACAGACATTCTATACGTGAGTGATACGCTGACGAGAAGACTTCGTTAAGAGAAGAGAAACACAAGCGAGTTAATAGAGAATGATCAAACTACGCTGTCTGATTAGAAGTGTAGCATACAAACATCTCTGCAAGACATGATTGATCTGCATGAGAAAGATCTCTACAGATAATGCGAAATAAATGAGTTGCACGTCTTACAAGCAAAGTGAGTGTCTGCGAAACATGATATACAATGACGACGACTGTTGATCTCAAGAATCTCACTTCTTCACTGAGCTCTGACTCTTGAATGTCTTGATGATAGAATCAATCTCTAGTCAAAGACATTGTCTGTATAGCTTGAAAGAATAGTAGTGTGTGTCGATGTGATTAGAGAAGAAATCGACTGCGATACGTCTGCGATTCATGCTTAAGAAGTAAACTGTCGAAATCTGAGCAGTGAAAGATCTCGTTCATCTTGAACTGTGAATCTGTCGCGAAGAAGATTCTTTAAGTAATCTCTTGAGTCTAAGAGAAAAATCAGCATAGAGATTATGCTTTATGTATGTTGCATGCAATGTATACAACATATTTTTGATAGATCAAAAGACTGAGTGACATAGTCGAGACTCATCGCATGCTATCAAATGCTCAAATGAGAGCGAGACGCAAATGATTCATGATCTCGACGTTAGATCTACTAGTAGATCAAGTTCACACAGTATGAGACTGTGAAATTAAATATGTGATCTTCATGCTAAGCTTAGACGTCGTCAAAGCGTTTAATTGAGTCTTACACGTCAGACTTCTGCATACGTTGAAAATGAAAAGAACATCAAGCTACATAATCGAATGAACACGCAGCTTTCTAAAGAATTGAGAGACATCGTTAATATTCAATGAACAAACGAGCAATATACGCGAGATAAACGCAGACATATTGCAGAGATTTCTCATTTCATCGATTCTCTTTCTATTCTTTAACGCAAGTTTAATTGAAAAATGCGAAGCACTGAAAATTAAAATCGAAGTGCTTGACTTCATAAATGATATTAACATTCTAGTCTACAACAGATTCACTGAAGAAATCTACAGAACACTAAGCAAAGCACACGACATCTGCGTGAAATGAGCTTGCACTCATGACGCAACGTTCGCATCAGAAAAGTACAAGCTCATGCATTTCACTAGAAAATCGAAGAGATTCGACATGATGACTAGCATACAAATAGAAAGCTCAGTTATCAAATTAAAATCAGATGTACGAGTTTTAGAAATGCAACTGAACATGAAACTGCAATGAGACGCGCATCTTCGACAAATAAAGACGAATCACGTCACAAGAATGCTGACACTTAGTCGTTTTAAAGTCTTCACATGAGAAGCTATTTTCACAAAAGCGAGACAAGTATACTCAGCAGTAGTGAGATCAGAAATTGCATTTGAAGCGTCAGTTTGACATCAGCGTGACAAGAAAGATGAACTGTTGAGCAAAGAATGCAGACTAGAAACACTTTAGAATCAGACTCTGCATCACGTAGCAGAAGCATTCAAAAGAGTAAACATCGAAACTCTAGAGACAGAAACATACATGAGTTTGCTATATGTTTATCTGAACATGCTACAGAACAAGATCACGCTACACAGTCAAGTCAACGATTGAACGCAAGAGATCAGACAAGCATGCAAACTAATACACGCTCATTTGACGAGAGTTAATCGCGTCATTTCTCGCTTACTCATCATCAAGAAAATAGTACTTCTGAATATCTTCATTCAAGAAGATGCGAAGATACAGTCGAGATGCAAACGACACATTTTCTTCTTCACAACGATTTCAACAAGCAATAGCATTGCAATAATGCAGTATTACAAAGATCAATGAAATCAACGATGGAAAAAGTACAAAGAACGCGTCGCAGACGTCAACGCAATCTCATCACAAAGATTGCATCTGAGCAATAAGATGATAAAGATGCGTGATGATTTTCAGAAAGCAGAAAGCATTCTCGCAATGCACATCAGAATTGAACGCATAGATCTGAACGCTTATCTGCACTCTAGAAATGTTTCAGACATGAATAGCTCACGATGCAACTGCGAATGAAGTCATCAGACGACGAAGCATGTACTCATGCATTGCTTGAACTGATTGCATCTGCGATCAAGAATGCTACAAGATGCTGACTTCTTGAACTATCAAATAATCGTCGTCATCACGAAGAGTCTCAGAGCAGTAGCGAAGATGATGATGAAAACGAAGCTCTTGAAGCAATTTAGAGTGACTAGAACACTCGTTCTTTAACGTGCAATCAACGCGAACAAATTTGATACATAGTCTCAAAACTCACTGTTTCGACTGCGTGAAGCAGTCGTGTAAACTGCAAGTGATTTTCTATCTCAAAAAGTTTTGTTCACTCAATACAGATAGCATAGAGTCTCTCATGAGTCGATTTAATCAATGTCACAAGAGTGTATGAATTTATTATTATTATTATTAATAATTTAATCTGTAAAAGTATTAAATTTGAGTCAAATTTAAACAAGATTTAAGTAAAATATTAATAATTTAATTTAATTTAATTTAAATTCATACACTTTTATGACATTGATTTAAACTTAACTCATGAGAAACTTTATGCTATTTATATTGAGTGAACAAAACTCTTTGAAAAAGAAAATCACTCATTGTTTATATGATGACTTTGCATCATTGAAACAATGATCATAAAACTATGTATCAAGTTTGCATCTATAACTTTTATTCAGCGCATGATGCTCAAGTAAACTCTTGATGAATGTCTGTATTACTTGATTATAATGCATCATTCTTGCTTTGCTCTTCATTAATGATATTTTATACAATGATGTTTTGATCTTTGATCTTTGATCAAGAAGTTGATTTCATTGCATTCATGATGCTTGTGATTGTAGCGTTGAAAATTGCGTTCTCTCGCTCAATGATTGTCATTCATTAAGCAGAGAAATATGTGATGAAAGAGAGATGCATATAATGAAAAAATAAAGTATGATTGTATTGAATAATTCTTTTCTTCTCTTGACTTGATTTATGTCATATAAACGTTGAATAAATTGTTAGTATAAACATGCAATTGCAATCATTCAATGATTGATTCTGATTAATAAAAGAGAATGCATTCTGATCATTTTTCTGCACTCTTGATTTTTTACGTAAATAAATGTATGACTTGACATCAAGTAAAGAAGATGAGTTCAAACTTCTTCAATATATCAGCGTGATTAACAAGTCACTACTTCTTCAAGCACTGTAATCATGATTCTCAGACTGAAAACAACTATTTTATTTGATATCTTTTTATCAATTACTTAACGACACTATTGATGTAATAAAGACATTTTAGTATATCAACGCAGTCAATGAATCACAAATTCTTTAATCACTTGTAATTACAACTCTCATACTAAGAATGTGTTACGAAGCATGTCAACATTGAATAAAGTCTAGTTAATAAACTTTAAAGATTTCAATATGTGAACAAGAAACAGTGATGTTTTGAATTAAAATATGCTGAAACATTTCATTTATTCAAGCTTTAGCAAATCGACTACTTCGTCTCTTTGTTCACTCTACTATAAATACAGCTTAAAACTGTCTTCTTTCTTCTGTATTCTTAGTTTTCTAGTTAAAGCTATCTCTATTGATCAAACATTTTATTCAGCTACGCACTATTTTGCTGCAGTGTGATTAGATTCTAGACATGATTTTAACAGAATGACTATTTCATTAAATAACTTTTTCATCTTTTACTGATATCAACATGTCATCAATCATCTTCATAAATTGATTGTGACTGTTAGAAGAAATATTGTCACATAGATGAAAATTCTGCATGATTAACTTTCTCATTTACATAACATTTTAACATTATTTGAATTGCATTGAATTGAAATCTCTTGACTTTTCTGACTTCTATTTGAACACAGAATAAAATCAAAAGATTCATAATTAACATCATGAATAAATGAATCTTGTTATTAATTAATAATTTAATTTATAAAGTATTAAATTTAAATAAAATTTAAATCAGATGTTAATAATTTAATTTATAAAAATATCAAATTTAAGTTAAATTTAAGTAAGATGTTAATAATTAAATTTGTAAAATATTAAATTTAAGCAAAATTTAAGTCAAATATTAATACTTTGATCTGTAAAAATATTAAATTTAAGTAAAATTTAAGACAAATTTTACTTAAATTCTGTTTAAGATTATATAACTGTACATTATTAACTTTTAGTTAATTAATTCTCTTTATAATAATAATAATAAATTCATACACTTTTGTGACATCAATTAAGTCAACTTATGAGAGACTTTATGCTATTTATATTGAGTGAACAAAACTCTCTGAGATAGAAAATCACTCACTGTCTATACAATTGCTTCATGCAGTTGAAACTATCATTATAAGACTATGTATCAAATTAGTTCACGTTGATTGCATGTTAGAAAATGAGTGACTCAATCACTTTAAATTGCTTCAGAAGCTTTATTTTCATCATTGTTCTCACAGCTGCTCTGAAACTCTTCATGATAGTAATGATTATTTGATAGTTTAAAAAGTTGATGTTTCATAGCATTCTTGATTGCAAATGTGATCAGTTCAAGCAATGCATGAATATATGTTTCATCATTTGATGATTTCAGTTGCAGTCACATCATATGCTATCTGCGTCTGAAACATTTCTGAAGTGCAAATAAGCATTCAAATCTATGCATTCAATTCTGATGTAAGTAATGAGAGTGTTTTCAACTTTCTGAAAATCATTTTGCATCTTTATTATCTTGTTGAACAGATGCAATCTTTATGTCAAGATGATGTGAACATCTGCACTGCTTTTTCTATATTCTTTTCATCATTGCTTTCACTGACTTTTATGATACTACACTATTGCAATGCTGTCACTAGTTGAAATCATTGCAGCGAAAGTTAATCACTTATATCTTGACTGTATTTTCGCGTCTTCTTGAATTAAGTTGTTCAGAAGCATCACTTTCTTGATGACAAAAGAGCGAAAGATAGTGTGATTGATATTCATCAAATGAATGCATATCAGTTTGTATGCTTGTCTGATTTTCTGTGTACAATTGTTAATTTGACTGCGTAATATAATCTTGTCTTGCAGCATGTTCAAATGAACATGCAGCAAGCTTGTATACATTTCTGCTTTCAGAGTCTTAATGCTTACTCTTTTGAACATTTCTGCAATGTAACACAGAGTCTGATTCTGTAATGTTTCAAGTCTGTGTTCTTTGTTTGATAGTTCTTTCTTTTTTTCTCGCTGATGTCAGACTGATGCTTTGAATGCAATTTCTGATCTTACTACTGCTGAGTATATCTATCTTGCTTTTGTGAAGATTGTCTCTCATGTAAAGACTTTAAATCAACTAAGTGCTAGCATTCATATGACGTGATTTGCTTCAATTTGACGAAGATGCATGTCTCATTGCAATTTCATGTTCAGTTGTACTTTCAAAACTTGCACGTCTGATTTTAACTTAATAACTGAGCTTTCTACTTATATGCTGATCATCATGTCAAATCTCTTTGATTTTCTGATGAAGTGCATAAATTCATACTTTTCTGATGCAAATATTGCATCATGAGTGTGAACTCATTTTGCATAAACATCATGCACTTTGCTCAGTGTTCTGCTGATTTCTTCAATGAATTTATCATATGCTAGAATGTTAATGTTATTTATAAAGTCAAGCACTTCAATCTTAATTTTCAATGCATTGCACTTCTCAATCAGACTTGCGTTGAAGAATAGAAAGAGAATCAATGAAATAAGAAATCTTTGTGATATGTTTGCATTTATCTTATGCATGTTGCTTGTTTGCTTGTTGAATCTCAGCAATGTTTCTTGATTCTTAAGAAAGCTGCATGCTCATTCAACTATGTAGTCTGAAATTCTTTTCATTTTCAGAGTATGCAGAAGTCTGACATGCAAGACTTGATTGAACGCTTCAACAATGTTTAAACTTAGCATAAACACTATGTATTTGATTTTGCAATCTCATATCATGTGAATCTGATCTACTAGTAGATTTAATGTTGAGATCATAAATTACTTGCATTTCACTTTCATTTGAGCATCAGATAGCATGTGATGAGTCTCAGTTATATCGCTCAGTCTTTTAATCATAATCAACTTCAGAGCTTTGCTCATAATATTAAGCAAAGCAATGAGTCAATATGTCTTTGAATCAGTATAATTGCTCTTCTTCAATTTGCATAGTACTATTGTTTAAGTCTTTTTGAACTGCTTTGAATGATATCTGTATATTACATATGCATTGAATAAACTCATCAGTATCAAGATCAGTTCTGCAAAATCTGTCTGCAATGCTTTGTTTAAAATGTTTGAAATGTTCAATGCTTTGTCTGCTTTTACTCTTTTAATTATTTATCTCACTTCATTTTCTGAAATGTGTAAGTCAAATGACATTGTCAAGAGTATAAATGAGTTTGCAATGTTGTTAACATCTGTTTGAAAAGATGAGAGAAAGAATTTTTCTCGCAATATCTCGATTTTTTCTTCAAATGTCGTTGTCATTTGTTCATTGTCACTTCACTTTAATGACAAAAACTGTTACGAGCGTATCAAGACTGAACAAGGCTTAAGCTTTAATCAATTCGCAGTGAACGCTAGCGAGTTCTCTGCGTAATGATTAGAACTAATCAACGAGCTAGTCAGATATGACTCAGATATGACTCAACACTCTTTTTCTTTCTCAACACTCTTTTCTTTCATCAACATCTTGTTCATCTACATCACATTCTTTTCATGTCACAAACACATTTCTTTCGAGCCTAGCGCAGTCTCTGAACATTACATAAATAGAAGCTTTTGTATCAATCTTCTTCTGTATTCTTAATATTCAGTTATAGCTATCTTTAAAGATCAAGCACTATTCAATTCTGACTTTCGCTGATTGACTCATCTAGACACGATTCTGACATTATATTAAGAATTTGTTAATCACATGATACTGATCTCATTATTCATTCAACATACTCGTACAGACAGAACGAGTCTAAAGAAATTCGTTTACCTGATGATCGATGCAATCAAAAGACTGAACAACACTAGAAAGTTTGATAGAATCAACAACAAGACTATTTGAATCGCTAGACAATTTATCGCTTACTAAGTACGCACAGTTCAAATCGATCAAGAGAATCAATTCATTCTCGTGAAACAGACGAGTGAAAATAAGCTGTTCAACTCAATTAAGAGAATCAACAATAAAGAATCTTCGTGAATTGCTCAAGAATCAAATCAATCAACAAACAAATTTCATTTTCTTTGTTAAAGATTAAACATCATTCTATACATCTTTCTTCTTCAATCGTCAAGCATCGTCATTCGTTCAACCCTTTTTTCAAACAAACCTCATCATGTCTAGTCGTTCGTCTACTGAAGAGTGTTTCGAAGAATTTCGAAATCATTTCTCTCAAACCTCTGATGCTGATTCATCAAAACTCTCTAGTGCTGAATCATTCATCAGTGAAGACGACGAGTCATTCGCTGAAACAGTAATACTTTCTGTTTCTATCGAAAACTGAAAGGCTCGATGCATGACTCTCGACAGAGAAACGAATTGACTCAACAAGCTGAGTAATCAACGAGACAATGAAATCAAAGAGTTGAAAACTAGACTTCAAACTAAAGAAATCACTTCTTTTGATTTCATCTACTCTGAGCGTTCTAGATCTCAGAAAATATCTGATTCTCTCTGATTTACTGACGGAAAGAATTCTACTTGGAAAAACTGATACGGCAAAATTCAGAATAAACTAGAGATCAACGTTGATCTCTTTTCAAATGAACGAGTCAAATCAAGCTATGTACATTTCAGATTATTCAATGACGCAGCTGATGTCGCTCAATCTAGATGTGAACATGACTGTGTCAATCTTTATAAGATCGTCGATAATCTTTTGAAAGAACTAGCTGAGTTGTTCAATGATTCAGATAAGAAAGTCAACTTTCGTAGAAAATACTACAACTTGATTCAAGAATCAAAGAAGTTCAGCGAGTTCTACA
>JAABUV010004074.1_pt1 | contig 17826 bp, 19 predicted proteins | sample 5559971 | NCBI WGS metagenome assembly JAABUV01 (sample SAMN10711881, study PRJNA513362) | rock metagenome | isolation source: Antarctica rocks | place: Antarctica: Victoria Land, Knobhead nord | collected 2015-12-19
CTGGCACCAAACTGACCTTTCTATACAGTTTCTTAGGAAAGCACTTCGAGAGCGTCGTGAAGCCAGCCGGTCTGGAGGCTCACTGGCAGTGCACAGCCTGCAATTTGTGTATGGTTGCGCCGTGGCAATTGCCGGGGCGATGAGTTGGATATTTCAGAGTGGGCATGACCATCACACGGGCAACGGGTTATCGGCTTGTATATTCCTCACTGGCGTAGCGATAGCAGCGTACAACTATCTTCGAGGCTGTGATGCAGCAGCGCGGTTAGGTAGACGGTTTCCCGAATTAAGTAGAGGCGCAGCAAGGTAATGGAAGAAGAGTTTCCCCAGGTGAGTTTTTGGCAGGCTCCTGGCTTCTGGTGCTATTACCGGCTTAATCAGGCACCAAGTACAGACTGCCGGTCCTATCAAACAAAGCGGGGGCGGACGTACTGGCTGCAACTTCGTGGTGAGAATGAGTTTATCACCGTCTGCCGCCTTTTCTACCGGGGCAGTATGGTCGGCTATGTGAACTTGGCCGGTGACAATGAGCAGGGCTATCTTCATCTCTGCGATATTCGGATAGCGGACCGGCATTCAAGTCAAGGGTTAGGAACGATGCTGCTCCAGGAAGTATCGTTGCTGGCAATGCGCCGAGGCCTCCCTCAGATACAAGGCAAGGTTGTTGCGAAGGATGTAGCGGCCTTTCCGGGCCTCCTGGACTGGTATCGAAAACATGGGTTCGTTGTGTATTCCATCGCCTCAACTGCGCGACCAGGCGGGACAAACGAGGTTGCGCTGATAACAAGAATCCTGCCAGAGACAAGCACCGCCTTCTAAAATTGTTCCCTTCCAAAGCCACTGTCAGATAATTCCATCACAGACCTTCATCACAGACCTTGAAAAGCTCCGAATCGGATGTTGCCATCTACCACGGGCGTGATGCAGATCAAGGGATTGGCGGGAGCGTCTATTGCTCGAAATACTTTCTCAAACACTTCCGTATGCCGCCCGCCTTGAACGAGCTTCTCATAGCCACGATAATCCAACCCTGCTTGGGTCGCGTGGGTCGCGGCGGAGTGAATGGCGACCAGAACGTAGCGCTTTGGCACAGGAAAGCGTTGCACTTCCGCCAGGTCTTCCACTGCCTGCTTCTGAAGAAAAGCGATCTTGTCAGCGTCCGTGCCGCTGTGCTCATGCACCAGTGCGACCAGTTCCTGGAGGATGCCAGACGGCGTGAGGCCACTCTGAATAAACAGATACAGATTGAAGATACATTCAGTCATAAGCTTCTCCCCTTAGAGTGCGCGTGGCTTAGTTGTTCTGGTGCGGATGTTCATCTTTGACCCCGCTATTTGACCCCGCTCTTTTAACCCCACTTCGCGCGTTCAGGGCATACTTACCATAGAGAGTGTGACAGCAGAGTCAACGAAAATAAGACCAGGACGAGGGGTGAAAAAGTGAGAGCAGGGGTTTCGTTGAAAGCTGCGGCACCAGTAGAAACCGAAGAAACTAAGCCTTACCTGCATCTGTCGGAGGGCCTGGACCTGCCTCTGGAAGCCGTCACCGAGACCTTCGCCATCCTCGCCAAGCGCGGCTCCGGCAAGACCTACACCGCGGCCGTTCTTGTCGAGGAGATGCTGCAAACCGGCCAGACCGTTGTGGTGGCGGACCCGGTCGGCGTCTGGTGGGGCCTGCGCTCTGCTGCGGATGGAGTAGGACCGGGTCTGCCGATCATCATCCTCGGCGGCGATCATGCGGACGTTCCCCTAACGGCTGAGGCTGGCCCTGTGGCGGCGGACCTTGCGGCTGAGGAGCGCCTGTCCCTGGTGCTGGACTTGTCGCATTTCACGCCGCCGGAGCAGACCCGCTTCATGACGGGCTTTGCCGAGCGCCTGTACCACGCCAACCGACTGCCGCTGCATCTGGTGCTGGACGAGGCGGACCAGTTTGTCCCCCAGGTGCCGGAAGCGGGCCAGCAGCCGCTCCTCTGGGCCATGAACCGCATCGTGCGGCTGGGACGAGCGCGGGGCCTGGGCGTGACGCTCATCAGCCAGCGCCCAGCGGTGCTTGCCAAAAACGTGCTGACCCAGGCGGAAGTTTTGATCACCCTGCGCCTGACCAGCCCCCAGGACCGCAAAGCCGTGGAAGCGTGGGTGTCCGCCCATGACGACGCCGGACATCGCCAGGAGATGCTGGCGTCGCTGGCTTCCCTGTCGGTCGGGACAGCCTGGCTGTGGTCGCCAGGCTGGCTGGACTTGCTTCAGAAGGTGCAAATCCGCCGCCGCCACACGTTTGACAGCTCTGCTACTCCCAAAGTGAGCCAGGGTAAAGCAAGCCAGAGCAAGGAAGGCAGCAGCCAAGCCCGTCCTGAACCCGCTATGCTCGCGGCTGTAGACCTGGACCGTGTGCGTGCTCGCCTGGCTGATCTTACGCCTGCTTCTTCTGATGCTGACACTAGCAGCACTCGCACCGCAGTGGTCACGGAGCGGGTGGAAGTTTTAGTAGAAGTTCCCGTTTTAGATGCCGTTCAGGCGGCTGATCTCCAGGAAACCGCATCGGCATTGCTGGCCCATGCCGACGCCTTGCGTGCTGACCTGGGCAAGATGACTGCTGCTGCCGCAGCCATCTTGACCCGACTGGATCAGGTTGCAACACAGAGTCACATTCCCGATCTCCCTGCGCTGCCCTTCCCCGCTCCGATGCCGGCAGATCAAAAACCTGTGACTGAAAAACCTGTGACTGAAAAACCTAGCGCACAGATTGCTGTGCAGGAAGTCGAAGCGACACACCCGGAAAAGATGGTTGGAGAGAAAGCGGTTGGAGAAAAGATGCCGCTGGCGGAGCGCCGGATTCTGACGGCTCTGGCCCAGCATCCCGGCGGACGCCGCAAATCCCAGGCGGCTTTGTTGACGGGCTACGCTGTAGGCGGTGGGGGCTTCAACAATGCCCTGAGCGCCTTGCGTTCTAAAGGCTGGATTTCGGGCAAGGACATTTTGACCATCAGTGACCTGGGGTGTGCTGCCCTGGGCGACTGGGAACCATTGCCGGCGGCGGGTCCGGCACTAGCGGCGCACTGGCAGGCACAGCTCCCGAAAGCCGAGCGGTTGATCTTGCAGGCTCTGGTGGAGGCGCATCCGCATCCTCTGACCAAAGAGCAGGTCGGTACGGCCACCGGCTATGCCTCAACCGGCGGCGGGTTCAACAATGCCCTCAGCCGTCTTCGCACTTTGGAGCTGATTGAAGGCCGCGCCGAGCTGTACGCGGCCGTTCTGCTTTGCGCTTCATTCTGACGCCTGGCGTCATTTCATCGCATTTCTTCATAATAAGCAGGCTGAAAAAGCACGAAATGTCATTCTCGTAGTTTTAAGGTACGTACTGCTGTCCGAATGAGCGCTAACCCTGCCTGGCAGGCTTGAAGCGTCGGGCAGGCTTCAAGTACATAATGCGATCTGTCCAGTCCCAGTCGCCCTGCGCCTTCCAGCAGAAGAGCAGGGCGCGGGCGAGGCCGCCGAAGTCGGCAGTCGAAATGCTGCGGTCATCCACGAAGATCACGCCGCCGTGGGAGCGGCCTTGTGTTCCCCATTCTACCAGTACCGGCGGAATTGTCTTCAGGTCGTATGTGACAAGCGTTAAGCTGTCTTCCGCCGCTCCTTGCAACACCAGCGCATCATCTGCCCCGGTTAGGGCACCAGAGCGCCAGGTATAGAGACTAGCGACAGGAACCTGGGTGCTGAGGGAGGCAAGGGCCACCACCGTTTGCGGCGAGATTTGTTCGTCAAGCAACAGCGAAAGCATCAGGACGATCCCGCAGTTTCTTTATCTCCACCACTTTCTTTATCTCCGCCACTTTTCACGTCTCTGTCTCCATCAGATCTCACGCCTTGGCGTTCAGCTTTTATTTCCTGATTTTCAGCTTGTGTCCTCTGATTCTCTGCATAATCCGAACTTGGAACCATGAAGGTTTCCATCTGAGGTAGTAGGCGCTTCAAGGTGGTCTCGGTCATCGCGTGGTTGTCCTCGATAGCCTGATCAATCTCAGCAGGAAATGCCTCGTAGTAGTTCAAGGCCGCTTGGGCACGGCGCTGTGGCCAGGCGAAGTGCTGAGCAATCCGTTCGGGGTCCATATCATAGGCGCGGGCGACCAGAATGATCTGCCAGATGGGAAGCGCTGCTTTGAGGCAGGCTAAACGCTCGCTGCCAATGCTTCGGAACTCGATGTCGGCAAACTCGTTCTGGCGCAGCCATTCCTCTAAGGAAAGTGCGCCCCATTCATTGAGGGTACGCCCCGCGCGGCGGGCAGTGGTGCGAAGACGTTCGGCGGTGGTGTCCGGGATGCGGAGGCTGATGACTTGGGGCATGGGATGTTCCTCGTACTTCGTGAGTAGAAGTTGTGATCAAAAGTGTGGCCTTAATGCTTGATATTTACTACGAAGTATACAATATAAACAAAAGGCTGTCAACAGAAAACAGCATATAAACTGTAATTGTGCAACAGCCTGTTGCACAATCTGGCGCTAAACAGCAGGAACATCTTTCCGTTAGGGCTTAGAGGCGGCGGCTGATCGAACTGCACGAACCCTGGAAGAAGCAAGCAGCGGTTGATGTGGGTGCTGCCGGAGAGCGGATGGCTTGGGACGTAGGGAGCGGTCAATGCGCCCCTCCAGCCAGCGGCGAACCGGCTGCTGGGTGAAGGCGTTGATGACCAGAACCATCGCGGTGGCGGCCAGGTGGCTCTGAGCCTGGTCTCCGACCGGCACCAGGCGGATGAGGAATGAAAGCGCCAGTTGATACAATTCCAAAGCCAAGGCGATGAGGCCGGCATAGACGAAGGCGGCACGGATGACGAGGCGGATGTCGAACAGGTGATGGACGAATACGGCGTCTGCCACAGCAAGCAAGAAGAAGATCGTGGAGAGCGTTCCGATGTGGATCAAGTGGAAGTTGCCGAAGACAGACGGCAGCAGCACGTTGGTCGTCAGGGCAACGGCGGCGGTCGCCAGGGCACCGATCCCGGTCAGGCGGAGCTGGCTTCGGGTTTCAATGGAGGCTCCCGGCGCGGGTCGGAAGGCCGCCCTTAGCGCCGCCCCGAGCAGAGCAACGAGGTGAAGAACATAAACCGCGAACAGCAGCCCATACAGGGTGACATGCTGGCCTGCTCGGACCAGCTCGGCTTGGTCTACGAGCGGGGTGAGGAGTGTCAGCAGGAACAGCAGCCCCGTTTCCAGACACAGCCACGTCGTCATGGGCGTCCGCTCCTGTCTCGCGCTTGGTCTTCCGGCGATGTCCTGCACGAACAGGAAGCTGAGGAGGACCGCCGGCACGAGGCAGGCGAAGTTGAAGCGCCCAAGCCACAGAAGCGGCTCCGGGGCAAGCCGCAATCCCAGCGGCAGGCCAAAGACGAAAAGGCTGCCAACCCAGCCGAGCAGCGCCAGCAGGAGCAGGGTAAAGTGGCGGTGCAGCCGGGAATGGGGGTCTTTGGCAAAGATCAGCAGCGCGGCGGCGGCCAGGAACAGCAGGCAGAGACCATACAGGGCAGCAGTGAGCGCGGACATGAGGGTTCAGTTTGGGGAAGTTGGTTGATTTGGGAAATTGGTTGAGCTGGGCAACTGAGGAGAGATCAGCCCGTGTCGCCGCTGTGATTGTCTCAGAGACCGCCGGGCGGCGTCAACGTCAATCTTTGCTTCCAATCTTTATTTCCGGTGCGCTTGTTCCAGGAAGGCGCGGTACCGCACGGACCGGCTTGCTCGGCAGCTGATCTCTTTCTCCATCTGCCGAATGTCAGTGCGGCACAAGTAGCAATCTTCGCCCCAATGAGGGCGAAGCTCGCCAACGATCTCAAGCGGCCACCCCATGCGCTGATACACGCGCATCGTCGCCGGGGTCGCTTCCAGGAAAAGAGTGCGGATACCATAAGCGTGGCACCAGCGCCAGAGTTCAACGCACAACGGCCAAAACAAGCCGGGATGCCCGCGATATTCCCGCTCCAGGGCAAGAATGGTGATATGTGCGGCAGGCCGCTCGCCTACATCCACTTCCGGCCACACGCTGAGGCAGGGCAAACAGCTACTGCCGTTACCCATGGTGACCTCAACATGCCCGAGGGCATGTTCATTTCCCACGGCCTGTTTGTTGGCGATGACCTGTTTGTTGACGACAACCTGAAGCCCGCCGGCGACCTGATCCCCTACCACAGCCGCGATGTGAATGGCCTGGTCCGCAGAGGTACGTATCTGATTTCCCGGCTGCCATGACAATTCGCCCGCGATCCGCTCAAGCTGTTCAAGTAGGCAGGCTATCTCGGCGGGTGCGGTGAGCAGCATGATCCGGGTGCCGCCTTGATCTTTACCCGTGTCACCGTTTCCCTTATAACCGCTATAGAGTACCTGCATTTTAACTCCCCCGGCAGGTGGATGGAAAATCCGAACTGAGGGCTTGCCTTTTCTCTGGCAAACCCGTCTCTTTTTAGCTTGATCCTACTCCTACCGATGGGACTTATTGTACCCCTTTATGTTCACATATACGTATGTATGAACAAAAGTGCTTTAGCGATAGGCGAACGCTCTTGCAAAAAATCAGGCTCGAACTCAGAAGATCACGCTGAACTCAGATGTTCTCTTGTTTCAGATGTTCTCTGAGTTCAAATCTCTACGGAATGTGGATCAATTTCCAGCAGCCGGAACGTCTTTTCCAGATTGTATCGGGTGATCCGGTTGACCGGGACATTATCCCAGCCGAGGCGCTGTATCATGACCACATAGCCTATGATCCGTGCAATGGCATCTGCCCGATGCTGGGCCGCTTTGAGTTTGGCTACCAGATCGACGACGGTCATCCACGACAATTATACCAGTCAACGTCTTTGGAATACTGATGTCGGAACACTGATGACCGTCTTCGGAATATCCAGGAACACCCACCAACTTACTTGCAGAGCTGGAATGGCTGTCCTGCACCCGCTGATCTGCACCCCTAGTTGCTCTCCCTAGTTTTGCTTGCTACGTTCCTCCTGAAGGGCTTTCCCTTCCACCATATGATCAATCCAATGATCGGGTTGATGATTAGACAAGGAGAAAAACTCGCCATGACGTTTGATGAAGTGCCGATACTTGACGAAGTGCCGATACTTGACGAAGTGCCGATACTTGAGGAACCCCAGACGGGTGGGGGGCTGCGGCAATTTGATGAACGCGCAGTTGACGGAACCCGAACCGTGGACGAAGCGCGGTTACCTGATAACCCGCAGCTATTTGACGAAACCCGAATGATGGCAAACGTCAACGCCCGTGCCCAGCGCCTGTTTGACGACGGCTACCGCGCCCGCTGGACCGGCGGCCCCTCGCTCGCGGTCCGTAATCCCCAGGGCGTCGTCTATGAGGTAGATACGGTGGCTATGACGTGCGACTGCCCGTTCTTCCAGAAGTATTGTTGTTCTCAGAAGCGCTCTACTTCTCAGAAGCAATCCAGCCGCCACCGCTGCAAGCATTATCATTGTAAGCATTTGCTTGGCTACCGAAGGCTTTTGTCTCGCCAGCGTGTGGCCCGCCTTCTAGTGGCGCTGATCCTGCTGCGAGTATGGGCTGAACTGGACGACGCGCCCAGCAGCCATGAGCTTCAGGAAAAACATGAGCTTCCAGTCAATGTGACTTGTGCAGAGAAACCGGAGGTGACCGATGTGGCCTTCTGACAACCTCCCAACCTCGGACAATCCTCCCGTTCCTGATAACCAGTCTCGTTTTCCTCCGGGTCAGCTTGTGGCGACGCCCTCGGCGTTCTCGGCTTTAGTCCAGCAGAGAATCTCGCCATGGGCGCTGGTTCGGCGCCATGAGCAGGGAGATTGGGGAGACATGGATGAGCATGACTGGCAGGCAAAGGAGCAGGCGCTGTCGAACGGAACCCGCCTGCTGTCTGCCTACACGCTGCCGAACGGCACCCGGATTTGGGTGATCACGGAAGCGGATCGCTCGGCCACAACATTGCTTTTACCGGAAGATTATTGATTGCCGGAAGATCATTAACTTCTCCGACTGATTGGCTTTTCCGACTGATTGGCTTTCTTCGCCCTGTGCTGACAAGCATGGGGCTTTTTCTTTTTGGGGCTTTTCTTTTTGCTGTCCCGTGCGTTCATGCACCGCTTGTTGTCCTTCGCCTGACGTTCTCTAAGCTGGTTCCTGAAGAGCGCCGTCAATCTACATCGCGTCGGCAGATTCCCCTCTTCATGCGCCCCTTGACATCTCTTTTTCTTGACATCTCATTTGATGGACACAACTTTGAGAAAGCTGTTCTTCATGACCAGCCACGAGAAGTTTTTGTAACGAGAAGTTTTTGTCACAAGATTAAGCAAGATCGAGATCGTCTTGGGGCAAGGAGCACAGATCATGTCCCTTGACTCCCTCTCCCCTGGCTTTCTTCCCATGCGGGAGAACAGCCCTGTGCGGGAGAACCACTCCCAGCCGAACCCTTTGGTGGGTTCCAGACTCAACCCGGTTTTGCCGCAGGTTTCAGAACCTGCGCCGAAAGACCCTGCTCCGAGTTGGGCGGAGTTTCAGCCTACCTTGGACCTGCCCACCCGGCATGGCCTCACCGAGCTGAAACGACAGATCGCCCAGGACGACGCCGGCAAGTGGGACCTCCTCGTCCCCAAAGACCGCCTGATCCTGTCGCGCGGTCAGCTTGTCCTGCCCGAAGAGCATTTGGACGAGCACCCCGAGTTCCTTTCGCTCTCGCCCTGGGCCACCGCTCAGGTCTGCCACCGGCTCGGCATCCCCTCCCCCTACTTCCTCCGCTGCCCCTCTCCCCTGCAAGACGCTCAGTTCAACCACTGGGCCTGGCAGACCGGAGAAGAGCCTGATGAAGATGAGGGCGGCAACAAACCGTGCGCTCCCCGCCCCTGGCTGTTGCGCTGCAAGGCGCAGACTGTCAGGGCGGTGCTGTCTGACCGGTATCGCCCGCTGGACAACGCGGACCTTGTCGGAACGCTGGTGCCGATCCTGGAAGATCGCTTCGAGGTGCGCGGCATTGCCCTGACCCCGGAGAGCTTCCACCTGCGGCTGGTAGACCCGCGGCTTGCCCGCGAGGTGCTGCCGAACGACCGGCTGATGGTCGGCGTTCACGTCGCAAACAGTGAAGTAGGAAGACGTTCAGTTACGGTGGATGCGCTGGTGTGGCGGCTCGTGTGCCTCAACGGCATGGTGCGCCTCGTGCGGGGAAAGAGCCTGCTGCGCCAGCGGCACGTTTCATGGGACCGCCCGCGCTTTGCGGACGCCCTGAACCGCGCCGTGTGTGAGGCGGTGACTGCCGGTGCGGGCCTGATTGACCGCCTCCAAGCGGCCACGCGGGAACCCGTGCCGGACGTGGAGGGCGTGATCCGGGCTATCGGTCAGCAGGCGGCTCTCACTCAGTCCGTTCAGGACCGGGTGAAGCAGGCGCTGCTCTCGACGCCGCCTCCCCAGCAGGAGCGCGTCTACGGCTTAGTACAAGCGCTGACCTACACGGCTCAGAGTCTTGCGCCGGACGACCGGTACGACCTGGAAGTGCTGGCTGGACGACTGCTGGACGAAGGCTTGCCTGCGCCTGTGAAAGCGGATGCGCTCATTCGCCGCCCCAACAGCGGACGGATGCTCGGCAATGACCGGCTGCCAGGAGGATAGCGCCGTGACGACACTCTGCACGGCTATCTGGACTGGTGCGGCTTGCACGGTTCAGATCGGCGACTTCCGCATCATTCGGCGCGGCCGCTTCTGGGTTGTCAAAGACCCGGCAGGCTCACTGGTGTGCGTCGCGGTCTACAAGAAAGGAGCGCTGGAAGTGGTGCGGCGGCTGTTGCCGCCGGAGAAGCGGCACCTGGCGGATGAAATGAGGCCAAAGCACTTGCCCGCATCTGCGCGGTTGTCGCGCTGATGTGAACATTGACTTGAACACGACTTACGGGCCAGGCACAATCTTGTGCCTGGCCCTCCCTCTGACGCCCGCAACTAAAAAGGCGGGCGGTCAGGACACACGAGAACAGGAGAGACGAGAGATGGCAACGGCAACCGAGATGACGCTTGCGCTAGGGCGGACCGTGTACGGCGGCGACCAGGGCGGCGAGGCAGACAGCGGCGAAAAGATTGAGGGCCGCGAGACGCGCCTGAGCGTGACGTGGCGGCTGACGGACGATGAGCAAGACCTGACGCTGATGGCGTCGGTCCTGGCTGAGGAAGCCGAGCGGGCTTTGACGCAGGTTGACCGGAGTGTGTGCAGAGGCCTAAACCCTGGAAAACACCTAGGCATGGAAAAGGCTCCAAGCCGTGAGAATGAGCCAAAACCCGCTGCGAGCACGGAGCATTTCGCGGCTGAACGACAGCAGATAACTGGTGCTTCAGCGGAAGGCGCTCCTGCTGGCAATGGAAATGGGAATGGTCACGCGACTGCCCTGGGGAGTCAACCGGCAAGTTCCTATCCGCCTGCCGGTCGGGCCACTCCTAGCCAGAACGGAGGCAAGGCACCGATGGCGAGTGGTTCATCAAGCTACCCGGCTTATGTTCCGCCGATCACAAAGCCCCAGCAGCTTGCCATCCAGTCCCACTGCACCCGCCACGACGTGGCAGACTGGGAGCTGCGGCGACTGCTGTGGGAGATGTTCGGCAAGAAAGAGCCGCGCGAGCTAAACAAGGACCAAGCGGGAGAACTGCTGACGGCATTGCAGCGAGACATACTCAGCAGCGCCGCAGAAACCTCCGCCTACGCGAATTAGATCGAGTACGCCAACGAGACCAAGTTCAGATGAAGGACATCGAGAGGATCATAGAGATGAAGGGAACAGCAAGATGAGAACGCAGCAGCGGCCAAGCGCCGCACAACCACGAGAACGCGCGGAGGATCACGTCGGCTCAGATGATCCATACCTACCGGCTCTAGTACCCCCGCATCGGAATGGAACCGCCGCACAGCCAGCCGGTCCGGTGCCACATGGCGCTGAACCAGAAAGAGCGGCGTTGACAGACGCGATGCAGGACAGCCCGCTCATCGCCTCCGGCCATGCGCCGGAACTGGACGGACAGGAAGAACTCGGAGCGCAGCTTTGCTGGGTCTCCCTGGATGCTCCGCGCGGCCTACTGGTCTGCAAGAACCTGGACCTGGAAGTCAAGGAGTTCGTCGGCACGATTGTCGAGAGCCGCGTCGTGCGCGTGATGAAGGACAAAGATGAGAAGGACAAGGACGGCGGCGTGTTGTGCGCCTCCTCCAACCGGCAGACCGCCGACGTGGGGAGGCCCGGACGTGAGTGCGGCCCCTGCGAGGACCGGGGCGGCTGCTGCTTCCCGCGCTGGTGGATCGCCTGGCGGGAAGAAGAAAGTGGGCAGACCTTCGCCCACACCTTGTCGCAGATCGGCACGATGAACTTCACCCGCTACGCCGCAAAGCTGAAACGGGACGGCCACGTGCCGAGCGAAGTATTGACGCGCATCTTCGTGGAGGAGGCGCGGCGGCAGAAGGCTGGGAAGGTGTACCGCCGGCTTCAGTTTGAGCAGGACGACCCGTTCCACGACGAGTGAACAAAATGACGAGCAAGCAGTGAGATGTGCCGTTCACGTAACGGACGTTGAACTCCCTTGGTAGAAGGTTAGTATTGCCATAGGCCGCCAGGGATGGCAGCTGCCCACAGAGGGCATTGCCTTCTGCGGGCAAAGTCCCGTCCGTTTGACGGAGAGCCAGCGACTCAGTGTAAATGCTTTCGGGCGTGCGCTGAGGATCAGTCTTGTGCAAGACCGGCAGCGGGCGGGCAGTCCACTACTTCGAGGCAGGCAGCTTTGCCTCCTCACCCTCGTCCCACTATCAACTCTGGTAGTGGGATTTTTATGTCCCTCTTCGCCGCCTTTCACCAATTTTCAGCAGATCGAAGCCGTTAAAAAGTGGGCAATGGTGTGGACATTGGGCTGGACAATCGGCGGGTTTCTCATTGTCCACTTGAATGCCCAGTGTCTCTCGATGGAAACGCCGTCTTTTGGGGTGATGGTTTGCGTGTAACTACTTCTTCCTCCTCCCTCGATCTGCCCGATCTCGCTCCAAGTCATCGTACCGGGCGGACCCGGCCCCTTTTGTTATTTCCCCCACGCCACCATATGCTTCTTCATGGTAAGATTTTCCGCACAGAAAAACGCTTGAAAAGCTCTTGAAAAATAAAAGACCTAGCAAGGATACTTGGCATGGTTTGTGCAGTGGAACGATCTATTCAAGCACCCAAACGTAGTAACTGTGACGTTAAAAGTTCTTGAACTATTTCGGCTTTCTATCTCACTCATCTTCCCCATGCGAAAGGAGCCATTCTCATGGCCGCAGAGAACACGACAACAGGAAACGTAGTAGACGATGGAATCTTTCAGCCCGCTCATCTCCCGATGCGCGTCGCGAGTATGCCAGGGTTCGGACACCCAGGCCGAGAAGCGGAGCGGCAGATCGAGCCGCGCATCGCCCGCATGGAAGCAGAGATGGAAGCCGCCCGTAGCCGGGGCGTCCTGGGCCTGATGCGCCTGCGCTACGAAGCCTGGCTGGAAGAGAAGATGAAAGGGCCAGCCATCGCCAAGATGCAGGCCCGGCAAGCCCTCTTGGAAGAGCAGCGCAAGACCGCCGAAGCGGAGATCCGCCTCAAAGCCACCGTTCAGTCCGGGGAAGTGGGCGCACAGCGTCACCGCATTGAGTGGAACGAAGTCAACCGCCAGCGCCTCACCGGGGAGCTGCAAGCCCTGGGCATGATCACACTCTCGCCGGGGCCTGCGCCGGCGGTTCCCGCGTCTTCCCTCAGTTCCTCGCCGCCCCCGGTGAGTACGCATGTCACAGATGAACAGGTGGAAGCCGTGGCATTGCGGGGCTTCCTAAAAGGAGTAGAAACCGAGGAAGACTGGCTGGTGTACCGGGCGGAGCTGGGGCAGCACCTGTCGCCCTATGCCGTGGAGGAAGTCGGCTCGCGCCTGCGGGAGCTGTGGCGGCTCAACCGGCAAGCCGGAGCCGGTGCTTAACGTGTCCTGATGCCAAACATATCCTGACAGGGACACACTATGAATGACGCCAGGCCCGTCGAGATCGGGCGGTACATCACGTTGTCGGCAAGCGGGAGCGCGGGTTTACGCTTTCTCTACGACGCGCCGGAGCTGGAGCGGCATGTGGAGCAGCCCTGGTTCCGTGCGTATGCTGCCGAGCGCCTGGACCTCCCCCGTGCCGCGATGACTGGAACTGATGGCCTCGCGGGAATGGCCCGGATTGGCCACGACCTGCTGGCTCGTCATGCCTGCGTCTGCGGGGCCACCGGCAGCGGCAAGACGCGCCTTGCCCTGCACCTGCTCAGCGAACAGATCCGGGCCGGCTGCTCGGTCGTGATGCTGGACCCTAAGATTGAGACGATCCGCCACCTCCTGACGCTGGCCTACTCCGCCGGCATCACGCCGGAACAGGTCACCGTCTTGTCGCCGCACCTGTCCGGGGCGGGAGCGCCGGGGTGGAACCCGCTGGACGTGCGGGCGTCTGGCATTACACCCGCGCAGGCGGCGACAGATGTGGTGTCCGTGCTGGAGAAGAGCACTTCCTCCTGGGGTCCGCGGATGGGCGACCTCCTGACCAACGCCCTGATCCTGATCGCCTCGCACGGCCTGTCTCTGTTTGAGCTGGCCCGCTTCTTGCAGCGAGACGACTACCGAGAAGGGCTACTGCGACTGCCGCTTTCGAGTGCCGAAGCTGGCAGCAAAAGCGCCTTTGAGAGCAGCGCCTTTGGGAATGTCGCGCACGGGAACGTTGCCTTTGAGGAGGCGCGGGATTATTTCGTGTCTGAGTTTGCCCTGTGGAGCAAGTCCGAGCGGGCAGCAGCGGTCGCGCCTGTCCTCAACAAGTTCCGCGAGCTGCTCCGCACACCTTTCCTGCGCTCTCTGCTCTGCGCCCGTCGGACCACCCTGCACCTGGGCGCTCTCTGGCACCGCCCCGGCCTGGTGCTGGTTCACCTCGATGCGGCGGCTCTGGGCGATGAAGGCGTCCGGCTGCTGGGCGGGCTGCTGGCGCATCAGCTCCTGCGGACCGCCATGCGAGCGGAAGGACCGGTTCCCGTAGTGCTAGCCCTAGACGAGATGGGCATCTCCGAAGAGTTTGTCGGCGGGGCGGCAGCTAAAATCCTGGCGATTGCCCGCTCGCGGGGCCTGCGGCTTCTGGTAGCCTGTCAGCACCTGGATCAGCTTTCGGGGGACTTGCGGACGGCGCTTCTGGCGAACACGGCGGTGCGGGCCTTCTTTCGCCTGGGGTATGCGGATGCAAAGCTTGTGGCGGCATCGCTGTCGGCCGGCACCGGGGAGAAGGTCTCGCGGATCGCGGCCGACGTAGCAAAGCGGGATGTGGAAGGCTACCCGGAAGCCTGGGCAGAGACGGCGCACACGATTCGGGACGGACGGGGCGAGCCGATCTGCCTCTCCCCTGCCGCCGCGCAGGCGTTCTGGCACCTGGCCCGCAAGGCGGACGGAGCAGCACAGGTAGCGGGGCTGAAACGGCTGGCGCGGGTGTCTGGGATTGACCGGCTCTACGTCCACGCAGCAGACACTAAGCAGCCAGTGGAGCTTTCGCGTTACTTAAAGGGTCTGGCGGCGGAAGACTACTACCTGTCGGGAACCGGGCCGGTGCGGCTGGTGGTGAACTTCCCCCGCCCTCGGCTCTCCGTGCTGTCACGGGAAACGGAAGCTGAACGCAGCCAGGGGTGGATCAAGACGCTGACAGAGCTGCCAGTCCAGAGGGCGGTGCTACGGCTGTCGAGCGGTCAAATCGGAGAAGTGCAGGTGATGAACGTGGCTGATCCTATGGCTCCGGGAGGCTTTGAGCGGTTCCTGTCGGCGGCAGTGGCAGGGAGCGGGCAGTCCGCGCGGGAGGTAGGACAGGCGCAAATCTGGCGCAGGGAAGAAGTGGAACAAGTTGCAGGAGGAGCCAGGCCGACCGAGCACTCGCAGACACAAAGCTTTTCAAGCAAGTTAAGACCGCCGAGGAAAGAAAGAGTGCCAGCTTCTAAGGATGTTAAACTGAGAAGCAATGGGCTTGTCACCGTGGCAACAAACCCGGCTACTGATAAGTCCCTCAGTCATAAATCCTACCCTGACGAGCCAATGACCGCGGAGGATGGCAGTCTTGCCTAACAACATCATCACTAGTCAGGCAACTACTAACAAAGCAACCAGCGAAGAAGTGACCCCCTCTCGGCGGCAGCGCTACGCCCGCTGCCCTGCGGAAGCGCGTTGCGTGTCCCTGACGCCGGTTCGGCTGAACATCCTGCGCTTCTTGGCGGAGCTGCGGTTTCTGTCTCTGCCCCAGATTGCCCGGCTTTGCTGCCCATCTCCCCGGCAAGAGTTGGCCGAGAAGAGCGCCCGGCGGCAGATGCGACTGCTGTTCGATGCTGGACTCGTAGACGTGCTGCCGGTTTCCCGTGCTGCTCTGGCCCCGGCGGGTTTGCCAAATGATGCCTCTCTGCTGTACGGCTCCGCCCCTAATGTTTATGCACCCACAGCGCTTGGGGTGGAAACGCTCTTCCGTGCAGGACTAATGGACAAGCCGGATTCCGGGCGGAAGAAACTGGCCTACGGTCCGAAGAACAGCCTGTTTCTGGCGCATGAGCTGGCGGTGCGCGATGTGCGGGTCTGGCTAGAGCTGGTGGCAAGGGAAGGTGGATACGAGCTGGAGCAATGGCGGGACGGCGAAGCGGCGGCGATGAACTTGGACCGGGATCAGCCGCCATTTACGGTTCGGCCTGACGCTTGGTTCGTGCTGCGGCTGGGGCGGACGGTGCTGGTTGGGCTTGTGGAGGTGGACCGGGGCACCGAGCGCGGCGACCGGCGATGGCGTGAAAAGCTGGACGCCTATGGGGCGCTGTTCGCGGGCGGTCGCCTACCTGCGGTGACGGGCTACGTCAACGCGCGGGCCCTGGTCATTACGCCGGATGCGCGGCGGCGCGATCAGATTGCAGTCTTCATAGCGGATGCCCCGAAGGGCTTGGCCTCACGCTTCTGGATCGCAGAACACTCAGTCCTCAATGGAACGCATTTGACCCTACCCGAGTGGCGGCAGCAAATCCAACTGCCCTTGCGGGCGCTTATACCTGCTGGTTAGTGTTCGATCTTCCATTCATCGTCACAGTCCTAACGGCCAATTTCCTTTGATTCTCTATTTGACATTCACAAGCATAAGCTCGAGGCACATCTCTTTGGTGTCCTGAGCATTCCAGTCTCAGCGTTTCAGGTTCTCAGCGTTTCAGGTTCTCAGTGTTTCAAGCCAATGCGTGATCTTCGCTTGACCTGCCAATCTAACTTGACCTGCCAATCTAAATCGTATAAAACTATCCCTGATCAGTATCCCCAACTTTTAGATGTTCTACTGCCACAGGGGGCGTACTGGTCAAATCGAAGCACGCGGCTCCTCAGAAAAAGTTTCTGGGGAGTATCCAGATCTTTTTCTTTGGTCATGCCCGGTGCGTGATTAATTAGCGCCTCTCAAGGCGCAGGAAGAAGGTCAGGATGGCAAACTCAGCGGTGCGAGGGTCTGGGAACTTGAGTGCCAAAGGCGCACCAGGCACCCTTTGGTTGACTCCAGCACGGATGCAAGAAATTCTGTGGTGGTCTTTTGGCCGCTGGCTCGCCACACGGCGTAAGGAGGCAAAGCTCAGCGCCACAGCGGCCGCACACCGATGCGGGATCAGTGTCGTAGAATGGCGCTGGATAGAGAAAGGGATCTCTGAGACCCCTATAGAACTAGTCTTGCTCACCACGTTAAGCGTAGGAGCGAACGTCATGGAGGCATGTTTGCGCTATCGCATTTCTGGACGGGAGCGCAAAGCCGCTCTGGGCGTCATCACTAACGGGCGGTACGGCGACATATTAACGGCCAATGAGCGAGCTGTGTGAGCGACATCTACGCACGGGCATTCTCTTCCTGCGTTGCATAAGGCGCAGGATTTTTATAGGAGTCTCGATTTTATAAGGTTTTGGATGTGTGCAGGAACTTATGAGAGGTTACCGCATCGCCACATGAGCAAAATGCAAAGGAGAAGCCATGAGCCGCAAAAAAAGAAACCTCCCTTTCGTTAGCAAGATGTTTAGTCAGCTAGCCTCTCAGGCCGGTGTCGAGGTGCATCTGGAGCCGCAATATGGACATGTTGGACAGATTATCTGCCCCAACGGCAAGATACACTACTTTCGCCGAACCCACCTTGACCTCAATCCCATTGGGGCGGCAGAGCTTGCATCCGATAAATACTTTGCTGCGTATTTTATGAAACGCCTCCATTATTCCGTTATTGACAGCCGCCGGTTTTACTCTGACGAGCGCTGTGAGCGGATCAGTTCCAAACTCAACATCGAGGCGGCCTGCCGCTACGCCGCCCGCCGTCTGCCTGTGCTGATCAAACCCAACAGTCGCAGCCAAGGCGCAGGCGTGAGCGTTGCAGAAACTTTGGAGGAGTTTCGGCAAGCCGCGCAGATGATCCTGGAGAAAGACCCCGTCATGCTTGTTCAGAAAGTAGTGCGCGGTCAGGACTATCGGGTCGTGGTACTAGATGATGAAGTCATCTCTGCCTACGAGCGCATTCCCCTCAACGTTATCGGCAATGGCCGCTCCACCATCCAGCAGTTACTCCGAAGTAAACAGCGCAAGTTCCAAGCTGATGGACGAGAGACGAAAATTAACTTGGAAGACGGTCGCATACACGCCAAACTAGGCCGTAGCGGGCTGACGTTGAATCTACTCGGGTGTCATTCCCCGAAGCTTGCTTCGTTCCCTTGTTTGTGTCCTGATCCGGTATGATGTGGTCGCATGAGCGATCACATCCACAAGAGCCACAACGTCAAGAGCCACAAC
>JAABUV010004075.1_pt1 | contig 17823 bp, 14 predicted proteins | sample 5559971 | NCBI WGS metagenome assembly JAABUV01 (sample SAMN10711881, study PRJNA513362) | rock metagenome | isolation source: Antarctica rocks | place: Antarctica: Victoria Land, Knobhead nord | collected 2015-12-19
CACCCCGCACCGTGAGCTGCCCTTTGCGGGGCACCCCACCCTGGGCTCGGCGCACGCCTGGCTCGAGCGAGGCCTCCGCGGGTTGTGGATCGGTGCCGGTGACGTCCTCGACTCTCAGTGGGTCGACCACCTCCGCCAGCACGGTTACAGACACTGTAAGATTTGGCCCGCAGCGCGGGAGGTGGTGCCGGTGGAGGCTGCCATGAACGACGAGGGACTGCGGGAGCGCAAGCGGCGGATCACCCGTGCCCGGATCGCCGAGGAGGCGATGGCGCTGTTCGCGCAGCGCGGGTTCGACCGGGTGAGTGTCGCCGAGATCGCGGTAGCCGCCGAGGTGGCTGAGAAGACCGTCTACAACTACTTCCCCAGCAAGGGCGAGTTGTTGTTCGACGAAGCCGAAGATCTGCTCACGGAGCTGCTGCACGCCGTCAGCACCCGGCCGGCCGGGCGGCCGGCGCTGGCCGCGGTTCGCAGCTTCATCGCCGGCCTGCCGGAGTGGGCCGCCCACCGTCGTCCGGTTCGGCCAGGAGAGCAGTTCCGCAGCCTGATCCAGGCCAGCCCCGCACTGCAGGCGCACCGACGAGCGATGTTCGCCCGCTACGAGAGCGAGCTCTCGGCACTACTGGCCGAACAGACCGGCTCCCCACCTGGAGCGGCGGAGCCGTTCGTCGCCGCAGTCGCATTGGTCGGGGTGCTCCGGGCAGCGTTCGAAGCCACCATCAGCGACCGGGCAACCCACCAGCAGAACACCGATCGCTGTCTCGACCTGCTCGCCGGAGGTCTCGACGGCTACGCGCCAGCCGTCGGTACCCCCTCGAGAAACCCTAGGATGAGAGCAGTGCCGTAACGGGATCCCGCTGTGGCACACACGGCACGGCTCCACACGCGGCGATTCCGGCTGCTGAGCAGCGATGTGCGCGACAAGGAGTTGCTGCTGACGGTGGAGACACTGCGACAGCCGTTCGGCTGCCCAGCATGTGGGGCGGTGGCCAGGGTGAAGGACCGGCGCACGGTGACCGTGCGGGACTTGCCGGTCGGTGGGACGCCGGTGATACTTCGGTGGCGCAAAAGGATCTTCGAAAGGCTGGGTTTTCGATCGAGGTGACATCGTTGCTCGACCCCGATCACAAGACACCGGGCGGTGTCGTGGTCGCGCGACGCCCCTATATCGACGAGTCGTGAGGTATCAGTTGCGGCGCCGAACCTGCCATCCCTCGTGGTTTCGTTCGAATTGTCCGGCAGGCAGGTTGAGCCATCGGGTGTGATGTGCCGCCGGCGTACGGACGTCCGCATCGCCGGCTGGCTGCGGTGGCGGCCATTGCACACTGCCGTCCGTCGGCCAGAATCGCGTCCAGATGAGTTGCGGCAGTTCCATCTGCGGTACGCCCCAGTCGCTATCCGTACGGACGGTGATCGCTAGTCCTCGGAAGGCCATGGTGCAGATGAGTACGCGGCGGACATTTGTTGTGTCCCAGGGTTCGTCGGCTCGTGCTGCGTCTATTTGAGCGACGTAGGCGGCGAAGTTCGACAAACCCTGATGTCGTGCGAACCAGACGCTTGTGAACTCCGGTGGATGGAGCGTCTGCATCAACTGCAGCCGCATCTCCGGTGTGCTGGTCAGCCCGGGCTGGTCGACCAGCTCTCTGACCCACGCTGTCTTCGTCGCCCATGTGGCCACGGTGGCTGCCTGCTTCTCGTTGAGGCTTGTGCGGCCGAACGGGTAAGCAGGCATCCACAGCCGATCGAGCAACGGCACGACCTCGGTTTCCAGGCGGCTCATCCATCCGTTGTTGCAGCTCGCACAGACCTCGCGGACGCGGGCGGTGAGCACGGATCCCGACTTGTGGACCAGCAGGTTGGGCTTCTCCCTCATTACGTCTCCGGCCACGCGCCCGAACCCGATTGTCCGGGTGCTCTGGATCGGGGCGACCCGGATGCCAGCGCCAAGCCATTGCGGCCAGGCATGTTCCTTTGTCATCTGCCCTGTCTGTCCGCAGAACATGCAGTGTTTCGGTGGCTTGCTCATGGACGCCATGATGTCGATAGCCTATGACCGGGGGAGAAGGCATTCGTCGGGCCCGTCGGCACTGGACCTCGCATTGGATCCAGGGACGCCGGCCGGCGAAACGCGAGAACCCTGGCCACCACCCTGGATCCAATCCAGGGCGTCGTCGTCCTGCCACCTGCAACCTGCCACCAGCAGCAACCTGCGAGAATCAATAGCCCACTGCCCGTCCGGGCCGCAACCGACTCGCCGACCGCGCCGTGTCGTGGCTAGAGCTGCCGGGTTCGGCGATCAGGACGCCAGTTCGAGGACCATGGTGTCCGAATCCCGGCCTGACTCCACGACTTGCCAGCCCTCGGACAAGTACAGGCTGACCGCCGGGTTGGCGCGTTCGACGCTGAGACTCAGCGTGTGTAACCCGCGAATCCGTGCCTGCCGTACCTGGGCGCGCATGAGCGCGCGACCCACACCGCGCCCGCGCCACTGATCCAAGACGCCGATGCTCAACTCAGGCACGTCTGCGGAGACGTACCCGTAGCCGGGGTCGTCCGGTGAAAATTGGCGGAGCCAGACGGCGCCGATGGGCGACTCACTGCGATCGACAGCGACCACACCTATGTCGCTGGCGCGCGGCCAGCCCGCGACATAGTGGAGTAGGTCCGGTTCGCTTCTCATCTGGTCGAGGCTCAGCTGCCGGTCCGACAACCAGTTGGCGGCGGCCAACAGCATCAGCTCGATGAACATCTCGTCCTGTGCCCCGGCATCACGGAGAGAGAAATCCGGTCTGGCCACACCCACATCCTGTTCTTGATGGCGAGCTGCCATCACTTGTGATTGGGCCCAGCGTTTGATCATTTCTAGCAAGCGGACCGCCGTACTAGAGCTGCATGACCCCTGCCGGCGCGGAAGTGAAGCCGCAAGCATCGATGTGGAACGATGCCAGGTGGGGCTCGAAGTCGACATGCAGGTATTCGCACCCGGCTCCTCGGGCCGCATCCCGCGCTGTAGCTACTAGCTGCGTTCCGATCCCGCGTCGGCCTGCGGTCGCTGACACCATCGTGTCCTGAAGCCATGCATGCACGAAGCCGTCCCATACGACGTTGACAAACCCGCCGAGGACGTCGTCGTCTCTGGCCACGATCCAGCCGAGGCTATGGCTTTCAACGAGTGCCTTCCAATCCCATTCGTCATCGGTGAAGATCCGGGTCTCGAACGCCTGAGCATGGAGCGCATTGATCTCGTCGTTGGTGACTTCACCACGCCACGTGTAGTTGGTCATGAGGGAGAGTAAAGCTGCCTCGTTGGCAGCCGTCATCATAATTTTGGTAGTCGGGCGACCGATAGACGAACGTTCACCGGCGACCGCACGGCCCTTCCGGCATGCCGACCAGGGCAAGCACGATCGTCACCGTTTAAGGATCCCTTACCGGACTTGAGGTCGGCACGATCACTGGGCTAGAACGAACTCCCAGTCCGTCGTGGTGTGGGACCGTTACCCAGTGAGCGGTGAGGACGAAGTGCTTGCAGCTGCTTACGCGCGCGCAAAGGCACTCGGTCAAGGTGACGAGCCAGCTCTTCGACGATTACTGCATGCCGGTTTTAGTTGGACGTCGTACACGGGTGAGCTTTTCGATCGGGAGGCCTACCTGGAAGCGAACATCCGTAGTAGGAACCAATGGCACGGTCAGCGGCTCGAAGATCCCCACGTCGTCGTCGTCGGGGATGCCGCAGTTCTGCGATGCACCGTCACTGACGACGTCGACACCGGGGCGGGCCGACAGCCCTACCGAATGTTCATGACTCAGACGTGGGTGCGCATCGGCGGTGCCTGGCTCTGTCTGGCTGGCCATGCCGGCCCCCGCCTTTAAGCGAACACGATCTGCTGAACACAGAAAGTGTCAATAGCGGAACCGCTTCCGAAGCATCACGCCCTCACCGGGTGACACGTCGATGGCCGGGTGTCTCGAACTACGTCTCCCCGCTCGGCCGGCGCGTGGCAAGGGCGTCGATTTCTGGGGTGCCCTCGTCGGCCGGATGGCGGGTTGGCGGCGTCGGCCCGCGGGCAGCCGATCATTGATCGGCTGCTGGGGTGTGCCCGTTGCTGGTGGTGGCCGCCGCAACGGTGGCAGGGAAGTCGCGTTGGGTTTTGATGGGGCCGATCAGTAGCAGCAGGGGTGCAACCGCGACGCCAGCGACCATGGCCCACAGGGTGGGCCGTACCCCGATGGCCGTCGCGAGGGCCCCGGCGGCCAGAGCGCCGAGGGGGATGGTGCCGTAGTTGAGGAATTGCATGCCGACGACGACTCGTCCGAGCAGGTGGCGGGGGACGTAGGCCTGGCGGAAGCTGTTCTTGAGCACGTTGCCGGCGACGACGCCGGCGCCGAGGCCGAGGCCGCCGATCACGGTGAGGAACAGGCGCGGTCCGGGGGCGGTGAGCGGGATGAGCAGGGCGAAGGGCCCGGCGGCGAGGTTGGCGGTGAGCATCGCCCGTGCGGCGCCTAGTCGGCGGCCGAGCCCAAGTGCGACCAGCGCCCCGAGCAGTCCGCCGAGCGCCATGCCGGAGAGCAGCAGCCCGACGGTGGCCTCGCTGATGCCGACCTCGCGCACGAGGAAGACCACGAGCAGTGCCTGGTATCCCATCAGCGCGAAGTTGCCGGCCGCCCCAGCGACGGTGAGCACCCGCAGGTAGGGGTCGTGGGCGAGGAAGGACAAGCCGGTGCGGATCTGTGTGAGCAGGCTGCCGCGCTCGGGGTTGTCGCTGTCCTCGGGTCCGCGTTCGGGGGAGCGGATGGCGCTCAGGCAGGTGATGGAGACCGCGAAGCTGATCGCATCGGCGGCCAGGCCGCCTACCGCACCGAAGGCGGCGGCGATGGCCCCGGCGAGCCCCGGGCCGGCGACCTGGGCCGCGCCGGCGCTGCCCTGCACCGCGGCGTTGGCCTGCGGGAGTAGCTGCACGTCGATGATGCCGGGCAGGTACACCTGGTAGGCGGTCTCGAAGAACACCGCGGCCAGACCGATGAGCGCCGCGACGACCAGCAGGTGGGCGAGGGTTAGCGCGCCCCACCACGCGGCGGCCGGTACGGAGGCGATGGCCACCAACGAGAGCGCGTCGGCGCTGAGCATCACCGTCCGGCGCGGCAGTCGATCCACCCACGCTCCGGCCGGTAGGCCGATGATGAGCCAGGGCAGCCACGCCAGAGCGGTCAAGGCCGCCACGGCGAAGGCGGAGGCATGCACGGTGACCACCGCCGCCAGCGGCAGCGCCAGGCGGCTGACGCTGGTGCCCAGCGCGCTGACCGACTCACCCGCCCACAGCAGTCGGAACTCGCGGTGGGCGAAGACCCCGCGGCGCCGGGCGCCGGAGTCCGGCAGCGCGGTGGTGGGTGGGCGATCGGTCACGGTGTGGCGGGCACGCCGTAGGCGAAGACGGCTACGGGCTCACGCTGCTCACCGTCGTCGGGTATCTCGCGGGCTGCCCAGCGGTTGTAGACGTCGATCACCTCGCGGGAGACCTCGGCCAGCTCGGCCGGGGTCAGGTGCAGCCACTTGTCGGTGGTGAAGGCCGCGTCGGCCCACCGCTCCCGCTTCTGTTCGGCCGCGGCGTACCAGGTCCGTACCAAACCGAGGTGGCGGTCGAGGTTCAGCGAGAGCGCCGCCTGCGCGACGACGGACGCCGCGGGGTCGTCGTCGAAGTCGTGCGAGGACCACCGCAGCGACGGCGACGCCAACGCCCACCACCGCTCCCTGCGGTCCCGGGCCCGCTCAGGAGCCTCGATGACCAGTTCGGCGCGGGCCAGGATCTTCACGTGGTGGCTGACGTTGGGCACACGCTCCCCGGTGGCCTCAGCCAGCGCCGTGATCGTGGAAGGTCCACGAACCTGCAGGACGTCGAGCAATCGGCGCCGCAACGGGTGGGCCATCGCGGCCAGCACGTGGGAGTCGACGACCTGGCGAGGCTGCGGTGAAGAGTCCATCTACACAGCATATGTTGCGCAACAGTCGTTGCACGAGTCGCCTTGCTTGCTTTGCACTGGGTCGGCCAGTAAAAGGGCGGGTGAAGTCAGACCCGCGGGCGGGTGGGTTACGTAGCTCTGAGAGAGCTACAAGCGGTTCGCGACGCCCCGGCCCTGACTGATCCGCCGACGCTGATGATCATGACTACCGCGACCGACGGCTAGCCCCCGCGGCTTACCCAAGGGAGATCAGGTTCTCGTATGAGGAACGCTGACCGGAGCACCGGCTTGCTGTCGCGCTGATGTTGAAAACCCTCGTGATGACACTAGGCTTGCGTCCCGTAAGACCCGTCCGCTTTAATGCCCGGTGAAGGTAGCCCAACCGGTACAGTCCGATCATGGCCGCGATGCTCATCGGATACGCCCGTTGCTCGACCGACGACCAAGACCTGACCGCGCAACGCGACGGCCTCACCGCGCTCGGCGTCAAGCCCAAGAGGCTCTACGTCGACCACGGCCTCACCGGCCGCAACCGAGACCGACCCGGCCTCCGCGAAGCGCTCGCCGCCTGCCGCGCCGGCGACACCCTGGTCGTCACCAAACTCGACCGGCTGGCCCGATCACTACCCGACGCTCGAGACATCGTCGAAGAACTCACCGCCGCCGAAGTGAAACTCAACATCGGCGGATCGGTCCACGACCCGAACGACCCGATCGGACGGCTGCTGTTCAACGTCCTGGCCATGATCGCCGAATTCGAATCCGACCTCATCAGGATGAGAACCAGGGAGGGCATGAAAGTCGCCAAAGCCAAGGGCCGGCTCCGGGGCAAACCACCGAAGCTCAGCGCTACCCAGGAGACACACCTTGTCGGGCTGTACCGAACCGGAAAACACACCACCGCCGAACTGTTCTCCGTCGGCCGATCCACCATCTACCGCGCCGTCCAACGAGCCGGCGAGGCCAACGTCCGCTGATCACCAGTTCTTACGCCGCTGATTGCGGCTGGTGACAGCATCGTTACCAACACCACGTTTACCGGTGTGCTCTATCTGGTCGTCCTGGGCCACGAGGCGGGACATGCTGTCGTCGGGGTGTTGTGCGGTCATTCAGCGCGATGGGCCGTCGTCCGCGGTTTCGGGGCAGGGGTTCAGCTGGAGGGCATCCCAACGGGTTGGCGACGTGTGGGTATCTCGGCCGGCGGCCCTTTGACCGAACTGGGATTCAGCGTCTCCTCGTTGCCCTCAATCGTCACGACGCCATCTCGGTCCTTGGCAGCCCATGGGTAGTAAATATCAGCTCGATCGGCGGCAAGATCGCAATGGCAACCTACGGCGCCTACGCTGGCGCGAAGTTCGCGATGGAAGCCGTCAGCGACTCTCTCCACCGCGAGATGGCACCCTTCGGGGTCAAGGTCATCATCATCGAGCCAGGAGCGGTTCTCACGGAGATGTCCAGGAACGGCGTCGCCACCGCGAACCGGCTTGCCACCGAAATGAGTTCCGAGCAGCACACTCGCTACGATGATCTGATCGATGCAATACCGCGCAGTCTGAAACTCACCTCAAGGCCGGACTACCCGCGAGCACTGCCGCACAGGTTATCGCCGACGCGATCACCACCGGGAACCCTCGCGCCCGTCACACTGTCGGGCGCGATGCCGCAATTCTCGCTCGGGTGACACGAATCGTCTCAGGTCGGCTGCTCGATATCATCCTTCGCCGCAGCCTCCAACCCCACTACACCAGAAGGTGAATCTCGGAGAAGCTCCCCCACCGCTGCGCCGACATCGACGTAGCCAGCGCAAGGTGACCTTTCTCGAAGATTCGCAACGATGGTTAGATAGCGCCCCAGTCTCGGGCGGCGTCACGCCTCGCTGATACACCTCAGCCTTTCACGGCCCCGCTGAGGCCGGCACTCCGGAGAAAGATCCGCTGGAAGACGACAAAGAGTGCAACCGGGATCAGCGTCGAGATCGCCAGGGCGGCCAGGAAGACGCCGAGCTCAGTCGTTGTTTGAATGCTCGGAAGGCGAACCGAGAGCGGCTGCAGGGCAGGATTCGGCAGCACGAGCAGCGGCCAAAGAAAGTCCTTCCATGACGCGATGATCGCGAAGACCGAAACCACCCCGAGGATCGGCTTCGACAGGGGCAACACGATTGACCAGAACAACCGGAACGGACCGGCCCCGTCGGTACGGGCCGCTTCGAAGATCTCCCGCGGGAGGCTGTCGAAGAACCGCTTGACAAGCAGGATGTTGAACGCGTTGGCGCCGGCCGGCAACCAAACCGCCCAGAAGGTGTTGAGCAGCGACGTGTGGATCAGCGGCGGGTTCAGCACGGTCAGATAGAGAGGAACCAGGAGCACGATCGCCGGTACGAACAGTGTCGAGAGCACCATGCCCTCCAGTATTCGGCCGTACTTGGGCCGGAGGACACTCAGCCCGTAGCCGGCGGTGGTGGCGACGAGGAGCTGGACGAACCAGGATCCTATGGCGATGATCACCGTGTTACCGAAGTAGAGGTCGATGTGGACCGTCGACCAGGCGGTTGTCACGTTCTGCCACTCGATGCCGTGGGGGAAAAGCGCGAGCGGGGTGCGGAGGGTGTCCTGGGTCGGCGTGATGGCCGACTTGGCCAGCCAGAGCATCGGACCGAGGCCGAGGATGACGAGCCCCGCGAGCAACACGCCATGCAGGATCCGGACTGGTCGCCTCACACCCGGCCGCCTCCAGTCGGCGACGCTCACGATGCTGCGGTCCTGATCGGTCTGCGGCTCGGCGGGTCGCCGCCTGCCCCTGCGGCTCGCCGTGGCGGCGGGGGTCTCGACGGCGACCGGTGCGGACGGGTCATCGGTCTCGGATCGGGTCGGGGTTGTCAGGGTCATCAGACACTCCAACGCTTGGTGAGGCGGAAGTAGAGAACGGAGAGCACACCGAGCACGACCGCAAGCATGATGCTGAGCGCCGTCGCCGAGCCGTAGTCGCCGCCCGTCGAATTCTGGAAGGCGTACTGGTAGATGAGCAGCAGCACGGTGAGGGTCGCATGGTCGGGCCCGCCACCGGTGAAGAGGTACGGCTCGATGAACACCTGCGCGGTGCCGATGATCTGCAGGATGAGGGTGACGAAGAGGATTCCCCGCAGCTGCGGCAGCGTCACGTGCCAGATCTTGCCCCAGACTCCCGCGCCGTCGACCTCGGCGGCGTCGTAGAGCTCAGGCGGCACGCTGAGGAGTGCTGCGAGGTAGATGATCACCGTTCCTCCGGCCGCAGCCCAGGTCGCTTCGAGCACCAGTGACGGCATGGCCGTCCCGGCGTTCTGCAACCAGGGCTGCGGCGGAATTCCCGACCATCCCAAGATGGTGTTGAAGACGCCCGTCTTACTCCCGTCGTAGAAGAACTTCCAGAGCAGCACTGAGACCACCGGCGGCGCGACGACCGGGAGGTAGGCGAGTGCCGAGTAGAGGCCCTTGAGCTTCCGGACCTCGCTCATGAGCACGGCCATTACGAGCGGAAGCGGGTAGCCGAAGACCAGCGCCAGCACGGCGAACCATACGGTGTTCCCGATGGCGGTGCCGAGCAGCGGGTCGCTCAGGACGTGCTCGAAGTTCGAGGGCCCCACGAACTGTGGTGCGGTGACGAGGTTCGTCTCTTGCACGCTCATGATCGCGGCGCGAACGATCGGCCACCACGAGAAGAGGCCGAAGACCAGCAGAAGCGGAAGGAGGAACAGCAGTGTGCTTGGGCCGCCGCTACGGAACCAGGAGACCGGGCCGCGATCACGCCCCCGCTTCTCCTTCGCTCTTTCGGCAATCTGCCCCTTCTCGAGCACAGTCATCGGATCACTTGTCCAGAAGCTGCTGGATCGTGGCGTTCGCCTGCGAGAGCAGCGAGTCGACGTTCGCGTTCTTGTCGGTCAGGACAGCCTGCACGACCGGGTCGAGCGCACCGTAGAGGGCCTGGGTCTGCGACTCCGGCTCGGCGATGATCGGCTGGTCGAATTCTTTGCTCGTGTAGGGCTTCATCTGCTCGAGAGGGACGTTGATGTAGGGCTTGATCCACTCCTGCGTCTGGGTGAACGACTTCTTGTCGAGCACCGGAACCTGGGGGGCACCGACCGGCTGGTCAGAGGCCGCCTGCGTCTTGGCGTCGCGGATCGTCGCGCTCTTGTCGAACAGTTTCGACATGTAGTAGTAGTCGATCCATTTCACGCCGGCTTGCTTCGCGGCGTCGTCAGCTTTGGCACTGACGACAGCGAGGGTGCCACCGCCGAGCGCTCCCGCCGCGCCGCCCTCGAGCGGCACGATGGTCTCGCCGTAATCGGCGGGCTTGATCGCGTTCTGCGACACGAGGGATCCATAGTTGCCACCGCCCGAGATGTACATGCCGAGCTTGCCGGCGGCGAAGTCCTGGTTGATGCCGTTCCAGTCGTAAAGGAAGTTGCCGCCCATCGAGTCATCGGTCCAGCGCATCGTCTTGAGGTCAGTGAGGGCCTCCTTGAACGGTTTGGTGTCGACTGTTGCCTTGTACTTCGCTCCGTTTTTCTTCTCTGCCCGACCGCCGAGCGCGTAGGCGGCACTGGTCAGGCTCCATCCGCCGGTGTTCGCCTGCGTCATCGTCGCGTAACCGGCCTGGCCGGTCTTGTCGGCGATCTGCTTAGCGTCCTTCCGGATCCCTTCCCAGGTCGTCGGCGGCTTGTCGGGATCGAGACCGGCCTGCGTGAACAGGGTGCGGTTGTAATGGAGAGCCTGGCCATAGGCGGCGATGGGCACGGCCTTGATCTTGCCCGCGGCGTCTTCGCCGTTCTTGATCACGGAGGGGTTGAAATTCGTTGCGTACGGCAGCTTGTCGATGAGCGACGAGATGTCGGCGACCTGCTTCTGCTCGATCAGCGAGCGACCGTCGGTGAACGGTATCGTGAAGACGTCGGGCAGGGTGCCTCCCGCGAGTTCGGCGGCGAAGGTGGTGCCGGTCCAGGTGTATTCGCGGCTCGTGACCGTGATGTTCGGGTTGGCATTCTCGAACTGCTTGACCTGGGCGTTGAAGGTGTCCACTGCCGGTTTCTTGAGGCCGGCGTCGATGGCGACCACGATCGTGGTCTTGCCGTTCGCGGCGGTGCCTCCGTTCGTGGAGCCGGAGCAGCCTGTGAGGAGTCCGGCGCCGGCGAACAGCACGGTGGCTGCGGCGATTGCTTTGAGCGAAGACTTCATTGTCAGTTTCTTTCTCTTAGCGGGGAGGTCGTTCGTGGTGGGATCAGGCACTGGTGCGGAGCCAGACGGCGGTGTCGGGGGGAAGAAGACCCTCTACGAGGGGATCGGAGCAGAGAAGGATCGCCGTGTGCTCGGGCAACGCGACGGGCTCGTCGCCGAGGTTGGTCACGACGACCACGTCTTCCCCGCGGCGAAAGTGCAGCACGTTCGTCGCCGAGTCCCCCACCCAGGTGAAGGTCTCACCGAGGAGGGAGGGCTCGATCCCGCGCAGCTGCAGCGCCCGGCGATAGAGCAAAAGCATGGACGCAGGGTCCTGCTCCTGTTTCTCGACCGTAAGACCCGCGAACGCTGTCGGTTGGGGTAGCCAGGGCTCGGCCGTGGCGCCGTCGGGGCTGAACCCGTACGGTGCCACGGCACCCGACCACGGCAGCGGTACCCGGCAACCGTCGCGGCCCGGGTCTACCCGAGCCGAGCGAAAGTGCATGGGGTCGTCGAGGCGGTCGAGCGGGATATCCTCGACCTCGGGCAGGCCCAGCTCGTCGCCCTGGTAGAGGTAGAGCGCGCCAGGGAGTGCCGCCGTCAGAAGGGCGGCCGCCCGCGCCCGGCGCGCGCCTACGGCCAGATCGGTCGGGGTGCCGAAGCGCTTCTTCGCGAAGTCGAACGAGCTGTCGGCACGCCCGTAGCGAGTGACGGGACGTGTGATGTCGTGGTTCGAGAGCACCCAGGTCGACGGCGCGCCGACCGGAGCGTGCGCCGCGAGCGTTCCGTCGATCGCCTTGCGAAGATCCGGTTCATTCCAAGGTTGGTTCATGAACTCGAAATTGAACGCCGTGTGCAGCTCGTCGGGCCGGAGGTAGAGCGCGAACCGCTCAAGGTCGGCGAGCCAGACCTCGCCGACGAGCACCCGGCTTCCCTCGTACGAATTGGCGATCGCGCGCCAGGAGCGGTAGATGTCGTGCAGCCCGTCACGGTCGAGGTTCGGGTGCTCGCCCTGTCTATAGTGAGCGACCGGGTCGATCTCGGGGAGGGCAGGATCCTTGACCACGAGCGCGGCCGAGTCGATGCGGACGCCGCCGACGCCCCGGTCGAACCAGAACTTCAAGACGTCTTCGTGTTCGCGTCGGACATCGGGGTGATCCCAGTTGAGGTCAGGCTGCTCGGGCGTGAACAGGTGGAGGTACCACTCGCCCGGTGTACCGTCGGCGTTCGTCGTGCGGGTCCAGGTGTCGCCGGAGAAACTCGACGGCCACTCGTTCGGCACCAGCTCGCCGCTGTCGCCACGGCCCTCGCGAAACCAGAAGCGCTCGCGCTCCGGGCTTTCCGCGCCTGCGGCCAACGCCTGCTGGAACCACGCGTGTCGGTTGCTGACATGATTGGGCACCACATCGACGATCGTGCGGATGCCGAGGGCAAGGGCTTCGAGGATCAGTACCTCGGCCTCCTCGACGCTGCCGAACTGCGGGTTGATGCGCCGGTAGTCGGCGACATCGTACCCGCCGTCCTTGAGCGGCGACTCGTACCATGGCGTGAACCAGACGGCGTCGATGCCGAGGTCCCTGAGGTAGGGCAAGCGATCGCGAACACCGCGGAGGTCTCCGATGCCGTCACCGTTTCCGTCAGCGAAACTTCGGACGTAGATCTGGTAGATCGCCGCCTGACGCCACCAGATCGGGTCGGTGGGAGGCGTGGGCAGCAGGGAAGGAAAGGACGCGGCCTCGCTCAGCAGCAGTTCCTGCGTATCGTCTTTGATCACGCTCTGAATCTAAAGAAGCAAGAGAGATGACGCAACGAGTAAGTTAATGCAAGCAACTTGCATACATTTGCGTGCAAGTTTATTACAGAGACGTAGCCTTCTCACGATGCGGCGCCGTCGACGATCGCACGACCAGCTCGGGCTCGAACAGAAATTCGTCGGCGGGCCGGCTGGTCCCCGCGATCTGAGCCAGAAGCAGTTCAACGGCCATCCTGCCCATAGGTTCGATCGGCTGCCGCGCCGTCGTAAGCGGCGGGTCCGTGCAGTTCATCAGGGCGGAGTCGTCGAATCCGATCACCGAGACGTCCCCCGGCACGCTCAACCCGGCACGCCGCGCGGCTCGAATGGAGCCGAGGGCGAGCGGGTCGCTTGCGCACACGATTGCCGTGATGCCCGCCGCGAAAAGCCGGGTCGCTGCGGCCTGGCCTGCCTCGAGCGAATACCCCGACTCGGCCACCATGGGCGGTGCAACACCGGCGGTCGCCATCACCTCGCGCGCGGCGGCCAGCTTGCGCTGGGACGGCACGTGGTCTCTAGGTCCCACGACAAAGCCGATGCGCGTGTGCCCGAGCTGAAGCAGGTGACGCACGCTCAACTCAGCGGCGACGGCGTGGTCGCAGCTGACCGTCGCGAAGCCGAGGCCGTCAACCGGCGCGTTGATCAATACGGTCGGCAAGTGCAGGTCGGTCAGGCGGGCATAGTGCTCGTGCGACGAGTCGGCGCGCTGGTAGTCGCCGCCGGCGAAGATGACACCGGATACCCGATGCTGCAGCAGCAATTCGATGTAGTCGGCCTCCGAGACGCCCCCGGCGGTCTGCGTGCACAGCACCGGCGTGTAGCCGTTCTGCGCCAGCCCGACGCTGAAGACCGCTCCCAGCGCGGGGAAGATCGGGTTCTGCAACTCGGGTAGCACGAGCCCAACCAGCCGCGCCCGCTCTCCGCGCAGTTTGGTGGGGCGCTCGTAACCGAGAACGTCTAGTGCGGTGAGCACCTGCTGGCGGGTCGCGTCGGCGACGCCCGGCTTTTCGTTCAGCACTCGGCTGACGGTGGCTTCCGAAACACCGACCTTGCGGGCGACCTCGGCCAATCGACGGGACATGGGCGTAACTCTAGAGCGCTTGTGCAAGAAATAGGGAAAATCGAGCAAGAAATGACGAGGGGTGCAGTCTAGAGGCCGTTCAGCCTTAACACTGCACCCCCCGTCGAGCGCGAGCGGGACTAGAAGCCGCTGTTGCCCGATCCTCGCACCAGGGTGTAGCCCGAGGGGTTGTTCACACCGCCCGAGGCCGCGTTCGACACCGTGGTGGTCGACACTTGAGCGCTCCCCGTCGCCTGGATGTCGAATCCGTAGGTGCCTGCCCCGTTGATCGTGACGTTCGTGAATTTCGGACCGGTGATTTGGCGGTTGTAACTCATCAGGACGCCGGCGTAAAGGCTGTCGGTGATGGTCATGTCGCTCACCGCGATCGGCGTCGTGATGTCGGCAGTGTCGGCGTAGATCCATAGGGCTCCGAGCTGCGAATTCCAGTTCGGCTCGAGGCTGCCGGTGCGGGCGAGCGTGTTGCGTGCGATCGTCGTCGTGCCGCTCAGCGGGACCGGATTGAACCTGGTACCGACCGCGATGCCGGCGGCCGCCGTGACGGTGTCCGAGATCACGTTGTCGGTGGCCCGGTTGCTCGTTCCGCCGTAGATCCCGATGCCGTTGGCCAGCACCGGCGTCTGCACCGTGTCGAAGGTGAAGGCACCGTTCGTAACGGGTGCTCCGTCGCTGAACATCGCGAGCGCGTCGTCACCGGTGTTTCGGACGACGCTCTGATCGATGCGGGTGTTCTTCACGTTGGCGTGAAGGTTCACCCCGTCGGCGAAGGTGTCGCGGATCCGAACGTCGACCGCGTAGAGCCCGTCGGTGCCGGAGTCGATCCACATGCCGACCTTGGTGTGCTCCATCCACACGTTCTCGATGAACGACCCGGTGCCGAAGTTTCCTTCGATCGCGGAATCGAAGTTGGTGTCGTCGCGGTAGCGGACGTCACCCGAAACGGTGAAATCGGCGAGGGTGACGTTGCTTCCGGTGGCAAAGAAGCCGCCCTTGCCGGTGGTCCCCTGGATGACCGAGTACCACATCCCCGCGCCGCGGATCGTGACGCCCTGCACGTTCAGGCGCGAGGTGATCCTGTAGGTGCCCGTGGGCAACCAGAGCACCTTGCCTTGCGACTCGGCGGCCGAGATCGCCGCGTTGAGCGCAGCCGTGTCGTCCGTCGTGTCGTTGCCGGTAGCGCCGTACGACGTGACCGACAGGGATCCTGCGGGCTGGGTCAGGGCCGGAGCGACGACCTCGGTGTCGATCAGGTCGATGTCGTAGTAGGCCGCCGTCGAGGAAGCATCCTTCTGCAGCGTGAGCACGGTTCCTGCCGGGTACGAGCCGATCAGTGCGCGCGTCTCGTCGAAGAAGTGGTGCCCGGACCCCTGCGAGGGGGTGTTCGTGTAGGGATACGCGCCATAGGTCCACGCATAAACGGAGCTGAGCGTGATGTCTTTCACCTTGGTCCCGTTGGCGTACAACGCGATCGGTGCGGTGATGCCGCTGCCGTCGGCCGAGTCCGGCATCGAATAACGGATGACGATCGAGTTGGTCGGCTGCGTCAGGGTGAAGTCGACCTTCTGGCCGGTGGCTGAGAGCTTCACCTCGCTGCGGCCGGAAGCTTCCGACTGCTCGGTGAGGTAGGCGCGGCTCTTCGGCATGATCGTGCCGGTTGTCGATGCGGCCTCGGCCTCGTACTCGGTGTACGGCACCGTCGCTCCCCGAGTGGCGGGTGCCGTCTCGGAGGCGACGACGACGCTGTCGATCGCTATGTCCGATCCTGCGACCGTTGCCTGGAGTCCGAGCGTGTTGAGCCCGGCACGGAGCGGAACCGAGACGGCGGTGGTCTGCCATCCGGAACCGGGGACGAAGGTCGCCGTGGCGACGCTGGTGCCGTTGGCGAGCACGGCCAGGCTGCGGGCAGAGCCACTGGTGTTCTGGAAGCGGATCGTCGCGGTAGCGGTGACGGCAGAACCCAGTGAAACGGTACGGATCATCCGCGCGCCGGTAGCGGTGAAGCCGGAGACGTAGCCGGTGCCCGTGAAGCCGGTCGTGCTTGTTGCTACAGCGGGGCCGCCGGAGAGGAAGGCGGTCTCGGCCTCGGTTGCCGGTCCGGCGCTGGTGGGCGGCGGGGTCGTTGTGCTTGTCGCCGAGACGGTGACGCTGTCGACGTTAACGTTGCCGGTGTCCGAGCTACCGAACGAATACGCGATTGTATGGGTGGCCTTGGTCAGCGTGCTCGTGGTCGTGACGGTGCCCCAAGTGTTCCAGTCGGTCGTCGCCGGCAGGCTGACCTGCTGGTTTGCGCCGCCGTCGATCGAGAGCGACAGGGTTTTGGCCGAACCGTTCCCGTTGGCGTAGCGCAACGCCAGGTCGTAGCTGCCTGCGGTGCCGACGATGGCCTGGACAGCGACGCGCGCGGCCCCTTTGTTGCCGTCGGTGAACCCGCCGACGAACCCGGAGCCGGTGTAGCCCGTGTGGTCAGTCGCGACCACGGCGCCACCCGACAGCGCGCCGGACTCCGCCTCCAAGAGCGGCCCTGTGCTGGCGCCGGAACCCGGCTGGGAGGCGACCGGAGACACGTCGAGCGCGTCGAGGTTCACATTGCCGGAATCGGCTGAGCCGTACGCGTAGGTCAGGGTGTGGGATCCTGCGGCCAGCGTCAGCGAGCTGGTCTGGGTGGCCCAAGTGTTCCAGTCCGTCGTGGCTGGCAGAGTGATGTGCTGCACCGCGCCGCCGTCGGCGCTAAGCGAGAGCGTTTGCACCGCCCCGGAGCCGTTGGCATAGCGGAGGGCGAGCGCGGTGTTACCTGCTGCGGCGACGCTCACGGTGAAGGTCGTCGCGGCAATGCCCTTGTCGGCGTCGGTGTAGCCGGCGACGAAGCCGCTGCCCGAGTAGCCAGTGTGTTCGGTGGAGACCACGGCACCGCCCGCAAGCCCTGCCGATTCAGCTTCGTAGCGAGTGGTGGCCGCGTAGGCCGGTACGGTCAGGCCCAGCACGGAGAGTGCGATGCCGCTGATGATGGCGGCCAGGACGGTCGTCCGTCTCGCCGACGTGGTTGTCTTGCCGGGCAGCGTTGCCCGGGCAGAGGTGTGTAGTGAATACACGATTGTCCATTTCACTGGGGCCGCCGGTTAGCGGCCTGATGATACGAACGACGCCCACCCCTGATTTCGGCCCGACGCCGTCGTCGATCCTCTCAGGGTAGAGAGAATCGATACATGAAGGAAGAAGGAAAAATGACGTAATTCTCTTGCGTGATTTTGCAAGAACAACCGTCTTTTCCTAGGATCCTTCGAGCTGACGACATATGGATCAACCTTGACCAGGTCGTGTCCATCGAAGAACACCTTGGGAGCAATAGCTTCGACAGAGCCGTCCGCGCCGAACACGCGCCGGAAGAGCATTACCCGTGCGTGCAGTTGAGTACTGCCGATGGTCGGCATCATCTTGTCCCGCTCGGCACCTCCGTGAGTGTGCCGTTCGTCGCGGAGGAATCTTGGTCGTGGACCCACGACGGGTCGGTCCACCGCGAGCCGTGGCCCGGCAGCAACGCCGACGCCGAGTCCATCACGGCTGCACGACGGTGATCCCGGCCCTGACGCTTTCGAGTTCGCCGCCGACGTCCTACACCAGATCCGTAGGGCCAAGACCAGCAAGCACGTCGGCATGCGCACACCGGTCGTGCAGCTGACCGTCCTAGCCTCGATCTTTCTTGAGACGGCCGACCCTCCCTTCGCGCGATAGATCTGCTGTTGTGGCGGGGCTCATCCTGGCCGTGGGTTCGGCAACGAGCCCGTTGGTCACCTGGGCAGGTGCCGGAT
>JAABUV010004077.1_pt1 | contig 17815 bp, 20 predicted proteins | sample 5559971 | NCBI WGS metagenome assembly JAABUV01 (sample SAMN10711881, study PRJNA513362) | rock metagenome | isolation source: Antarctica rocks | place: Antarctica: Victoria Land, Knobhead nord | collected 2015-12-19
TCCCTCAGCATCTGCGTTTGCGGCCTGGCGGCTTCGTGCGCAGCGCGCGGGGCGCCGGCTCGGGCTCTTCCTGTGCACGCAGCCCTGGGGGCGAGCCGCCTGCGCGGGCGCTGGCTGCTGGAACACCAGGCGGCCTGAGCCCGCCTCCTGCTGTGTTGACACCTCAGGTGCCTACCATGCGCCTAACTTTCACTGTAATGGCCGGGTCGACCAGTTCATCCATGCTATATAATAAAGCAAAGGATGGTATTGCAATCAAAACTAATATAAGACTAGGTGCTGGAACCGCCAGCTTGCTGCCTACCAACTTCCACTTCTGTCGAGGCCGGCCGCCCTCGCGCTCGCAGGCAGAGTGGGAGGAGGTGCGCGCGGCGCGGCGGGCGGCCGACCGCGCGGCGGCCGCCGCGCACGAGGCGCGCCTGGCGCACCTCGGGCACCGCGGCGGCGTCGCCAACGGACTCTCCGCCGCGCTGGGCCGCCGCGCGGACGCCAGCGGGCCGGCGCTGGCCGCTGCGGAGGCGCGCCGCGCGGCCGAAGCCAGCGCGCCCTGCTTTTGCATACACGTCGTCATGCACCTCACAGGTGCTGCGACAGGGTGGGTTACTAGGCCACTAGGACCTGCGACTCCCAGGCCTGTCCGACACAGGATGTGACACAGGATATAGCAGCCCATGGCGACACACACAGCCTTGCACGCCGGTCCCTGAGGCTGCATGCGCGCCGATTGACACATGTCATGTGCAGGCGGCCGCGGCGGAGGCGCGCAGCGCATTGGCGGCGCTGCTGGTGGCGGCCGACGGCCGGCGGCGGTGCGAGTTCCTGGAGGCCGTCGTGGCGGGCGTGCACGCCGCCGCGCTCTTCTTCGAGCGCGGGCACGAGGCGCGCGCGCCGCTCTGCGCCGCAACCCTCTGGTCGCGCACAGGGCTCTGTGCCTGCATTCTGTGTGCCTGCCTGCAGGGCTACATGAGCGCGCCTGACCTGCTCTGGCCGTGGGCCAGGTGCAGACTACTTTGCAGCCATAGAAAAAATTGGCATTGCAGCGCCATGTGCTCAGGGACCAGGCCTTGCACATCACCGCCGCCGCGCAGCCGACCAGCGACCTTCTGCTGTAGTGCGACACCGTGCTCGGACGAGCTCAGCTGGTCCTGCCCAAGCCCAAGCCCGCCATGGCGCAGGTGATCGGGCAGCTGCGGCCGTAACTCGAGCAGGCGCTGTCTGTACGTAACCCTACCCCTGACCCTATTCCGCTCCAGCCCTACGCGCCGCCCTGCCGCAGGTGACCGGGCAGCTGCGGCCGTACATCGAGCAGGCGCTGTCGGTCGCGGCCGCGCGGCGCAGCGAGGCGCGCGCGCAGGCCGCCGCGCTGCAGGCACTGGCGGACCAGGAGCGCGCCCGCCACAGCGGCGATCCGGAGCGCGCCCAGGGTAAGCACGGGCTGTAGCCTGTCGCATGCTCAGCTAAACATCGGGGGTTTAGCGGGGCTGGGTCGTGTGCATGCATGTCAGCGATGGGGACAAACGCTCCGCATGTCACTCCAGCGCGTCCGCCCACCTAACCAATGCCCTGGCGAAGCGGTGCACTCACGTGCCCTCCAGTGTGTGCGACGTGCGCTGCTCTGTCCCTCCAGGCGCCCACAGTGGCTTGTGGCTGCACACGCTCAGGGCCTGAGGCGGGCGCCGCAACCTGGCGGCAAGGGACAGGGCGCACACAGGATGCAGACAGACAAATTTCTGAGCATGGGCTGCATGTGCCTGATTATGCCCGGAGCAAAGAGCTGCGCACCCACAGAAGGTGCCTGCGCTCCGACGCACACTACACACGCAGATCCAATGTGTGCTCTGCTTGCTGAACGCCGGGCTGCAGCGCTGCTTAGGAGCGAAGTGGGCTCAGCACAGCGCATCCCGTGGTTGCCTGCAGGCGGCAATGCACCAGCTGGGTCGCCCGGCCGCCCGCGGGGCGCAGCCGGCGACGACGCCGGCACCGGTGCGGCCGCGCCCGTGCAGCAGGGCTGGCTGCTCCTGGCGAGCGGCGGGCCGCGCCGCGAGTGGCGCCGCAGCTTCTTCGTGCTGGACGCCGCGGGCGTGCTCACGTGCCAGGGCGGCAGGGTGTGCACTTGGACGCGAGTTCATCCTCGCGGTCCCCGCCCCTGCGCATCTTGCCTCCCCGTATGGGCCGCCGCCTCCCGTATGGGCCGCGTCTGTGGGCGCTCCAGGCGGCGTTTGTCTGTGCACCACCTGAGGCCAAACCACATCACGGTGTCACTGACCCACTCCCTCCCGAGCAGGCGCGCCAGGTCGCGCGTGGTGATCTAGACGGCGCGCGCGCCGCCGGTCTCGGGGTACAGCGCCGCCAGGCCCTGACAGGGCGCGGCAGCGACCTGGCCCTCCGCGCCAGGGGCCTGGCGGCGCTGTGCCCTGAGATAGGCGCCGCGCGCGCCTTCAAGATCACCACGCGAACCTGGCGCGCCTGCTGGGAGGTAGCGGGTAAGCGACACCGTGATATGGTTAGGCCTCAGGTTGTGTGCCGACAAGGGCAGCAACCCCGCCATCCTGGCCGCCTGTCTGAGTGTGCGAGGGCGCTCGCAGACGCAGGCAACCCGCTTGCCCGCACGACTCTGCGTCTCTCTTAACAAGGCAGCGTGTCCACTGCTCCATGCACTGGCAAGCCTTTGCAAAGGCGTGTGCACGCGCAAAACCACAGCAGCACGGCATCATGCGCAGCGTGAGCGTGCTCGCAAGCATGGACAGGCGCGCGCGCGCGAGCAGGCAGGCCCGGACAAGGACGCCGCGGCAGAGCCGCGGGAGCCGATCCAGGCGGCGGCGCGGGCGGGCCTGTCGCTGCTGACCTCGGCCGTGAAGCCGGGCGCGGGCGGCGGCGGCGCCGGCCTGCGCTATGCGTTCCGCGTCGTGTCGCCGGCCGGCACGCTCGCGCTGCAGGCCGCGTCGGAGGCGGAGCAGCGCGCCTGGGTGGCCGCGCTGCAGGCGCGGCGCCCCGCCCTGCTCTGCCCGCCGCCGTCTCCGATTCTTTGGGCGGCCGCCGGTCTGGGAGGCGGTGTCGCGCACACACGGGCGGCCACCCTGAAGCACGCCCAGCGCTGCTGTCAGGGCCGGCGTGTGGGATTGTGCGGCACTGGGCTTGCAAATCCCTGGGCGCCCGCCTCCTTGCACAGCTCACCCTGCGCCGAAGAGCCGGGAGTGACATGCCTGGCTGGCAGGGGGCAGCAAATGTGACGGAGGGCCCCAAATGGCACCCCACACCATCCGCGCAGCCTGGACGGCGAATTCGTAGAGCGGCAGCAGCGTGGGTCGCCCGCCCGCCAGCGGGGCTGACTCGCGGACGCGCGCGCTGGTCAGGGCGCGATCGTTGGCCTGCTGAGCGCCGCGCCAGACTTGCCCGCGGCCGCGGACGCCTGCGGGGCGGCCGCGGCGCCGCGCGGCCATGCGCGCGCGCGCTCGTGGCAGCAGGGCGCGGACGATGCCGGGGCGCACGCGCCCGCGGGCGGCGGCGGCTGCGCGCCTGCGGTGCGGGCGACGCCGGGCAGCGACCGCCGCCAGAGCACGTGGTGTGATGGGCGCCGGACTGCTCTGATCAGGGAGCGTAGCGTGTGGCTGAGTGTGGGAGGCTGTTAGCGTGCCATGCTGTGGATGCGCCGAGGAGTAATTGCGCACGCGGTCAGCTGTCACCGCCCCCTGCAGCCTCGGCTGGCTTGCGGGCGCGCCGCTGCTGGGTATGCGGGCCTCATGCCGGGCTGCGCGCGAGTGCGCGTATGGGATCATGCCAGCATATGTGGCCCCGAAATTCCTGCCTCGTCCCCACACAGGGCGGCGGCGGCGCGGATGCGCCGCGGCGCGCCGGCTCGGCCGGCGCCGGACCCGCGGCGCCCGCCGACCTGCCGGCCGAGGTCGGGCCGCCGCCGCGGCGGCCGCCGCCGCTGGAGGCGCTGCGCGGCGTGCCCGGCAACCACGCATGCGCGGACTGCGGCGCGCCCGACCCCGACTGGGCCTCGCTCAACCTGGGCGTGCTGCTGTGCATCCAGTGCAGCGGCGTGCACCGGCGCCTGGGCGTGCACGTGTCCAAGGCGCGCGCTCCGCGCTCTGCCGCGCTCTGGGTGCCCCCCCGTGCGCGCACCGCGGCTGGCGCCAGAGCTCGTGGCGGGGGCGTGCAGCCGCTCGAACCCCCTGCTCATGCCTGGGTGTTCCGCATGACCTACTTCGCACCAGGGAGCTCCAGTCCTGTCTTGGCATGTCTGCATCTTTGCTGTGTGCCATGTCGCAGGGGCCACCGCTCGCTCATACCGCCCCAAGGCAATGCATTTCTGGTGTAATGTGATGATGTTGCTGCACGCATGGAGCTGTATGATGAGCGCATATACGTGCGCATGCAACCCCTTGTGGACAAACCAGCTTTAGGACATGCTGCGCACTCAGGCCTCGCAAGCGCCACGCTTTTCCCGTGATCACGAGCTCACGGCCAGCGTGCGCGCCGGCAGGTGCGCAGCCTGACCCTGGACGTGCGCGTGTGGGACGCGCCCGTCATGGCGCTCATGGCCGCGCTGGGCAACGCGGCCGCCAACGCGGTCTGGGAGGAGGCGCTGCGCCGCGTGTCCGCGCAGGCGGACAGCTGGGTGCGGCGCCTACGCCAGGCCCCCAGCTCTACCCTCCACCCCGGGGGCAGCTCTTGATAGATCCTTTGGGAAGCGCGCTTGCATGGAAGGCTCCCTTTTATTAGAGCCCTGCAAACCCTGCATGCTGCTGATCCCACGCCTGCAACACCTGGTGGACAAATTGCCATGGCTGGCAGGTCTGGGCCGAGGACAGCGACGATGAAGAGCGCCCGGCCAGCCCCGTGGCCCGCTTGGCGAACAGGTACGGCCCCCTTGCCCTGTGCTGCCCTGCCGCGGGGTGGACGTGCGGGTGGCTGTTGCAGCCCGCATGCGGCATGACCACCACGCCCAGGTTGCCTGACTGCGCAGCCTCCCAGACTCGCCTGTGCTGCGGCTGTTCTCTGGAACAGCAGCTCACAGGTGCTGGGCATGCAAGCCCAGCGAGCGGCGCTGGCGGCTGCGCGCGCAGCGTGACACCGCTGATCACATGTCGCCACCCGCTGTCGTGACAGCGCTCCCCATCGCATGCTGGGCGAGCAGCATGGGCCACGGTATACTGGCTTGGCCGGCCAACGGCCTGCATCACCAGCGCCGGCCTGCCGCGCAGGCGGGAAGCCCAGGGCGGCGGCGCCTCGCCGCCCGGCGGCCGGCCCGCGCGCGCGCCGCCGGATGCGGAGGGCCTGGCGCACCTGAAGCCCCGGCCGGGCGACAGCCTGGCGGCCAAGGCGCGCGCCCCGCTCCTGCGCCGCCGCGCCTGACAGCGCGGGGTGCGCCAGGGAGCCGGCGCTGGCAGGCTGCTGGCGCGACTCGCATGCGCGCGCCCGCGGCTGCATGCGGGCGTGGCGCGTCATGCCGATCAGCTGCGGGGGGCGGCTCAGCGCAAGAAAGCGCCACATGCCCTGCGGCTGCCGCTCACTGCTGGGCCGGGTACAGCAGGTGTCTGCCTATCATGAGGACCGCTCCGCACACCTGAGGCGGCTTTGAGCAAACTCGCAGTAATGCCTGACACATGACAGTACGGTGATGTAGGCTTTCATCAAACAAGCTACCAGGCAGGTAACCCTTTCTGTCGTTACCCTGGTGATCGGGCACGCGTGCTGCAGGAGCTGTACATCAGGGCAAAGTATGTGGAGCGACGCTTTGTGCCGCGCCCGTCCGCCCTGCCTGGCGGCTCGCCCGCGGACGCTCTCTGGAGAGCAGCGCAGGCTGGCGATACGACGTGCGCCCATCCAAATGCGCCGCTCAGGTTGACGTGTGCTCGCACATCACACCTGCATGCACTCTGACAGCCTGTCAGTGACAGGCCATTGTTTGGCATGCTGCGTTCATACCACCAGCAGTCTACTGTCATGCTCAGGCATATGTATGACTTGTTCTGGCAGTTGGCATGCTGCGGTCATACCACCCACAACATACCGGTTCCCGTCCGATCACCGAAGTCAAATTGGGTTGGGCCTCACCAGTACTGCGTTGAGGAATCACGTGGGAACCCGAGGTGCTGCAGTGTACATTTTTGTGTTTCTTTGTTCTTGTACCTTTTTTTGCCCACAGGCGAGGCAGGAGGAATTCTGAGGGCACTTCGGGTTCTACCAGGGTTTTGGCAGGGTTCAATTTTGACATGGTAAGTGGTGCCTGGCGCAATGTGGGGCACAGGTGCCTTGGAACCCTGTTAACAATGCGTCGCGTTTGCATTCGCTGCGCTCAAAGCGTGCGCCCCACGCGCAGGGCAGCCATGGCGGCGGTCGCGGCTGGCGCCGACGCCGCAGCCACGTACTCGACGCCCGCCGCGGCTGCAGTGTATGCGGCAACGGCCGCGCTCGCCGACCCTGGGCAGGGCGAGCCCGCACCCGGTGCTCCGCCGCGCCAGCCCGCCGTGACGGCCCTGCATGCGGCGTGCCAGGCGCGCACGGCCACGCCCGTGACAGTGACGGCGCTGGGGACAGGGCCAAAGGGGGGCGGTCCGATGCTCGACAGGCACGGCGCTCTGCTCAGGCACCCGCTGCTCCGGGCGCGATAGTCCCCGCTGCTCTCACGGCGCGCGCGTGTGCAGATGGTACCAATGACGCTGACGCTGGCGTGCTGCGCGCGCGCGCCAGGTTGGCGGCGCCGCGCTGCTCGAGTACCTGCTGCAGGCGGGCGCGCCCGCCGGCGTGCCCGACGCGGGTGGGCGCACGCCGCTGCACTATGCCATCCTGCGCGACAACGCCGCGGCCGCCAAGCTGCTGCTCTGCCGCGGCGCCAGCAGGTGCGGACCCGGGCCCCAGACTGCACGCACCCGCTGCGCGGGTGCCCCGCACGCCGCACCACCTACGGCTTATCTGGACGACTGGGCAGGTCATGGCGCAGGCTGCGCGTCTGCGTGGTGACCCATGAGGGCGATGCAAAGCACGAAGCACGCTTGTGTACGTTGACGGCACTCGCTGTGGGCAGCCCTGTTGTAGCCATAAGAGGGCATTCACACTGCGTGCCTGTTGTACACAGTCCGCATGGACTGTTTGTTTGCCAGTGGCAGAGTTAGTTCCTTCAAGGTCCTGATCAGTGGTGCGCGCCGACGCATGCGGCCGCGCGGCGAGCGCGCCAGGCAGGCGCGCGACGCGCTGGGCCGCACGCCGCTGGAGACGGCGATGGCGCGCGGCGCCATCCCCGACGTGGAGCTCTTCATGCTGCTCTCGGAGGCGGAGTGATGCTCGCATGCCGCAGCGCACTCTGCAAACTCGTGCATGAATTTGCAAGTTGCAGAACCTGCCCAGACATTTTCTGTGCAAAATTGGTGCTGCTGGAAACGCCTTCCTTGTCTTGTTACAGGCTCTGCGCCACCAGGCGCGCGCTCCGTCAGCTGACTGCCGAATCTCCCCTTCAGCACACATGGGATTCCAGCTTTACATGAAGTTCGTGGCAGGCCGGGAGTATTGAGTCCGGCCAGGTGCGCGCCGCAGACTTCTCACGCATGCCAGCGCGCCGCCCAGTCTGTGCGCTTGAGCGCGGGCTGATAGATATCCGCACGCCGCGCCTGCCGCCGCTCAGTACAGCGCGGCCAGCGCGGGCGAGATGAAGACCTCCACCTCCGCCAGGCGTGCGGCCGCGGCGGCGCCGCCCAGCAGCGAGGCCTGCCCCGCGCCCGCCGGCAGCGCCGCGTAGGCCAGACCCAGGCGGCTCTTGGCCGTGCGCAGGTCGCCGGCGCCCTGCGTAGGCGTGTCCGGGCCGGCAAAGCCGCCCATGACGGGCGCCGCCGGCGCACCGATGACCTGCCCGCGCATCGCCAGTGCGGCCGTTTTCGCGGGTGTCGCGCCGTTACGATGGGCGCGTGGCCCGCGCCGGGCAGGGCCAGCAGTTGCGCGAGAGGGTGGGGGGGGGCGCGCCAGGTCCCCGGCGCCCCACTGCGGCCCGCCGCGCGCAAAGTCGAACACGGCCGCCTCGGGGCCGCCCACCTGCTGGGCCGTCATGGCTGGCTTAACACGGGCGGAGCCCAGGGAAGCTTGTGTGCTTCGAGGGCGGCGAATCGACGGATAGAGGGAGCCGGCCGGCGCGGCCGCGGGCCCCTGCCGGGCTGCGGCGCGCCTTGCGCAGCACGGTGGGCGTCCGCGCGCCGCCCGGGAAGCAGAACAGAAAGGCGGTCCAGCTGGACGCGTAGTCGTCCGTGGACATGAAGCCGCACGGGTTGAAGCCGCCAAACACGGCGCCGCCCTCCGTCCGGGCGAGCACCACGCAGGGGCCCTTGAAGTCGCACCTGCGCGCCGTCATGCGTCGGGCGGGCCTGGCGGGAAAGGGGACAGCAGGCTGAGGGCGGGCGGCGCGCGCCGCACCTGCGGTGGAACTCCAACGCGCTCCAGCCGTCCTGTGAGGCTCTGTAGGCGAGCGCCAGCTTACCGTCTGTCTGCGCGGCAGCGCCGTCGGGCGCCGCACGGACGCGGGCGCGCGGCTGGGGGTCAGTCGGGGGGGGGCGCGCACTGCTGAGGGGCGTGTCGCTCAGCATGTCCACCGGGAAGGGCAGCTCGCCGGGCGGCACCAGCGGCAGGGGCGCCGCCGGCGGCGCCGCGGGCTGCCCGCCGCCGAACAAGCCCTGGAAGAAGCCGCGCGCCGGCGGCGGGCGGCGACAGCGGCTGCCTGCAAGCACAGCGCAGCGCTTGGCCAGTAGCACTCGGACACAGAACCTGGTCATTTCACTATGGCATTATCGCGTCCAAAAGATACAACCCACTCCCCACTTGAGACACACAGGTCGTGTGTCTGAAAAGCTACAACCCACTCCGCACTTGAGGCACACAGGTCGTGTGCCTCAAGCACGCGATGTGCGCACCTCGCGGACCGTGCGTGGCTGTGCCCAGCACGCGCGGCTGCTGGGTGGGCGCAGGCAGCGGCCGGCACCGCCGTGCAAGCCGGCAGGGGGGCTGCGGGCGGTGCCCCGCGTCACAGTAGCGGCTGAGGGCCTCCATTGCAGCGGCCTAGGCTGACGACGGGGCGCTGCAGCGTGCTATCGCCTGGAGTGGGAGTAGGACTGCTCCAGGTGCGGTCAGCATTCCCTGCATGCTGCGCCGGCCTGCCTGCTCCTACACAAGTGGCAAGCACAATTGCAAGTGCATCCATGCAAAATCCAGATGGTGTACGACCTCCCAATTCAAAGACAGAGCCGGACAGATGATCGCAGTCCTTTGCTTTGGATATACTACCACGCTCTCCTTCATCGAAGCTTTTTCACATGCCATGAGCTGCGCCTAGGCTGCTACTTGAGGTCGGCGTCTCTTCTATGATGTGCGGGGCAGGTCTGCGGGCACCGCCTGCACATGACCCAGGGGCAGCCTGTCGTGAAATACATGGCAGGCAGTGCTTGTGTCATGTGCTATCAAGTGTCCGCCCATAACATGCATCCTTTCGTATGCTCTTTTGTACTGTCTACCCTGAACTTACAAGCTGAGATGTTTCAAGACACCTTGGTCTCGACGCGTTACACGTTACACGGCACGCTGCACAGGCATGCTGCGCGCAGCTGGCAGGCAGCCAACGGGCTGGTGGGAATGCTCCTTACCTCTACTACTGCGCGCCCTCCACGCCCAGCCTATGAAACTCCCTAACACAACCCAAAAAAATACATATACTGGAACACCGTGCGTCACACGGACACAATGGTGCACCGACATGCTACACGGATGCGGCAGCTAAAAAGCCCTCATACGGTCCAAAAAGTTACACATGTCATAACATTGTGTGTGACACGGACTCAATGGTGCACAGGCATGCCGCATGGACTCGGCGCATCGCTCCTCAGTGTCTGCAGCGTCTGTTGCGCTGAGCCCGTCTGCTGCAGCAGCTGCCCCACGCGGCCTGCACAGCGCAGCCGACCGTCTGGTGCCTGATGTGCTCGTTGCATTTGCTCAGAGCGGGGCATGGCACCCAAGACTTGCAAGCAGGTCTGCTGCCACAGCCATCACCACACTCAGAGCGATCTACCACCTTCGCTTGTGCAGACCACACGATCAAGTTCTGGGAGGCTGGGCGCACCCGTGTCGCACGCAGGCGCCTGCACGGCCTGCAGCAGCGCCTCGAGCGCGGCACGCTCCTCCCCCAGCTCCGCAATCTGCCCCGGCACCCGCTGGCGTGAGCGCTCGCACGCTGCTTTCACGTGCGCCAAAGGCGTCGCACTCGCAGGACATGGGCGCGACGAAGCAGCAGCCGACCACGCTTACGCAGCCGCTGCCTCACACAGTCTGCTCCTCCATGGCGTGGCAACCTTGACGAGACCGCATGTAGGGCGGTGGTTCACAGCTGTCAAGGGGCGGAGGCGGCACCTGGTCCTTCAGGCGCTCCTCGTCGGCCTTGCGCTTATAGTAGGAGCGCATTGCGGTCGTGCGGTTGCGCTCGCACCTGCACGGGCCGCACCAGTTGGTGTACCTGTTCAAGCCAGGTACTAGTATGATGGCTGCTTGCAGCAACTGCAGCCCGCACTGGAGCTTGTTGCCATCAACGTCATACCTTCTGATACGGCAAACAAACAGGTAAGCTCGTTGCCTGAAGCAGCTTGCAGTCGCCAGCGGGCAACTCTGGAGGTACTCCGGGCGGACATGGGTCGTGATCAGGACCGCACCGGTGCGCGACCACCTCCGCCTGCGTGCCGTACACGTACTTGGGTTTGTTGCCGCGCTTGCGCTTGCTGGGCGCCTCGCCCGTCGGTTGCGCTGCGTCCGGCGCGTCCGCGGCCCACGACGCCGCTGTGCGCAGCGCGCGCAAGAGCCTCAGCGGTGTTGGTTCAGGACATCCTCAGCCTCTGCCTCCCCCAGCAACTCTCCTCCACGACCAGCCCGCACAACACTCGAGACCTTGCCCAAACCACGAGGCCTGAGCCAATGCATGCAGCAGCCGCACATACAAGCAGCCGCACAGCCCCGCGAGGACAGGTGCGCGGTCACAGGTCCAGGGCGCGGCGCGCGCCTTGCAGGAGCAGCCCCACGTCGTAGCGCCGCGGCCGCCCGCGTTTCCGCGGCGCACACGCCCCGCCCGCCCCCGGCGGCCCGCCCGCCTCGGCCGGCGCCCCACCGGGCTCCAACGCTGCTGCGCCAGCAGCGCGCTGCTCTGCCTGGGACGGCCACAGCAGCCCCGGCTGTGCCCCCCCCCTGCTGGCTGGAGCCCTGCCCGGCTCCAAGGCTGCCTCGCCGTCAGCGCCCGGCCCAGCCTGGGGCAGCCACGGGGGCCCTGTTTCAGCCTTGAGGCAGGCTGTAGCGGGCGCGGCGCCAAGCACTGCGGCACCGCCGCACGCGGCGCCATCAGATAAGCGCCCGCCCAGCGGCGCGCACATCAACCGGGGCTCAGCGTCGGCCGCCGCTGGGCCGCTCCGAGCGCCATCGCCGCCGCGGTCGCTTGCGCGGCAGGCCGCGGCCATTAGCATGTCCCAGCCCGCCTCGCCCGCACCGCCGGGCAGGTCAGGCATGCCTGGCTCTCCGTCTGGCGACATGTCGCCTTGGATGCCAGTGGCGGCTGCACCCCAGCCGGCCTGGCTGCTGCCGGCCGACCCCAGACCGGCGGGCAGGCTGCCCACGTCTGCGCTCGCAGCGCACGGGCCGCCGGCTGCGGCTCCGCCCCAGCCCGCCTCGCAGGCATCGCGTGCGCCCGCTACGGCGCGCAACTCAGCCGCCGCTGTGAAGCTCCCGGGCAGGCGGCTGAGGCGTTCGCGCCGCGCGCCCAGCAGGCTGGCTCCAGCAGGCTTGACGCGGGACTGCGGCAGGGGCTGTCAGGGCCGGCACTGGGGCTGCCGGCGAGCAGGGCCGCTGAGGGTGAGCTGGCAGCCGTGCGAGACGACGCAGATGAGCCCGACGTGCGCCGCGGCAAGCCGCACGGCCGCACGCCGCTGCATACCAGCCTGCGCCGCTCGGCGGGCTCTCTGTCAACCTACTGGAGCCACCTATCTCGTTGCGCTGTCCTAGCGCATTGCCAGCACAACAACTTCGGAGTGCTGGCAAGCGCAGAAACCGTACAGAGCGCAACAGGGTTCACAGTTCGGTTAGCACCTGGGAGGCGCTTGGCCGCCTGGCGGTTTGCTGCCGACGGCGTCGAGCCAGCACCAGGGCTGGGGCCCTGGCGAGTCCGGCGCGTCCAGCGCGGCGCACAGCGCATCGCTGCTGCTGTCAGGGCTGCACACGGGGGGTGCCCAGCGGCCCTCGTCAGCTTGGCGAGCGCACGGCAGGGGCCCGCCCCGGGCGCGGCAGACAGGCAGGCCAACAGCTGCGCCCTAGCTCGGAAACTACACACTTTGCGGGGCACACAGGCACGGCAGGTTGTGCGTCGTGTCATTGTGGAAAGGCAAGCACAGGGCCACACCAGCGGAGCGGGAGTGGGCAGGGCCAGCCGCCATTGGCGTGCCAGCGCCAAACCAGCGCCAAACCCGCGCAACTCAAGGCACGGGTGGTGACGCCCTGCAACGCGCCCCAGCAGACAAACGCCATCCCGACGCAGGTATTAACCTGATCCGGTACGAAGGGTTGGGCTAAAGTGCCCTCTCAGCGATGGGCGACCACAACGTGTGTGGTCACGCCCAAAGCACCCCTTGGCGTCTTGTCCCGTCAGCAACAGCGTTCCAATAGGTGTGCACAAAGGGAACTGGAACTAGATACCCGACCACTATGCACCCACAGCCAGCCATGCACGCGACGATGCCGGGAATATTGTGGCGCACCTGCCCGGATCCCACAGCATGAGGTCCGCCAGGCTCTCTGTGGGCGTGCTGAGCGCCTGTGCGCAGCCTTCCTGGTTTCTGTCCCCAACACTGCACTCCTCTGGGAGCAGGCACATGTGCCTGACACGCATGCAGGCGGCTGACCCGCTATATGGGACAGCCATAGCGCAAGCCATCGTCGGCCTGGACGCGAGGCCAGTCTTCTGTGATCCCAAAGTGTGGAGGGGCGCTTTCGCCACCTTTTTGTTGCAAAGTCAGGGCGGAGGGGGATAAGGGTGTATGGTTTGGTGACCTGCATTATTCCAGTCCATGCATGCAATAGTACTGCACATGTACATGTCACATGTACATGTCACATGTGACAGCTCTCCCGTTGGCATGCATCTATCGAAAGCGTATGCTTACGTGCAGCCTAGACTCAGAGCCGACGCCCTCACACCGCTCGTAGTGAACTGCATAAAGAATTGAATGTACAGCAGCTCCCTCACACATATGCAGTGATTGCATGCGTTTTTGTTCACAGCTACTTGCTGTCGCCAAAGTTGTGCCACGAAGGCTTGATGATGCGCTCGTGCTTGTCCAACGTGTCCAGCAGGGCCTGCAGCACACGCAAGGCCAGAGTTGGCAACTATGCTTGCAAGCATACAGGGCGGGACCAGGACGGGTGTTTTGAGCTGTCAGCCCGTTGAATCACTCCTGACAGCACCGCATGAGCACGCCTGCGGATCTTACGACAAATTGGGCACCTGGTAGTGAAAGCCTTGCATGCATGCCACGGTGAGAGTCGCCAGAAGGCACGCCTCTGTTCCCACGGCCTGGCAGCGCGAGGGGTTGCACCTTCTGTGCCTCGCTCAGGCGCCAGTCGAACAGCCCCTCGGCATTGGCGCGGATGTTTGCGGGCGTGTTGCTGCGCGGGATGACCGGGACGCCCCGCTGGATGTTCCAGCGCAGCAGCACCTGGCGCCCCCCGCGCGCTGCAATCAGCGACAACCAGGTACAGTGCGCCGCGCGCGGTGTTCGGTGTAATGCGCAACTCAGGACATGCGGCCACCAATCACGCGCGCCGAGGCACAAACCTGGCGCCCGCGCACCTGCGAGCCCGCCACGACGCGCCGCCGCGCCGACGCAGTGCCGCTGCACATGAAAGCAAGCTGCCCATTAGGCGCGCAGCCCGCCGCCGCGCCGGCCGCCCCGGCGAGCAGGCGCGCATGCAGGGCGCAGGGCAGTGGAGCGGGCCGGCTGCTGCGGGCGGGCGCGCCTGCGCGGGCGGCCGTCCGACCTCCTCCGCCACGCGCAGCACCTCCGGCAGCGTCAGCAGCCCGCCCGAGCCCTGCCCCAGCGGCGAGTAGGCCACGCAGTGCAGGCCCTGCGCGCGCGCGCCGCCGTCAGGCCGCCCGCCGCGCTCGCGCCATCGCAGCCCGGGCTGGCGCCCAGGCTGGGGCAGTGCCCTGCCTCACATGCGCGAACAGATACAGCTGCTACACGCTTTGCAGCAGCGATGCTCGCGAGCCGCGGCCCTACGAAGTCTGGCCCTACGTGCGACACTGCTGCCCGGCAGTGAACCCAGGCATGATCAGGCTGCGCGCCTGCTTATAAAAATTCGGGGCCCCCATCCCGCCCAGTGCAAACGCTCTGCACCGCCCAACATCCACGCATGCCATCAGCGCCCGGCTGGTGCACGCCTGTCCCACACGCCTCAGGCACGCGCCCAACCCTGCTGCACGCAGACGCGATCCCAGCCACACGCTCACTCATGCACCTTTCACTCTCGACACTGCCCAGGCTGGTACCACCCATCCCCGCACGGCCGGCTGCAGCAGCGGGTGGGGTTGCCGGGTGCCACCTTGCGCGCGCAGTAGCCCACGAGGCGCCGCTGCGCGAGGCGCGGGTGCAGCTCGACCTGGTTGGCGCACGGCGGCACGCGCGCGTAGCCCAGCAGCTCCTCTATCTGCGCCTCCGAGAAGTTCGACACGCCGATCGAGCGCGCCAGGCCGTCGTCCACCAGCGCCTCCATGGCCCGCCTGCGTTCGCAGGCACATCCTAGGGTCACCGAGCCTGGCCTTCACCCCATTCACTAGGCTGTAAACCCTAGTCTCACCCATAGATTCAGGCGCGCCAGGCGGTCGGCCACCAGCACCTCTGCGGCGCACCTACAGCCGTCCGCACTCACGTCTCTGCGGGAAGCCGTCTCAGCAGGCCCATGGGCGGCGGCGGCTTGGGCCGGAGTGCTGGGAGCGGGCGGGCCACACAAGCTGCGCAGACAGTGTGCTGCACAGCGAGCTGGCGCCCGGGGCACAGGAGGCGCGGGCACCAGTCCTTTGATACTGAAGGTGCGTGCAACACTGCACCTCTCAACGGGCTGCCCGACTCGACAAGCCCGCAACGTACTGTCCATCAGGGGTCCGACGGCCAACATGGGCACAAAGGCGGGCGCCTGGCAATCTGGAGCCTGGCGGTCGGGAGCCGGGCGCCGGGCGCGCACCAGGTGTCCTGTGCGGTCACCTCGGCGTCGACCTCGGAGGTGCCGGGCCGGTGCGCGTCCGGCCAGTGCACGAGGCACAGGTCGAGGTGGCCGCAGCCCAGCTCGCGGATGGACTTCTCCACAGACTGCCTGCCGCGCGCGCGCCAGCCCCATGACACGGAGGCTGCAACCGCGCTCTCTGGTTTTGCCAATCAGCACACTGCGCGTCCTGCACGAGCACGCTCCGCGTACCCACGCTCACTTCAAAGCAGGCCGGGCTCGAGCCTGCAGCCTTGCCGGCGCTCATGTGTGCAACATGCTGCTGTGATACACCCGCTGAGTCGGCCAGCGCACGGCCGCCCTTCGCCGCGCCTGAGCAGCGCCGGCCGGTGCTCGTCGTTCCAGATCTTGGACGTGATGAACAGCTCGCCGCGGCGGCCGCCCTCCAGGAAGCCACGCAGGCCCTCGCCCACCATCGCCTGGTTCTTGTAGAAGGCCGCGCAGTCGATGTGGCGGTACCCGGCCTCCAGCGCCGCCCTGCGCGCCGGCAGTCCCCTTCACTAATCGCACATGCGAGGGCATGCACACACACTCACAAACCTGAAACCCAGCGGCGTCATCGGCACGGCCTCACGGCCCCGTTTCAGTAACAGGCACACAGTGCCGCCAGCACCGCTCCGAGCGCGCCTGAGCAGTCCGGTGCCTGTCCGCAAAGGACGCAGGAGGGCAACGCGGGCTTCTGCCGCTGCGCTGACACTGCCCGGCACCCCGGGCGTGGGGAGGCGGGGCCGCGAGCGCGCCTGACGCTGTCGGCGGACTTGACGGCGTACGTGCCGTAGCCCAGGAAGGGCATGCGCGCGCCGCTGTTTAGCAGCGCGCTGGTCGGCTCGGCGGCGGCGGCGGCCGCGGGGGCGCCCGCCGCGCCGCGCTGGCCGGCCGGCGCGCCGCGCGGCGCGGGTCCGTTCCACGTGCCCGTGTTGCCGTCCGCGGCCGCCGCCACGCTACCCGGCTTGGCCTCTGCGCAGGCGGGCAGGGGCTGTGTCTGCCGGCGGGCTCAACCCAGCTGCTGTTGCGCCCTGAGGCCCAGTCCGCGGGTGCCCCGTACAGTCATCCACAGCCGCTGGACACATGCCGACTTCGGGCGCTCCACAGCGCCGCAACACATAACAGCTTGCCAGTCTTCCGCTGCCGTGCAGCCGTTCGGACCACGCGCCTAGGCCAGGCGCCTCAGAACAGAGCACCCGGACGCAAGTCGTAGGCGGGGACGCGCAAGAGGGCGCCGCCACGTACATAAGTGCGTCAGGCGCACCCGCGGGCGGAGCAGGCTTTGCGGCGCCGTGCGTGAGGTAAGGGAACGCCTGTCCAGTCCATGCCGGCGTCTGGCAGCCATCTTGAGCCATAGCAATGCTTTTGGCTGCCTTGCTAATGCGGCTCACACAGGCTGCGCCCGGCAGGCCGGTTCTGAGCATACACTGGCGCTTGAATATCGAGAGGACGTGGAGCCGACAACAAAGTACTTGCAAAATGACGTGAAAACTTTGTCGTTTACTTTGCAGCCGCAAGGTCTATATTTAAAAATAAATATATTGGGGTTGCTTTTCTTGGAGGTAGCTGTTGTGTCAACTAGAACCAAGCGCGCGCCCATGCAAGGATTTGTTCGGCAAAGCAACCCAAGCTGGGTCTGCAGATGCAATTGCGGCAAAGCTCCATGCGCTATCCAATAGCCACATGCTGTGGGCACCACCTCAGGCTCCGATTGTACTCTTCCACGGCCGTCGGCCGGTGACCAACTGGTCTTGGCAGCTCATAAGCAGCGCTCCAGTGATTCCAGCATGTCAGCCGTGGACACAGAGCTCTACATTTGCAATATTTGCGGCGGGTTGGGCAAAGAAGTCTTGCTCGACCCCGCAAAGGTTCACACCCTAAGCAAACGAGCTGTCACGAGGCTCGACCTCTGCTCCCTGAAGCGCACTTGTATGGTGCTTAGCTTCAGAATTGGGGGCAATATATAGCCTGCATATACACCACCATGACATCCTAGAGCGACAAGAGCCGCTCTGTCAGTGTTGCAAGTCTGGCGCCCTGGGAGACGAGCGGCACACGCTGCTTGAACGCAGTGCGCTGCAGTGGGATATCGGCCTATATCGGCCTATATAGGAGAGGTATGCGCACCTGTTTGCCTCACCGCGCATGCTAAAGATGTTGTTTGTGGCGAATGCATGTGATTGCCCATTGGATTCTGAAGGTTAACACCGATCAATTCCTGGCAGCTGCATTTGGATTCAGCTGTAACTTCCAAGATGTTTCCTGCAGGCCTGTGTCGCAGGCCTGTGCAGCTGCACATATGACCACAGCCTCGCCAGGGCGATGGGACCCGAGGACTGAGTAGTTTCGAGCGGTATGCTCGTCTGCGCGCTCATGCCCGCCCCGGCACTGCGGCGGTGAGGCCGGACTCGCCGGCGAGCGCGCGTGGGGGTGGGAATGGGCGCGGCGGAGGCGCTGGGGTCGGGGGACGTGTCGCTGCCGAAGAGCGTGCGTGACATGCTCGTGCGCGGCCGCGTGTCCTGGCTGCGCAACGAGGACGTGGTGG
>JAABUV010004080.1_pt1 | contig 17810 bp, 18 predicted proteins | sample 5559971 | NCBI WGS metagenome assembly JAABUV01 (sample SAMN10711881, study PRJNA513362) | rock metagenome | isolation source: Antarctica rocks | place: Antarctica: Victoria Land, Knobhead nord | collected 2015-12-19
GTCCGGCACGAACCAAATCGACCATCTGGCGGCGGAACTCAGGCGTATACGGAACACGGGTTCTGGGCATCAGGAGCACCTCTGGCGAAAGCTTCAGGGTGTCCACCAAACCGGGTCAATCCCAGTCCGAAGCGCCGAGCCGGAACGCCCACTCGAACAGGCTGTCCAGCGACTCCCGGGTAAACACCGCGTCGTGGCCGGGCCAGAACCCCTCCTCCGGCTGGGGCAGGGGCAGGCGGACGATCTGGTTCATGGTGCGAGACTCAGCGGCTGGGAGTCGGGAGAAGCGGGGCTTGCGGGAGGCAGGTCGGAGGGCAGGCTGCCGGTGCCCGTCCAGCGCCTCCGGTTGGGGTTCAGGCCGGGCTGGGAGCGGATCTCGATCTGCGTGTCGTCGACGCGCATCTTGTCCCGCCCGCCCTCGACCGACTTGCGGGCGAACACGACCTTGGGCTGCTCCACCAGGCCGGCGCGCAGCAGCACCCGGTAGCGCGCCATGCCGATCAGGTCGGCTTCCAGCCGCGACAGGTCGGACTGGAAGATCTCCACCGCCTGCCGCTCGCCGCGGGCCCAACCCTCGGCTACCCACCTGTCCCAGTACGTCGCTTCCTCGCGGGTGCGCGGACGTAGGTCGTCGGGCTGCGGGGTGGGGTTCACCCAGGCGCGCACCAGGTAGGTGCGCCAGTTGGGCGGGGCGGAGGCGAGCTGCGCCTCGCGGGTGATCTGGTAGACGCGTCCGGTCTCGCGGGCGGTCTGCCCCCCGTCGCCAAGCGCGAAGGCCATCTGCGCCTCGGTGACGATCGGCGGGCGCATGAGGGTCTGGCCGCTGCCGATCGGGACCACGAGGCTGTGGAAGTCGTAGCTGCTGTCCAGCTTGGCCTCGTAGCGGCGCAGCATCTCGTTGATGGCGAAGCCGCGCGCCGCCAGCCCGCCGCGGGCGCCGAAGGACAGGGCGGCCTCGTGCAACGCCTCGGCCCGGGCGCCGGTCAGGCCGGCGGACGGGTTGATGCCGGGCCGAGCAGCCTGCAGCACCTCCAGCGAGGGTGGGCGCTCGCCGCCGACGATCGTGGTCGAGAGCGACGCGCCCGTGACCACCTGGTTGAGCGGGTTTGCCAGGACGTGCGCGGCAGAGTCCACGCTGGCCAGGCTGGGCTCGGGCGGGACCGGCGCGTCTCGCAGCGCGGCATCGGCACTCGAGGCCCACGCGGGGACACCTGAGGCCAGGCCGGCGAGGATCGTGGCGGCGCCGAGCAGGACGCGTAGCTGCCTGTGCTCAGACATGGTGCTGCACCTCGACCCTGTGGTGGTCGGGGTCCACCACGACGGTCGCGCTGGTGCCGGCAGCGGTGCCCATGGCCTCGAACAGGTCGAGGATGGGCACGTCGGTCATGTTGACCGCGACCTGGATGGGCACCGGGTTGGGCGGGGCGGTGATCGCGACCTGGTAGCCGATGCGGTCGGCGAGTGCCTTGACGCCCTGGTCGATCGGCCCGCTCCAGGCCAGCGACACCGGGCGCTCCAGCTCGGCGGCGGTGACCGGCCGCAAGGTGGTGCCGGGTCCGAACTGGCCCAGCTGTCCCATCGTGCGGTCCACCCGGTCGAGGCTGCGCTGCAGCGCCAGCTCGGTGTTGGGCATCCCGGACGTGTCGACGTTCGGGTCGACGTGCGGGGTGGCAGCACAGCCGGCGAGCAGCGCGGCAGCAAGGCCGACCGTGGCTGGGAGAAGCAAGCGCCTGTGCGCCATGGGGGTCTCTCCTGATCTCTCAGGAGAAGGCTAGGAGTGCAGAATGCGAATAGGGTCAGGCCAGATGCTGACCTGCCTTTAGTACCAGCCTACTGATACCAGCGGCCTCAATGATTGACTGTTCCAGGAAAGCAGGGCCAGAGGCTCTGCCTCCGGACACAGCCGGAGGCCCCGATCCTGAGGGAGGGGTCCGGGCAGGGCCCAGCCTTGCCTGCCGGCCGATGCCCCGCCTTAAGTCGCCCTTAGAGCTTTGGCGCTAAGCCCCACAGACCTCGGGGCCGATCACCTCCGCGTGCACGATGTCCCAGGGGAGCGCGCCACCGTCATGCTGCTCAGCCGCCTCAGCATCTCGGCGCGCTTCCTGCTGGTCCTGGCGGTCGGGCTGGTCTTCCAGGCCGGTCTCTCGGCCGTGTCGCTGGTGAACCTGAGGCGGTCGATGGTGGCCGACCGGGTCACCGAGGTCCGGCACCTGGTCGATGTCGCTTGCAGCATCGTCGCCTTATACCACGACGAGGCGGCCAGGGGGGCGATGACCGACCAGGCGGCGCGCAAGGCCGCCGCCGATGCGGTGCGCGCGATGCACTATGGCGACGGCAACTACTTCTCCGTGTGGACGCTCGACGGCGTCAGCATCGCCCACGGTGCACAGCCCGCCCTGGAGGGCAGGTCGTTCATCGGCTCCGTCGACGCGCAGAAGAATCCGGTCGTGGCAACGATGGTCGCGCGGCTGGTCAAGGTCGTCAGGAGTCCTGCCGGGGAGGGCATCACGACCTATCGCATCCCCAGGAAGGGGCAGACCGAGCCGCTGGGCAAGACCACCTACGCAAGGCTGTTCGAGCCCTGGGGCTGGTCGATCGCCACCGGCGTCTACACAGACGACATCAACGACGCATTTCTCCTGCAGGCCATCCGGCACGTGGCGGAATTCGTTGCCATGATCACCGCCGCCGGCCTGCTCAGCCGCGTCATCGGGCGCGACATGGTGAGGGCGATGAACCGGCTGTCCCACCGCGTCGCCAGCGTGGCGGACGGCAAGCTGGACGGCCCCGTGCCCGAGATCGGACGTCGCGACGAGATCGGCGTGATCGCGCGCGCCCTGCTGGTCCTGCGCGACACCAGCCGGGAGGCGGCGGAGCTGCGGCTGGACCACCTCACGGACCTGCCCACGCGCCGCCTGCTGATGGACCGCATCCGGCAGGTGAGCGCGCGCGGCGGCGGCTGGAGCGCGCTGCTGCTGATCGACCTCGACCGGTTCAAGGGGCTGAACGACCGGCACGGGCACGACGCGGGCGACCTGCTGCTGCGCGAGGTTGCCCGGCGCCTGCTGGCCGGCGTGCGTGCCGGCGACACGGTCGCCCGGCTCGGCGGAGACGAGTTCGTGGTCGTGCTCGTCGACGTTGCCGACACGCAGGATGACGCGACCGTGACCGTCGAGGCGATCTGCCAGCAGATCTCCGCGGCCCTTGCCCAGCCCTACCATCTTGGCAGGATCGTCCACGACGGCGCGGCCAGCATCGGCGTCACGCTGTTCTCCGGGGAGGGCTCCGCCGCCGATGCCCTGCTGAAGCAGGCTGACCTCGCGATGTACCGGTCCAAAGGCTCCGGCAGCGGCCTAGTCCGCTTCTTCGGCCCCGACATGGAACGCGCCGTGCACGAGCACGCCCTGCGCGAGAGGGAGCTGCGCCAGGCGGTGGCGGAGGGCCAGTTCGTGCTGCACTACCAGCCCCAGGTCGACCAGGGCGGCACGCTCCGGGGCGCCGAGGCGCTGATCCGCTGGCAGCATCCGTCCCGGGGCCTAGTGCCGCCGGACGATTTCATCGGCCTCGCCGAGGAGACCGGCCTGATCCTCCCGCTGGGCCGCTGGGCGCTGGAGACCGCGTGCCGCCAGCTCGCGCTCTGGGCCGCCCGGCCGGAGACGGCCGGCCTCATGCTGGCCGTCAATGTCAGCGCCCGCCAGTTCGAGCAGCCCGACTTCGCCGGCCAGGTCCGCGCCATCCTGCACGAGGCCGGGGCCGACCCGAGGCGCCTGACTCTGGAACTGACCGAGAGCCTGCTGGCCAGCAACGTTGAGACGATGCGCGAGAAGATCTCCGACCTGAAGTCCGAGGGCGTGAGCTTCGCGCTCGACGATTTCGGGATCGGCTACTCCTCGCTCAACCTGCTGAAGAGCCTGCCGCTCGACCAGCTCAAGATCGACCGCTCGTTCGTGCGCACCATGCTGACCGACAGGATCGACGCGGCGATCGCGAACATGGTCATAGCCCTGGCACAGACCCTCGGCCTGGAGATCGTCGCCGAGGGCGTCGAGACCAGGGAGCAGTGGGACGTCTTGGCCCGGTCGGGGTGCCACTACGGCCAGGGCTACCTGTTCAGCCGGCCGTTGCCGCTCGACCGCTTCGAGCAGTTCGCGGCCCGGCCATCGAGGGCCTGCACGCCGCTTGAGGCGGTCGGCGCCCGGTAGCAGCGGCGGCTGTAATGCGCGACCGATTGAGGCAGGCAAGGCCAGAGGCTCTGCCTATGGACTCCGCCAGAGGCAAACCTTTGGAATTCCTTTCTTAACCAAGTGGTTTCCAAAGGCCTCGGCCTTTGGCGGGTCTGGGCAGAGCCCAGCCTTGCTTGCTTCAATGGGTCAAACGATAAGGCCATTGGTATGACACAGACAGCAGTCAGGCTTGCTGAAGCTCGGCTTCCTCATGCTCGAAGCGCCGCAGCACGATCCCCAGCCCGTGCCCATCCATCAGCTCGTCGGCGAGGTCCTGCACCACGCTCAGCTGCGCTCGCGCCTCGTCCTCGCCGCCGCACTGCCGGTCTTCCTTGCGCCGGTCGATCTCACCCTTGGCGCTGCCCTGCGGGAACACTCGCGCCAGCCGCCGTCGTGCCTCGGCAGGCCCCACGCGCTGGTAGAGCCGCGAGCGCAGCGCCACGTCCTGCGGTGACGTGGAGAACGCCCACAGCTCCACCGGCCCCAGGCTGTTCACCAGCATCTGCTCGTACCACTCGTCGTCCGCCGCGATCAGCGCCATGAACGGCGCCCCGCCTGCGGTCGGCCCGTTCAGCCGCTTGCGGATCACCTCGGCCGAGGCCGCGCTGACCCCGAAGCGCCGGATGATGTCCTCCTTCTCCTGCTCGTCGCCGGCACCCAGCACGAAGCGTCCCGTCGACTGCGAGATCACGTAGTCGCCGAAGTCCTGCATGCGCTGGCTGCTCAACCCGAGCTGCAGGTTGTGCTTGCCACCTTCGCGGCCGTCCTGCTCCACCTGGCGGCGCACGTAGAGCCGCCCGGCCGTGCGCTGATACTCGTCATACTCGAGGCGCTTGTAGGTCTCGTAGACCTCGGTGAACCGCTTGCGGTGATACTCGCGCACCAGCTCGGGCACCATCGGCAGGTACTTCGGCCGCAGGAAGAAGTTGCGCGCCAGGATGTGGCGGCCGAGCAGGTACATCAGGTCGGTCTGCCGGTCCGCCTCCGCGCTGCCGGTCGGCGCCACATACTCCAGGTCCAGCACGATCACCCGGGCCGGGCCGAAGTCCAGCCGCGTCGGCCGGTTCAGGGTGGGATAGCGCTTGATGAGCGCCATGACGTAGCGCTCGAACAGCTGCGGCAGGGTCTCCTGGGTGCCGGCCACGACCTTGCCGAACATGTCCTGGATCTGCTGGGCGCGCACCGCGGTCACCAGGTCCTCCAGCAGCGGCACCGCATGGCGCTGCGCGATGCCGGCCAGGGCGTGCTCGTCCGCCCGGCACAGCACGTCGACCACCTCCCACCACCAGGTGTCGCGCTCCGCGGCGAACCGCAGCTGGCGCAGCGCCTCATCCACCGAGGGCTCCACGCCCGGCTGGTAGCGCTTCGGCCGCTTCTTGCCGCTGCTGCTGTCGGAAAGCATCCGGTAGGCTTCCTCGACCACGAAGCCGACCAGCTGGTCCATGCCCTCGAACGGCGACGCCGCGTCGATCGGCATGCAGCCGAGCGAGAGCATGTTCTGGACGAAGTCCTTCTCCAGCGGCAGCGGCGTGCGGCAACCGACCTGGGTGTCGAATATGTTGAACTCGTAGCCGTCGGCCATCTGCATGGCGACATAGATCGCCTCGCCACGGCGGTGCGCCGGCAGCGCCTCCTGGATCAGCAGGATCAGCCCCTCGGCGGACGGCCCGATGTCGAGCTTGCCGATCAGCGGCAGCTTCGCGCCCTGGGTGGTCTGGGCGGCGCTGCTCAGGCACAGGCCGAGCAGGATGGTGTTGGACAGCACCGACTTGCCGAAGCGCGAGGGGGCGACGAACAGGTCCAGGGTGTGCTTGCGCCGCGAGCCCGCGGGATCGAACGGCCACATGCGCCCGTCCGGGGTGCGGAACAGCACCGAGCCCACCTGCCACGGCGAGGCAGGGCGGCCCCAGGGCAGCATGCGCAGCACCTCGCCCAGCGGCGCGGCCGCGGCCGGAGCGGTGGACGCCACGGCCAGGCCGAGCGCGCTGCTCATCACGCCTTCCAGCGGGTCGCCGCACAGCACGCTGGTCTGGCAGTTGCCCCAGCCCTCGACCTGCTGCGCGAGCGTCGAGGCCTGGCGGCGCAGGCGGCCGACCTCGCCCTCCGGCGCCCAGGTCGCGAAGCTGGTCCGCACCTTGACCATGACGTCGATGTTCTTGTCGCGCATGTGGCGCAGCGCGGTAAACGCCTCGTGGATCTGCCGGTTGGCCGGCACGAAGCCCAGCACGGTGGCGAAGATCGACTTCAGCGACATCATGCTGCGCCCCCCGCCCTCCACCAGGATCGACATGCGCCAGGGCAGGTAGTGGTGGTGCGCCATGCGGCCGACCAGGTTGGCGAAGGGCCGGGCGTCCTCGGGGCCGCGCGACATGTCGACCGACGACCACTCGAACTGGCCGATGCGCACCCGCTGCCCGCCATGCGTCTCGGCGTCGGCGCGGAACAGCTGGTCGGCGATCGGCGGCCACAGCACCAGGCCGGCGTCGCCCTTCTCGCCCTCCTCGGGCAGCAGCGGGCGCACCGGGCTGCCGGGGAGGATCGGCTTCCAGGCGCTGTTCGCCGTCTCGGGATACATCGCCTCGCGCATGCGGATCAGGGCGTCGGAGGAGGACAGCGCGGCGATGCCGATGCCGTGGGTGCGGAAGGAGGAGACCAGGCGGCTGACGAAGGCGGCGTGGCGGGCGGCGAGGATCTCGCTGCCGAGGAACACGTTCTGCGCGTCGGTGATGCGCGGCGCGCCCTTGCCGGCGGCGAGGCGCTCGGCCTTGCTCTGCTTCTTCTCCTCGCGAGTCAGCAGGCTCGGCTTGGACCAGACCACGAAGTAGCAGGCCTCGAAGCGCATGATCTTCGGCCAGAGCTTCTCGCGCTCGGCGAAGATGTCGGGGATCGACAGGCCGATCTCGCGCGCCATGGTGCGGCTGCCGTGCAGGTTGCGCTCGATCTCCGGGCCGGACAGGTCGGGGTCGCAGGCGAACCAGCCCTGCAGCGCGTGCCCCGGCCCGTCCAGCGGCCCGGACAGGTCCATGCGCAGCGCCTCGGCGATGGCCTCGACGTCCTGGCGCAGCGTCATCTTGCGCAGGCCCTGGACCTGCAGGACGGTGACGTTCTCCCCCCGCTTGCCCACCAGCGTGTCGCCGTCCGAGGTCTCCAGGTCGCAGAACGAGGAGAGCGGCTGGCGCAGCTTGATCGACAGGGCGGCGAGGCCGTTGGCGAGAAGTCCGAACATGGCGGCTCCGGCTACGAGAGGGTCGGAAAGGCAGGCACCGCCGTGGACTCTGGCGAGGTGTCCGCGGCCCAGCCGGCGAGGATCTCCGGGTAGACGTCCTGTCCGTCGCGGATGTGCCGGCCGCGGTGCAGGACGCGCACGCCGCCAAGCAGCGCGGCGCGGCGGCTGTAGGAGGCCCGGGACATCTCGAGCAGGGCGGCGGCGAGCTCGCGGGGCGAGCTGGTGCCGATGTGCAGCTCCGCCGCCTCCCTGCGCGCCGCCAGGGCGTCGTAGGCGCTCCAGGCGGCACGCGTGATCGGGGTGTCCTGGCGGGGACGGCTGCCCAGGACGGGAGACTCGTCATCCCTGTGCAGGGCGAGATGGATGCCGCGCACCAGGGCGTTGAGCACCGCCTGGGCCATCTCCGGCATCCAGATCACCAGCGTCTCCTGCCCCGCGGTGGGGCGGTCGAGCTGCTGCACGGCCGCGCAGAGCAGGCACGCCGTGGCGAGGGTGTCCGGCGATGGCGGGAGGGCAGCGGCATCGAGCGGAACCACCTCCTGCGAGCCTGCGGCGTGAAAGCCGCAGAACCGGCAGGTGTGGCTGTCGCGCTCCAGGATGGAAAGACGCGCCTCCTGCGTCCTCTGCGTGTCCGCGGGGCAGGATGGAAGGCGGGCGGACGGGACGAGGGGCAGGAGGCGCATGGGTGTGGCGCTCCTTACTGGAACGTCATCGCCTTGGAAGTGCCGGTGCTGCTGGCACCAGCGCCGGAGATGGTCTGCGACGAGAACGTGGCGATGCTGGCGATGGTCAGGAAGAAGCCGCCCGCCAGCACGCCGGCGACGCCGTAGCCGAGCTTGGCCTGGCCGTTGGGGTTCTTGGTGTGCTGGTAGATGGTCCAGCCGCCGGCGATCAGGGCGAAGCCGCCGAGGATGAAGCCGAACAGCGTCAGCAGGTAGCCGCCGCCGTTGGTCATGTCGGTGGACACGGCCTGCATGCGGCTGCCCAGCGTGTTGCCGCCGGCTACCTGCGCGAGAGCGTTGGTAGCCGGGAGGGCGACCGCGGCGAAGGCGGCGGCTGCTGCCATCAGGCGCTGGCGCCGAGCCGGCTCGAGGGTGGGAAGGAGGGCGATCCCGGTGTTGTCGGGAGCGGCGAGGGTCTTGTCTGCCACGATGGGTTCCTTGGGTTGTCGAGGGTGTGTCCCCCTCGATCCCCAGAGTCCCAGCGCCGGACGCGAACAGGAGCCTTGTTTCCGCCGGTTGACGAACACCGGCCAGCCGGGAGTCTCAGGCGAAGTAGGTGAGCACGGCGGCGGCGATGGTATCGACGTTCATCACGGCGAAGCCGAAGACGATCATGACGACGGAGGTGCCGGTGCCGCCGCGCTTGCGGCCTTCCATGACGGCCTTGAGGCTGAACACGCCGAGCAGGACGATCAGCGCCCCGTAGCTGCGGAAGAAGTAGATGAACACGTTAATGATGTTCAGCAGCGTGGCTTCGGGCGTGGCGCCCATCAGGGTGCTCGTGTCCACCGTGGGCGCGGTGTAGCTGGTCAGGCTCGATGTCATGCCGACCTTGGGCCCGCCGCCGAAGGTGGCGTTGCCGAAGGTCAGCATCTTGTCGAAGGACAGCAACGCGCCGGCGAAGAAGATGGTGGCGAACGGCACCCAGGGGTGACGCTCCCAGAAGCTGCCGGGCTGGTGCATGTGCCAGAGCCCCCAGCCGGAGACGATGATGAACGCGCCGCCGCACAGGTAGCAGAGCAGCGGGATCAGCAGCGCGATGACCTGGCCGATGTCGGCTGCGAAGTTGACGAAGCCCTGCATGGCGCGGTGCCGCTACTGGATCGCGCCGTGGTCGGTCTGCACCACCCAGGTCGAGCCGCGCTGCCCGATGCTGGTGATGCGGCCGACACCGGGCACGTCGTCGCCGACGGAGACCTGCAGGCCCGCCGCCTGGCCGGGACCGGCGCCCGCATCGGAGAGCACCGCCAGTCCCGGAGAGGCCGCCTGGACGCGGTAGTCGCGTGCGGAGCGGGCCGGAGCCGAGACGGGCGTCACGGCCATCGCCCGCAGGGTGCGCGCGCCGGAGACGGTGACAACGGCTGGGATCACGCTGGCCGGCGCTGCCGCCTGCGGCTTGCCCGCGCCCATGGCGGCGGCGACCGAACCGCGCGCCTCGGCAAGGCCCAGGCGCTGCTCGAAGTCCATCGTCTTGTTCGCCACCGTGTCGCTCAGCGTCGCGACCTGGGTGCGCAGCTGGGCGTTCTCGTTGCGCATGTCGCGCACCAGGGCGCCCAGCTCCGTGACCACGGAGAGCACGTCGACCATCTGCCGCGACGACAGGGGCGCAGGCACGAGAGCCGCGGCCACATCGGCGGCATCAGCGGGATGCACCACGGGTGCAGGTGCGGCTGCGGCCTGGGTGGACGCCTGCGGAGGCGTTGCGGCCGCTGCCGAAGCGACCGGCTTGCCAGCGGCCGGTGCCTCGGGGGTGGCAGCAGGCTTGGCAGCTTCAGCGGCTTCCGGCGCCGCGGCGGAGGCAAGTGGGGAAGCATCTGCCGGCGCATCCGACTTCAGGCCCAGGATGTCCGCGGCATCGGTCTTGTGCGCCTGGGCAGCGGTCTGTGCCTTGGCCGTGTTGGTCGCCTGCAGTCCCGCCTGGTTGGCTGCGAGCGCCTCGGACGGCCTCACGGCCTGCGGCATTGCGACAGTGTTCGCCACGGTGGCTGCTGGAGACATGACCCCGCCCCGGTGCGTCAAGGCGTAGAAGCCGCCACCTGCCAGCAGCACCGTGAGGCCGAGTGCCCCGGCGGTGCCCAACAGCACGGTGCGCGTCGAGTGCTGAGCTGTCTGCGTCGGGGACGGGGGAACGGGTGGCGCGGCCGCGGGTGCTGCATCCGGCCCGGGCTCGTCGGGCATGGTCAGCTCAGGAGCAGGAGCCCGCGTCACAGGAATGGCCAGCGCTGGCATCGCCACGGTGGGCTTGTCCTCGGAAAGGCGGATACGATCCTGCGCCTGGGGCGCATGCACCGTTGGCTCGGCGGCTGGTGCCAGGACTGTGCGGTAGACCGGACCCTGGACGAGCGGCTCGTCCTCGTAGCCGGGGATCTGGCCCTGCAGCTGGGGCACAGCTTCCGACGTTTCCGATGCGAGGCCGGAACCGATCTCATGCTCGTGCGGCTCGGCGCTGGACGAAGGCTCCAGACCGGTCTGGAGCAGATCGGGGGTGGGCAGAATGTGAGAGTCCATGTGTCACCTGCGTGTGTTCCACGCAGAGCCTCGCCCCGGCCGACGCGAACAGCGCCGACCGGGTGTGCGGCTATTCCGGCTCGTTGACCGTGGACAGGAAGACCACCCCGACCGGGGTGTTGGCGTCGAGGTAGACCGTCGCCTTCTTCGGCACGGACTGCTGCAGCGTCTGCCCGATCTGCGCTCCCGCCGCTCCGGCCGCGACGCCGAGCTGCTGCGGCAAGTTGAGCCGGGTGAAGCCCGACGCACCGCCGAAGGGGCTCAGCACGGACGAGGTGTTGGACTGCAGCTCGGCCTGCCCGAGGCCGGACACGAACGCCGCCGCAGCTGGGAGCGCGAAACGCTCGATGTAGTGCTCCTCGACCCGCGAGGCGACGGTGGTCTCCATGGTGTCGGGCGTGACCACGATGGCCTGGATCGGGATGTCCTGCCCGTCATGGGTCAGGGTGTTGAGCAGGACCACCAGCCGGTTGTCCTTCTGCTCGAAGCTGCCCTTCATGCGGTCGCCGGCGATCGGCCCGGACTCCGCCTCCACGATCACCGGGCCGCCGCCGTCCGAGTTCACGGCGAGCTTGTTGATGGCGTAGACGCCCCGGTCGGCGGGCATCAGCATCTTGCCGACGCGACGACGGGCCAGCGGAGGGGTGACGCCCTGCGCACCCGTCGAGGCGTTCTGCACCCGGCCAGGCTCGTCGGCCCTCGTTCCCGCCTGCCCGCCTGGCTGTCCTTGGGTCTCCTCCTTGCTCCAGTGCTGGGTATCGGCCGCCTTGCCACCCATGCCGTTGAACAGCTTCTCCATCGCGAACTGGTAGGCCTGCACCTGCTGCGGATCGACCTTGGGCGGCTCGCTTCCGTTGTCCGAGACGCGATGCACCGCGCCCGTGTTCGTCGCGAACGGGTTGGCCTGTGTGCCCGGGGTGACGATCGGCAGGCTCGGAGCATTGGGGGGCAGCGGCTTGGGTACCGGGATGATCGGGTCTGCAATGGGCAGGACCTGACGCGGCGTTGGTTCCGGCGCGGCAACCCCTTCGAGTGGCGCCACGTAGGAGTTGCCGGCGGCGAGCGCTGCCTGCCCTTCGTCCTGGGCCTTGGCGCGGGCCAGCTCGTGGAAGTAGGGGCTGCCCTTCGAGCCGCCTGGCAGCGGATCGGCCGTCGCCAGCCTGGCAACCGTGGTGGTCTGCTGCAGCTCTTGACCGACCAGCAGGAAGCCGGCGGTGACCACCAGGATGCCGGTCGCGCCCGCGCCAATCCAGGCGAGGCGCTGCGGTCCGTTGCCGGCTGCGCCGCTGAACACGCGGGCAGGGCTGAGGGCGAGCTTCATGGCCATGGTTCAGTGCTCCGTGAGGCGCGCGGACACCGAGCGGCCATCGGCTGAGAGGAGAACGATCGGCGTGGAGGGCAGGGCGTAGACCGACACGCCGGCCTCGCCCGCCTCGGAGGCGACCCACTCGGGCGAGATCACCGTGTAGCGGGTGCGCAGGAACACGCGGTCGCCCAGGCGCCAGGCGCGCACCTCGTCCGGCGACACGCCGGCGACGACGAGCGGCACCGCCTCGGCCGGCGGCGTGCCGTCCAGCATCGCCGTCAGGTAGGCGGCCCCGGTTTCCGGCGTGTTTGGCCGGGTCATGATCTGCACCTTGGCATTCGGCCCGCGATCGGCGATGCGGGCGTCGACGCGGGCATCGTAGCGACCCTGGCCTGCCACGATCATGAAGGTCAGCGGCACCGGGGCGCCCTTGAGGTAGACCAGCAGGCCGCCGCGCGGGATGCGCGAGCGCGGGATGATCTGCATGACGTTGCTGCCCTTCTCGGGCACCGACACGTCGAAGCCGAAGCCGTCCGCGTTGGGGTTGCTGTTGGTGTCCCACACGATCGGCCAGGGCTGGCCGGAGTTGTCGAGGAACGCGATGGCGGTGGGATAGCCCAGCACGGCCTGCACGATCGGCGTGGCGCCGCCCGGGCCGAGCGCGATGTTGACCGAGCGCGTCACCGGCAGGGCGATGCTGGTCTGCTGTGCCTGCTCCTGGGCGCGGTGCGTCTCGTTGAGCTTGCGGGCCAGGCGCTCGATGCCCTCCGGCGTCAGCGGCAGCTCATGATGCTCAGCCGCGTCATAGGCCTTGCGGTCCAGCTCTGCGGCGGAGTCCGGCTGGGCAGGGTTCACATCGTCCTGCGCACGCGCGCGCAGGAGGGAGCAGGCCGCCAGGAGCACCAGGGCGGCCGCGGTCGTGTGTCTGACGCGCATGGTGGTTTCCTGGTCAGGCGGGGACGATGACGATCTGGTCGATGGCGATGCCGTCCGGGTGGTCCGGCGCGATGGTGCGGATCACGACGACGGAGACCATCAGGTGCTGGTTGTCGTTGTTGACGTTGTCGTTCTCGAACGCGACGATCATTGGGATCTCGATCTTGTAGGTGTAGAGGTCGCCGACGATGCCCTGGCTGTTGATGACGGCGGAGCGCTCCGGCGTGGCCGAGCCGACCAGGCGGGCGCGCTTGATCTGCTCGAAGTTGCCGACACCCTTGAAGGCGTTGGCGAAGGCGATCCATCCGCGGTCGGTGAAGTGCTCGGCGGCGCGGTTGAGCTGGGTGCGGTAGTCCTTGAAGTTGATCGAGAACACGGCGGCGACGGAGCCGACCGTCCAGATGATCAGGTCCGAGTCGCTCATCACCGGCTGGTCGAGCGGGTAGACCTCGCGCGGCGTGCCCTTGCCGTCGGTGTAGAAGTAGTGCGGGGTCGGCGGGTGATGGTCGCGCCAGATGCGGTCCCCCACGAGCGCCAGCACGGCGCCGGTCAGGATGGTGTTGCTGAGGAAGGAGCGCCGCAGCATCCGCTGCTGGAACTCCGGATCGGCGAGCCTTCGGGCCACCGCGGCGGACTGGTTCTTCATGGGCGCAGTGTCGGTCAGTGGGATGCGAACACGATCAGCAGGCGTGCAGCGTGGCTTCGTAGGCGCCGAGATAGAGGCTGACGTGCCGGTGCTCGCGCGACGCCTGGTAGGCCGGGCAGGTGCGCTGCGAGCCGTTGCGCTGAGTCGCGAACACCTGGCCCGTCTCGGCGCAGTTGCGGATGAGGTAGCGGCCCCGCAGTTCCACCGCATTGCGGGTGTCGGGACGATAGTCCATGACGAGCAGCTTGCGGTCGCGGTCGGACGGCAGGCCGAGGCTCTTGATCTTGGACCGGACCTGTCCCGGCGTCAGGTCCAGGTCGCGGGCGATGCCTTCATGGCGCTGGTAGGCGAGCCAACGGTCGATGACCATCCGAAGGTAGTCTTCCTCCCAGCACAACCGGATACGGGGCTTGCGGCGCGGTTTGCCCGACGTGTCGAGGTTCGGGAACAGGGGAAGCTCTGCTGCATGCTTGCCGCGTGACAGCCTGGGAAGCCCAAGCCAGCGCGCCTTGTAGCGCACCGACCCGACAGAGCGGCCCAGCTTGTCTGCGATCGCCACAGAGCTGACGTTCTGTTCGCGCAACTCGACCAGCTGCCTGATCTCGGCAAGTTGCCAGGCGCTACGTGCGTTGTTTTTCCTGACCTTTCGTCTGATCGAACCTTTGTAAGGAGTGTGCAGACCAAGTCGATAGACACGGGATACCAGTTCAATGGTCAGAATTCCAAGAAACGATGCAATCGCATCGGGGGTGTGGCCTTTCTCCACCATGCCAACGATTGATTTATCGCGAGGTGTGTGGCCAACAGCCGGAATCTTTGCTGCCGACATGCTGGCCACGGACGCAAGCATGCTCCTGCCCAGCGCAGTGAAATTGTCTCGTGCAAAGTTGAGTTGCATGCGTCCTCCGGCATTCAGCCGGAATCTGCTTAGGCGGTATGAGTCTACCTGTCATCAGGAAAAACCGTGTCTTCCTGTCCGTTTGAGCCAATTCAGAGGGAATAATTTTAATTGTCGTTCGCGTTTGTAGCACCAACAATTTCAGTTGTCGTTCGCGTTGCAGCACCTTCGATATTTAAGTTAAAAGATAGCTAAAGTATCATAATTAGAACGTCAGATTGCACTAGGATGTAGTGCCGGCTATCGTTCTACCTCCGGCTGTAAGGAATCTTTGCCGCCACACTCGTCATCCGCATCGTGAGAAGCGTTCAAAACAGCAGCGAGTACACTATTCAGCATCGCGCGCGTCATGGGCACTGACCCATGCTTGTGCCTCAAAGATTCGATCCGTTTGTACGCGGCCCCGATGATGCGTGAAACAACAGCCAGATCAAGTGGATCGCTTGGTGAACCCAAAGTGGCTTCCATAGGCATCGGAGACTCAGCAGATATCGCCGGTGACGAGGAAGGAGCGGGTTTCGGGCCAGAAAAGACCTTTTCCGGAGGCGAGAAAGGAGCAGGGTTCGGGCCAAAAAAGGCCCCTTCCGGAAGCACATCATCCGCAACTTGCGAAAGGGTCTTGATGTTTGGTCGACCAACAAGGGACGTGCCAGCCCAAGCAGTCTCTAGAGATTCTGGTGTGTTCTTGTCTTCTTCAATGTCTGTATCTTCTTTAATTTCTGCATCAATGGCAATAGGTCCACTTAGTAGTGCCATAGGATCTACGTTGAACACTGTAGCAAATTGGATAAGATTTCTTAAACTGACGCTCTGCCTTTTCCGCTCAAAAAACCCTATTTGACTCTGACCCAGCCCAACTTTGATGCCTAAGTCAGTCTGTGTCCAGTTCTCACGCGCACGGAGCCGACGCAGGTTCTTAGCCAGATTATCACGAAACTGATCAATAAGCTGCTCGTCTCTTCGTGCACTCTCGCGTTGCTCAGGAGTTGCTGCCTTCGACAGCCTTAATTCGTCGGGCGTCTCAGCCATCTCTTGGTCATCAGGAGGGAGAGCGCCCCATTTATCGTTGGCGTTTGTAATCACAGGTCGTTTACTCATCGTATGGGGGGGACATGTTGGCGATTCCTTGTCCGCCTGGGTGGGTTCAGTAGTCTGGCGTCCGAGAACATCACAGCCGCAGGCGAATGCGAAACCGTAGCTCACACAACCTGCGAGGAATATTTCAGCGTTCGTAGCCGAGCCGGCCGCTCCATTCGCATCGCATCGGTGGACTTCTACCCTTGTGACCAGATGAGGATGTCATGCACGCCAAACTCCCGCTCCTGTCTCTGACCGCCCTGCTTGCCTGCCATCCTGCAGCTCAGGCGGACTTCCGCCTTCAGCCCTCACCGCCTTCCACAAACACTCCTGATCCTTCCCCTGCAATGCCACCCGACAAGCCCGAAAGCGATAAGACAGGTAAGCCAACCGCGACACGCTTCCATTTTCGGCTCGCCCAGGGGTTCGGGCATCAGGTCCCGGTGTCCTTTGCCGTCCGGCAGATCGTGCCGCACGCCGTCAAGGTTCGCTTCGCTCCCGGGGTGGACGGGGCTGCGTTCGTCACCTGGTCGGGAGGGCGGCCCTGGAACCGCGTCCTGGCCACTGCCCTGCGACCTCTGCGCCTTCGCGTGACGACCGCAGCGAACAGCGTGATGATCTCGCACTGATCCCTGCCTCCATTCGTATCCGCATGCCCGATCCTGCCCGGGTATCACAGCGGACACAGGAACATGCCCAACCTGGATGTGGAGGCGGTCGCCGAATGGCTGACCGAACGAGACCCGGACGCCGCAACCGCGTGGCATCCACCGCCAGTGTCGCTGCCGGAGAGCACAGCCTCCTTGCTACGGCAGTTCGGGCTCGCTCTCGACGTCGCGCAGTCACGCGACCCGGAGGCCTTGAGCCAGCAGCTGCGCGGGAAGACGCTACGCGAGCAGCTGCCGACACTGCTCGCCCACATCGACCGGTCGACGCGCATGCGCCTGCTGTCGTGGCTGGGCGAGCCGCCGATGCCAAGACCCGACCTCGTGATCAGGGCCTGCCTTGGCGACGACAGTGCGCCGGCAGGAGACGTGCTCCGCCGGGAGATGCGGCAAATCTGCTGCACTGCCCTGCTGTCGCGCGTTTTCGACCATGGGCGCGTCATCCAGCTGCTCGATGCCTGCAGGCAAGCCGGGCTGTCGGGAGAGGCGGCATGAGGCACCTTCTTCCTGTCGCAGTCGTGCTCTTTCTGCCCGGTGTGGCTCTCGCGCAAAACACCGCCGTCAGCGGTCCGACCACGACCACCACCGATAACACGACTGGCTGCACTGCCCTGGCCCAGGCCGCAGCGGCAGGCATGGCGGCTCAGATCACTGCGGACGACCAGTCGATCAAGGCGCCACAGAGCGTGACCCAGCTCACCTGTCTGTCCAACTTCTTCAACGGGGTCGGGCTGAACGTGCTCACCAACCTGCTCGACCCAACGTCACTGCTCAAAGCCGTGGAAGGGCAGATCTGCTCGACGGTGCAAACCGCGTGGCAGAGCGCGATCGGCTCGGCGCAATGCGGCCTGACAGTGACCGGGTTCAACATCGGCTTTGGCGGCCTGGGCGGCGGTCTGCTCTGCCCGAAGCTGACCTTTGGCGGAGGCGGGACCGCGATCGGCGGCGTCGGCACCAACATCGGGAGCGGCACCGGCAGCTACTACCTCAACGGCCAGGCGCAGGGGCCGACCGGCTACACCCTGCCGCCTTCCGGCAACTACTGACGGGGATACCTCATGCGCAAACAGCTCCTCGCGTCCACCGCGGCCGGCATCCTTGTCGGCGGCATCTTGTTCAACGCTGCCCCTGCTAAAGCGGATGGATATCCTGTCTTCGACTACGCCATGAATTTTGCGATGGGTGTGTTCCAGAAGGCCTTCGACAAGGCCATGACCGGTCTGAGCGACGCCGTGACCAACATTGGCAACATTTTCGACAAGGGCATCACCAGCCTGGGAACGCAGAACGCGAACTACTCGAAGGCGTCGATCAGCGCTCAGGAGCAGATCGCGGATGCCACCAACGCGGTCATGGCCCGCAACGCTCGAGATATACGCAACGCGCAGATCCGTGACGAGCACGTCGTGACGCCTCAAGCTTGTGCGTCGTTGGACGGAGGGCAGTTAGTCGCCGTTTCCGCAGGGGAGTCTTGGAAGGTTAGGGCGTGTGGACGGAATCCCTGACATGCGTTTCTGACGGATCCCGAATCGGTCTTTGTTCGAATCACTGCGTGAGCGGTATCACGGAGCCGGACATGCTGACGGGAATGATGGAGCGCGAT
>JAABUV010004081.1_pt1 | contig 17806 bp, 20 predicted proteins | sample 5559971 | NCBI WGS metagenome assembly JAABUV01 (sample SAMN10711881, study PRJNA513362) | rock metagenome | isolation source: Antarctica rocks | place: Antarctica: Victoria Land, Knobhead nord | collected 2015-12-19
CTATACGCATGATCGTCTCCTCGGTGGGGTCACCATTGAGGACGTGATGACCTCCTTGTTTGCCAAGCACCAGGGCATCGTGCCAACGTGATCAACCAATGCCTTTCAAATCACAACAGTCGAGTTAGATCATTACCTCATGCCAACATGCGAAATTATTACGCCACGACTTGGACGATCGTGCCGATCGTGGCCCACGCGAAGAGCTGTTGCTCCGCAGCGTAGGGCACATTGACGCAGCCGTGCGAGCCAGTGTAGTTTTGACCCGGCGTTCCCACCGTGGTGTTGGTGCCGGGACCGTAGTCGGTACGCCAGGGGGCGTCGTGGACGTAGTAGCCGCGGTTGTCGAAGAGCAGCGCATAATTGGTGTAGGATGGCGCGTAGTAGTACTTCGAGCCGGGCGGCCAAGGGCTGACAAAGGTGAAGGGGCTGTATTTACCGAGGATGGGGAAATTGCCCGTCGGTGTAGGCAGTGCGGGGTTGCCGGTCGTGACCAGCGAGCTCAACACGTAGTGGAACCCATCGAACGCCCACAACTGTTGTTTGGAGAGCGAGATGAGGATGCGTTTGTAGGTGACACCGAGCATGTTGTAGCTCTCGGTTTGCCGCTGGCCGTGCGCGGCCGTCGCCACGATGGTGTACGTGTAAGAGCCTTCAGGGACCAAGCGGTGCGCGTTGTCGCGTCCGTCCCAGCTCAGATTGACCGTCCCGGCCGGCTGTTGGCCCAGGTCCATCGTGCGCACATGATGTATGTCGCCTGGCGCGGCGATGCGTACACTGACATGCGCCGGCGTCGACAGCGTGAACGAGACATTTTGCCGCGTGAAACGCGGGTTGATCGTGAACAGCGAGAACTGCGCGTCGCCTAGTTGCAGCGGAACGGTGGGCGTGGCCGTCTTAGTTGGCGGGACTGGGGTCGGGCGCGCGGTCCGGGTCGCGGTGGCCCGTGCGGTAGGAGTCGCGGTCCGGGCTGTAGACGTGGCGCGCGTCGCGGTGTGGCGGCCCGATGCGCCGGTCTTTGTCCGTGGGGTCGGCGTCGCCGTTCCATGTGTGGGCGTCGATTTCTTGTCGTGCGCCGGAGTGGCGGACGCGACGCGCGCGGGCGCCGCCACTCCAGCGCGTGACGCTTGCGCGCGCGGCACGCTTTGCATACGGTAGGCATAGGAGAGACCGCCGACCACTATCAGGAAGAAGATGACGAGAATTGGGATGATACGCCGTAACACGAAGAGCGCCTTTCACAATAGGGGCATAATAGGGGTCATATAGTGAGTGGAATGACAGGGAAGGGGCGACCGGCGCCGCCACGATGGGGATGTGGCGCCGCCCATAGATAATAACGTTCGTCGTTAGTTATAGGATACAGGTGGTCGCTACCCGTCCATGTTACTATCGTATCATGGACGAATGGACGATTCGTATAGAACGAATAGACGATTCGTGTATTCAGGAGAGGAGGCGTGGGATGTCGGTCGACAATGGGCTCTACAATCGTCGGGGCGACATCTGGTGGGATGAGCGTGAGCCCTTATCGACGCTGCGCACGATGGTCAATCCCGGCCGCGTCGGCTACTTCCGCTCGGTCCTCGTCGAGAGACTCGGCCGCGACCCGCGCGGGTTGCGCGCCCTCGACGTGGGCTGCGGCGGCGGCTTGCTGGCCGAGGAGTTCGCGCGGTTCGGTTGCGCCGTCACGGGCGTCGACCCGTCGGAGCCGTCGCTGGAGACGGCCCGCGCGCATGCCGCCGCCTCAGGACTTGCCATCGACTATCGCGTGGGGAGCGGCGAGGCGCTGTCATTCGATGCCGCGGCGTTCGACCTGGTGTATTGCTGCGATGTGCTCGAACACGTCGACAGCGTCGAGCGCGTCATCGCCGAGATTGCGCGCGTGCTGCGGCCGGGCGGCGTGTTCCTGTATGACACGGTCAACCGCACCCTTCTGAGCCGGTTGATCATCGTCGGTTTGGCGCAGGAGTGGCCCGCGACACGGTTTCTACCGCATGGCCTGCACGACTGGCGCATGTTCATCAAGCCGACCGAGTTGCGCGCGATCATGGCCCGGCATGGCCTCGTCGCGCGCGGCGTCGTCGGCCTCGCGCCCGCCTTGAACCCGCTTGCCCTGCTGGGCGCCCTGTACCTGTTCAGGCGCGGACGCCTCAGCTATGGGCAAGTCGGCGCGCGGCTCCGCTTCAGGGTTAGCCGCGACCGCTCGGCGTCGTACGCGGGCTACGCGCTCAAACCGCCCCTAGATGCCCTTGGCCTGGCCTTAAAAGACCATGGCAGCGACGGACCTTAAAAGGTCTCCCATGTAGCGCCGCTGACCGGGTATAACAAAGGGAGTACCGTGAGATAGAGAGGGATCAATGGATCAGAAGTGTTTGTTGGCGGTGTTCGCGCACCCGGACGATGAGGCGTTCGGCGTCGCCGGCGCCATGCGCAAGTACCGCGACGAGGGTGTCAAGACCGCGCTCGTGTGTGCCACGCGCGGCGAGGCCGGCGAAATTAGTGACCCCGCGCTGGCTACGCCCGAGACCTTGGGGCAGGTGCGCGAGGGCGAGTTGCGTGCCGCCGCGCGCATCATGGGCATCGAGGACGTCAGCTTCCTCGATTACCGCGACGGCGACCTGTCTAAGGCCGACCCCGACGAGGCTATCGGGCGTATCGTCTACCACATCCGCCGCCTGCGCCCCCAGGTGGTCGTTACCTTCGACGCCAACGGCGGCTACGGCCACCTCGACCACATGGCGATCCATCGGCTAACGATCGAGGCTTTCCACCGCGCCGGTGATCCCTCCTGTTACCCTGAGCAGCCGCGGGACGGCCTGCAACCCTACGCCCCGCGCAAGCTCTACGTCACGGCCAACCCACTCAGCGCTATGCGCAAGGTGCATGAGCAGCTACAGGCCCAGGGCATCAATTTTATGCCGGGGGGTAACGCCGCGACGATCCCGATCGATCAGATGGGCACGCCCGACGAGCAGATCACGACGGTCGTGCCGCTCGACGACCGCCAGTTCGACGCCAAGATGGACGGCAGGCGGGCGCACCAGACGCAGCAGAGTCCCGACGATCCGTTCGACCGCATGCCCCGTGAGCAGTTGCGCGCCTGGTTGGGCACGGAGCGCTTCGTGATGATCGCCCCCAAAGGCGCGCAACGGGACAGCGAGCACGATCTATTCGCTGGAGTGACATTGTAGTGAGGACAAAACTATGACGTCGGGTGTGAGATTTCATATACCGAAAGATGACGCGTTCGACGCTGAGGATTACGCCCTTATTCCATTTGAACTAGGGGATATCCAGGGCGCGATCCAAGAGGCGCAGACAATACTAGAGTTAAAGGATGATTGGGATGGAGAAGGGAGTCTCGGATACGCTGCATCTACCCTCAAGCGGGCCAGTGACTTTGTGTTAGATAACGCTTTAGAGCTTTGGCGATCCCAAAGACTTCATATCCCTGCTCCCGTCATTGGTCCAGGGCCTGCCGGAAGCATTGACATCCACTGGCAGCTCGCTACTCGCACACTGCTCGTTAACGTGCCCGTCGATGTCGACAAGCCAGCTACCTTTTATGGTAGTGACCGCATCAACCGTGACAAATCTGCTTGTAACGTTATCGAAGGATTTTTGGACACTTCCGTACAAAATCAATGGCTGCTGATAAGGCTATTGGATGTATCATCGTGAGAGACAATAATGCTGTGTGGGGTCACTGCGACCCGCACACGCACACGACGTATAGCGACGGATTGGGCACGCCGCGCCAGGTCGTGGAGACGGCCATCGCGCGCGGGCTCGACGTGATCGCCGTGACCGACCACGACAGCGTCGCGGGGGCGTTGACGGCGCGTGAACTTGTCCATGGGGAGGGCTACCCGCTCGGCGTCATCGTCGGCAGCGAGGTGACGACGGCGCGCGGCGTGCACCTGCTGGCGCTCTTCGTGGAGGAGCGTTTGCCTATGTTCGAGCCGGTCGCGCGCACGGTCGCGCGCATCGCGGATATGGGCGGCGTCGCGCTGGCCCCGCATCCGCTCAGCGCGCTGACCCCCAGCATGGGACAGCGTATGATCGAGGGGCTGCTGGCGCGCGGGCTCCCGCTCGTGGCGGTGGAGACAGCCAACCCCAGCCCGGCGGGTCGTCCCGGCAGACGCGTGCGTGAGCTCAACCAGACGTGGGGACTGGCCGAGTTCGGCGGCAGCGACGCGCACTTCCTGCCGCATATCGGCGCGGCCTATACGCTATTCCCCGGCCGTAGCGCCGTCGACTTCCGCCGCGCCCTGGACGCGCGCGCCACCGTCGCGCATATGGCCGACGAACCACTCGCGCGCATCCCCCTGCGTGATTACGCCCGCCAGTCCGGCCGCTCCATGATCCTTAATCCCGCGCAGAAGATCCTGCGGGCGAGTCGGAAGTCGGAAGTCGGAAGTCGGAAGTAGCTTGCCCGCGCTGGCTTGCATGTGCGTGGTTGGCTGATAGTATTGCTGTCTACGTTCTTCTTTCGACTTCCGATTTCCGACTTCCGACTCGCGCCAGGGCCGCGCCGCCGGCCGCCGCGCCCGACGCGAGGATAGTGATGAGCGCGCGGCGGCCGCGTGGGGCGTTCGCGCCGTGGAGCAGTGTCGCCGCCGCGTCGGCGGCGTCGGAGAGCGCCCCCACTTGCAGCCAGCGGTCGACTTGTTGGCCTTGCCGCGCGGCCAGGAACGTCCCCATCCCGATTGCCAGGTCACGCGCGCCGAAACTGACGGCCAGCATCTTGAGTCCCGGTTCGTCGGCGTCCGCTCCTGTCCATAGCCGGGACGCTTGCCCCGGCGCGACCACGAAGGCGAGCCCGATGGCCGCGCGGCCAAGTCCGATCAAGCGTGCGAGTGTGGCGATGGTCATAGCCGTTTCCTCCGATCTCTCATATCTCTCATGGTGTTCTCATCTCGCGGCCTTATTCTTGCATGGATGGGGCCATGGTCAGACAAATTGTCTTGCCACAATAAATGGTTGGCCGGACAGTATAAAGGTTGACATAACGCAGCGCATACACGATGCTGATGGTAGGATAGCTCCATGACAGATGTAGGAAAGGACAGAGCAGTGATACCTATACAGGTGTTGCTCAAACGAGTTCTGCCGCTTGGCGTGCTCGTCGCCGTGGTTGTGACGTTGTTTGGATCGTTCGCTGTCGCGCACGCCGCAGGCAGTGTGACGTTCCAGGATAACGCCGGCTTGTTCACGGCGGCGGGACGGTCGCGCATCGCGCAGGCTGCGCAAAACGCGAACGAGCAGGTGAAAGTGCTCACCACCGACCAGTCATTTTCGTCGGCCAGTAATTGGCACTCGTACGTGCAGCAAAACGGGGGTGGGTCGGGAACAGTAACGATAGGGCTGGGGCTGCATGTCATCGGCCAGAAGAACGTCTTTGTCTATCCCGATCCATCCACGAATATTAGCCAGTCACAGGCCGATCAAGCTTTTACGAACGCGAAGTCGACGTTCAATAGCGGAAACAACAGCGCCACGTCCAACGGCGTGATCGCGATAATCCAGAACTTGCCTGGGGCCGCCACGGCGCCGGGCGGTGTGGGCGCGCCGGCTGCGGCTCCGTCGCGCGGTATCGGTGGCGTCCTCGTGCCGCTGATCATCATCGTCCTGTTGGCCTTTGTGCTCATGCGTGTGCTGGGGCGGCGCCGGCGTAACACGGTCATGCCCGGTTATGGCCCTGGCTACGGCCAGCCCCCCATGGGCCAGGGCCCCTACAACCAGGGTCAAGGCGGCTACCCCAATCAGGGTAACCGGGGCGGCGGCTTCGGACGTGGCCTCCTCGGCGGCGTGGCCGGTGGGTTGGCCGGCAGCTTCATCGGCAACGAGATCTTTGGTAATCGCGGCGGCGATGGTGGCAACGCCAACGCGGCCGGACCCGACGCGGGCGCCAACGCCCCCGGCGATACCGCCAACGCCCAGGATCAGCAGGGCGGCTGGGGTGGAGACTCCGGCGGTGGGGCCGACGCTGGCGGTGGCTGGGGTGGAGACTCCGGTGGTGGTTGGGGTGGCGACGTCGGCGGGGGTGGCGATGTTGGCGGCGGAGGTGACTCCGGCGGCGGTTGGTCGTAGCCGATGTCGCGGGCCTGGCCTTAAAAGGTCAGGCCCGCGACGGGCGCACCCGTCCCCAACGGTGCTATCATAACAACAGAGGGTTTGAGCCGGAGAAAGTACGGTAGGGCATAATGGAGCGGTTGTGGGCGCCCTGGCGCGACGCGTACGTATCTACGACGTCGGAGAAGTCGGGCGGGTGTATTTTCTGCGATAAGCCGCGTGAGGACCGCGACGCGGAAAACTACATCGTGTACCGCGCCGAGCGGGTCTTCGTGATTCTCAACGCCTATCCGTACAACAACGGCCACCTGATGGTCGTTCCCTACGTGCACATTGGCGACCTGGAGCAGGTTGCCCCCGCGACGTTGGCTGAGATGATGCACGTTGCCCAGCGCTGCGTCCATGTACTGCGCGTCACGATGCGCCCGGACGCTTTCAATGTGGGCATGAATATCGGCCGGCCGGCCGGCGCGGGTATCGCCGACCACATCCATATGCACGTCGTGCCGCGCTGGACCGGCGACACAAACTTTATGCCCGTGGTGGCCGATACGCGCGTGCTCTCGCAGTCGCTACAGAGCAGCTATGCGCTGCTACGCCAGGGTTTCGAGGGCGAGGATCATGAGGATTGGCGGACGTCCGACTAGCGGCGGACAGATGATGGGTTGAGGAGGTGGACCTATGACGTGTTCGGAGTGTAATGCGGCAGCGGTGGCCGTGGGGCAGCGCTACTGCCACGTCTGCGGCGCCCAACTACCACATGGAATCAATACGACGGGCGTGACGGCAGGCGCGGCGCCGTTGTACACGGTCGGGGATGGCAGCGACCGCGCGATGAGTGCGCTGACCCGCCAGCTTACGGTAGACTGGCTGCGGACGCATAAAGGACGGATCGCCCTCTATGCTGGTATTGCCACGGTCGCGGTCGTGGTGGTGGCCGCGGTCATCGTCGCCGCCGTCGTCGCTATTGCCGCGATCATGCCGGTCCTGGCGGCCCTGTTCGTGCTCTACCTCATCGCGCGCCCGCGCCGGCGACGACGGCGCTTGATGCGGATATATCGTTTTTAAGCTATCAGCTATCAGCTATCAGCTATCAGCTATCAGCTATCAGCTATCAGCTATCAGCTATCAGCTATCAGCTATCAGCTATCAGCTATCAGCTATCAGCAGTCAGCAGTCAGCTATCAGCTTCGCCTGGTGGTTGAATTTGTGCTCATTGGGCCGCACTGTATCATGACGAGCGGGCGCATGTAGTGACGACAAAAAGCTGACAGCTGATTGCTAACTGCTGACTGCTAACTAGAAAGGGAACGCGATGCTCACGACGATCAGGCCCCTGACGACGGCGGCCGGCCTGGCCGCGAAATACGAGCGGCTACAGTCGGGTCTGTGTGACTTGGGCGCGGTCATGGTCGCGTTCAGCGGCGGAGTGGATAGCACGCTGCTGCTCAAGGTCGCCTACGATGTGCTGGGTGAGCGCGCCGTCGGCGCTATCGCGCTCTCCGAAACGATTCCCGCGGCCGAGGTACAGGCGGCCAAAGACCTGGCGGCGGGCATCGGCGCACGCCTCTACACGGTCTACACCGAGGAGATGCTCAACGCCGCCTTCCGCGCCAACGACGCCAACCGCTGCTACCACTGCAAGACGGAGCTTTTCACCAAGCTGCGTCCGCTGGCCGATAGCCTGGGTATTCAATACCTCGCGTACGGCGTGAACGTCGACGACATGGGCGACCACCGACCGGGACAGACTGCCGCGGGCGAGTGGGCGGTGCAAGGGCCCCTACGCGACGCGGGGCTCAACAAGAGCGAGATCCGCCAACTCTCGCGCCAACTCGGGCTGCCAACCTGGAATAAGCCGGCCATGGCCTGCCTCTCCTCGCGCATTCCGCACGGCCAGGCCATTAGCACGGAGGCCATCCGCATGATCGAGGACGCCGAGGCGTTCATCCGCTCACTTGGCGTGTACGACCTGCGCGTGCGCTCACACGACAAGACCGCGCGCATCGAAGTCGACGCGGAGAGCCTGCCGCTGCTCGTGCAACCCGGCATCCGGGCCAAAGTGACCGCCAAGCTGCACGAAATCGGCTACCGCTACGTCACGCTCGACCTTGATGGCTTCCGCAGCGGCAGTACCAACGCGGTAAATAACCCCGCGGCTGATGACCTTCACTAACATCGTCCCATCAGGCATGGGTATCGACGTGCGCGCGGCGTACGAGCGTATCCGGGAGCGGGTCTACCGCACGCCGCTGGAGCCGTCCGACTGGCTTTCCGAGTTGGCCGGACGACCTGTTCTGCTCAAATTGGAGAACCGGCAGGAGACTGGGTCGTTCAAGGCGCGTGGCGCGCTCAACTTCTTGCTGCAACTCTCGCCCGACGAGCGCGCGCGCGGCGTCGTGACCGCCTCGGCCGGGAACCACGGGCAGGCCGTGGCCTGGGCCGCGGCGCGCCTGGGCATCCCGGCCACGGTCGTGCTGCCGCTCGACGCCGTGCCGGTCAAGGTCGCGCGCACCCGCTCGTGGGGCGCGACGGTCGTGGAGCACGGTCATGGCTATGATGAGGCGCACCTGCACGCGGAGGGGCTCGCCGCCGCGACCGGCGCGGTCTACGCGCCCGCTTTCGACCACCCGCATGTCATCGCGGGACAGGGCACGGTGGCGCTGGAGCTCCTGGAGCAGCGGCCCGATGTCGCGCTCATCGTCGCGCCGGTTGGCGGCGGCGGGCTCATCACAGGGATCGCGCTCGCCGTGGCTGGCCGGCCCGCAAGCGCGCCGCGCGTGGACGTGCTCGGCGTGCAGAGCGACCGCACGGCGGCCATGTACGACGCGCTACAGGCGGGTCATCTCGTCCCCGTGGCGACGCCTCCAACCCTGGCCGACGGCCTCGCCGGCGAGGTCTGCCAGACGACGCTCGACCTGTGCCGCGCGCTCGGCGTGCCCGTGCGCCTCGTGCCCGAGGAGTCGATCCTGCCAGCCATCGGCGAGACGCTGCTACGCGAGCACCTCGCCGTCGAGGGTTCAGCCGCCGTCGCGGTCGCCGCCGTGCTGCAAGGGCTGCTGCCGCGCGGCGCCGGTCCCGTCGCCCTGGTGCTCAGCGGCGGCAATGTCGACCCGGCCGTGCTGGCGCAAGCCGTCGACGTCGTAGGGCGACAGGAGGAAGATGAGATAGCGCCATGACCGAGTCCACGTTTGTCCCGTGCGATGACCGCACGTTGCTCTTCCACTATTGGTGGTCGGATGACGGCGTGCCCCTCCACAATCTCGCCTACGCCGCCGATATCCTCACGGCGCGCGACGAGGCGCTGCGCTCCAGGGGTGGACGCGCCCTGCGGAGGGAACAGTTGGTTGTGCCGGGCATCGGGCCGGTCGTGGGTACGCGGACGTACCTGCGCGGGGAGGCTGTCGTGGAGGAGATGAGCTTGCGCGCCATCCTGGAACACATCGCGCAGGGATTGGTCGATGCACTCGCCGTCGAACAACGCTGAAATGCTGACCGGCTCAGATCCGGCGTAACGCTGTCGCGCTCGCGCTCAGGGCGGCGAGGCCCAGCCCGCCAGCCATCAGCCAGCACTCGACGCGTGGGCCAATCGAGTCAAGCAGCAGGCCCCCGCCGGCCGTGCCGAGGGAAACGCCGCCGTAGGAGAGCAATCGAAAGACGCTGTTGACGCGTCCCTGCAGGTGGTCCGGGATCAGCGCCAGGCGATAGGGGAGTTGCGTCACGTTGTAGACCGGCCCCGTCGCCACGACGATGGCGGCGCCCACGGCCAGCATGGCGGGCGAGGTCGCCAGCGCGACCAACGGGAGCGCCAGGGCCTTGACGGCGACGAGGCCGATGAGGGCGTGACCTATGCGCAGGCGTCCGACCAGACGTGGCGCGAGCAAGGCGCCGGCGAGCCCCCCGAGCCCGGCCGCACTGACGATCAGCCCGATAGTTGGTGCGCCGGCATGTAGTTCGCGCCCCGCCAACAGGATAATCGCCAGGTAAAGTGGGCTCTCGCAGAGGGTAATAGCCGTAGACAGCACGGCGATGAGGCGTAGCTGTGGATGTTCCCACAGAAAACGCACGCCCTCGCCGATCTCCGCGCGTAACGACCATCGTGCCGCCGCTATACCGGCCTCACCGTCCCGTGCGGCCTGGAAGGGCGTGCGGATGAGGGTGAGCGAGAGGGCCGAGACGAGGTAGGACAGGCTATCGAGCAGGTAGGCCAGCGCCGCGCCGATGATCGTCGTGCTTGCTAGCCCGATGATCGCGCCGCTCAGGCCTGGCCCGACCAGGGTCGCCGCCGTCCCCGCCGTTTCGTTCCACGCCGTCGCCCGTGGGAGGTTGCCCCGCTGGACGACCTGGGGCAGCGCGGCGACCTGGGCCGCGTTGAACAGGACGAAGCTCGTGCCGTCGACGAAGGCGGCGAGGTAAAGTTGCGGCATCGTGAGGCGTCCAAGCGCCACGGCCAGCGGGACCGAGCCGAACGCGACGCAGCGCGCGAGGTCGCACAACGCCATGGTCCGCTTGCGGTCCCAGCGGTCGACCAGCGCGCCGGCCAGCAGCCCAAAGACGAGGTAGGGCAGGAACGACAGCGCACCGATGAGACCAGCCTGCGCCGGCGAGCGCGTGACGGCCAGTACTAGCAGTGGTAGGGCCAGACCGGAGAAGCGCGTGCCCAGCGTCGAGACCGCCTGCCCACTCCAGAGCAGTACGAAGTCGCGGTTGCGCCATAATGAATCGGCTGATTGCTCGTCTATTGCACTACCGCGCGCCATGCCCCAGCGCCTTTTGCATGAAGTATCTGCTGTGTCCCAGGGGGATGTCGTGCAGTTCGCCGAAAACCGTGTACCCCTCGCGTTCGTAGAAAGGCCGTGCCTGGAAGCTCATCGTGTCCAAGTGCGTATGGCGGCATCCTCGGCGGACGGCTTCGCGCTCGGCCCTAGCCAGTAAGGCATGGCCGTAGCCCTGGCCGCGTAGATGCTCCGCGATCCACACGATCTCGATGGATAGCCAGCCCCAATACGTGCCCCCCAGCAGGCCGCCCACGACCGTGTGATCGGGATCACGTAGGAAGATCGCTAGTTCGCGGTACCCATCGCCCCCGACGCGCGATCTGTTGTAGGCGATCAAGCCCTCCCTGACGGCCTGCGCGGCGTCAGGATCGGGCGTTGTGTCGAACGCGATGGTCTCCATTATGGTATCCCCCCAATTTTTACGTTGACAATACACGTAGAGGATATTACTATCCTATTAGATGATTGTCAATGTGAAAATAGGAGGAGTATAATGGAAGACGTGAATATGTCAGCGATCGTACCGCTGTTCAAGGCGCTGGCCGACGAGAAGCGCATCCGGATCGTGGCGCTCATCTCGGCGCGCCCGCTCTCCGTGGAGGAGATCGCCAGCGCGGTGGACCTGACGCCGGCGACGGTGTCGCACCACCTGGCGCTGCTGCGCGAGGCCGGTCTGGTCGAGGCGGCGCACGAGCAGTACTACACCGTGTATCGCTTCCGGCAGCAGCCGCTGCTCGACGCCCTGCGCACGATCGCCGAGGCGCCGCCCGCGGCTGAACTCGACGCGGACCTGGCCAAGTACGACCAGAAGGTGCTGCGTGACTACCTCGTGGACGGCAAGCTCACGACGATCCCCACGCAGCGTAAGAAGCGCGACGTGATCCTGCGCTACCTTGTCGAGCAGTTCGAGCCAGGCCGCGTCTACAGCGAGAAAGAGGTCAACCAGATCCTGGTGACCTACCACGACGATGTGGCGACCCTGCGCCGTGAACTGGTGCAGGACAACCCCCGGCTCGTCGGCATTGGCGGCGCCGCGGCGCTGCGCCAGGAGGGTACGGCGCCGGGACGGTTGCTCGCGCGCGAGAATGGGCGCTACTGGCGCGTCGCCATGAAATAGTGGAATTGGACGCCTTGACGCGGCCTGCGACTGCGGTCGTATGGCAAACCACGGGCACTGCGGTGCCAGGGCATGCGTTGGACTATCGTGCGAACGGCCTCCAACCGACCGCAGTCGCAGGCCGCGTCAAGGCGCCCTGTGTTAGCGCCCTTTCCACTGCGGCGGACGCTTCTCGATGAAGGCGGCCATGCCCTCTTTTTGGTCTTCCGTGGCGAATAGCAGGTAGAACAGACGGCGCTCGTAGTCGAGGCCCTCTTCGATGCTGAGGTCCTGCGCCTTGAGCACGGCGTCCTTAGCCAGGCGTACGGCCACGGGGGCCTGAGCGGCGATCTTGCGCGCCAGCTTGTGCGCCTCTTCGAGATACAACTCGACCGGCGCGATGCGGTTGACGAGGCCCCGCGCATGGGCTTCTTGCGCGTCCATATACTCGCCGGTCAACACCAGTTCCATCGCGCGCGCCTTGCCGAGCTGGCGGGTGAGGCGCTGCGTGCCGCCGGCGCCGGGGATGACGCCGATGTTGATTTCGGGCTGGCCGAACCGCGCCGTCTCCGAGGCCACGATCATGTCGCAGGCCATGGCCAACTCGCACCCGCCGCCGAGGGCAAAGCCGCTGACGGCGGCAATGATGGGCTTGGACAACCGGCGCACGGCGTCGAAGCCAGAGAGCGTGCTGCGACCGAGCATATCCACGGCCGTGGCGCCGGCCATCTCCTTGATGTCGGCGCCGGCGGCGAAAGCGCGCTCGTTACCGGTAAGCACGATGCAACGCACCGCCTCGTCGTGGTCGAGTCGCGTCAGGGCGTCCGTGAGTTCGGCCATCAGCGGCGCGTTGAGGGCATTGAGGGCTTTGGGCCGGTTCAGCGTCACCGTGGCGATGGGGCCGTCGACGGCGCGCAGGATGTTTTCGTAGGTAGATTCAGCAGTCATTAGATCTATTACATCTCCTGTACGTCGGCGATCAGCATCGCAACCTCGGCGCCGAGCTTGCGCAGCGACCGCGCGCTGGCGCGGCCCTCCTCGGAGGCCATGGCCGCGTTCAAGGCGTCCCGGTCGTCGAAGTACAGGCTAGCGATGAGGTAATACTCCGGTTCACCCATGGGCGAACCCGTGACTTTGTTGATCTCGGCGCGGCGCAGCCCCGGCATTTTCGCGGTGGCGGGGATGTGCTCCCCGAAGTACACTTGGTCGAACGTGGCGGCGTCCTGTGGCTTCTTGTACATGGCGATGAGCTTGACCATTGGTGTGTGTCCTCCTTTACTATGCGCTTCTATCTACTTCCGTCTTCCGCATGTTTCGCGCCTTGGGGAACAGGTGCACGGTGATCACACGTAGGGCGCGCGTTTGTCGAACACGCGCTGGGCTTTACCTTCGGAGCGCGGCAGCGTGCCGGGCGGGTGCAGCACGACATCGGTGCTGATGCCCAGCGCCTGGTCGAGCCGCGTGTTGACGGCGCCGCGCAGCGTCGCCAGGCGGTCGAGGTCGTCGAGCAGGGCGCGTTGCTCATCCGTGACTTCGACTTCGACCTCAAGCGTGTCCAGCGCCTGGCGCCGGTCGACAGTCACGCGGTAGTGGGGGGCCAGCTCGGGGACCGCGAGCAACACGCGCTCGATCTCCGAGGGGAACACGTTGACGCCGCGTACGATGAGCATGTCGTCGGTGCGCCCGACCAGCCGCGCCATGCGCCGGTGTGTGCGCCCGCAGACGCAGGGGTCGGCGTGGAGCGCCGTGAGGTCGCCGGTGCGGTAGCGGATGACCGGCATGGCCTCCTTGGTCAGCGTGGTGAGCACGAGTTCGCCGAAGCGCCCGTCGGGCAGCGGCTCGCCCGACGCGGGGTCGACGACCTCGGGCAGGAAGTGGTCCTCCCAGATGTGCAACCCCTCACGCCCTTCGGCGCACTCCATAGCCACGCCTGGTCCCATGACCTCGCTGAGCCCGTAGATGTCGAGCGCGGCGATACCGAGCGACGTTTCAAGGCGGCGGCGCAACTCGGCGGTCCAGGGCTCGGCCCCGAAGACGCCGATCTCGAGGGCGAGGGCTGTGTGGTCCAGGCCCGCTTGGGCCAGGGCGCCGGCGATGTTGAGGGCGTAGGAGGGAGTGCAGCAGAGCGCGCGCGCCGCGAAGTCCTGCAACAAGAGCAGTTGGCGTGGAGTGTTGCCGCCGGAGACGGGGACGACGGTGGCGCCAAGCGCTTCGACGCCGTAGTGCAAGCCAAGGCCGCCCGTGAAGAGGCCGTAGCCGTAGGCGTTGTGCACGACGTCGCCGGGGCGGACGCCCGCGCAGGCCAGGGCGCGGGCGCAGCACGCGGCCCACAACGCGATGTCGGCGGCGGTGTAGCCAACGACAGTGGGCTTCCCTTTGGTGCCGGAGGAGGCGTGCAGGCGCACGACGCGCTCACGCGGGACGGCAAACAAGCCGAAGGGATAGTTGTCGCGCAGGTCGCCCTTGCGCGTGAAGGGCAGGCGGGCGACATCGGCCGGCGTTGTGATGGCGGCGTCCACGCCGGCCTCGGTGAAGCGCTCACGGTAGAATGGGACGGTCGCGGCCACGCGCTCGACCGTGGCGCGCAGGCGCTCGGTTTGCAGCGCGTCTAGCCGCGCGCGCGGCATCGTCTCGGCTTCGCGATCGAACATAACGCCTCCTTGTGCTATGCTCCTACAAACACTGCCATGCTACTGGGCGGGGCAGGGCAATGTCAAACTGGGTCGGAAGTCGGAAGTCGATAGTCGATGGTCGATGGTCGATAGTAGGACGCGGGTATGGGTCGTGCTCTACGTGACCTCGATAACCAGGGTGTGGGATACTTGTAGTGGTAGAGGCGCACACCTCAGCCATGCAAGTTCTGACGACTCACGACTCACGACTCACGACTACTGACTACTAAGGACCAAGAATGCTCACGCGGGTTGCCCTTATTTCGCTGCACGCCAGCCCCCTAGAGCGGGCGGGTCAGAGCAACGCCGGTGGGCTAAATGTCTATGTGCGGGCGCTCTCCGCCGCCCTGGCGCGCCAGGATCTGCGCGTCGATATCTTTACGCGCCGGACCGACGCGACGACGCCCGATGTGGTCGAGTTGGGGGCAGGCGTGCGCGTCATCGTTGTCGACGCGGGGCCGCTTGAACCGTTGCCGCCGGACGACTTGCTGCCGTTCGTGCCGCTCTTCACAGCCGGGGTCATCGCCTTCGCGGGTCTGCGCGGGCAGCCCTACGACGTGGTACACAGCCACTACTGGCTCTCGGGCCTCGTCGCGCTGCGCCTGCGCCGGCGCTGGGCTGTGCCGGCCGTCCACATGTTCCACACGTTGGCGCAGGTAAAGCGTCGCGTGGCGGGCATCTGGAGCGCGCCGGACCAACGGCGCGCGCTACTGGAGCAGCAGGTGCTCGACGGGATGGACGCCATCGTGGCGGCGAACGCGCTCGAGGCGGCGCAGTTGCGCGCGCTGTATGACGGCGCGCGCGCGCGCATCCATGCCATCCCCTGCGGTGTGGACTTAGCGCTCTTCGCCCCGCGTGAGCGCATCGCCGCGCGCGTGGCGCTCGATATAGGCCCGCCGTTGGACGCGCCGATCGTGTTCACGGCCGCGCGCATCGAGCCGCTCAAGGACCTGGGCACAGCCGTTCGCGCCACCGCTCTGCTGCGATCGTTGGGTGTCGCGGACGCGCGGCTCGTCGTGGCCGGAGGGCCCGTGACGGGTCCGGCCGGGACGCGCGAGATGGAACATTTACGCGCCGTGGCCGCGGAGTGCGGTGTGGATGATCAGGTTCATTTCATTGGCTCGGTCACGCAAGAGCAGCTGCCCCTCTACATGGCCGCGGCCGATGTCGTGGTCGTGCCCTCTCTCCACGAGTCGTTCGGCATGGTCGCGCTCGAGGCGCTGGCCTGCGGGCGGCCCGTCGTCGCCTCAGGCGCGGGCGGCCTGCAACTTACGGTACACGACGGCGAGAACGGCTACCTTGCTCCTCCGCGTGACGCTCCCGCCTTCGCCGCGCGGCTGGCGCCGTTGCTGCGCAACCCCGTGCTGGCCCAGCGCATGTCGTTGGCGGCGCGGCGCAGCGCCGAGCCTTATGGCTGGGATGTCATCGCCGACCGCGTGCGCTGCCTCTACGAAGCCGTCAGCAATCAGGCGCGCGGTGGCAGGCAAGAGGCGACAGTAGGTAGCTAGTCACCTCGCGCCTCGCGCCCAATCGGAAGTACTATTGTCCATAGCCCCGAATCTCGACGTATACTGCCGTACACACGTACAGGAATAGCGGCGTAACAATAGAGATTCCGCGAGGTTGTGGGGAGTCCGTGAGCGTGAGAGAGAGAATCGGTGTCCTGGTCGCGCATGGGGACGACGTGGTGCGTGAGGAAGTGACGGCGATCCTGGCGAACGCGGCGGAGGACATGGAGGTCGTGGGGGTCGCGCGTACCGGCGACGCGGCGCTGGCGCTGGCGCGCAAGCTGGAGCCAGCCATCGTCCTGGTGGACTACGACCTGCCAGGGCGCGATGGGATCGAGACGACTGAGGCGCTAGCGACACTGCTGCCAGGGGCGGGCGTGATCGTGCTGGCGGCGGATATGTCGGCCGAGGCGCTGCGGCGGGCCATGGTGGCCGGCGCGCGGCAGTTCGTCGCCGCCCCGCCCCGGCCAGAGGAGTTGCTCCGCGCGATCTACCAGGTGCACGACATGACAGCAGCGCGGCGGGCGGCGCGACAGGTGGCGGCGGGGGGGACGGACGAGCCGGGCGCGGGGACGGCGCGGGAGCGGGTGGGGCAGACGATCGCGGTGTTCTCCCCCAAGGGCGGGGCGGGCACGACGACGGTGGCGACCTCGCTGGCCGTGGCGATCCGGCAGGAGGCCGGGCTGCGCGTCACGCTGGTCGATGGCGCCCTCCCCTTCGGCGATGTCGGCGTCTTCCTCGACCTCCCATTGACGCGTTCGATCATGGATCTGCAGGTACCTCTCGATACGCTCGACGCGGAGTTGGCTGAGACAGCGTTGCTGACGCACGAGCGCAGCGGGGTGCGGGTGCTGCTGGCCCCGGCGCGGCCGGAGATGGCGGATATGGTGACGGGGGAGCTGCTGCGGCGCGTGCTCGGCGCGCTGCGCGAACGGGCGGAATACGTGGTGGTGGACACCTGGTCGGCGCTCGACGAGCGGGTGCTCACGGTGTTGGAGGCGGCGGACAAGATCGTGCTCGTGGTCACGCTCGACCTCAGCGCCATCAAGAGCGCGCGCGTCTTCCTCGAAGTCGCCGACCTCCTTCAGTTCCCTCACGAGAAAATTCTGGTCGTGGCGACCCGCGCCAACGCTCCCGCCGGGCTGACAACGGCGGATGTCGAGGCGGTGCTAGGGCGTTCGCTCGATACGTGCATCCCCGACGACAGCGCGACCGTTCTATGCGCGATCAACGAAGGGAACCCGGTGGCGCTCTCGGGGCGAGGGACGCCGGTGGCGGCGGCCCTCGTCGACCTCGCTCGCCACATCGTCGCCGAGCAACATCCCGACGCTGTGACCGAGGCGCAACTCTCGCGGGTCGAAGGCTCACGTCTGCGCCGGCTGTTCGGACGATAGACGATAGACGATAGTCGGACGTAAAGGCTATTGGTCCCACGCGCATCGTCGCTATAGGCTAGGCGACGCATCCCCCGAATAGGCTATTGTCCGCCATCCTCGCGCGGGTTATACATGTGAGAACGCACTACCCTAACGACTAACGACTAACGACTAACAGTATTACCTACAACTTAACGGTAGAGGGCGGTCTGTCAAGGGGAAAGAATGATCGCATTGTCGTACTATAGAAGTATGACAACTGACAGACACCCCAGCGACATCCCGCGCCGTGCACGGA
>JAABUV010004082.1_pt1 | contig 17804 bp, 15 predicted proteins | sample 5559971 | NCBI WGS metagenome assembly JAABUV01 (sample SAMN10711881, study PRJNA513362) | rock metagenome | isolation source: Antarctica rocks | place: Antarctica: Victoria Land, Knobhead nord | collected 2015-12-19
ACGTGGCCGCCGCGAGCAGCGGTTCCCGAGGTCGCCATGCCCCCGGTGCGCCAGGTCACGACGTCGACGAGTCGGTCGCCGTGGTGCGGGTCGGCAATCCCGAGCCGCCACGGCGGTGCGCTGCTCTGGGGGTCGAGGATGATTCGTACAGCCGTTAGCGCTAAGCAGGCCGGGGTCGGCTGGTGCGTCGCTTCGGAGCTGATGAAGTCGACCGTTGGAGGGGCATTACCGTCCTGGGATGCCGCTGGATTTTCTGACTGAGGCGCAGGTTGCCGGGTATGGCCGCTTCGATGGGGAGCCGTCGCGGGCGGATCTGGAGCGGTTCTTCGTCTTGGATGATGCTGATCGGGCGTTGATCGGCAAGCGGCGGGGTGATCACAACCGGTTGGGTTTCAGCCTGTTAACCACCACGGTGCGCTACCTGGGGGTGTTCCTGGAGGACCCGCTGGTGGTGCCGTGGCCGGTGGTGCAGTACCTGGCGGCGCAGCTGGACATCGACGACCCGTCGTGTGTGAAGCGCTACACCGAGCGGGCGATGACCGCCTATGAGCACGCCACGGAAATCCGAAACGCCTACGGCTACCGGCGGTTTGAGGACGCCGCGGCGACGGCCGAGTTCGGTGCGTTCCTGCACGGTCGGGGATGGACGCACGCGGAGGGGCCGGGTGCGTTGTTCGACCACGGGGTGGGCTGGTTGCGGCGGCACCGGGTGTTGCTGCCGGGGATCACGGTGTTGACCCGGTTGGTGAGCACGGTGCGGGCCTTGGACCGGGCGGCGGAGCTGTCGGGGCTGCGGGTGCGGGAAGTGGACTGCTCGGCGGTGCCCGCGAACCGGATCGCCGCGATGGCCCGCTAGGGCCTGAGCAGCAAGGCACCGATATTGGGGGCGCTGGCCGAGCCGCGGCGCACCGCCACCTTGGTGGCCACGACCCGCCACCTGGACGCGGCCGCGGTCGACGACGCACTGGATCTGTTCGCGCTGCTGATGGCCACGAAGCTGGTCAACCCAGCACGCACCGCATCGAACACCCAACGGTTGGCGTCCCTGCCCCGCCTGGAACGGGCCTCCCGCATGCTGGCCAGGGCCAACCGACAACTGCTGGCCACCTTGGAGAACACCAAGGGTGGGGTGGATGTCGCCGCGGTGTGGGCGGCGCTGGAACGAATTGCCCCCCGCACCGAACTGTCCGGGGCGATCGACACGGTGGAGGAGCTCGTCCCCGACGAGGGCAACGCCGAGGCCGCGGTGCGCGTGGTCCTCGCCGAGCGTTACCGCACGGTGCGCCCCTTCCTGCTGTTGTTGGCCGAAGCGCTGCCCCTGGCGGCGGCACCCGCCGGTGAGGCGGTCTTGGCCGCGCTGCACGGGTTGCCGGCAGTGGTGGTAGCCCGCAAGGTGAAAACCAAACCACTACAACCGGCCGAGATCGACAGAGACCTGGTGCCGTCGATGTGGCGACGCGCGGTCTATCACAACCCACAGCTTCCCGACGGGGTGGTGGACCGCGACGCCTACGTCCTCTGCGTGCTCGAGCAGCTGCACAAGGCGCTCCGCGTGCGGGATGTTTACGCCACACCGTCACACCGCTGGGGTGACCCGCGAGCCCAGCTGCTCACCGGGGCCCGGTGGGAGGCGATACGCCCGCAGATCCTGTCCGGCCTCGGGCTCACCAACCCCGTGCACACCCACTTACGGGGCCTGACCACGGCGTTGGACGCGGTTGGCGGCAATTGTCCGACCGGTTGCACGAGTCCGGGGATGAATCCCGTGTGCGCATCGTCCCAGCGGCGGATGGGCGGATGCGGTTGACGGTGGGGCGCCTGGACGCCCTGGAGGTCCCCGAGAGCCTGGTGGCATTGCGGGAACGGACGGCGGCCATGCTGCCCCGCATCGACCTGCCCGACCTGCTGCTGGAGGTCCACGCCTGGACGGGGTTCCTCGACGCCTACGCCCACACCTCCGGCGCTGCACCGCGGATGACCGATCTCTCGGTAACCGTGGCCGCTTTGTTGATCGCCGAGGCCTGCAACGTGGGTTTGACCCCGGTCATCGACTCCAACAACCCGGCGTTGACCCGGGCCCGGCTGTCCCACGTCGACCAGAACTATCTCCGCGCCGATACCCACACCGCCGCGAACGCCGCCCTCATCGACGCCCAGGCCAAGGTGCCGATCGCCCAGTTGTGGGGTGGTGGGTTGCTGGCCTCGGTGGACGGGCTGCGGTTCGTGGTTCCCGTGCGCACCCTCAACGCCGGGCCCTCCCCGAAATACTTCGGCTACAAACGCGGCCTGACCTGGCTCAACGCCGTCAACGACCAGGTCGCCGGCATCGGGGCGCAAGTCGTTCCCGGCACCCCACGGGACTCCCTGCACATCCTCGATGTGCTGCTCAACCTCGACGCCGGCCCGAAACCCGACCTCATCGCCACCGACGAGGCCTCTTACTCCGACATCGTGTTCGGCGTCTTCCGGATGCTGGGTTACCGGTTCTCCCCGCGCATCGCTGCCATCGGCGACACCCGCTACTGGCGGGCCACCTGGCCCGGGGAGGTCCCCGGGGACTACGGGGCGCTGAACGCGATCGCCCGCAACCCCGTCAACCTGACCAAGGTCATCCGGCACTGGCCGGACAGGCTCCGGGTGGCCGGGTCGTTGATCACCCACGAGGTCCGGGCCTACGACGTGCTGCGGATGCTCGGCCGCACCGGGCACCCCAGCCCGCTCGGGCAAGCGTTCGCCGAGTACGGGCGGATCGCGAAAACCCAGCACCTGCTCGCGATGATCGACCCCGGCGATGACACCCACCGCCGCACCGTGAACACCCAGACCACCGTGCAGGAATCCCGGCACCGCCTGGCCCGCAAAGTCTTCCACGGCAAACACGGGCAGGTGTACCAGAAATACCGGGAAGGCCAAGAAGACCAACTCGGGGCGCTGGGCCTCGTCATCAACGCCATCACCCTGTGGAACACCCGCTACCTCGACGCCGCCCGCACCCACCTAGAGACCCACGGCTGCCCGGTGCGGGAGGAAGACGCGGTGCGGCTGTCCCCGCTGGGGCACGCCCACCTCAACGAACTCGGCCGCTACACCTTCCCCACCCACATCCCCGACGCCGGCCTGCGCCCCCTCCGCGATCCCGACAACGTGGCCGAGCCGCCCTGACACCACATGACTTGTTGCTTACCCTTGCGCACGAAGAATGATCTATGACACAGTTCGCTTGCTCGGGTTGGTGCGTGACCGGGGGTTGCGGGCCAGGGTGGGAAAGGCTTGGCCTACATGAAAATTGGATCAATGCGTACCCGTGTGTCTCTGGTGGCCGCAGTTGCTGCTGCAGCGGTGATCAGCGGCCTGCTCGCCGCAGCCCCGGCTGGGGCAACGACACCAGCGATGCCGCCAACCACCGCTTCTCCTACCGCGCCCACACCGGTTCCCCGTGCAGGTGCGGGGACCGGCCGCCCGAGTCCGTCTGCGCCGACGAGCACCACTTCGAAGCCACTGCCAGCCTCGGCGCCGACGAACCGGCCGGCGATTCCGCCAGCGACCCTGAAGCGACTGGTGGCACAGGAGTCGGTGGCTTCGGCCCCGCCCAAAATGGCACCGAAGCCGGCAGCCTCGGTGCGGCCCAACGTGACAACCGACGCCGCCGCCAACGACCCGAACTGCGACTTTTACCCACAGACCGGGCACGCCGCATGCGGGGCGATCCGCGACGACTACAACAACACCCTCGGCGGCCCGAACGGCCCTCTCGGATATCCCACCAGCGATGAACTCACCAGCCCGGACGGTGTAGGCAAGTCCAACACCTTCCAAAACGCCGGTGATCACATCTACTGGTCCCCGGCAACCGGTGCTGCGGAGATCGGGGGCGCCATCTTCGACCACTGGGGCACCTTCGGGTACGAGCTCGGACCGTTGGGGTATCCAACGAGTGGTGAGCTCCCGCTCGGTGGTGGAGCGCAGACTAATACCTTTCAGGGTGGACCGGTCATTACCTGGTCGTCGTCCACCGGAGCATGCGAAATCGGCGGGGAAATCTATCTCCATTGGGCCCACTTCAGTTTCAACCTCGGCCCGCTAGGACTTCCGACCAGCGACGAGATCACCAACCCAGACGGGGTCGGCAAACGGAACACCTTCCAATACGGTGGGGACTCCATCTACTGGTCCCCGGCCACCGGCGCCCAAGAGATCGGCGGGTCCATCTTCCAGCACTGGGGGGACTTCGGCTACGAAACCGGGCCCCTCGGGTACCCGACCAGCGACGAGATCACCAACCCCGACGGCGTAGGGAAACGCAACAGCTTTCAAAACGCCGGCGATCACATCTACTGGTCTCCAACTACCGGGAACCAGGAAATCGGTGGAGCCATCTTCGACCACTGGGGCACGTTCGGGTACGAAACCGGGGCCCTGGGATACCCGGTCAGTGACGAGATCACAAGTCCCGACGGTGTCGGCAAGTTCAACAACATCCAAAACGGTGGGGATCACATCTATTTCAGCCCCGCGACCGGCGCACTCCAAGCGCAGTCCTCGGTGGCCAGCTGCTACACCCGGTGACGAGTGACTGGGACGATATCGATCCCGCCGCGACAGTCAAGCCACCGGATGCTGTTGTGTGGCCAGCCCCCACTATAGATCGAGAAGCTATTCTGACCATTGCCACTCAAGCCCTGCCGAAGAGGGTTGTCTTCAACACATTCGACCGAATTGATGCTCAAGGCATACCTGACGAACAGAATCAACAAGAGCACGTGTGCATTATGCTGGCAAGCCGCACCAAGCCGACACTGCCCGATTACTGCTCGTATGGGCAGTCCACTAACGGTGAGCCACAAATTTTGTTACCTAAGGGAGGCAAGGAAAGTTCCGCTACACTTCAAGCCGCCTGGTTTCCCCCTAGCCCTACCGAGGGCGAAGTATCAGTGACGTGGATAATACGATACTGAGGAAAATATGGAAAACACTAGCGATGCGACCAACGTTGAAATAAGCTGGTCTGCTCTTTGTGTGGCGCACGTTACTGATTGGCTATCGCCATATCCGTATCCACGAATAAATTCGAGCCCCTGGTTTGGGAGTATCTTCCCCTACCGCGTCCGCCTGCTACACCCTGCTTACGACCATGATTGGAACCCGGTAACCTGGAGCAGTATAGCGGATGCTCAGTGCATGGACCTCACTCCTGAGACTCAATTTAGTGACCTAACGCGTAGCAATGACCCCAACGCTGTCGTAGCCGGGGTATTTTACGCGAGTCCCAGTATGGGCATTCTTCCGGAAGAGTGGACAGCGTTGTTGGACACACTTTTGGGGAGAACCACTGACTACGGTCTAGTGTGGACGGGTTACGGTCTTCTTGGCGGCATGCTTGCGACTGCACCTATTGTGAGTAATGCGCAGTTGAGCTATTGGGGCGTGGAAGCGAGGCGGGGCGATCCTGTCGTTACGTCGACTTACAAGACGCCGAACTTTTTTGGCCCAGGGACCATAATTGGTGCGTAGGAACTGGGATTGATAGCCGCGATACGTTCGTCGCCGCCAACAACATCGAGATCCTCGAGCGCATCGTCAGCAATCCAGCGATCGAAACCATTTGCGTGGCGTAAAGCGCGCAACCGGGCTCTCCTGACCTTGTCCTGGGTGGTTTAGCGGTCGGGTAGTGGTGAACATGGCCGCCGCGGGTGAGCATGGCCATGCCGAGGAGGGCGTCGGGGCTGTGTATCCCCAGGCGCGGTTTGTCAGGGCGCGGATGTGGGTGTTGGTGACTTCGGAGCGGGCGTTGGACACGGCGTGGTCGAGGGTGTAGCCGATCAGGGGCTCGTAGTGCTCGATGGTGGCGCAGAGTTTCTCGGACTCGCCGATGCCGCTGTGTCGGGCCCAGGCGATCCACCCGCGAGCAGTGCGGGTCTACCGCAATACCTCTCTCACAAACGAGGGATTGCGGTAGACCCGCACTGCCCATACCGAGGCCGAAGGTTCGCCCAGGTGAAGGACTCGCATCATCCCACCCCACAATCAACCTCACGAAACTCGCTCTGTCGGTGAGTTTCGATAGGGTCTGGCGCTGTGGGAGACAAAATCGGGTACGCCAGGGTCAGCACCGTCGACCAGAACCCTCGGCTGCAACTGGACGCGCTGGAGGCCGAAGGCTGCCTGAAGCTCTACACCGACACGGCCACCGGCACCAAGATTGACCGGCCCCAGTGGAACGCATGCCTGGATGACCTGCGCCGGGGTGACACCCTGGTCATCTGGAAAATCGACCGGCTCGGGCGCAACCTGCGCGACCTCGTCGACATCGTCACCACCCTCGGCGAACGCGGAGTCGGGGTGAAGTCACTGACCAACGGGATCATCGACACCACCACCGCCCACGGCAAGCTCGTGTTCGGCATGTTCGCGCTGATGGCCGAATACGAAGCCGCGTTGATCAAAGAACGCACCCAGGCCGGGCTCGTCGCCGCCCGAGCCCGCGGCCGCCACGGTGGCCGGAAACCGAAGATGACCCCGGCGCTGGTGAACAAGGCCCAACGGATGTACGACTCCCACCGCTTTTACCATGGCCGAGATCGCCCAATCCTGCGCCGTCAGCCCGATGACCATCTACCGCCACATCCGAACCGGCACAACGTAACGGCCGTGGGGTGACCACGCTCTGAACTGCTTAGCGCTAACGGCTGTACGGATCATCCTCGACCCCCGCTCTCGCCCACCAGCATGGTGATGTCGCCTGCTGCGTTGATGTAGTGATCGCAACCGCCCAGAGCGGACAGCAGTTCACCGGCGCCTTGCACGGCCCACCCTTTGACGATGCCGGCAGGGTCCAGCAGTCGGCCGCCGTGTGTGCTGACCTGCGGATCGAACCAGCCGTCGGTGCGTTGCGCTGCCTCCGTGCACAGCTCGAACACCTCCGCCAGCATTGGGTCGCAGGCGGCCAACGTGAGCTCCTTGCGCCGGTGTCGGTTCAGCTCGGAGTCGGGTCGGTAGGCGCTGAACACCGCGTCGACGCGTCGCAGCCACGCAAACACATCGTCCACAACAGACTCGGCGGCGGGGTCTCGGACGCCGGGTCCTCGGAGCCGGACACTGATCGGCATGCCCATGATGTCTGCGTGCCTGGTCCGCTCGGGGGGACGGTCACCGGTGGGCAACATCCAGCGCCGCCTGCAGCGACTGGACGTAGCCGTCGCTGGTGTAGCTTGCGCCGCTGACGGCGTCGATGTTCGCGCTCTGGGCGGCAAGCACCTCGGCGTTCAGCATCGGCACCGCCTGACGATTGATCTGCACGTCGCGGCGCTGCGCGGTGGGGTACTGCACAGCATCGGCTGCGGTGATCTTGCCCGCGGACACCGTGATCTGCACCTGGACGGGTCCGTACTCGGTCTGCACCGTGGACCCGTTGATCACCTTCGACGCGCCGGCCTGCGGCTGAGCACTCATCTGCGGTTGCGCGCGGCCTGAGGTTGACTCGCAGATGGCGGCTGAACGGCGGCTGACGGGGCGGTCGTCGCGCCGGACACCACGCCTGCGCCGCTGGAGATAATGGTCTTGGCGGCGAGGTCACCGCTGCCGGTGGACGTGCGGTAGCTGAACAGCAGCACGAGGGCCGCCGCGGTAGAGGCGATGGTCAGGATGATGCGTCGCACGGACGTTCCTCTCGGCTAGTAGGCGAAGTGTTCGCGGTGAATCTGGCGGTCCGGTACCCCTGCCGCGCGGGCCGCGTCGCGCACCGAGCGCATCCATTCTTCGGGTCCACACAAGAACACGTCACTGCTGGCGATATCGGGAGCCAGGTCGTGCAGCGTGGTGCGCGACGCGGAGAGGCCGACAGGCAACCACCCTCCATGCGGATCTCGCGCACCGGGAAGGTGCTGCACCTGCACCCCGCACCGACGGGCCAGTTCGGTGATCTCGTGTGCGAGCAGCGCGTCCGGGGAACCGCTGGTGCGATGGATCAGCGTGGCCTCGCCGGGGCGGTAGTCGAGCTCTTCCAACAGCGCCCGCATCGGGGTGATACCGATGCCGGCGGCGATGAAGGTCAGCCGGTCCTGGGTGCGTACCGCGGCAGTCATCCGTCCGTACGGACCCTCCACCAGCACACGGGTTCCGGGGGTGAGGGTGGCCAGCCGCGCGCTGCCTTCGCCGAGGGTCTTCGCCGTGATGCGCAGGCCGTCCGGGCTGGGCGAGGCGGAGAGCGAGAAGGGGTGCGCGCGCGAGGAGCCGGGGCCGTCGATGAAGCGCCAAAGGAAGAACTGTCCGGCCCGGACGTCGAGCTGGTCGAGCTTGCGTCCCGCGAGGTGGACCGAGACCACCCCCGGTGACTCCGGCACCACTCGGGCGACCGTGAGCCGGTGGCGCCAAGAACGCCACAGCGGCAGGCCGATCCGGAACACCAGCACACTCACGGCGACAGCGGCGTAGAGCGTCCACCAGTACGCGCGTGCCCATGCGTTGCCGATGAAGTCCGAACCCGTCCACACCTGGTGGGGCAGTGCGAGGCCTACGCCGAGGTAGGCGTACAGGTGCAGCAGATGCCACGACTCGTAGCGCAGGCGTCGGCGCGCCGCGCGCAGCGAGGTCACCACCACCATGACCAGCGCGGCGACCCCGGCAACCGCGAGCAGCATGCCTGGGTAGTTCCACACCAGATCCCAGGCTTGCGCGAGGAGCCCGGTTCGGGCCGAGCTGGCGTAACCGAGTGTGATCAGACCAATGTGGACGATCATGGCGGTGAACGAGCCGAAGCCAAGCCAGCGGTGCCAGCGGGCCAATCGGTCCTGCCCATAGCTCTGCTCCACCCAGGGGATCCGGGCCATCAGCGCCACCTGGACCAACATGGCGTCGGCGGTGAGCAGTCCCGCGAGGCGACCCGCGGCGGTCAGCTGGTCGTCCCTGCTCGCATTGAAGAGCTGATGAATACCTCCGCCGTGCACCCACAGGGCGAGCACGACGAGGACACTGGCGGCCAGCACGTAGACCAAACCGTCGCGCCACGTCGTGGGCGCGACGGCGCGGTCGGTCCTGCGGGCCACCGTGGTCATGTCCGCAATGATGCGCGGGTCTGCTGTGGAGAGCCTGTGAACATTTGCCGAGATCGGCGAAACCGGGGCCACCCCAGTCCCGCCACCCCCATTTGGACGATCTCGCCAGCTGCCGGAGCACGCTACCCCTGCACGTGGGGCAGCAGCACCCGAAGGTCGCGCCCTGACTGGGTTGGCTGTCCACGCTGACCGAACCGCCGTGGGCTGAGACCAACGCAGCCACAATGGACAGGCCCAGCCCCGTCCCGCCACTGGCGCGGGTGCGCGAGGTGTCCGTGCGGTAGAAGCGTTCGAACACGCGGCTTGCGTCCTCGCCGGACAGCCCCGGCCCGTCGTCGGCGACCTCGAGGACGACGTGCTCGGCAAGCGTGCCAACCCGTACCGTCACCGCGGTGTCCTGCGGTGTGTGGGTGAGGGCGTTGGTCACCAGGTTGCTCAGCACCTGCCGTAGGCGCCCCTCATCACCCATCACCTCGGGAGTGCCAGGACCCTCGAGCACCTCCAGCCGGACCACCCGTTGTGGAGCCACAGCCTTGGCATCGTGCACGGCGTCGCTGGCGACCGTCAGCAGATCGACCGGTTCCCGCTCCAGGGGGCGTTGTGCATCCAGGCGGGCCAGCAGCAGGAGGTCCTCCACCAGCAGCCCCATCCGAGCGGACTCGCTCTCGATCCGACCCATCAGGCGCTGCACCGCAGCTGCATCTGAGGCCGCGCCCTGTCGGTAGAGCTCGGCGAAGCCGCGGATCGTCGTCAACGGCGTCCGCAGTTCGTGGCTGGCGTCGCCGACGAACCGGCGCATCCGTTGCTCTGAGGTCTTGGCGGCTTCCTCCGAGGCTGCGGAGGCATCGAAGGCCACCTGGATTTGGGTGAGCATTCCGTTCAGCGCCGCCGAAAGACGGCCCACCTCGGTGCGGTGGCCCCGGTCGGGGACGCGGCGGTGCAGGTCACCGGACGCAATGGCCGCGGCCGTCGTCTCCACCTCGGCCAACGGCCGCAGACTGCGCCGCACCACCAGGTAACCGAGCACGGCCAGCAGCAGCAGCACCGCCAACCCGATGCCGACCTGGAGGAGGACGAGGCGGTGCACGGTGGAGCTGGCGTCGGCCAGGCTCGCGGCCACGGCGACCATGCCGGTGCTGCCGTCGATGAGCGTCGCCGGCACCGTCACCACCCGCCATTCCGGGCCGCCGCCCACCGATCCGACGGTGAACGGGTTCATCGATGGCGCGCCGAGGGACTTGAGCCTCGGTACGGCCTGCCCCGGCGTCGGATCGTCCAACACCTGCTGGGTGTTGCCCTGGGCATCGAGGATGGCTACGTAGTAGCGGCTCGGTGGCCGCGGCCCACGGGGGTCGGTGCGCGGGAAGCTGGGTTGGTCCAGCCGACGCACGAACGAGCCCGCGTCCTGCGTCAGCTGCGCGTCGGTGCGTTGGACGAGGTAGTCGTTCAGGGCCCGGTTGGTCGCGACCGCAGAGGCCAGCAAGCCCAGGGTGACCAACGACAGCAGTGCGGCGACGAGCGTCACCCGCAGCGGCACTCCTTTGGACTGCGGGGCTGTGCTCACCTCCGGGGCTGGCGCAGCACGTACCCCACGCCGCGCAGGGTCTGGATCAGCCGCGGCTCCGTGGTGTCCACCTTGCGGCGCAGGTAGGACACATAGGACTCGACCACGTTCATCTCGCCACCGAAGTCGTAGTTCCAGACGTGGTCGAGGATGCGCGGCTTGCTGAGCACCGTGCCCGCGTTGGCCATCAGGTAGCGCAGCAGCTTGAACTCCGTCGGCGACAGGGTGACCAGCTCGCCTGCTTTCCACACCTCGCGGGTGTCGTCGTCCAGCTCGATGTCCGCGAAGGTGATCCGCGCGGAGCTCGGGAGGTCCTCCAGCGCCCCGCTGCGGCGCAGCACCGCCCGAATTCTCGCGACCACCTCCTCGAGGCTGAACGGTTTGGTCACGTAGTCGTCACCGCCGAGAGTCAATCCGGTGATCTTGTCCTCGACGGCATCGCGGGCGGTGAGAAACAGCGCGGGGCAGTGCATTCCGTCGGCACGCAACCGACGCAGCAGCCCAAAGCCGTCCATCCCGGGCATCATCACGTCCAGCACCACCAGGTCCGGCCGGAAGGTGCGGGCGACGTCGAGGGCCTGCATACCGTCGGGCGCGGTCGCCACCTCGAAGCCGACGAAGCGCAGGCTGGTGCTCAACAGGTCGACGATGTTCGGTTCGTCGTCGACCACCAGGATCCGTGCCTCGGCCACCCTCGGCGCTCCCGTCCGTTCTTGCGCTACCACTGCCTGCATGAAGACATCCTGAACCTTGCTGCTGTGCGGTGTCTGCAGGTTGGCTGTGAACTCGCTGTGCCCCAGAAGCCGAAGGCGGCTCGGAGAGACGGTGCGGAGGCGGCCTCGCGCAGGGCGGGCGTCTTGCTGAGCTCGGCGAAGTAGCGGCTCAGGGAGTAGTGGGTGAGGGTCTCGGTGCTGACGACATGGTTGAACTGCGGCGCGATCACCGTGGTGAGCACGGTGTTGGGCCCGGAGTTGTCGTCCTCGTCGAAGGTGACGACGATCGCGAGCTGCCCGGAGCGATAGTCGGGACCGCCCATCAGGACGGGCATCCACTGCCGAAGCCAGTCGTCGGCGGTGCCGAGCGAGCAGTCGTGCGCGTCGTGGCACAGGTCCGGGATGAACTTACCGACGCCGGGCAGGGATCCAGCATCGACGTCCGTGCGCAGAGCGCCGGTGGAGGTTGTGCCCGCAGGGACGTCGAAGCGCTGGCAGTTGGCCCGGGTTTGGGGGTCTGCGAAGTCGGCCCAGGCGTTGTGCTTGACGGCGTAGCGGCCGGCGGACTGCAGCCCGCACGGCACGGGCATCGCCTCAGCGTAGGTCTTCGCGCTGGGGTTCTTGGGGTTGGGCCCGGCTCTGAGCGCGGTGTCGAACACGCTGTCGCCGGCGATCGGGTGGCTCGACGGTGGGTTGTCGTCGGGTGACGCCAAACGTCGAGCCGCCGGCCAGCGCCAGATAGTTCGGCAGCGAGGGGTGCGCCACCGCCTGGTAATCGGTGGTGTGGCCGTAGGCGTCGGCCAAGGCGGCCAGGTAGGGCATCTGCTGCAGCGCCGAGGTTTCGGTGTGGTTCTCCTCGGCGATGACGAGCATTTTGGTCGGGAGCACCCCCGCGCTGACCGCTGGCCGCGGTGGCAGGGCGCCAGCCGGGACGGCAGGTGTGCTGGAGGAGCCGCATCCAGCCACGACGAGTGCGACGACGACAAGCAGAGCTGCGCGGCAGGCCGTCGGCGACGTCACGGAGCCGAAGGTAGCCCAGCAGCGTCCGCTGGTGGTCTGGACGCAGCCATCCGGGCGATGGCAACGGTCAGGGCCCCGACGCTGTCGAACCATGACAAACTGTGGTTCCGCAGCTGCCAACAGCGCCAGCTTGTCGAAGTTCGGCGAGGGCCCAGACCGGAGCACGGCGGGACGCTGCTCGTGCTGACACCATGAGGGCTATCGACGTGGGAAGGACACCTGATGGTAAATCAGCTGGCAGACTCGAGTAGCCCGTACCTGTTGCAGCACAAGGACAACCCGGTGCACTGGCAGGAGTGGTCGCCCGCCGCCTTCGCCGAGGCGCGCGAGCGGGACGTGCCGGTGCTGCTGTCCATCGGGTACTCCGCCTGCCACTGGTGTCACGTGATGGCGCACGAGTCCTTCGAGAACGCCGAGATTGCCGCTCAGATGAATGCGGGTTACGTGTGCATCAAGGTGGATCGCGAGGAGCGGCCGGACCTCGATGCGGTGTACATGGACGCCACCGTCGCGATGACCGGTCAGGGCGGTTGGCCGATGACGTGCTTCCTCACCCCGGACGGCGAGCCGTTTCACTGCGGCACCTACTTTCCGCCCACACCCCGGCACGGGATGCCGTCGTTTCCGCAGCTGCTGGCTGCCGTCAACGACGCCTGGAGCAATCGTCGGGCCGAGGTGCAGGAAGCCGGCTCCTCGGTGGTGGCGGAGCTGGAGCGCGCCGCCGGCTCGCTTCCCCCCGGAACCGTCGACCCCGGCGTGCTCGATGCGGCGGCGGCCGCGGTGCTGCGGGACGTCGACTCCCAGCACGGCGGTTTTGGCGGGGCACCCAAGTTCCCGCCCACGATGGTGCTGGAAGCGCTGCTGCGCCACTACGAGCGCACCGGGTCCGACCATGCGCTGGTCGTGGTGGTGCGCACCGCGGAGGCCATGGCGCGTGGCGGTATCCACGACCAGCTCGCCGGTGGGTTCTCCCGCTACTCCGTCGATGCTGCTTGGGTGGTTCCGCACTTCGAGAAGATGCTGTACGACAACGCTTTACTCCTTCGAATGTATGCGCACCTGTATCGCCTCACCAATGCGGCACCAGCTCTGCGCGTCACCGAGAGCACGGCGTCGTTTCTGCTCAGCGTGCTGCGCACCGAGGACGGCGGGTTCGCCTCTGCGCTGGACGCCGACACCGACGGCGTGGAAGGCCTCACTTACGCATGGACCCCCACGCAGCTCATCGAGGTGCTTGGCGATGACGACGGTGCCTGGGCGGCCGCGCTGCTCGAGGTCACCGAGTCGGGCACCTTCGAACACGGCAGCTCCGTGCTGCAGCTGCCCGCCGAGCCTGACGACGCCGAACGGTGGTCTCGCGTGCGCGTGGCACTGTTGGCGGCACGCGAGCAACGTCCCCAACCCGGCCGGGACGACAAGGTGGTCACCGCCTGGAACGGGCTGACCATCACGGCGCTGGCGGAAGCAGGAGCAGCGCTGGAACGCCCGCACTGGGTCGAGGCCGCGGCGGGGTGTGCCGAGCACCTGTTGGGGAAGCACGTCCTCGACGGACGGCTGCGCCGCTCATCGCTCGGTGGCGTGGTCGGGACGGCGGCGGGCGTGCTCGAAGACCATGCGGACCTGGCGATGGGCCTGCTCGCGCTGCATCAGGCGACGGGACAGCGGCGCTGGCTCGATCATGGCTGCGAGCTGATCGATGTTGCGCTGCAGCACTTTGCTGATCCCGACGAGACGGGCGCATGGTTCGACACCGCCGACGACGCCGAGGCCTTGGTGCGGCGGCCCCGCGATCCCCTGGACGGGGTGACGCCGTCCGGCGCGTCCGCCATGGCCGAGGTGCTCCAAGCCGCGGCGGCGCTGGCCGAGCCGGACCGTTCCGCGCGTTACGCCGAAGCCGCAGACGCCACCCTCGCCCGTGCCGGAGCGCTGCTGAGCCGGGCGCCGCGCTCGTCGGGCAACTGGTGGTCGGTTGCGGAGGCCGCCGAGCGGGGGCCGCTGCAGGTCGCCGTAGTGGGAAGCGGCGACCTGCTTTGCTCTGCACGCACGTATGCACCGGGAGGCACCGTCATCGTCGGCGGGGCCCCCGACGCGGCGCCGTTGCTCGCCGGTCGTGAGCTGGTCGACGGCGCCCCGGCTGCCTACGTGTGCCGCGGTTTCGTCTGCGACCGCCCGGTGACCACCGCCGCCGAACTCGCGCAGTTACTGCGCAGCTGATGGGGGACGCTCACAGGTGCTGGATACCTGTCAGCGTCCCCAACTTCAGCGGGCATAGACCTCGAACTCGTACAGCGAGTAGCCGAACCACGTGCCCCGCTGCTCGCCCTGCATCCGCACGTAGCGCGCGGTGGTCGGCGCAAAGCTCACCGAGTTCGTTCCCGGTTGCCCGGTGCTCGTGGCGTACACCGTCCGCCAGTTCGTTCCGTTGTCGGACACCTGGATCTGGTATCCCTTGCCGTAGGCCACCTCCCAGCGCAGCACCGCCCGGTCCACCGTCTGGGCTGAGCCGAGATCGACGGTGATCCACTCGTTGTCAGCCCAGGCGCCACTGGCCCAGCGGGTGCTCAGGTCGCCGTCGGTGGCCAGGCCCGGCGGCAGGTTCGGACCGAGGAAGCCGAACAACGGAACCTGGGAGCTGCTCGCGGTGGTGGGCTTGCCCAGGGCCAGGTTGGTGACGTCCTCGCCACGGTGCGCAGGGTACTGCACCACCTGCTGGAAGGTCGGGCGGTTCTGCCAGGTGATGTTGGCGTCGCTCACCCCGCCGAAGGGGCGCTGCACGATGGAGTCCGCGCACCACTGGTCGCCGGCGGCGCAGTACTTGTCCGCCGGGTACACGCTGGCCGCCGGCGTGGCCGCGGCCTGGGCGAGACTGGTCAGCAACACCGACCGGCACGCCACCAGATCGCCGCCGCCGCAGAACTTCACCGGCATCGGGGCCTGCACGGTCTGGCCGAGAATCGTGCGGAGGTCCTTGTCGACGTAGCCCCACCACCCCTTCTGGAAGGCCGAGCCGCCGTGGTTCACCTGCGACGGGGCTTGGTCGACCTGCAGGGTGTTAGACAGCGCGGCCAGTAGGGCGTCGCCCATCGGCGCGAACTCGGCCTTGGCGAGCAAGGGCCACCAGGCGTCGAGCAGTCGGATGGCGTCGGAGTTCAGATACTGCTTGGACGTGGGCGACGTGGGCTGCAGGTAGGCGCCGGAGTCCATCCACTCGGTCAACTGCCGCACCGCGGTGGCCTGCACCCCGGGGGTGATCGGGGCCGAGTTGATCACCGCCAACAGTTCCGGGAGCACCTCCTCTCCCCGCAGGTCGGCACCGGCGGCTTGCTCCATGGCCTGCACCAGCGAGGCGCGAGTCACCTTCACTCCGCTGCGCACCATGGCGTTCACCCGTTGGTCCAGCAGGTCGACACGCTGGATGGAGCCCTGGCTGAAGTTGCCGTCGGCAGCGCTGTAGTCCTTGGCCTGCTTGTTGTTCCAGCTGACGTAGTAGTCCTGGTTCGTCGAGTTCGGGTGCGCAGCGAAGTCGGTGGCTGCAGACGTGTAGGCGACAGGATCGAAGCCCTGCCACTCGTAGGCCGGCTTCGCCCAGGCCGGCAGGTTCGGATCCATGGTGGTTGAACGCACCGGGTTGAGACCGGAGTTGTAGTACGCGGTGTCCCTGGAGTCGGCGTAGAACCAGTTAAAGGTGTAGTTGATGTCCGCGGTGGCCTGCTGGAAACTGGCGGCGTCGTGGACGTAGGTCGGATCGTTGAGCTCCTGGAAGCCGATGATGGAGTCGGCGTCGTGCATGTAGGTGGAGCGCAACGAGGTGTACGCCACGGGTGTGCTGCCCACGGTCGCCCGGGAGGTGACCAGGCCGTACTTCGTGCGGTAACTGACCAGGTTGTAGGAGCCCGCCGGAGTGGAGTCGGCGAGGGTGGGGTGCCACGCGTCCTGGGTGGCCAGGCGCTCCATCGGCGTGCAGGCCCCGTGGTAGTCGTAGGACAACGAGTCCGGCGCGACCGGGCCGCCGCCGCTTGGGTTGCACAGCGTCACGGCGTAGGTGTCGATGATGTCCTGACCCGCAGAGGTGGCGCTCCAGGAGTAGTCCTGACCCCGTCCGAGCAGGGTGTAAAAGCTCACCCCCGCAAACGCCGCGCCGCGGGAGCTGATGCCGGGACCCTGCAACTCTTGCAGCATGAGCAGCTGCGGCGCGTAGTACCCGGTTTGCGGGCCGAACACCGCCACCGGGTGCCCGTCGTCGGTGTGCTGCCCCGAGACCAGCAGCGCGTTGGACATGCCGTGCTTGCCGGTCACCAGATCGGCAGGCAGCGCGCCCTCGGTCTGGGCGGCGGGCGTGGCGGTGGGCAGAGCCGAGCCGGTGGCGTTCTCCACAATCGGCTGCTGACGCAGGGTGCCGGGGTTGGGCAGCGCCACGCCGGAGGTGTCCGCAGGCGCCTGACCGTAGGGGAAGTACTTGTCGTGGATCGTGGTGGTGGCCTCGGGGTCGTTCTGCTCTCGCAGCGATGCCCACAGCGCGTCACCCTTGTCCTTCCCGTACTGGGTCTCAGCGGCTTGCTTGACCAGCGCCGACTGCAGCTCCCCGCCACCACCGGAGCCGAAGATCCCGCCGATCAGCGAGGCGATGGCCACCACGTCGGTCGGCGTGAAGTTCGCGATGCCGTCTCCGGTGAACACATTGGCGTTGGCGGTCAGGGCGTATTCACCCGGCTGGGTGAGCAGGCCCTTGGCCTGAGCGATGTAGGCGTTGATGCCGGCGATGTAACTCATGACGTCGTCGTAGGCCTGTTGCCCGCGGGAGCCCTTGAGCCGGATACCGTCGACCTGGCGTTGCAGGTCGGCCTCGGTGTAGGGCGATTGCGCCCACTGGCTCTGCTCCATCGTGCGGTTGCCAGCGGCGCCCCCGGCGAAGCCGCTGAGCTGGCCGCGCCCGGCGTGGCGCAGCACGTCCATCAGCCACAACCGATCGCTGCCAGCGGCGAAGCCCGCGCCGAACTCGGTGCCCGAGCGGGTGGTGCCGGTGATGTGCGGGACGCCGGTTGCCTTGTCGCGGACGATCGTCACATCGCCTCTCGGCTTGGTCACGCTCTCCACCTGGTCCGGTGGCACCCCGAAGGACGAGTCGTTGAAGAAGTTGCTGATTTGGGAGTCGCTGAGGTTGTTGTAGCTGTAGAGCAGCTGGTCGTACTTGCCCAGCTGGTCGCTGGTGTGCGGCGGCTGGGTCTTGAACAGCTTGTTGCCCAGGATGTCGACGATGTTGGCGTTGCCGTTCTCCCCCGGCGGCATCACGTCGTTGCACTGGCCCAGGCAGTAGTCGTTGGCGGTCTGGAAACTAGTGTCGCGTGTTTGAAGTTGTTTTACGGTGCGCTTTCGCGAGGATTTGGTCAGCGGTTTTGGTCCAGATGAACGGGGTGCAGCGGGTGTTCCAGCCGTCGATGAAGTTTTCGATGGCGGTGA
>JAABUV010004083.1_pt1 | contig 17801 bp, 16 predicted proteins | sample 5559971 | NCBI WGS metagenome assembly JAABUV01 (sample SAMN10711881, study PRJNA513362) | rock metagenome | isolation source: Antarctica rocks | place: Antarctica: Victoria Land, Knobhead nord | collected 2015-12-19
AGATATTGGTTAATGTGATATATGAGTTACCGTCTGGTAACAACAACAAAACATGCTACGATTGTAAGATCAAGAGTAAGAGCCTGGCACGCTGGCAGTCACAATACCCTAATCTCGTATCTTAGCGTCAGGGTCCTGGTCTCTTAATCGTCGCAGGGATGAGCGATCTCTTCGCTAAGTATTCCGTACAGCGGAGCGCTTTCCGTACTTCTACTACGAGTACGGAGGTATCGTACGCGTCGGCGAATTGCCCCGCTCGGCCTAGTGACCCCTCGAACGGGGAAGGCGTCGTAAAGAACCCCGTTACTTCGCCCGGTGCCGCTTTTATTTACTTTTCCATCTTCCACATATAAACTCCTCCCATCCTCTCGCCGGTTTCCTGCCATTCTGTTAACCTCGATCACTGTCGCACCGGACACGCTGCCTTATCTCGGACTCGGGGATCAGACCGCTCTTGGCATCCCTTTCAACCCGCATCACCGTTCGATCCGGCGATCGCGGTTTGGGTTACAGATCGAGCATAACGGCCTGTCAACTTGAAGAAGTCTCGCCCAATTCATTTACAAGAGGGTGTGCCAGAGGATTAATTCATGCACTGCGCCATCAGCATGTTCGGGATCAAGGCTCAGCGAAGCCTCGCCTTTCAGCGTCGCGACTGACACTGAGATTTCTGTCCTCTTCACCCTTCAGATTATATCTGTTATGAGCGTCAGGCGTTGCGCTTCTCTTCGTATCGGTTGCACGCTGAGATGCCTCGAAGCTGGCCGTTTGCGACGGTATCTGAGCCGGGGAAACATCTGGCGAGCTGTGTGAGAAGGCATTCACACCTCGGGCGTGCTATCTGAGCACTAATGGTCTGGAATGAAAATCCAGCCTTTGGCGCCGAGGGCCTGTGATCGAGCCAGCGCATGTCAAGCTCTCGTCGAGGCCGATTGATCGAAGGATTGAGGAATGCGCTTTGTCATTCCCGTCATATCGTCGATCTGAAATCCTGCATTCTCATCTTCGCCGTTCACTCGATTGATCACAACCTCTGATGAGTGAGGGAATAAGGGAGCTGTGCTGACCCTCAGCGCGATGATCAGACAGAGCATGCCCTCGTATTCATCCGTCGAGGATGGTTGGGAAATTTAGGAACAGAACGCGCAACGAACATCTTCTAGTCCGGAAATGTTGATTGGTGTCCGCGTCTTTAGCGTCGACGTGGTAATGAATTATGCCTTCGAGAAGATTGAGCAGAAGAATTCAACTGAGCCGTCTTTGTTCTGTCTTCAGAATCTCGTCCCCGAGGGCAATTCTATATGACCTCGATCTTTCGCCCCGTCAAAGCAGAACCTTCACAAGATCACATGAACACTCGCAATTACTGCTAAGCATTTCAAGCTTCATCGATGAACATCGTCATTTCTGCGATGTTCAGGTCATCTCGTTCGCGCTTTCGTTATTCCCCAGAATTTCTCGATGAAAGTGAATCTCGAGGTGAACAATGTCGCTTCTGTGTTTACACGCGGTCTAACGTTCGTCATAGAATCATCGATCATCATCGTCGACGATGTCAATGATGAGAGCGATTTGATTAGCTATTCAGAGTATACGGTCGGTCCCGAAGTACGCATTGATCTCGGAAATCCTATCGGAAACGTGGCGATCTTCCGGCTCAAACCCAGAGCTCATCTCGACAAGCGTGAAGAGAACGACCATATCTTCTCCACGGACATATCAAATCACAGGCTCGCACACCTCCTCAATCCTCGGCAGCTCTCCCGTACAGCAAAAGCGCAACGATGCAAGAAAAGAGCAAGGCAAGCGAATCCGAAAGAGAAGAGAACACAACGAACTGAGGGGCGAAGAAAAGCAGTCACAAGGCGCAGAACGAGAACGACTAGAACGGACTCTGCCGTTTTCGGCTTGCTCGCTGTCGAGAGTCGTCGTTTTCTATGCCCCATTTGCTTCGAAGACGACATTGAGATCATGAAGCTCTGTGATCACGATTTCTGCAGAGAGTGTCAGCAGAAGTGGAGAGCTATGAGCGAGAGCTGTGCGATGTGCAAAAGATCGATGAAGAAACCAATTCGTCTTTTTGCCTGATACTGAGAAAGACTGAGAAGATTGCAGGCCTCTGCACGATTCCTTGACGAGCGGCAGGCACGTTCAATGCTGTTGTTTTGACAGTACTTCGTCCGTCGTCTTTTCAGACGTCAGTTTCAATGCAAACAAATTGTACTGAACTCTGTGAGTGAAACACTTACACGATCACCCGTTCGCGTTTCTATGACTGTCAAAGCAGAACATTCACGCAATTCTCTGAATTTCTTCTGCTCATATGATTTTCTACCCTTGCTCCTCATGTGCTATCTCAGTTTGCAGTGGAAAAAAGTTGTGAGCAAGTATCTCATGTTGTGATGTTTCCGAGGACGAGATTGTTCATTCTCGACACAATCTTCCTTATCATTGAGGATCTTGACATACTTCATCATTCGTGCTGAGCTAGGTACGACGCAGCGATTATTGTGTTGAGTGCTTTATTCGATAGGAAATTTCGATGACTGAATCAGATACAGAAGCGTTCTTTTCTAATACGATTTCTGTTTCATGAATCTATGCACTCTAGTCAATGAAGTCAAAATGAAGATAGTGCTAGAACGCAGACAGATATCACGCAAATGAACAACGATTCACTTATCGTGTGCTTACCTGATCTGTAATTCTCGAACCTCTATCTGAAGAGAGCAATGAAGCTGTGAATGCTTTTCTGCACGAATATTCCTGATTACATTCTCACTGCCGTCATGTTTCTATTCCCTCCCTTTCACCTCACTCTCTCCGAAAGTAAGCAAGACTGCGCTGAGACTTCAGTATTCAACCTTGAATCTTCTTTTAAGACTGCTTCTATTCAATACTCAGATGCCTTGAAGCACAAAGAAACAAAGAGCGTAAGATCTACATCGATCATTCGTGCTTTCATCTCTTTCAATGTGTTGAAATGTCTTTTCAAAAGATGTGAACTCATCGATGAAATTTGTCATCTTACACTCTAACAATTTGATTTCACGATAGTTCGTCGTCTACGCTCAATGTCTCAAGCAATTTCTTCTTCGCAATCAACTCATCTAGATTAACTCTCTCAAGATACAACAGCGATCGATCAGACGATCAATTGCTACATCGCTTTCTTCTAAATCTGCTATGAAATGATCTGACTGATCAATAACCTGAACGGACACTATAAGCGCGCTGTCGACATTCAAATCGATAACATTGAAGAGATCATCGGCAGCAATGTCTTTCTTTCCAGTCAAGCTTCTCGATATTCTGCAGAGTGATTCGCTTTCATACCTGGCAAGCCGCTGAAATTTGATGATGAACTCTTTCTGAGAGTCGACGAGCAATTCTGCTTGAGCCTGAGAGCTTTCTTATCGCGACCACTGCCGAAGCTGAATCACTGTCTGTCATTTTAGAACTCGGACGTTTTTTCTTTGTCACGATGACAAGTCATAGTCTTCGTCGTACGTTCGTCAAGGGAATTCATTCTTCACTCTAAAAGACACATTCTGCCAAAGCTCAGATTTACTTGAAGCTGAAGGATTCTGTTGTCTAGACTCGCATAAGAATGCATTCTCGACGTCTACAACGTCGAAGCGCCTTTTCTTTTCGTTCGACTTGTCAGTAGTGTCATTTTTTCTAGGCGTTTCACCAGCAGAGTCAAGTTGACTGAAAGAATGTAGATCGCGAAAGATGACTTCGCTCTTTCAGTGTTCTGCTCAACGTCAGGCCTCGTAGAAGTCAAATGTCTTCGATTCAGCTAACGATACGTCTATTGTCATGTTTATCGAGATATGCTCGAATTCTTTTTGATTTGATCGCGATATTCTTCTGAGAGTTCGAGAAATTGTCACTGACGGGTAGTGTATCGTCCGAAGGAAGTGAATTAGCTTCAAGAGATTTTAGTTCAATTTGCGCAAGCGGTCTGACGAAGTGAAAAGCCGTTCTAGATATCGCGCAACGAAGTGTCGTTAGTGATCAACAAACGAACAGGAAGAGCGTAAAGCACGAGAAGAATGCAGGGAAATTATTTGAAATATCGATGAAAGTTCGAAAGACAAATCAAACGTACAAAAATATATAAAAACAATATATGAAAAGATACAAATTCTTTTATTATTTAAAGCGCAGCAGAGTATCAATTGATGATCAAGATGATATTCACTTTTGACGTCTTGAATCGTCACTCGTCAATCACGTGTCTGCCGTGATCGATCGAGAACATTTGAACCTCTTTTTCGGCAAGGATCTTTCGTTCTTGCAGAACGTTTGTTTATCTTACGAGTACACGACTTGTTTGACACAGCTCACGACATCTTATCTCGAGATATACATCAGACATACATCAAACGTTCTCGATATTCTAAACACAAGCACGCTCTCAGCTTTCACCATTTCTACACAGGCTTGCGTGATGAAGAGCTCTGGCCCAAACTCTCGCGTCTCATCACAGAGTGTACGATTCACTGTTCTCAACCTTTCAAACGACATCAGCTGCCTCTGTCATTGCAAATCCTTATCCCTCCAGTAACATGCAAAGAAGTAAGACGTGTGCCTTGTCAAATATACAATGAAGACTGAGCATATCATCAGAAACATCGAAAAGAAGATTCATGTGACATGAATCTCGAAAAGACTTCTTTATTAAGACTCTCAAGACTCAAATCTTAGATAAACCTCGTCAATGTTCAGGATGCTCAAAGACTTTTAAAAGATCGAATCATGTTCGAAGTCATGTGAAACGCATGCATTCGGCTCTTGCTTCTTCTCTTAAAAAGATCGAGTGCGAGAAGTGCGACGTGCGTGTCACCAGATCATGTTACCTTTCTAATCATGATTGCTCGTCGAATTCTCGCTGTATGTATGTTCCTTCGAATTGAATTTTGTCTTTTCTGATTCGCAATTCCATCAACAGCTTTCTCGAAACGCTGCGAGCATTGTTGTGTAAATTTATGTTTCTTGTCTTCTCTCAATCGACATCAACAGTCAAAAAATCACAGCGAGATTGTAGAACGATCTATGAATCAAAACTTGAGTCTGACTCTCAAAGAACGTAAGTCGAATTCTTGAGATATCGTTCTGATCTAACGACATAAGCCTTAGATTTCTCATTACCTGAACTCTCCTCAAGACTCTCTATCACGCCTGAAGACGCGTCAAATACGTCAAACTGACCTGCACCTGCGGCAGATCAGGCTTCTATGCTGTCACAAGATTCAGATGCTATTGTGAGTCAATATTACAGCACAAGCTATCTCTCAACAGCGCCGGAACAAGCTTCACTATTCTGCTTGAACCTCAGTCGAGATCTGATGCAGCCGAGCTCGCTGTGACTGTCTGTGACTCCCCTCGTGCAAGCTTCTGCTCTCATCGAGCATGAAGCGATCGTCTATCGTGAAGATCACATTAGCGATATTTTGACGCAAGCTTCGATCTTCTTTCAAGACTCTGCAGAAGCTGCTAGTCAAATTGGTTGAGCAGATCCATTTGAATCAGAGCCAGCTACTAGTTACCTCATTCGCACAATGAGAGTTCGAGAGTCTGCTTCAATCTTCTCTCAGAACTCAGGCATAGTTTCTACGAAGCAGAACAGCATATTCTACATTACGACTACTTCAGTGCATGATCATATCAATCGCTCTGTCTATCTTTCAAGTTTCGAAATTCTATCACAATTCGAATGAAATTCCTAGTCAATGCAACGGCATAGACTATCTTGTAGCTTCACAGCTAAGCCTTACATCTTTAAAAGATCGATCTGTGACTTTGAAATCATTTGTTCACACTGATTATATTGCGGATGACTCGAAACAGGTTACAACCTTCTCGCGAAACTAGTCAGAGTTCAACCACAATAGACTAGATACACACGTGATTCAACGACAAGAGACCTTGACTTATTGCCGAACAATACATTCTGTCACTTGAAATAAATCGTCTTGAATGAAAGAATAGAACGATGATTTTTGTGAGATTGAGATTCGTATCGAAATGTCTCGTAGTAATAGTCAAACGAGGTAAATCAATCAACTCTTGTATTCATAATTGAAACCAATCTTCGAAGTGATCATATTGCGAACTTGGACCTTGAGTTCAGACGAGTCCGATAATATCATTTTTGCAAATTTGCTCAACCGTTTCGGGACTGCAAACATCATGGTAACAGCGTAACCCTCAACGATTTTGAAGCAAAGTCGACCATCTAATACAGTTCTTGCATAAGTAAGTCTATGTTCATGATGCACTCAAGAGATAGATTTACAATTCTTTCTTCTCGAACTTCACCTTCACGGCCTTCATCAAAAGCTCATCCGCAGATATTTTCAACAGTATATCATTCTCTGTAGACTGCAGCGATCGACAAAGATGTGAGCCTTTGTAGAATAAAGTTCTCGAACTGTTACTTCATAATTGAATCACAAGCGCTTCTCGTTCTTGTTCTCGTGGGTGAAGAAAGAATTCAAAAAGTCGTTGCGTGGAATTCAGCACTGTGTATGCTTTCTGTTCAGACCATGAAAACGCGGACTCAAGAACCTTCCGAATATGCTACTTTCACTATTAGACGATGCGAAACAAACAGACAAACGAAGATTGCTTACGATGTCGTCGACGACGTTGACTCTGCAAAAGTTCAACCCGTCTGCAGTTTTTCGAGGGAATCGCTTTCTGGCGAAGTCCTCAACTCGCTGACCAAAAGTCGATTCTTTCTCTACAACAAACTCATCGACATTCAATGCTTCTCTCGAGAGTTCATCGTTTATAGAGACAAGAGTCGCAGCAGCCATTGCTTTCGTAACATGATGAACGATGACGAGGCTCGCGACACGAACCCAGACGCTAATAATTGACGTGTGCTGCAAAGAGCCGCTCTAATCGATGTCGTCGTGAGCTCAATCGCGAACATCAGTGACAAATCGAGAGACAGCCAGATAAAGAATTACCACACATCTCGTGCCGAGAGTGAGTATAATTGAGAATATGAAGGTTCTGTTCACGTAAGGATTGAGCAGCATGCCCTCAGCAAACTCGACGATCGTCCTTTACCATTGACGCCAGGCAGCACCCGTTCGATTCAAGAACTCAAGAACTCACGCAAAATCGTTATCTGCTGTGGGTTCGAAGAAACGTGTCGCGACGTATGAGTCGAGGATCTGTAGAAGAACGACCAATACGTGAAGAATGAGAGCTATTCATGAATCGTCATCAGCGATAGGCTCTTCAGAGTCTTGACCTGATACATCGAATTCTTACAGTTGATCTTCATGAGGGAATGAGATTTTAATTCGAGAACACAGACGATCGTCGTTGCCAACAAGGTGGTCTTCGTCAATGAAGGCAAGATCGTTCTACGATATGCTTTACTTTCTGCTTCAAAAGGAAGAGGTGAGATCGCTATGAACATCTCAGCTCATGAAGTCGAAGTCGATGACTGAAGCATTCGAACGATGGTCGAAGTGCTCATGCAGTCAAGGATCGCAGTGCCGTTGCAATCATCTGAATTGGTGATCGAAGAGCGCATGCAGTCATGAAACTGATGATTGAGGCGTCGTTGCAATCATCAAATTGATGATCGAAGAGTTCATGCAGTTCAGAATGAACATGACTGAGAGCTTTTTAATTAGAAGCTTGAACGTAGCTCTAGCTTGAGATCGACATTCGTTGGGGCTCATTGGTTTAGACTCCCTTTTCAGCTTGTTCATCACTTCGTCAATGTGCTTGATTTTCTCTTGCTCTCTGCATTTCTTCTCTTCTGCGTGTTTTGTTGTCTCGTCTTTGATACTACAAAATACGTTCGATCATTGACCGCTCTTTTCTGCTCTACTCGCCTTCTGCTATACTATACCTATGCCAGAGCGAGCGTCAGCCGAGCGTCTCGTCAATTAGCTCTCACCGCTCTATGTGATGTTGAGAGAATGTCGAGCCTTGTTGAACGAAGCTGCGAGGCCGTTCATAGCTGTAAAAAATCGGCCCTCTGAAAAAAACTCTCAGATACTGACCCACAGTAGGATTTTCAATCCTCAGCCACGATAGACTCTGCCTGCTCTCTAACTCATGATGATGATAACACCACTTCCCTCGCAACATCCTCGATCATCACAGCTTCGACGTGCGAATGTTCTTTCGAATTACTCATCCCTACTTATTTTGACTGCTTGAAAACAAACGAGAACGCGCATCTGCTTCTTGAAGCTTGCTTTCGAAGAGTTCTGCATCGTTCACGTCGTGAACCTCGAGGATTTGCCTCAACTGTTTGAAGCGATTGCATATTCGTCTGAGCGCAAGATATCTCTGCTGTCGATTGTTGAAACGATGAACTTTGTTGAACTTCTGTCGATCGCGACGACGATTTCTGAATCAGTCGTCAGAAAATCATGAACGAGAAACTGATAAAGAAGACATTAAGCGTCGTGGCTCAAGAATGCTTCCATCACATTGTGTTCTATTACAACTCTCGAAGCACTGTGAAGGAAACTCTAAAAGCGCCGTTTCAGGACATGATTCTTCGAGATTCGCTTCACAACTTCACGACGTATTTCACATTGATCAAAGGTTGTCAATTTCCGCACTCAATATTCAAGGTAAATCTGATCGACGACAACGCTGAGAATGAGATGAATAACTACAGCTCGACATTCTTGCAACCCAGTGAGATGCCTTCCGTTAGACTTATCGAAGACGAGTACAACGCTTACAGTCATAAATGTCATCGCGATGAATTACGGATCATGCGGCGAGAGAAGTAGATAGAGCTAACTGTGAGGTCGAAAGAAGGAAGTAGCTGCCTCGTGCGATGTACGATAATAACATGCTTTGCCTTTCAAAGATCAAGCATAAGATCAAAATCATATTGTAATTCACGAAGTAAATCGCTATTCTTGCATCTATCATGCATTTCTCTTGTAGAATTCATGTTTCTCTGACCGTCACAATGAGTACGGCAATAGAAGCAAAAAGTGCTTTGAGGAAAAAGAGGGGAGAGAAGAATGATGAAAAGAAGGAAATGGAGAAGAAGAAGAAGAAGAAGAAGCATAATGATCTAGCCTTTGTCTATCAAGCTTGTTCAGATTGATTACAATACATCTTGTTGTCTTCAACATGATCTCTTACATGTAGATTCGTCTCTCACAACGAAAGAGAAACTTCAATGATTCAAAATTCACATCAAAGTCTCAATTCAGAAAATATGAGATTGATGAGTGAACAACTTAAAATGTCGAAAGGACACTAAAGATCTATTATAGATAGTGTTCTCAATAATAAGGTCTGCACGCATGAGAGCCGAAACTGAACTTTAGATATTTTCAAAAAGATGCCTGTTTAATAAAAGATCGATGTGCTTGAGGTTTCGTCGCTGCTAAAGTCTCGATCAAAGGTGAATGATCTCATCTACGAAGGTTTGTTCCTCCGAGGTCATCTGCTATTGCATTGTAGATGTTTCAAGCAAACTCATTTTTCGACCTCTAATTCTGTCTGCATTCTCATGCTTACATCAACTGATCTGAAACTGCTATTGCAGCTGCTAGAATTTCTGCTTAATCTTAGCGATCATCTTGTCTTTTGCTCATTGACTAACAGCCGTCAGCGCATCTTGAGCGTCATTTTTCCGGTCAAGAAGGAATCTCTGAATCTCGACGGCTGAAAACATATTTTTCGACAAGCGCGTCGCGAATGCTTTCGCCATATCATCAAGTTCTGCGGGAACAGCAGTCTCATAGAATGATCTGTACATTCGAATAAAGAGACATCTTAACTCTTTCTTTCTTGACAGGATAAACTCGATTTTCAAGTCAACTCGACCATCTCTAATCAGAGCATCATCAAGCTTCTCTGAATGATTTGTCGACATGATGAGAACAACACCCTCTGCGAATGCAATTCCATTCACGGCATTAAGAAGATCAGAAAGCGAGATACCTTGATCTATCTCTGGTCCGAGATTGATCTTCATGATGCTGGACTCGGGCTTTTTCCCGGAAATTGTGCTGGTCCGCCCTCGCACAATACTCGTGACATCAATATCCTCGAGCAGAATCATGCAAGAGTCAGACATTGCCTGGAATAGCCGTACAAGGTCGTCATTCGTAAGCGTAGAATCACTCAGTAATATGTAATGAATCGTTAACCTGAACTGTTCCGCGAGTGCGAGGCTTAGGCTCGTCTTGTCGATGCCAGCGACGCCGTGAAACAGATGACCTCGACGGTAAGGTATGCCACGATCGTAATACCAGCGTCGAGTGTTCGGATGCAAGAATTCGGCAATATCACGCTGAATTCTGAATTTTTGATTCGCATTCAAGATGATCGTATTCATAGGTCTGAAACGTCTAGAAATTTTATCGGTTCAAGATGCTCGAAGTTCTGTTCGCTGTTTTTTATCTAATGAAAGACGAATTTCGATGTAGACTTTCTGCATTCTACACTTTCTCTTGCGACTGCGCTGTATAAGATCTTTGATTGATTTGATGAATCAATCAAAGCACTTCAGTATAATGTTAAACTCTCTTGCAGACTCTTCTAACAATGAAAACTGTTCTTTGCTTCGATCAATTCAGAACGGCTTTCCATCGTGCCAGCAGAAATATGTTTGATAGTTCGGTTCGTATGTGAGAGGTATGCCGAGTTTTCAATCATTAAGATCAAATTTGCTGTTGGAATCGATGTTGCTTTTTACTTTATTTCAATCATTCCGTGGAACTCTTGTAATGATTCTGACTATCAGGGAACGTGAACTTTCAAACATTCTCTGCTCGATAAGATAATCTAGAACATCGAAATAAAGGTCGTCATAGAATTCAATAACAATTGTTGGTAGAAAGTATCGCTGAGTCAGTGTTCAGATGTTCTTGCTCGCAATCATGAATGTCATTCACGCGATGTAGAGAAAGAGGTCGACTGAGAGGAAAGCATCAGCTTTGATGCCTAGAATGCTCATTGACAATTCGAAGATGACATCGTAGCCTGATACGTATGTCTCGAATATGCGAGTAGATGACTTTGCTGTTCGCGACTCGATGATTTCTTCAACATATTGATGAGATATAAAGAAGAGAACAAAGACAACGAAGCAGAGCAGAATAGTCGATATGATCAAGTTGCCAGTGTTCATAGTGAATTCACTTTGAGCCGCTTTGTACTTCTTTCTCAGGCGAGAAGAATATTGAACTGATGTTGTTCAATTCTGCGTAGATTATACTGGTGACAGAGAATACAAAGCTTTGCGAAAGGTGTTCCCCGTGCTGAACCCCAACATCGAGCGGTTCAATGTTCACATCAAGAAGATATCAGTGGCCCGAAATAAGAACTGAGAGCGCCGATTCGAAAATTGTCAATTCGCACGACTTGCAGCAGCGCCACAATTGAATAGACTGTTAATGAACGTCAGCTAAGACTATACGCGTTAGAGAGCAGCGAAGCAGAACAACAATAGCTAGGCTAAGTTCGTCGTTTCACGACTCAAATCAGCCGCAATCGATAGCTTTTACTTGCAACTTCTAATTGATGATCGAAGCGCTCATGCAGTCATGAAATTTGATGATCGATGAGCTCATGCAGTCATGAAATTGATGATCGAAGAGCTCATGCTCAAATCAAAAACATCTGCATGAGATCGAGTCGTCGTTGAGACATTCAAGCGAATCATGAGCATCAACGGTCAAGTGCTGATACCAGTCGTCGTTTCTTGTGTGTCAGGTCACACTAATACCTTCTCATCTCATGCAACTTCGTACTCGCAGCTATCATCTTGTTCATGCAATCTAATAGCGCGTCAGGCAGCTTAGATTCGATTCTGATAGAAGGTAACTCTCAAACAAATGATGCATTGGAAAAGAATGATCTCTTTGTCTCGTTGAGACTTGAACAACAGTTGCTTGATTGCCTCTTATTGCTCTGATAATCGATCAATCAAAAGTCGAGGTTCAAGTAAGAAACGAAGTGAAAAAGATTGCGAACAGAGTGCAGACTAATTCTTGAATAGAGAAAAGATTTAACAGCAACATCGTCAACGAGCTGAAAGATTCATCAACATATACTTCAAGACTTTGATCAAAGCATCGACAAACATCTCTAGTCTACTTTTAGTGACGAAGCGCGACATTCAAGAAATTATCACCAGGCAAAAGCTCACACAAGATCGTGCGGAATACTCAATCAATAGTGTAAAGATAATTCTTCACTCACGACGAGACGATGAAGCTCAGAGACGAAGGCGCAAAGTTCAGGTCTCTATTCAAAGCGCTCTGTGTTTCTCTGTCAACTCGAGAGCTTGAGAAGAAGTCAACGAACGCGACAAAAGTTGAAGGTCAAAGCATCGAGATCATACCAAAGATTCGGAAACACTCTTCGACTTCACTCGAGACCTGAGGAAGTGAGCGTCTGGGACAGATCGTTACATCCGATCGCATTTATGATCGAAGAGTTCATGTTATCAGCTCAAAGAAAACAATAGATGAGCAACGCATTCTATCGCAAGATTTTTCTGCCATTTCAATATCTTCATCGCAGCTTGTTAGACTCAGTTCCCAGAATAACTCGATGCCTGCAGATTCAGACGCAGTGTATGCTTTGATTAAATTATCAATCACTCAAGTCGATTTTCAGAACAACTCGGTATCTATCGATTCAGATGCAGAGTATGCTTTGATCAAGATGATACACGATCAAGCTGTATCGACAGATTCAGATTCAGATTCAGATTCAGATTCAGAGTATGCTTTAACTAAAACAGCAATCGATCAAGCTGATTTCAAAGAGAACTCTGTTGTAACGGTTGTCCCTTTAACAACACAAGGTATATACAGAGACCAAACAGTAATCACTATTACTAGACTTGAGGTCTGGAGATAGCTGAGACAATAATATGTATTGACTACTTACATGAGTTGAGCACGAAGCTCCTATCTAAGGAAACGACCATCGTTATATAGACATAGGAGATTCGTGCGATCGCCTGGGTCGCTGGGTGACCCCGTCGACCCAGACCCTGGATCATGAGGGTCGCTCCATGATCCCAATGATCCCATACAACGGATCATTAGCACGTGACCATGACCTTACTAGGTCAGGGTCCACTATGCTGTGAACTACGCTTTATCCCGCCGTAGTTCCTATCCCAACCCGGGCCGTGTCCTAACATCTGTATCTGTCGATTCAGATGCAAAGTATTGATTGACTATCGTGCAAAAGAGTGAAGCTCTTTGCACGAATCTCTCTCTATATCTCAGAGATTCAGATGCATACTATGCTCTAATTTCTTCGCCGTTCATCAAACAATCAAAGGCTAGACCTATCGCGCTTGCTCAATTGGTAGAGGAAGTCGATGACATCTATGTCGAGCTACTTATGTTAGAAGTCAGATGTATTGAGATTGATCGAGTCGCTTGAAGCTCGAATATCAGAAACTACGAATGACAAACTCTCATTGCGCTTCACAAACAATTGTTAAACGAGTTTTACGACTTTTTCTTGGCAACTGATCATTCATCTGCGAATTCGAGACTAAGAAATCTCGCCGCTGATCGTTCGATGCCAGGCAGAATGTGACATCATGAAATTCATTTCTTTCTTGAGATTTTAAGAAATCGACTTCCAGAGACAAGAGAGCAAATGCTCACTTTTATTTTCATCGCGTACCCGATGTTAGCGCTTTTTCACGAAACGATTTCAGCATTCAAAGATACATGAGTCGAATGTCTCGAAGATTTAGCGCGATATCGTATGATCGTTGAAGAGAATATCAGATTTAGAGAGATTTGAACGAAAGTTGCTCGTAATTGATATAACATAGCTGCGAACAATAATTCGACCGTTGATCGTCTTTATCATCTTCTCGTCATTGTTGCTCCTTCTCACTCTCTGCAGCAGCTATCGCTATACACACGATCATTGACGTGCGTCGCACCCTTTGAAAGCGCTCGTGGCAGCATCATGACATTTTTCAACTTCTTTCAGAGCCAAAAAAAATCGGCCTCTAATCGATCGCCGTCTATAGAAAGCGTGCTCATTAAGGCACATGAGACTCTTTCTCGTGATAGATCAGTCGTCGAGTTCGACGATGTGATTAGTTCAATTCGTGACGACCTACTTGATAACTACATCAAAAGCGTTACTATCAAGTTCAAGACACAAGAAGTCTTCATGACAGTCGCGAACATTGCTACTCTCTTTGAATATGAAACAACAGACTCGTCAAAGTCAATTTTTCGTCTTGCCTTTCAAAAGGCTGAAAAAATAGGCTTTAATCATCAGCAGTCTCGTTCAACATTAGAGAGTCTAATACTTCTTGAGATCGAGTCTTCTCGAAGAATCATCTGTCTTGCTTCACGACTCACATTCACCACATTTTCGATTATTCTACAGCGCGTTGATGATGAGAATGTCTTTCTCTGCGTTCACGTCTTGCTATTGCTTGTTTGAAGTCTAGCAAACATAGAGAAAGCAATCACAATCGTTGAAGAAGATGTTTTCTGAAGGCAGATTTGCTCATTTCTCAATACGTTGACAAAGCACGAAGCTATGACGTCGAAGATTTATGCAGATGTATTTTCCGGACAGAAGTCTGATCGATCATTGTCAGAGAATTTCGTTGTGCGCGATCAGATGTATAGTCTGTGATATTATTCTAGAGCTTGATTTGAGAATGCAAATATTGATGAAGAAGAGCGCTTGCTGAAACTATCGTCTACGACTGCATCACGAGTGAAAAGAATACTGTGGCTTGGAATTCGCATCGCATCGATATGTCCGACCTTTGCCTAGTACGAGAAGATAGCGCTGACATACTTCAGTTTAATCGATGAATACGTTATGACAAGAAGTTCACAACGTTTCAATTGAAAGAATAGAGTCTTGATGAACTGAGTTAATTCTGATGCTCATGTGACATGTACAGAACAAGCTAGCTGACTTCAGCTGATTCTCTCAATAGAAAGAGCAAGTAAGGACAGTCAAATCTCGTAGAGCCGTGACTATCGCCAATACTCTAAAGGCGAGAATGATCATGTCGGATAGAGATGCGACCTACCAAGCTTACTGCCCCCCCCCCTCCCCTCCCTCAGCCAAGCTCTCTACTCTATCGAGCTCTTCACTTCGTCAAGCTGATAAATCTTAGTATTTGGTGCAAGAGTGCTTGCGCCAGCCAACATTTGAGCGATCTCCATATTCGTGATAGAAGAACCACCATCTTTCTCGAAGTATAGTCTTGAACACTGTTGAAGTACTGTGTATGTGACGATGAGTTAAGCGCTCTTCTATCTTGCACAGTAGCTGAAGCAGGCTCGGCCTAATAACTGTTATTCTTGAGCTGCAGAGTGCATCAGATTTTTTCCGTGCATGAAACAAATCTTCGAGTCTTCTGATGACACGCTATTAGCATTCAGTGCTACCTAAATATACTTCATCAAAAGTCATGACAGCATAATCGAAACATTCTCGCCTGTCATGACTTTTCGCACTCACTCATGCCTCGGCTAAGCCGATTGTTGTCCTCGCTAGTGCCAGGTGGCGCAGAGATCACGCGTCAAAGATCAGAATCTCTCGTTTTCAACCTTTTCCTCTTACTTTCAACCTATCTGTATTTGCATTTTTCTGGCAAAGTTCTCGATAAAGTTATCTATCCGAAATCTGTTCTGAATATAGCAATGAAAACCCTACATCAATTCATAGATAACAAAGTTGCGAACTGACAGATTCTAATGACCATCTGTAAATTAACATCTCGCTTTCAGAAGCAAGTTCGATCTACGATTCAAACATATCAGAAGACAGCAAATCAACAGAACTTGAAGATTGTCGAATCTGATAGAAATCTTCTGACGCTCAGAAACGTAATTGAGAATCACTGGCTGCAACTTTACGAAGACTCGAGCACGTCAGCTCGCATATTCGAGCACATGTTGATATTCAAAATGTTCTTGCATCGCAAATTGCTTGAAGACTACGTCGAAACATCTTATGTGATCAATGAGAACATTGTCTGCTTAGATCGAATCAAATCCACATTAGAGGATCGTCAACAAGCTGCTTGCGAACTTGGCATACATCAGAATCAACTCGATGATATTTATCGACAACGTGTTGTTCTTGTTCTTGATGAGCTCATGCTCAATCGAGCTCATGTGAAAAGCAAAATGCGAGCAGCTTTAGCAAGAGATGAGCGATCGGATAGCGACATTCAATCGTTGATTAATCGTGGTGATTGAACAAGCTTGGCTGCTGTGATAAAGAAGGATCAACTTCTTACTACGAAATTGTTGTTCAAAGATGATCACACACGAAGAGTAATTCAGCGTGGTATCAATCGGATTCAAAAGAGGTACTTCCGCGAGCTTGTTGATTCGTCGACATTCGTCATCAGCAAGCATGCCAGCAAATTGTCTGTTAAGGCGAGAAGCTCTGTTATTCCGAATCCGACTTCAACAGCATCTTCTTCGTACGCTGATTCATGAGAGAAAGACGAGAGCAACTGGTCGATTGAAGAAGACAATGATCAAGAGACAACCTCTGAGATCGAAGCGAGGAAGTCTATCAAAGAATTCTTCTCAAAGACATCAGTGTTTCCGTACTTCAAGACTTCTTAATTCATGTGTCGATGCGCGATGTTGAATTCTACGATTTGTGAAGAATGCTGATTCGAACGAGATGGTGAAGAACAACTGCTACATAGAAATAAATGTTTCCTAATCGCAATCTGAAAAGCTTACGAGATTGACTGCTATTGCACCTCACTGATGCCTCATCCCTTTGCCATGATTCATATGAGGATGTCATCGAAACTTACAAACCCTTAGTGTGGCAGGCATATGGGGCAACTGCGTAACGTTACTCAAGGCTCACATCATCCTTTTGCTCTATCGTCATTCTTCATGTCTATAGAAAACCAATATCTCGACGCCGAGTCGATGTTTCTCATTCAGTGTTTCCGAGTAACTATCGGCCGTGCTACTCAGATAAGTGAATCCCTTGGCATTGCTATCATGCCACGCAATAACGCTATGATGATGAATGCAATGCAACAAGACAGAGGACATCAGAGAAGGCGAAGAGGCTACGAGGTGCATACAATCTAATTGCTGCCACAATCAAAATAAGTCACTTGCAGATTTGTCAAGAGGCTGAATTTGTAGGACTGAAGCACTTATAGAGCCGAAGAGAAGCTATAGTTTGCAATAGATCAGCCAGACTTATCACTCTCAATCGCTTCAAGCTAGGCAATTTGTTGAGTTTATCCGTCCCTGATCTATCGTATATACTAATGAACATGTTGCAGATAAGCGCTACAATATCAGTATTCCCTCGAACATGACAACAGCATTCAAGGCAGCTGACTTTCTCAGCGAGCACGCCATAGCCAACCTTGAAGACGTAATTCTTATTCTCGATACCAGTTTGAAATCGATCGTCGTAACTGACGCAGTGGGAACACTTGAAGTCGCGACTTGAAATGAGGGCGATGTTGTCGCCGCCTTCGGTCGTATCTTGAGAGGAAAGTCTCAGACAGAGGACGTAGAGATGGCAAGCGAAGCGTTGAGAGACGACGGAAAAGATGTAGAGAGCGCGATATACAAGGCTGAAGAGTCCTTGAAAAAATTACACGAGGTAGAGACAGGCAATAGGTTGGAAGAGATCGTCAAAATGGCTGAGAAGAAGTCGAAGAGAAAGTGATATAATTAACATGCACGTTCATTTCGAGTTTATTTGGTGCGAATTTCTGAGAAACGAGACGAGACTGTTTATGATTCAACATCTAGAACTGAGCATTC
>JAABUV010004084.1_pt1 | contig 17800 bp, 13 predicted proteins | sample 5559971 | NCBI WGS metagenome assembly JAABUV01 (sample SAMN10711881, study PRJNA513362) | rock metagenome | isolation source: Antarctica rocks | place: Antarctica: Victoria Land, Knobhead nord | collected 2015-12-19
ATGCAAAGCGCTTACGGATCGGGTGAGGGTCAATCATCCAAACGGCATAACAAACCTTTCAAGCAACGGAAATCCACGAGCGGGACAATCGCATGCTATCCGATTCGTTTGTTTCCGGATGACCCCTTAGTGGCCAAAAGCTGAGCAACTTCGCGTGGTGACGGTGCCCCAACCAGAATGAGAGGCCATCGCCGGTTATCGCGCCCATTGTGGCAGCGATGAGCAGCGGCCAAAGCGTAACAACTCCGCTCGGCACCAGGGCGCTGATTGCGATGATCACCGCCGTCCCTGGGACGACGACTCCAACGAGTGGGACCGCCTCTGAAAGAGCCAGCACAAACACCGACGCATAGGCAAAATGCGGGTACGAAGCAATCAGCCCTGTAATGGCGGTAAACATCGATGTCATGATCGCAACAGCGCCTACAACAAGCCGGTAATGAAGCGATCTGCCCGGGTGTTCTCCCAATAAATGAAGTGCACCACGGCTGCCGCTGCGACCCCGGTCAAAGCCCCGCCCAGAACATCACTTGCGTAGTGGGTGCCGATGTAGACACGCGAGATTGCTATCAACACGGCGGCTGCCAGGAAGCCAAGTGCTTCACGCGGAAGCCGGTGCAGCAGGAAAGCTGCTGCTACGGCAAAGGCCGCCGTTGCGTGGTCGGATGGGAACGAAGGATCGACGCTGCGCGCGATCAGAAGGTGGGTGATGCCGCCGTCGTACGGCCGCATCCTCTGGATGAACAGCAAGATGACCTGATTGAAGGCTAAGCCGAGGAGGAACGAAAACCCGCTCGCAACGAGAATATGGCGTATGTGCTGCCGGTCGATCCGCCGCCACCACTGCCCTGCTACGGCCAAGACCAAAAGCGGAACCCCAAGTATTGAAGCCCAGATCATAAGCAGATCGACTGCGGCGCTCCTGCCCGCCCAGCCATTGATCGCGTGCGTAACCGCAACGTCGAGGTCATGCATCGGCAACTCCGAATTCGTCTATCATGCTTGCTGTCCTGACGGTGTTTCGGCAACGGCTGGTATTGGATTTCGACGGGCAGGCATGGATCACTCCGGGCGAAACGCTATTGAATACGCTGACCAAGCCAAGCGCACAGGTGGCGAGCCAAGTTGACGGCGGCCCCTCGATGGCCGTGGCAAGCTGGCTAGACTCCCTTTCCGGCTCAGACAAGATAGTCGCCAGGCGCGATCGCTGGCTGCAAACTCGGCACGAACTTTTCTCCGAGATCTCTCCGGAGACGGCGTTGGAGGAAAATCAGGATAGCAGCAGCGGGAACCACGATCACCGCCGCGAGGCTCCACAAGGTGAATGGCAGAGGCACAAGCGCGAAGAAGGATCTCATGGCCGGCACGGCCAGCACAACCGCGAATGCTGCGGTCATGCCGCCTAGAACGAGGACGCGAAGCGGCGTCGCAGGCCGGGAGAGCACCGCGAGAACCACCAGTCCCATGGACAGGAGTACGATGCTGGTCACGGTCCGTGCTTGGTCGAGGGTGCTGCCGAGGTCATAGAGCGCGATGGAATACGCGGCGAGAGTAGTTGCCGAAGCGATCACCCCTGCTGGCGCGGCGAACTGCAGGACGCGGCCGACGAAGCCGGGCCGTGCCCGCTGCGCATTGGGCGCGAGTGCCAGGAAGAAGGCGGGAACGCCGATCGTCAGCGTGCCGATCAGCGTCATCTGCCGAGGCAGGAAAGGATAGACCAGGCCGGTTGCTTCCACGATGAAGACCAGAATGGCCGCATAAATGGTCTTGGTGACGAAGAGGACCGCGAGGCGCTCGACGTTGGCGATCACACGACGCCCTTCGGCGAGGACCTGCGGCAGCGAGGCGAAGTTCCCGTCCAGGAGCGTGAGCTGAGCAACCGCCCGTGCGGCTCCGCTTCCCGATCCCATCGCGATGCCGATATCGGCCTGCTTCAGAGCGAGCACATCGTTCACGCCGTCGCCGGTCATTGCAACCACGTGTCCGCGGCTTTGCAGCGCAGCGAGCATCAGTTGTTTCCCGTCAGGTGATGCCCGCCCGAACACAGATCGCGACTCCATGACAGCAGCGAGCGCTGCCTTGTCGCTTGGAAGCTCGCGGGCATCGACTGGTGTGTCGGCGTCCGGGATGCCGACTTGTCGCGCAACGGCTGCCACCGTTTGCGGGTGATCGCCGGAGATGACCTTCAAGGCAATACCTTGGCTTTGAAAGAACGCGAGGGTGTCTGCCGCATCCGGCCGTAGCTGTTCGGCCATGATCACCAACGCCGCCGGCGTGAGGTCAGGCGGCAGCCCGTGCTCTGGCAGCGCGCCGGCGTGGGCCAGAAGCAGCACGCGGCGGCCCGCACCTGCCCGAGCACTGGTGCGTGCGAGCAGCTCAGCATGCCTGCCATCCGCGAGCAGCACATCAGGGGCGCCGAGGAACCAATTGCCACGCACCCCGAACGCGGCGCCACCCCACTTCCGGGCCGACGAGAACGCGGCTGTGTGCGTGGCTTTCCATCCGACCGAAGCAGGGTAGCGGCCAGCTATCGCACGAAGCGTGGAGTTGGGCATCGGATCGGCGGCGGCGACCGCGCCCAAGGCGCCGGTCACGTCGGCCCCGTCATCGAGCATATCGATCGCCTCGACGACGGCTTCTCCGGTGGTGAGCGTGCCGGTCTTGTCGAAGCAGAGCGTCGTGATGCGCGCCAGTGTTTCCACCGCTGGCAGTTCTTGAATGAGGGCCTGGCGCTGGCCCAACCGTGTGACGGCGACCGCGAGGGCGACGCTCGTGAGCAACACGAGACCCTCGGGCACCATCGGGACGATGCCGGCCACCGTCGAGCGAAGCGCGTCCGGCAAGAGCGAGGATTGTGCCCGCATTTGGCTCCAGAGGAGCAGCGGCGCGGCCAGCGCGATCGCCCATGTGACGAAGCGCAGGATACGATTGATGCCCGCGCGCAGCTCCGAATGCGCAGGCTTGAAGCGTTTGGCGGCGCTGGCCAGCTTCTGGGCGTAGGCGGCATCTCCCACGCCGGTCGCCCGATACCGGCCGCTCCCGGCAACGACAAAGCTTCCCGAGAGGGCGGCATCGCCAGGGACCTTTGTGACCGGGGCTGCTTCGCCGCTCACGAGAGCCTCGTCGAGTTCGAGATCCGTGGCGGTGAGAACGAGACCATCGGCGATGACCTGGTCGCCGGGCCTGAACTCTAGCACGTCGTCGAGCACCACCCCTGCGACTGGAACCTCCAGGGTCTTTCCTGAACGGACGACTCGCGCCATCGGCGCGTTCAGCACCACCAAACGATCGAGCGAGCGCTTGGCACGCAGCTCCTGGATAATGCCGACAAGGGTGTTCGCGACGAGGACGCCGCCGAAGAGCGCATCCCGCAATGGTCCGATGACCAGGATTACAGCGAGCAGCGTGCCCAGGATCGCGTTGAACCGAGTGAGAACGTTGGCACGGACGATGCTCCCAACCGTGCGGCTCGTGCGCTCAGCCGCCGTGTTGATCTGCCCCCGAGCGACACGCTCTTGGACTTGCTGGTCCGTCAGGCCGTCCGTTTGGCTTATAAGCATGCTGCCTTCCCATTCGCCGTCCCGGAAAACGACTCTGCTTCGGTTGGATGCCTGTTCTCTTGCAGCCTGAACCTGCCTCGGCAGAGCTGGGCCGGCCGTCTCGGCTGCAGCCGCCTCACGTGAAGCGCACCGTGACGACGAACAGCGGATAGGCCGCGAGCAGGACGGATGCCTCGGGGCGGCCCAGCTGCCGGCGTCGGCTGGCCAACAGTACGACCAGGAGCAAGGCCGCCAACATGAAGGCGAGCGGTCTGTGCAGGGTCGAGGCATCGGACAGCACGAGCGGGCGGGCGAGGGCGCCGGCGCCGAGCGTCATCGTGGTGTTGTAGGCGAAGCTGCCCACGACGCCGGCGACGACCGCTTCCGAAATCCCGCGCCGCGCCGCCGACCAAGCGAGTACGACCAGCTCGAACCCAGTCGCGAAGCCGACCAGCGTCAGCCCCAGCCGTGTTTGAACGCTCTCGACGCCGCTGATGCGCTGCACCGCCTCGACCAGCAGGCTCGCCCCGGCGGCCATGGCAATGACGCCGGCTACCACCAAGGCAAGATCGCGACCAACGCGCTCGGTTACGCCGGCAACGGCCGCCTCGCGCGCTTCCGCCAGTTCGCCAACCTCGCCGAGCATCAGCGGCTTGCGCTCCGCCCACCAGATCGCGGCGACATAGGCGACGTACAGGACAACCAGCACCCCGCCTTCCAGGCGGCTGACCTCGCCATCCCAGGCGAACCAGGCCCCGACCGCGCCGAGGGGAGGCCGAGCAGCGCGTAGCGCATCACCCCGGCCCGGAACGGCAGCGGCGCGATCCAGGCGCCGACCCCCAACGCCACGAGGCAGATCGCGACGTTGGCGCCCACCACGTCGCCAAGCGCAATCCCCGGCGATCCGCGGAGCGAGGCGGCTACGGCCGTCGCCAGCTCCTCCGGTTCTGCGCCAGCCAGGAGCAACGCAAGCGCAAAACTGCTGACGCCGAGCTGCACTGAAGCCGCGCCGAGATGCTCGGCGAACGCTTCCGCTCCCCAGATGATCACCGCCACGCCGACGACGAATATGACGAGCCAGAGCGCAAGCACCATCATACCTGCGCCCATCCAGCTTGAGTCCCGCGGGGTCCGTCGAGCAACCCCACGCGCTGTGAAGGACGTTCAATCATCGCCCGGCACTGTGCGCCCGTACGCTGCCGCGAACTCGTCCTGTGCCGGCTCGAACCGACCAAAGCGCAGCGCCAGCGTCGGCAGCACGAGCAGGTTGAGCGCCATCGACGTGAGCAGCCCTCCGAGGATCACCACAGCCATCGGCCCCTCGATTTCGCGTCCTGGGTCGCCCATCCCGATCGCGAGCGGAAGCAGGCCGAGGGCGGTGACGAGCGAGGTCATCAGGATGGGCACGAGCCGGTCGGCGGCACCCTCCACCGCCGTCGCGGCCCCCCAGGTTCGGCCTTCGGCCTCGACCAAGTGCTCATAGTGCGAGATCATCATGATCGAGTTGCGCAGGGTAATGCCGAATAGCGTGACGAACCCCACCATGGAGCCGAGCGACAGCAAACCGCCCGTCGCGAACACCGCAAGCACGCCGCCGACTAGGGCGAATGGCAGGTTGGCCAGCACGAGCACCAAGTTGCGCCAGTTGCGCGTCACGACTGAGAGCAGCAGCACGATGCCGGTGCCGGCGAGCAGCCCGTTGAGCATCAGGGCACGCTGCGATTGGGATTGGGCCTGGGCGGTCCCGGCAAATTCCAGGTAGCTGCCCGGCGCCAGGGATACGCGGGCACGGATCGCCGCCTCAGCATCGCGCACAAAGGACACGATGTCGCGACCCTTGGCGCTGGCGGTTACGGTCTGCAGCCGGCGGCCGCCCTCGTGCAGCACTTGGTAGCGGCCTGCGGTTTCGTAGATGTCTGCCACCTGGCGCAGCAGCACGTAAGCGCCGTCGGGCGCGCGCATCGGCAGCTCGCCCACTGCCGTCAGGCTGGCGCGGCTTTCTGGATCGAGCAGGGTCGTGACGTTGAACGTCGCGCCGCCGTCCTGGACTTGACCGACCACATCGCCTTGGTAGGCGGTACGGACGGCATCGAGCACCCCGACCGGGTCGAGGCCCCAGCGGTCCAGGTCCGCTGGACGCAACTGGATGGTGAGCTGCGGCAATCCCGGCGGCGACTGGACCTGCACCTCCGCAGCACCTGGCACGCTGGCCAGGGCGCGCGAAATCGCCTGGGCCGCCTGGTCGAGCTTGTCGAGGTCGGCTCCGAACACGTTGACCACGAACGGCGCCGTGTAGCCTGAAAGCGTCTCGTCCACGCGCTCCGTCAAGAAGGAGTTGATCGCGAAGTTGGCGCCCACGAAGCCGGCAAGCGCCTTGCGGACTTCGGCCTGCACGCCTTCGGCGGCATCACCGCTAAGCGGCCTCAGGTCCACCTCGAACTCGCTGCTGTTGGTCCCGGCGGCGTCGGCCACCCGCTCCGCCCGGCCGACGCGCTGGGCGACGGAGCGCACCGCCGGCAGCCCGCTCAGCGCCTCGGTGATGCGGGCGCCCATGCGCAGGCCCTCGGCGATCGAGGTGCCCGGCACCATGGCCATGTGGACGATGAGGTGCCCTTCCTGCAACTCGGGAATGAAGCTGCTTCCGAAAAACGGCAGCGCCGCGCAGCCGATGAGCGTGAAGGCGGCCGCGGCAGCGAGCACCAGGCGAGACCGTCTCGCCACGCCTTGCAGCAAGCGGACGTAGCCGCCCCGCGTCCAGCGGACCAGTGGCGGATCGCGGGGCTGCGCGCTGCGGCCGGCGAGCAGCGCCATGGCGAGCGCCGGCGTCACGGTCAGCGCCACAGCAAGCGACGCCAAGACGGCCAGGATGTATGCGAGGCCGAGCGGCGCGAACAGACGGCCGGCGATGCCAGGCAGCGCCACGATGGGCAAGAACACGAGCAGGACCGCAAAGGTCGCATACACCACGGCCGTCCGCACCTCGAACGCGGCATCGAGGATGACGCGGGCTTCGGGCCGGGGCCGGGCCAAGCGTCGGTTCTGACGCAGGCGCCGGACCGCGTTCTCGACCCCGATCACGGCGTCGTCCACCACCTCGCCAATCGCAATGGCGAGGCCGCCCAACGTCATGGTGTTCAGCGTGTATCCGAGCTGCCCCAGCATGAGCGTGCCGGCAAGCAGCGAGAGCGGGATGGCCGCGCACGAGATCGCCGCGGTGCGCAGGTCGAACAGGAAGAGGAACAGCACGGCCACCACCAGGGCGCCGCCGAGCAGCAGCGAGGCACGGACGTTGCGGGTCGCGGTGTCGATGAACTGCGCCGGGCGGAAGAGGTCGGTCCGAAGCGTGATCCCTTCGGCCTCGATGCTGGGCCGCAACGCCGCCAACGCGGCCTCGACCGCTGTCGACACGGTGACGGTATCGGCCCCGTACTGCTCGGTCACGTCCAGGACGACACCCTCCTGGCCCTGAACGGAGGCGCCGCCGATCGGCGGCTCGGGCGCGTTGGTTACGGTCGCGACATCGCCCAGCGTGACTACGCCCGCTCCCTGGCGCCGCAGCACCGTGCGGGCGATGTCTTGTGGGTGGACCGACTGACCCTCGGTCTGCAGCAGCACGCGCTGGTTCGGTGTGTCCACGAAGCCGGCACCCCGTATGCCGGTGGCGCGCCGGGCTGCGGCGAGCACGTCGTCGAGCGAGAAGCCATACTTGATGAGCTTGTCCGGATGGACCTGGATCTGAATCGATTTCACCTCGCCGCCGAACACCGCGACGTCGGCGACCCCGGGCACGGCGAGCAGGCGCAGGCGCACGATCCAGTCGGCGACGGTGCGCAGGTCCATGAGCGAGCGGCGGGTCGCAGTGAGTCCGGCAACCAGAACCAGACCGGTCGAGGAGGTGAGCGGCGTCATGACCGGCGGCAATGCGGCGCCGGGCAGGCGCTGGGCGGCAACGGTGAGTTGCTCGGCGACGGCCTGGCGATCGCGGTAGATGTCGCTCGACGGGTCGAAGTAGGCGGTGACGATCGAGAGGCCCTGGACGGAACTGGACCGCAGCGCCGTGACCCCTGGCACGCCGCTTATGGTGGTCTCGACCGGCCGGGTGACGAGCGTTTCGACCTGCTCGGGCGTGAAGCCGGGAGCCTCTGTCTGGATCGCCACCTGGGGCGGCGCAAACTCCGGGAACACGTCGTAGCGGGCATGGCCGAGGGCGTAGAAGCCGTAGCCGAGCAGGACGAAGGCGAGTGTCACGACGATGCCGCGGAAGCGGATGGCAAGACCGATGATCGCGCTTTGCGGACCGGAAGGGCGAGGATGCATTGGGCTAGTCCGCCTTCATCTGGAGCTGTATCCGGAACTCCTCGGACAGCAGGGCCTGGGCGCCGTGCGTGACGATCTCCGCACCGGCCGGCAAGCTCCCGACCACGAAGCCGCCGGCAGGCGTGGGGAGATCGGTCGCGACCTGGCTGCGGACAAACAGATCCTTTGCCGTTTGGCGATAAATCCATGCCCGGTCCTGCCACCAGACGACTGCAGACGGCGGAATGACAAGCCCTTCGCTCGGGGGGCCGGACGGAAGCAGGACAAGCACGTTCATGCCTGGCAACACGCCGCGGTCCGCGGACGCGAGATAGATGAAGCTCACACCCTGGATGCGGGGATCCGTTCGGGAAGCGGCCGAGAAGAAGCTGACCGGCGTGGGCGAGCCGCTGCCGGCCTGTACCGTGGCCGTTTGCGGCGGGCTCGCAACCGCCACCCCGGGCGGCAGCGTGACCTGCACAAGAAGGTCCCGCCGGTCGATCAGCCGCGAAATCAGCGGGGAGCCGTCCTGAAGAGCTTTGCCGATCACCGCGCCGAAGGCTTGCACCACCGTTGCGGCGAGGGTCCTCACCTGAGACTCCGCAGCGGAGAGAGCCGCCTCGTCAGCCCGCAAGCTCGCCTCGGCCGCCTGAAACAGCGCCAGCGAGACGTTCTGCTGGTGCTGATACAGGCCGCGTGCCCGATCGAAGGCCGCCTTTGAGGCCGCAAGCCTGGCCTGCGCCGCCTGCAACTGGGCCCGGGCGTTTGTATAGTTGTTGCTGAGGTCGGTGAGCGGGCTCAAGTCGAGTACCGTGCCGTAACCACGAACTTGGGGCTGGAACCGGGCTGGCGAGAGCGCCGCAACCTCGATGCCGCTCCGTTCCCGGGTCTGTGCATCAAGCTTGACCGCGGGATGTCCGTCAACCTCCGACACCCGCAGCGGCGCCGCGACTGGGCGTTCGCGCTCGGCCTCCTTCGCCGCCTCGCCACGGCCGGCAACAAAACCCCAGCCAATCAGGCCGGCGACCCCGATGGCGATGAGGACGACCAGGATGCGTCGCAGCAGCCGGCCTTTCAGCGGGGATCGCGGCCGCATGGTGACGGGAGAGGTCATCAGGAAGGCTCCAAAGTCGTATGGGGGCCGGCGTGCGGACCGAACCGGGCCAACTCCGGATCAAAGAGCGGCTGCTGCAACGCGTCCTCCAGGGCGCCGAGCGCCTGTCGTTGCAAGACAAGCACATCGAACCGTGAAGACCGGATCACCGCCGCCTCAAGCTCGGTCGCAACCAGGGTCGGGCGGTCGTTCTCCCCGGCGGCGAACGTGGCCCTGGCCTGTCGCTGACGGACCTGCTCGCCGGCGAGGAGCGCGTCGGCGGTGTGGAGGGACTGCGTCGTCGTGCGGTAGGCCGCCGCGGCGGCGTCGATCGCGCCGATGATCTGCGCCTGCAGCGCGGTGAAGCTCGCCCTCGCCTGCTGGCGGTTCGCGACCGCCTGGGCGATCGGCCCTTGGTTCTGGTTGAAAATGGGAAAGTCGATCGCGGGGTTGAGGATGAAGCGGTTGGTCCCGAACTCGTAGTTGTAGCCTGGCCCCAGGAGAAGGTTTGGATACTGGTTGGCGACTTGCAGCTGCAGCGCCGACTGCGTCGCCTCGTACTGAGCCAGGCTGCTCCGCACGTCGGTGCGCTCGGTGACCGCCAATTGCCGGAGCGAACCGGAAGACAGGCCGGCTGCCGGTGCGGCAGGATGGTCGAAGACGGCGGCCGAGATCGGCATCCCGTCGAGCGCGCCCACCGGGACGCCGATGGCGGTCGCGAGCTGCACCCGGGCCTCCGCCTCCAGCCGGTCCAAGTCGCGGATGCCGAGGCTGGTCTGGGCCAGCGCGATTCGCTCGCGCGTCATGTCCAGCGCCGTCGCAAAACCGGCGGTGAGGCGCTGCTCCAAAAGGGCCACGAGTTGCTGGCGGAGTGCGACCTGTTCCTGCGTCAGCTTGAGCCGCCGCTGGGCGGCCCAGAGATTGAGCAGTGCCGTCCGCACCCGCCCGCGCACGCCCCAGGCTGCCGTGGCAACGTCCTGGCGGGCCGTCTCCACAAGGTGCCGCGCCTGCTCGGTGCGGTCCTCGCGCTTGCCAAAGGTTTCGATTATGAAGTTGACGACCGGACCGACGACCACCGGGATCACGCCCGGCGGGAAGGTTGCGCCGGAGACGGCAGCGGACCCGAACACGGCCGAAAGGTTGAGCGTGGGGTTCGGGCGCTGCTGGGCCGTGACGATGCCGGCCTGCGCGGCGGCGAGCCGGGCATCTGCGACGGCGAGATCCGGGTGGTAATAAACGGCCGCGAGCGTGAGCTTGTCGAGGTCCCAAGCAGGCGATGCAGCTGCCCTGCCGGACGGCAGGTTCGCGAGCAGGAAGCGTTTCAGCCGTGCATCACCAAGGGTGCGGCTATCCAAAGCAGCCGCGTTGACCGCTGGCGAGAGCGGTTCCGGGTGGAAGCGTGCGCAGCCCACGAGCGCCAGGGTCGCGCACAAGGCGGCGGTCAGCTTGCAGATCCTGCACGGCCGGAGAGCCGGGCCAGGCACGTCGCCAGCAAATGAACCACGAGATCGAGTTTGAGGAGCGTTCACGCGCAGCTCTGCTATCCTGGTTGCAGCACGTCGCTTCTGTCCCGCGTGGCTGACGTGTGGCTGACAGAAAAAACTGTCTTGCCTGGAATCATGTCAGCGTCGGCGTGGTTCAGAATCTGCCGTTTTTGGGTTACACAAGGCACGCGGAAACCGCCGGCCTGTGAGGGTCGGATTGCGACTGGTAGGGCGTGTCCTATGCGGGAGGCGGCCAGCCTCCCCGCGTCAAGCGCGCTGGGGCTGAAGCGGTCCCAGGCCCAGCAGGGTCAGCCAGTGCGGATGCCCTTGGCCGGTCATCAACTCCCGCGGGCTCTTGCCCTGGCGTTCGGCACATCGGCTGCGCAGGAAGCGGCGGTGGTTCAGGAAGAACCGCAACAGGTCCAGGTACGAGCCGCCGAGGTGCCGGCGCAGGGTGAAGTAGGTGCGCAGCCGCGAGTTGAGGTTCTCCACCAGCGAGCTGCTGCGCGGGGTGTCCGCCATGGCCCGGCTCACGGCGGCGAAGAGCGTGTGGAACTTGCCCCCGGTCTGCGCGCGCAGCCGGTTCCACCCTTGCCAATACGCGGGCGAGGTGCTGGGCAAGCGGTGCAGCAGGCACGCCTCACGCACGAGGGGTTCTGCGATGGCGTGGGCTTGCGCGATGTCGGCCAGCTTGACATCGAGCACGCCGGCGAAGGCGAGCAGGTCGTCGCGCTGGTTCTGCAGCGCAATGCGGACCGGGCGGATGCGTCGCGCATCCCCGGGCTCGCGGCGCGCCAGCTCCTCGACGATGAAGTCGAACAGCAGCTGCCGGGTGGCCAGGGCCGGTCCGGCCAGCGCCAGAACGTCATGGTACAGCCACTGGGTGAGCGTTCGGATGTCGCGGGCCAGCTCATGCGCATGGGTCTCGGTCTGTCGCGCGAGCACCAGCTGGGTGGCAAGCTTGTCGCCTGGACCCCGCTGGTGGGCAGGATTGATCTTGGCCTGCAGCGTCTGGCGTTGCGACGTGACGCCCGCGGCGAGCCGCGACAGCGTGTTGGCGAGGCCCTCGCACTGGCGCTGGATGTGGAACACGTCGCCGTGGCACGGCGTGTCGCCCCAGGCGGCCCTCTGCCCGGCGCGCAAGCCTTGCCCGGCATCGGCGATCGTGTAGTCAGGCTTCAGCCCCTGCTCGGCGGCGTCGAGCAAGTGCACGCCCCAGGTGTCCGCGTCGCGGTGGTGCTCCATCGCCAGCAGATAGCAATACGTCGATGCCGCATCGACGCCGGCCAGCACGGGCGCGGCACCCTGAAAGATCTCGTCGTGCAGGCCCACCCGAATGCGGGACAGGTCCTGATCCTGGTTGATGACGCTGGCCTGCCGCGTGGCCGCCTCGAGCACGTCGTGGACGCAGCCCAGGCTGACCGGCACGCCCAGCAGGTCACGCACGAACTCGACGACGCCACGATACGAGCTGCGGCAGACCAGCGGCAGTGCGACGATCACCTGGCGCAGCCACGTCCTGGTGACCGTCAGCTCGAACAGCACCTCGCTGTCCGGCGCGGCAGACGAGAAGGCGTCATCCAGCGCGACCCGGGCCTTGTCCGCTTGCCGGTAGACGAACTTGCGGCTTACCCTGTGCTGGGCAGCCAGGCCGCTCACCGTTTCCGAACCGGCCAACGCCTGAACGGCCAAGTTCTTGCGATCGCTCCCGGGCAACCTCGCTGCTGCGCCATCACCTCGGTCCATACTCGCACCACCACTGAAAGCATGAGGGTGCCATCATCCGTCCTGCCAGCGCCAACCCAGCTTCACGTGTGACCCAGCTTTGAACCACGCCTCAGCGTCGCGTCAGGCTCGTGCGGATCACTGTCGTCTGAAGGACGATGCGGAGGCGTTGGAGGCCATGAGGGTGCTGCTCGTAGAGGATCATCGTGCCATGCGCGACCTGATCGCCGATCATCTCCGACGTCGCGGCCTTACCGTGGATGCCGTCGAGCGCGGTGATGAAGCGCTCGCGGCCACGGCCGTGGCTGGCTATGACGCTGTTATCCTTGATCTTGGCCTGCCGGACATGGACGGCATGGAAGTGCTGCGGCAGCTGCGCGGGAGCCGCCATCCCGATCTGCCCGCGTTGATCCTGACCGCGCGCGACAGTATCGAAGCCCGGATCGGCGGCCTTGACGCGGGGGCGGACGACTACATCCTCAAGCCGTTCGACTTGGCCGAGTTGGAGGCGCGCCTGCGCGCCGTCCTCCGCCGTCCCGGCATGCGGCGCGAGACCGTCCATTCCCATGCCGACCTGTCGTTTGACCCGGCCTCCCGGACGGCGGCGGTGGACGGCACGCGTCTGGATCTGACGCGGCGGGAAGCCTCCGTGCTGGAGGAACTGATCCGCGCTGCAGGACGGATCGTAGTCAAGGACGCGCTGGAGGATCGGCTCTACGGTTTCGACGACGACGTAAGCGGAAACGCGCTGGAGGCATCGGTCTCGCGGCTGCGCCGCAAGCTCGCGGCTGCGGGATCAGTGGTTGGCATCGAAGCCACCCGCGGCATCGGCTACCGTTTGAAGGCCGGGGCTGGGGCGTGAGGTTGTGGCTGGAAAGCCTGCGCGGCCGGCTTGTCGCCTCCATGGTCCTAGTCTTCTTGCTCGGGCTTGGAGGAGCCTTGGCGCTGCGGCCCTTTGAAGGATCTCAGGCTGCCTTCGGCCCGCAAAGTCCAGGGGCGCTTGGCGAGCCTTACCAGGATCTCGCCGTGCTGCTGCCCTTCGGCCTCGGGGCCGTCGCGCTGATCTGGCTGGTCAGTGGCTGGAGCCTGCGCCACCTCGCCTCCGCCTCCCGGGAGGCGGCGATCGTGGGCGCGTCCAATCCAGGCGCGCGCATCTCGACACGGAAACTGCCCGGTGAAATCCGCCCTTTGGTGGGTGCGGTCAATGGCGCCCTCGACCGGCTGGCCGAGGCCTACGCTGCCGAGCAGCGCTTTGTGGCCGATGCGGCGCACGAACTGCGCACGCCCCTCACGGTGCTGGGCTTGCGCTTGCAGCGGGCGAAGCTGGACGGTGATCTGGATTGGTGCGCGATCGACCGGGACTTGGCGCAGGTCAACCGGCTGGCGGGTCAGCTGCTTGATCTCGCCCGCAAGGAACACGCACGGCAGGCTGGCACCGTGGCGGTCAGCCCCGTCGTCAACCTATCGCGTATCGCCCGGGAGGCCGCGGCAGCGATTGTGTCCATCGCGGAGGAAGCAGGGCGGACGCTCGATGTCGAGTTGCCCGCCTCGCTTCCAGTACGCGGCCGGCCGGACGACTTGCGCGACATGGTGCGTAACCTGCTCGACAATGCCGTCGCGCATGGCCGGGGAACGATCAGCTTGGCTGGGCAGGTCCGGGCAGCTCCTGGCGGCAGGGAGGAGGCCTGTATCACCGTGAGCGACGAGGGGTCGGGTGTGCCGGCGACATTGGCGGACGCTTTGTTCGACCGCTTTCGCAAGGGCTGCCCGGGGTCCTCCGGTCACGGGCTCGGCCTTTCGATCGTGCGGGAGGTCGTGCGCGGGCACGGCGGCTCCGTGGCGTTTCTACCCGGTCCGAGCTGCCGGGTGCGGGTCGCGTTGCCAGCCGCAGGATCAGCGGAGCAAGCTCGGGTGGATGATCAGGCCGCTTAGAGACAGTTTTCACTACTAGGGGTCACGCCATAGAACGGGGTCTTGGCCGGTTTTGGTGATCATGCTGCGAGCAGGAAGCGGCGTTCGAGCAGGTCAAGGTTCGCTCGGCCATACATCTGGCGCTTGAGGTGTAAACCAGCGCAAGTGTGGAACCCAGGGGGACTCTGGCTTTTCAACACAGTGTGGTGCTGATCAGCGCCGAAACCCGCTGCTGACCCACACACCAATCTGAAACGCTTTCAGAATGACCTTGCGGAACTGCTTAAGCGCTGGAAAACCATGCCGGATTAACTTTCCACAATCCACGCTGTGCTCGGAGCAGGTGACGGTACATCCAAGGCGCCAGGTGGCACGCTCATAGGTTTGCACTGGTGATGGCGTCAGCGTTGCCTCGCCCGGACAGCCTTGTAGCTCGGCAGCCACCACTTCACCGGCTGCGGCCCACGCGTCATCGCGGCCGGCGCCCCCGGCTTGGCCTTGGCGACCCTGGCCGACTGATTTCGCGCTTTCTTGAACGCCATGGGCCTGGCTGGCTCCGTTACCTGGGCCGCGGCTTCCACCTCCGAATGCCCTGCTGTCCGCGTGCGCGTGGCCCCGGCGTCCCGCAGTGCCGTTTCCGCATGTTCGCGGCTGCGGCGCTCGGCCACGAGCGCCTCGGCATGCGCCAGCTCCGCGTGCGCGAGCTTGACCTGCAGCGACCGTATCGTGGCCTGCGCCTCCGCCAAGGCTTGGTCGGCCTTAATCCGGACGGCCCGCTCGCCCTCAAGAGCGGCGTGCATCGCAGCCTGCGCGTCCGGGCCGGCGTCCGGTGCGCGCGGGCTGTTCAGGACGACAACCGGCACTTCGCCGTCCTGCACGAACCGGTGGCGGGACCGAGGGCGGTCCGACCGCTGCGGCGTCGAATGGCCGGACGAGGCGCCCTGCAAGCCCAGGGCGCGACGCATGCGCGCTTCGGCCGTGCCGGTATCGAGGGGAACGGCATGGGCCGGTGTTTTGGAAGCAGGCATCAGATCGTCCTGGTTGGAGGCGGGGCAGCAAGGGAACGGAAAACTCGGGTGAGGCGCAAGGCTTGACCGGACGGCGGGGCCACCAACGCGCCGTCCGGTCAAGCCAGGCAGATCGCGGCGTTCGCATCGGTCTTGCCCGCGGCAGTGACGCCGGCGAACGCGGCCTGCCAGGGGGCGGATCGCGCTCCACGTCCCGTCGTGCAGGCGGTGGCTGAAGGGCACGGTCCGGCATGCCGCCACGGCCAGGGCAGCATACCCATCTCCGATGCCCGGCGCGTGCATGGCAACCTACCGCCGGCTCAGCGCAGGCCTTGCACGACAGAGCGCAGCTGCTGCATCCACGACGGCTGGGGAGCGCTGGGCTTGTCAGTCCGGTCAGCGCCCAGGCTGTCGCGCAGCCGCTCCTCCCCGGTGACGGACTCCGCGTTGCACGGGCTTGCCAAAAGCCAGGGAAACAGCCGCCACGCCTCCCCGGCCCGGGCCAGCATGACCTGCACGGCCGCCCCCGCGTAGGCCTCGACCTCCTTGGGAAAGCCGCGGTCATGGTGGAACGCCTCATGGTGGGCCAGCTCGTGCAGCAGCAGCTCGTAGTTGGCGGGGCCGAACTGCCCTTGCCAGAATGCCTCATACGCCAGGCTGAGCGTCAAAGTGCCGCCGAAGGACCACGTCGCGGCCCTGCCCTTCAGGTAGGCCGCCTGGATCGGAACCTCACGTGGACAGCCGTGGCGGCAGGCGAAGACCGCCTCGGCGAACCAGCCGGCAAAGTCCATGCGGGCCAGCACCGTGTCCCGCCCGTGACGCGCGATGGCCCGCGCCGCCTCCGGGCCGCCTTCTGAGAGGGCCGAGAGGTCGAGGACCGCGATGTCGGCCCGGCTGAGGCCCGCCTTCGTCGCGGCCTCGGCCTGACGCTTCATCTCCCGCTTCGCCACCGCCGCCGCCGTGGGGACCTGCCGCAGCAGCAGCTTGCGGAAGCCGTCCGACATGTGGGCGCTGTGCACGACCGTCGAGCCCAGCTCCTCGGCGTCGGCGTTGTGGTCGAACCGGCCCGTGGCGGGCATCGCCCGCACCACGTTGTCGCCGAACGCCTTGGCCACCACCGCCTTCTGCGCCTCGTCGCTGGCGTCCTGGGCTACCTCGCCCACCCAGAAGGCCAGGGCACGCTCGGTCGTCATCTCCGGCAGCAGGGCAGCAAGGCAGGATCGGTGCAGGCGGGCCGGATAGCCAGACATGACGGCGTCCCGGTTCGGGTTCATCGGACACCTCTGCTGGACGTCGCAGTGGTATCGCTCACTCCATTCCGCCTCGCAGACAGGAATGCCCATCTCGTAGATCAGTGGCGTCTCGTTTTCGCCGACCGCGACCAAGTGAACCCGCGTCGCAAGGGCGGGCTTCTCCCACCGTCCTTTTGCGAAGCGCTCCGTGGTCAGCCTGGCCGTGACAACGCGATGGACAGGACGCGGGAGAACAGGGACGCCGTTCACCCTGAGCGTCACCTCGCCGGGCACGAGGAAAGACTGGAAATAGGCGGCGAGGTCCGTCTCGGCCTCGTCGTGCTCGACCTGCATGACGGCCTCGAAGCCATGGTGCCAGTCCAGGCCGCGGCGGTGGACCACGCAGCGCGTGCCGTCCTCGTCCAACGTGAACAGCAGCTCCTGGTCGCGCGAACGGACGGTGGCGCCCGTCGCGATCGAGAGAAGTTCCTTGAAGCCCCGGCTCATGCGCCCACGCTGGGTGACACCGTCCTTTTTGCCGGTCACGAACACGATGTTGAGCTGCGACAGGTCTGCCGCGCCCGGCCCGTCGTCGGCGCAGCGCACCCAAGCCGTGCGCGGCCCCATCGGCCTGACCGTCAGGTCGATCTGCCCGGCGCCGCCCACGCTGTCGAGCACGTTCTGCACGAGTTCCTTGACCAGGTGCGCCAGCGGCCGGCCGCGCTGTTGCTCCGAGAAGCCCTCCGTCGAGACGGCCAGCCACTCGCCTTCCGAGACGACGGTGGAGGTCGGCGCAGCTGCTGTCCCAGTCAGGTCCGTATCGGTAGGCGGTCCGGGGTCCACCACCCCACGATCAACGACTGGCTGTTGCTCCATGTGTTCCTCGTCTGCCACGATGTCCGTGGCCGAGCATGGCATCACCCGACGCGAGTGGGCGGGGCGGCGCCGACGTTCTTGCCGTCAATCATTTTTTCGTTTTCGGGATTGCCAGGACCGAGCCACTCGCGTCCGCCAATGCGATGCTGAGCCAGTCAGCAACCTGCAATGGAGCGATCTGTGATGCCTAACCGTTCTTCCCTCATCGCAGCTATCTTGTTCGGAACTTCCATGGCGCATCAGGCACGTGGACAGGCACTGCCGGACGTCAACTTTCTTGACCGGCTTGCCGCTCAGCGCAACGCCGAAATGCAGCCCAGGCCCGAGCAACCTGCACCAGTCGCAACACCGCAAGAAAGACTTCGCCCAGTCGGCCACCTGTGGGTTTGCATGAGCACCACTCCTTGGCAACCGGTTCTGTCCTCGCCCTATGCCGGTGCCAGCATCATCGGCCGGACGCTGCCACAAATCGCGGCGGGCAATGGCTGGGTGAACGGATACGCCGAGGTGTTGTTCTACAATGGCAAGATCGGCTTCGTGCCGTCCTCCCGGATCAAGCCATACCACTCTGACTTGAAGCCAAGCGGCACATGTACGGTGGCCGGCCTGCGCCTTGATGGTTCACCTGTTCTTGCGC
>JAABUV010004086.1_pt1 | contig 17794 bp, 23 predicted proteins | sample 5559971 | NCBI WGS metagenome assembly JAABUV01 (sample SAMN10711881, study PRJNA513362) | rock metagenome | isolation source: Antarctica rocks | place: Antarctica: Victoria Land, Knobhead nord | collected 2015-12-19
TAGCCATTACGGTTCGCACTCCTTAGCTGTGCTGCGGCGGGATGGATCACACCCCGCGTTTCAGATCTTCGAGATGCTCGGCGTAGATGCTCTCCGCCCTGGGGATGCTGGTCTCGTACCAGCGGGAATTGCCGGTCTTGTCTCCGCCTACCAGCAGAAAGGCGGTCCTGGCTGGATCAAAAGGCATAGAGCACCCGGTACGGCCGGCCCTCGTGTTGAATCCTGAGTTCGCGCATGTGACCGGACGGGTCAAACTGAGGTCTGGGAAAGACGGCGAGACTATGCTTTCCGTCTGACCGCAACCTCTGCCTGCGTAGGAAGTCTTCCCCCAGCTCGACCCAACTCTCCCAGGGGATATCGAATCCGGCAGACTTTGGGCCATCTTGGAACAGATAGAGAACATCGCGCAGGCGTTTGTTAGGCACCAGCTGCATCTGGCGTCGGATGGATCGTTTGCGCGACCAGGCGAACCCCGAGTGCGGCACATACCCGGCTCACCGTATCGAAGCGTGGAGAGCTGTCGGGCCGCAGTGCTTTGTACAAAGCTTCTCGCGTGAGTCCTGCTGACTTTGCGATCTCCGTCATCCCTCGTGCGCGAGCAATATCGCCCAAGGCAGAGGCCAGCAAAGCGGCATCATTGGCTTCCATAATGTCCGTCAGATAGGCGGCGATGGAGGTTTCACTGTCGAGATAATGCGCCGCGTCGAACTCGGGTAGATCGGCCACTTTGATTCGTTTGCTCATGATCTTCTCTCCCTCAGTCCAGCAAGGCCGCCAGTGCCTTGGCCCGCTTGATGTCTTTCGTCTGCGTACGCTTCGAGCCGCCTACCAGCAACACGACAATCTGCGTTCCCCGTTTGGTGAAGTACAACCGCCAGCCCGCGCCCACATGGATGCTCAACTCGGAGACACCATCGCCTATCGTTGCCACGTCTCCCATCAGACCGCGCTCCAGGCGTTTGATCCGTGCCACGATGACGCCGCGTACCGTCTCGTCCTTCAATGCGTCGATCCAGGCAGTGAACTCGGGTAGAGGCCGGATTGAATACATGAGCAGAGTGTAATCGTTCGATTACAACATGTCGAATTAGAGTGGCCCTAGCGGCCTGGCCTGCCGCTCGGGTGACGACGGCTAGATTCAAATCTGCTCGTCTGGAACTCCACGACGGAGAAGAGTGTCGCGGCGCTCCCGCTTCATTCGCAGGTACTCACCCAGTACGGGAAACGTGAATAAAAACGCCATACTCACGACGAAGCCGATGACGGTTGTGCGCCAGGAGCTAAATGCCCAGCCGGCGAAGATCCATACCACGATCTCTATCCAGAGGAATGGCCGCATCTCAGCGATCTTCTCGATGTATCGCTCTTTCAATAAGGCGCGTCCAGTAGGGGAATTAAAAACGTAAGGCCACTCACTTTTGATCCTCGCCTGTTCCCGCTCCCACGCAGCTTGCCTCTCGATACGGCGTTTCTGTCGCAGCTCTGGGGAAAGCAGCTCCTCCAAAGCTTCACGGGCACGGGCTCGCTTCTCCTCAGGGTCGTCGGAGTAGAAGATGTCGTCGTCATCGAAATAGGCCAGCTCATAAAGTTCTTCCAGACGGTCAGCCGCCATCGAGAGTCGATAGAAGTACGGCATGGACGGCAAAGGATCTTCGCCAGTCACCAGGATGTGCTGTGCTCGCCGGCGAGCCAGGCGTAAGGCCGCCTCTTCGAGAGATATCGCATAGCAGCCAAGCTCGACCATCATGGGCGGCAAGGCTTGATCGATGCCCCAACCCGCTATGGGATCAAGAACGGCCATGCGGAGGACATGCGGCCCATCGAATCCCGCTTCCAACGCATCCTGCGCGACCGAGGGCAGCCGTTCTGTTGGGATCAGCTTGAGCGCTACTTCAGCCTCAAACGTCGCTCGGTCAAAGGGCATGGATTCCCTTACCTTCCTGCTCTCATCTCAGCCACTGCCTCTTGGATAGCCTGCTCTGGCACCCCGTGGGCGATAAGCCTCTGGCTGAACTCCTCAACAGTGCTGTCCTTGGCCCGCTGCGCTTCCCTCTCGGCCAGGTGCTTGCGGAGCCCGTTCGAGATGTAGGCCCGGATGAGCGCCTGGTAGCCCCCAAAGCCGAGCGACGGGGCAACCTCCTTGAGATCCTCGATGACGTGATCGGGCAGCCGGAGGGAGATCAGGGTCATGGGTTTGTCGGGCTGCATGTTGCGCTTGATGCGTTCATTCATTTTCATAGCGTCTCCTTTCCGCCGGCTCCGCAAGACGTGCGGAGATGAGACGGAGCACATCGCCTTCCCGAATCACATGGACGACGTACAGCAGCCGGTACTCGGTCGTCAGGCCGATGCACGCCTGCCGTGCCTCTTGCTGAGGGCTGGTGTCCTCGTAGCGAGCCAGAGGATCAAGGAAGGCCTCTCGAGCCTGTTCGAAGCGAACGCCATGCTGGAGGGCATTGCTGGAAGATTTGTCGCTGTCCCAGACAAACACCTGCCCATCCAGGGTCGAGAACAAGTCCATATAGCTATTGTATATACGCGAGTGCCACAAGGAAGAAATTAGCGACTTGGTTGGTCTTAGCCTGGCCGCCGTGCTTCGCTGGCGGCCCCGTAGAGCGATTGCAAGGCAGTTTTTGATGGGTAGGCACCCTTCCCTGCCTGTCGGCTTCGCCTTGGCCTTCCTGTACTGATCTGCCGTTGGTTTTCAGGGTGAGCCGATGCGCTCGATCGAACCCTAACCCTCATCAGGAAGTTTTGGCTTTTGCTGTTGTCTGTTTTTCACGCTGCTAGAGGTTTCTCCACAGCGATCGGCGGACCACTATCGGCTGTTCTATAGGGTTTTAAGAAGCTATAGGCTTGTGCCATAAAGTGACCGTGGTTTTTCGTTGGTTTCGCACGGAAGCGCCACAAAGTGACCGTGAATACCGCCACAAAGTGACCGTGGAAAAATGCGTGGTTTCACAGCCTTTTCCCCATGTAGGTGGGAAACTGCTTCGGCTGTACAGGTGGGGGACTGTTCCATAGCGTTAGCCCCTTCGGGCTCACCCCAACTCTCGCCGTTCGGTAGACCGCCTGCACCTGGCCTAACGCCACTTTGAATACTGCTCGGAAAGCTCGGATGCGGTCGTATCCCATGCCGAACTGCTGAGATACCGAAGTCCACGGAACGAAAGCGCCCTGGGTCTTCCCTACCCTGTGCAGTCGCTGCGCCAGCCATGCGTACACATCGAGCGCCATGGCCGAGTGCGACAGCGCCGCTAAGTGATTCTCATCGAGCGGTACGGCATGACGCTGGAGGCTCTCGAAGTAATCGGCGGACAGCCTGATAATCGACGGCCATAAGACCCGCTGCCGGTCGTCTTTTTCGAGCCACACATTGAACGACGATACGATCTGAGATTGCACCTGAATGCCCTCGCCGTCCTTCACCATGCCAAGCCGGATCGTGCAAGCCGACAATCGCGCCAGCTGGTCTTTCACCATGCGCATGTTCCGCCCATTGGTATCCATGTTGAGACCATGAGAAACGAATCGTGTGAGGGTGCGCTCTGTTTCGATCTCGGGCTTTCCGGTAAGGAGCGCTTCGGTGTTCAGGTGAGCAAGGATAAGGCGCGGCTTAGGGCCAAACGGCAATCCAACGTCTACAAAGTCGTTGAGCTTGGGATGTATGACGCTTCCCGCTGAAATCATCAGCGTAGCCATGCCGTTGTGTCGCTTCCACGTCCTCGTCTCATCGCCTGGATCGCGGTAGGGCATTCCTGTCTGACAGAAAACGGTGTGCTGGTAGAGGATGTTTTGCTCGGTCGGATCGGCTGCTACCTCAATCAACCGGCGCTCTATAGGCGTAACTAAGGCCCTAGATTTCTTCGGGGCCACGCACTTCTTTCTCTCCGGAATTTTCAGTCCGTCGCCAAGATCCAGCCCTGGTAAAAAGCTAGCTATCGGCTTGAAATCATCTTTTGGATTGTCTCGGCTCATCCGATTTCCTTGTATCTACGTGTATACACGTACACGGCTATAGAATTGTCGTTAGTTCCCTGCCGCCGTAAACTCAGCAATTTCAGGCTTTCCACGCTTGGCGAAGATGGTGTTTATACCCTCCGTCAATAGCGCCTGTACGGTCGTGCGCTCTTCAGCGGCCACGATCTTCAAAGCTGTTTGGACTTCGGGGGCGAAGTGACCACCCACAAGAACGCGTCCGAACCTTGAAGGAGTCGCGGCTCTTGCTTTCTCCAGCTGCGGCTTAGTCGTCTCGCGGACGGGGCTCTTCTGCTCAAGCCCCTGCATAAGCGGGTTCTGTTTTGGCATGTGCCTTCCTTTGTTTACTCATCATTTGTAGCGTATACGTGTATAGCTGTAGAGATTCCTGGGCGGCTTTGCTGTCAGGTTCAAACTCGGCAGCTACCTTACCGATGTTGCTTGCATGACGATGCGCGGCGCGTAGGTGAAGAGTCACAGGGGCAACCGTAAAACCCTGCCGCTTGATGTACTCGACGGCATTAGCGCCTTCTGTCCCCTGCGTCGGAGCTTTATTGACCACAACGAAAGCCGGAGGATTCCCTGCAATCTTGAGCAAGTCGGCCAGCTTCTCTACTGTCTCCAAGCCGAACATATGCGGCTCGACAGGACTGATTACCACATCAGCACGACGGGCAGCTTCCGCAGCTTCTGTGGACGAATGAGGCGGCGTGTCGATCACTATGAAATCGACTCCCTGGGCCTTGGCCTGTTCGATGGTCGCCGCAATCCTTACCGCATGAGTGGGAACCACCCACGGGTCATCGCCTGCTCGCCGGTCGGTCCATTTGGACGCTGATGCTTGAGGATCAACGTCGATCACCGCGACCTTGTGGCCTTTCCTAGTGGCGGTTACGGCTAAGTCTAGGGCGATCGTGGTTTTACCAGCACCGCCCTTCTCTGCTACAACTGCGATTACATACATGTATACACCTATACGCATCTACGATTAGTGGAGTATAGGTTTTCAGCCACACCCTGACAACAGCCTGTTTCTAGGTCGCATCGTGGCAGATACCCCTTTGCTTGCCGACATGGAATTTGGGACGTGTTCCCATTTGGAAGGTTACGCGTTATATGGATTGGACATTTTCAGTCGGAGTGGTGTCTAAGGCTCTAGTGAGATCCACGATGCGACCAGTTACGAGCATTTTCTTAACATTTTTGCTGTTACAGGGCGGCTTCGCACCTGCTCCGCGTTCAGCAATAGCTGAGGTTTTGCTACATAACACGATCATTGAACATCCCGAGAATCTGTCGGGGGCATGGGAAGTGCAAGGAAAGGATTCTGTCTATGGCCTGCAGATACACCTAACAACAAGGGTGAATGGAGCGCCAGCAAAGCTGGTTGGGGTTCGCCAGACATTTCACAGCGCCGTATTCCAGGTTTACGAGCGCACAGGCCCGAGCCGAAGGACTTTCGTTGGAAACGGGTTTGTGGATACCTCTGATCCAGTGCACTGGGCTGAGGGTCACCTCTTACTCAACCAGAATGCGACGTCTATCAGTCCGGAGATACACCTTGATCTCTTCTTTGATCCCCACCACCAGATCTGGTCAGGGCGTTTCCAGCGTGGCGCCTTTGACGCCGTCGTTACGCTTCGCCGCCCTGTTCCACTCACCGAGGCAGCCCCAAGCTCACTTGTAGGAACATGGAAACGCTCTGGTCAAATGAACAACTGCATTCATATCGTTCAAACGGACGCACAGTCTCTTTTCGGATGGTCGGACGACCTACAAAGTCCTGGAGCTCTTCGCTATGCGAATGGACTTCAACCTCCACATGAGACTTTTGAGCGCTATGGCTCACTCGCCGTTGTCGAGACCCCAATTCCGGGAGTTGTCCAGATTGAATTCAATAGTCACAACGCAGGATGCTGCTCCCCCTCTTACCTAGGTAAGTTGACTAAGAATGGGCAGCAGATACGAAGTCCACAGGGTGGAGGTGGAGACTGGACGCGCGTAGCGGGTGCTTCCTGTGTGGGTAGCTAACCTAGCCACAGGCACTTCTGCTTCTTTTCTTACCGTGTGATAAAGGTAGTTATCGCACGCCGTTTTGCGAGCAAATCCTCTTGTTCGCCGCCTAGGAAATGTCGAGAGCGGGCCGACTTGTAAGCGCAGACGCGGCTCCTTCGTCCCCGACAACCGGAGTTGTCGTGGGCCTTTTCCAACCTCCCTTATCAACTGTGGTGTAATAAGCGCGCGTAGCGGTAAGAGTGCCGGGCGGTCCCACCGGCCGCTATACGCGCGTGGCTAAAAGCCTTTTAAAGGTTCAGCGTGATTCAAAGGTATGACTCTGACCTTCGAGGTGAGCAGTGATGCGCTGTCCAGTGTCCCTTCTTCTCATCGCTTTTGCGCTTGGATCGGTCAGCGCGCATAGCCAGACCCCATCGACCCAATACGGCTGCGAGGCGCCCGAAGTGAGGGCGGCATTCGATACCTCGCTCTCGCAGGATGAGCTCGTAAAGCTGACGATCCCACAGCGGCGTGCGCGCATGCAGGAGATGGTCGATACGCTGATCGCCAGGTATCCGCAAGAGTATCTGGTGTCCCGGGAGCAGTTCTATCTGGCAGAGGATACGTTCGGGAAAGACCGGGAGGCGGCTATCGCGGCCCTGCGCGATCGCTGGGTGAATAACGCGAAGGCAAATCCCGATGATCCGATGGCGCTGACGCTGGCCGGCCACGCACAGGTTGATAAGGACCCTGAGGAGGCGATCCGGCTCCTCGAAGCCGCGCGCGCGAAGGCACCCAACTTTCCCTGGCCCTCCTTCGAGCTCACCTTTCTGTACTGGCGAGGCAAGTATGCCGACGAGGCGAAGTTGAACGAGAGTCTCGAGCGCTTCTACACTCTTTGCCCTGCTTGGGTAGATTCGACATCTTTCGGCAACCAGATCGAGGGCTTCAAAATGCGGAAGGACCTACCGCTGGTGGCAAAGACGGCGGTCGCGTTGCGCGCCGATCTTGCACAGCAGACCGGCCCGAAGCGGCTCGAGGATTACCAAATCCTATGGCAGCGCGAGTTCCTTGTCCGGCCGCCGAGCGAGCATGATGCGGAGCGCGCGCTGATTCGGCAGGACCTGCAGCGGCTGGAGAAACTGGTACAGAACGGAGACGCGAAGTGGAGGCTGTTTCTGATTTCAGGGTACGAGCAGACCGGAGCCTCCAACGAGGAGCTGGCAGCCATGCGGCGCCAGGCCGCGCAGGACTTCCCGCACCAGGGACCGGCCGAGCGACTCGAATGGGAGCAGTGGAACAAGGAGCATCCGAAACCTGAGGGGCAGAAGGACGCGGCGGCGTGGAAGGCGTACTACGCCGCAAACATTGAACACGAGAAGAAAATGATGGGGGCGTATCCGGATGATCCCGGTCTGCAGCGCACGGCATTTTTCTTCGCGGTGCAGGACGATGAGTATGTCTCCAAAGCTGACGGATTGGCGGCGGTCGACGGGTACCTGAAGGCGATGGACGTGTATGGCCCTGCTGGCGTTCTTTCGGCTGGGCCGGACGCGCTGCCCAAATTCCTTCTGACGCATGGCTGGCAGCCTGAGCGCGCGCTGGAGTTGCTGAAGAAGACCTCGACCTACAAGGACGGAGGCCACACGCAGGAGCACTGGGGTGCAAGCATAGACGCGGCGACCGCGAAAAGATTCTACGGCCAGATGGTTTCGGAGGACCTCAATAATCTCGGGTTGATATTGAAGGCGGCCGCGCTGGCCGACAAACCGGGCGAGGCGCTGAAGTTCCGGGCAGTGATCGAGGAGCCGCCGCCGGAAAACAAGAAGGACCTGACGCAGTACTGGACGAACCGCGCGCGGCTCGCGGCGCTGGACCATCATCCGCAGGACGCGCTGGCGTACTACCGCATCGCGCTGGAGGACCGCACGCATCCGCCGGAATACTCGCACGGCGTCCTGCGCGACGACCTGACCGCGGAGTTCCATACGCTATGGACGAAGCAGGGCGGGACAGAGTCGGCATGGGCCGCGTCGAAGGCGCTGGCGACCGATGCGAGCGCCGATGCCTCGCAGCCGGGCGCAGCGCCGGTGGCTGGCAAGCCGGTTGCCACGCCGAAGAAGGCCGCGCAGAAGATCGCGGCGAAAGAGGAAGACTGGAAGAAGGTCACCACAAAGATGCCGGCCTTCGAGTTGTCAGACTTTTCGGGCAAGCAGTGGCGGCAACCGGATCTCACAGGCAAGATCGTCGTGGTCGTCTCGTGGGCGACCTGGTGCGGGCCGTGCCACCTGCAGGATGCGATGCTACAGAAGTTCTACGACAAGGTGAAGAACCGCAAGGATCTCGTGGTAGTGAGCTTAAACATCGACCAGAACCCCGGGCAGGTGCTGCCGTTCATGCGGAAACAGGGATACACGTTTCCGGTGCTGGCCGCATCGTCCTACGCCCAAGCCCAGGAGTATGTGCCGCAAACGTGGATCATCGACAAGCAGGGCAAGTGGCTCTGGGTCAAGGGCGGATACGACGAATCGAAGACGTACGCGGACTTCGAGAAGGACCTGCTCAACCAGATTGAAAAGGGGGAGGCGGGGCGGTAGCACCATATTTGCCCTTAGTGCAGAGTCCGAAACGCGCGGAGTTCGGGATTGGTGGCTGAGGCGGGGACTGCTTCGATGGAAACTAAATCTCGGTTGCGCTACGTCTTGTGTTCTCTGAAAACGGTGGTTTCAGGCGATGCCAGGTCCGGCTTGTTACTCCTGAAACGAGCACTTCAAAAGTGAACGGACACTGATCAGTTGAGTACCCGCTGAACCTGAATAGCTGCCCACTGGCCGCCCCTTGGGGCTTCAATCTCCCTGTCGTTGAGCTGAGCAGCGATCCCTCGTAGCGACTTTGAGCCAGAGGCTTGGATTTGGCTAATGATAGGGAGAAGCTGAGCACGCTGCTCGGCCACCCGCTCGCTTCTCACCTGCCGGGCACCGGCTTGAATCTCAGCGAATCGCTCTAAAGAGACGCGACGACCACCCAGCTTCGTTCCTCGTTCTTTCGCTGCCTGTAACGCTGCCTTGGTGCGCTTCGAGATGGCCTCAGCTTCATGCTCGGCTACGGCGGCCATGATGTGGACTACAAAACGATTCGCTTGGGGCATATCGACGGCAACGAACTCGACCCCTGACTCCATGAGATTCGAGATGAAAGCGACATTGCGGGCCAGCCGATCAAGCTTGGCGATGACCAAGGTGGCTTTGTGCTTCCGACAGAGCTTCAGGGCATCGGCGAGAGCAGGGCGATCGTTCCGCTTTCCGCTCTCCACCTCAACTACCTCACGCACTAGCGTCCAGTCCCCGCCATTCAGGAAACCCGCGACGGCTGCGCGCTGCGCCTCCAAACCAAGGCCGCTGATCCCCTGCCGCGCTGTCGAGACCCGAAGATACGAGACAAATTTGCTATTCGCGGGCATGCTGGGCCAACTGTAACATTTCTTCTACGTCCGTAGAAAGAATGTAACAGGGTCTCGACAATCCGCTGGAAACTGGGTGAACCGCTCGATGCGTGCTTAGTGCTTGGCTTCTGTGAAAGCTTCGACTATTGGATCGATGTAAAGCTTCTCAAGTGTTCCGTTGGAGATGAAGTTTGATCGATAGCCGTCGTCAATTGCAGCAAGAGACCACACCCATTCATATGCGCTAATTTCGAAATGAAGGGTCACATTGCAGGACGCTTCAGCAGCCTTTGCCAATCGAAGGTGCCCCTCGACCCGAAAGTCTGCATATGACTTCGCTGGTGAGAGATGTCTTTGAAGCGTGTACTTGTGAATGGAGTGCCGATTGAGCAATAGGGGCTTCGCGGAAGGTGTCGAAGCATCCTTGCGGTTGCCCAAATCTACGACTGTGTCATCGCCCTCAGCCTGTGTTTTGGTATAGAAGTCGTGTTCTTCAAAATACTGAGTTGCTTTGCTCTCAACCACTTGGCACGGCGCGGCAATCTGCCGGCTCGCAGCGGAGTCGCCATTAGGAGGGGGCAGCAGAAACAACAGAGTGAGCACCGGTGCCAGCATCGGTATCCAGTCTACTTTTTTCGGATGCCCACTGAAACGGAGGTTTCAGAGCTGACAAGATTTGGGTTTGGTGCTCGTCCTGAGAGGAAACGGTGGTTTCAGAGAGTACAGACCACCAAACCTTTCAGGGTTTCCCCCTTACGCTACCCTCTAACCTGGGAGAGTAAACGGAATGAGAAAGCCAGTATGGGTGATCGGCGGAGTTCTCACTTCACTCGCCTGCTTTCTCCTCTGGGGTACCGCCGCCATGAATTACGGGGACTCCGTTGCCGTAGGGACATACCAATTTGAGCATGACGGAGAAACCTCTACGCTTGTGCTGAATACAGATCACACCTTCCGACAGACCAGAAGGCTCGGAAGCTACGAGCAACATTCTCAAGGGACTTGGAGACGTGTAGGAGAAGGAGGCATCTCCTTTTCGAAAGAGTTCCTCGTAGTCTCAGGTGATGAGCCTGAACCGGACGGAACGACCTTCAGTGACATGCATAAAGCTTTTGGTTTGTTCACCTCTCTGAGGCTGCGGCAGTATCACGTTCTTTGGTACGGCAAGACCGGTTCTGCCAATTCGCTTGCCGGAACATATACAGGTGACGAGCCAGGCGTGACTGCGACGTTAGTCCTCAACGCAGATCATTCGTTTAGTCAGACCGTAGCGCATGGCGTGAACGCGAGTCATGCGACCGGAACTTGGAACCAAGACCCCGATGGAACAATCCGGTTTTCTAACGCTTTCCTCAAGACTTCTGGGGAGCCGCTCGGACCTAACGAGCTTGCGTCGTCGATTGATCCAAGAGGTTCTAATCTTCAGGTCGAAATTTCTATGTCCGACCATGTCATAGAACCTGTGTTTAGAAAACGTTTGAGAAGTCGGTGAGCTGCACCGGGTCCTACCCACGACAACTCCGGTTGTAGGAGATGGATGACCGTCATGGCGTATCTTTATACGTCTGCTCGCCCATCATCGTTTGGTATGACCCGACGCATAAACTCGTCGAAGAGTGGCACCGTAAACGCTGTGTCGCCGTGATTAGGACTCCACACCATGCCTTTGAGGGCACTCTTGCATTAACTCGAAATCGGGCTCGATGCGTACAAGTTGTGGGGTGACGCCAAGCAGGTACCACAACTGCTCGTAGGCATAAAAGTTATTGCAACAGTTTTACTTCAGCGAGATCCGGAGAGTCGCACCGGTTGACCGCGAGCAAATTTCGTCCCAGATCCTGGATGCCATCTCGTACTTTGACATGAGTGGAAGCGGAAGCTCGCGATCGGGGAAGATGAGCGCGCCTCTGTTTTGATCCGCACCGATGCCGCTGCTGGAAGACGAGACATCATTCGCGATGATGGCATCGACGCCTTTGGCGTGTAACTTGCGGCGGCCTTCCTCGAGGACACTTTCCGTCTCTGCTGCAAACCCGACAACGATCGTCCCAGGGCGGCGGGAGTGGGCGACCTCGGCAAGGATGTCTGGAGTCTGTTCCAGCTCCAGAAGCAGGGTCTTGCCGCTCTTCTTAATCTTCTGCAGGGCAGGACTGACCGGACGATAGTCCGCCACCGCAGCCACCATCATGACGATGGTTGCCCAGTGCAGCCGCTCCATCACTGAGTTACGCATCTGTTCCGCCGTCTCAACGAGGATCTGTTCACCAACGTCCTTTTGCACGCCGCCGGCGGAGGTAATGAAAGCTACGTCTGCGCCTCGACGAACGGCGGCTTCCGCGAGCGCGACCCCCATCTTTCCTGTGGACCGGTTGCCGAGGTAACGCAGCGGGTCGATGGGTTCGCGAGTTCCTCCTGCGGTAATGAGAATGCGCTGGCCGGCGAGGTCGCGTCGCACTGCGCCTGCAGCCAAGGTGAGGGACGCGATATCCGCCAGGTCAGCCAGCCGGCCTTCTCCCACCATGCCGCAAGCCAAGTCGCCGGACGCGGGTTCGATGATCTTCGCTCCGCGTTGCTGTAGCAGCTGGATGTTGGCGCGAGTAGCCGGATGCTGCCACATGTTCACGTTCATAGCAGGCGCGACGACCAGAGGCGCGGCGCTTGCGAGCGCAACGGTCGTGAGCAGGTCGTCCGCGATGCCATGCGCGAGCCTCGCCACGACGTTTGCGGTCGCAGGCGCGATCAGGAGGGCGTCCGCCCACTGCGCGATTGCGACGTGTTCAATGTCGAAAGGCTGCGGTTCGCCGGACGCGAGCTCCGCAGTGTCCGGCCTCCAGAGGGAGGTCATGACTTGGCGCTTGCTGAGGGTTGCAAGTGTGAGCGGCGAGACGAAGTGAGTGGCGCCGGAGGTGATGACCACCTGAACCTCCGCACCGGCGCGCTGCAATTCGCGCACGAGTTCCGCGGCTTTGTAAGCCGCAATGCCCCCACTTACCCCCAGCACGATCTTCATGACGGGATGCGTCGCGGAGCGAGGAGAAGATTGTCGATCAGGCGCGTGGAGCCCACCCATGCCGCCACAGCGAGAAGCGCGCCCTGCGAGACCGTGGTTGTTTCTTCTAAGGTGTCCGGATCGACGACCGCAGCGTAGTCGATTCGGACACCTTGTGAACGCCGCAGTCCTTCCAGCAAAACCTGACGGAGTTCGACTGCGTCGCTGGTACAGGAACTCCTGGCTTCTGCTGCCTGCAAGGCCCGCGATAAAGCCAACGCGCTGTCTCGTTCCTGTGCAGTGAGATACCGATTACGCGAACTCATGGCGAGACCGTCGGGCTCGCGAACGGTTGGGCAGACGCAGAGCTGCACTTGGAAATTGAGGTCCCGAATCATTCGACGCAGCACAGTAACCTGCGCTGCGTCCTTCTGGCCAAAGAACGAGAGATCGGGTCGCACAATGTGAAAGAGCTTGCTGACGATAGTAGTAACGCCGCGGAAGTGGCCTGGCCGCGATGCTCCATCGAGGCGGGCGCCGATATCCGGCACTTCGACAAAGGTCTCGGCGCCCGGACGGCACATCTCCGCCGCTGACGGCGCGAAGAGAACTTCCACGTGCTCCTGTTCGAGAAGTTCGGAATCAGCCCCAAACGTGCGTGGGTACCGAGTGAAATCCTCGTTCGGCCCGAATTGAAGCGGGTTCACGAAGATGGAGGTAACCACGTGGGAGCACTGGGACTTCGCCGAGCGAACGAGCGAAAGGTGGCCTTCGTGCAGCGCCCCCATGGTGGGTACAAGGCCGATGCGGGCGCCGGACCTCCGCAGTTGGCGTGAGATGTCCTGCATCTCGAGGATTGATGGAACGATTTTCATCGACTACTTCTCGCAGGAGGGTACGGCAGGCGAAGGATGCTCGTGGAAGTCAAACCCTGCCGGCAGATGATAGCTCTCTGCGTCGGAGGGAAAGGTCCGCGCTTCCACAGCCTCGCGGAACTCTTCGAGACCTGTTTGCATGACGCTGCGGACGTCTGCGAACTGCCGAACGAACTTGGCGGGAGTGGAGGAGAAAAGGCCGAAGAGATCGTGCCAGACGAGGACCTGTCCGTCACAATCTGGGCCTGCGCCGATCCCGATCGTCGGCACGCTGACGTGTGCGGTGATCTTCGCGGCCACCTCGCGTGGGATGCCTTCGAGAACCAGCGCAGTGATGCCAGCGTTCTCCAACTCATGTGCGTCGTCGAGGAGCTTCGTAGCGGCAGCCTGAGTCCGGCCTTGCACGCGGTAACCGCCCATCCTATTCACCGCTTGAGGCGTGAGGCCGATGTGTCCGAAGACCGGAATTTCTGCTCGGACGAGCGCACGGATCCGCGGAGCTATCTCCGCGCCACCTTCGATCTTGAGGGCCTGCGCTCCAGCTTCTTTGACGAGCTGCAGACCGTTCGTGACCGTCTGGGCAGTGGATACGTGGTAACTGCCGTAGGGCATGTCGACGACCAGCATGCTGCGCTGCACGCCGCGGCGCACCGCTCGCGCATGATGCAGCATGTGTTCCATGGTGACCCTGAGCGTGTCTGGCAGGCCGAGCACGACCATGCCAAGCGAGTCACCCACGAGAATCACGTCGATGCCTGCCTCATCAGCCAATCTTGCTGAAGGATAGTCATAGGCCGTGATGGCCGTGATGGCGTGCTTTGCACGCTTCCGGGCGAGCAGATCGACTGAGCTTACCCTGACCAGCGCACCTTCGGGTCCAGGCGCGCCTTGCAATGGAACGGAACTCATACTTTACTCCAGTGCCGCTCCGTCTATGCGGATGCAGCCTGCGAGTGCAGTATATCGAAATGCTAGCGCGTCTGTTGGGCTGCGCTGTACTACGCAGTGGCGGGCTTCGCTTCGAGGCTTGAACGAGACCTCAAAGCAATCCCGGAGCAGCGGAACCGCGGAGCCAGTTCGGAGGACGGAACCCTCTCCGGGGAACCCAACACCACTCCCCGCCAGCCCTCCGCGACCGCCTGAGCCGAGAGGCTGACGGGCAGCTTTCGGTTCGGTCCGGCGATCGCATCCTCGGGAAGCATGGGAACGGATTGCGCCCTGGAGTGGTCTTCAGCACCCATCGAATGCTCGTCATATTACGCGGCTGAGTAGCCTCAACGGAACTTGCTGTGTAGGTGCCGAGGTAGAACTTTTGGAGCGGGGTAAGCGTCCATGCCAGCCAAACGGAGGCGGGGAAAACGAGCAGGAACGGTCCCAAGGTGATCCCGAACAGGAGCAGCAACACCCTCCCGCCGCGACTCGGAAACCGCATCGGACGGCTCAGGGCTGCCCTCCGTCTTGCCCTCCTGGACATCCTGGGCATGAAAACTTTCGATCATCTTGCGGGCGTCGGCCAGCTTCCGGGCGTTCGCCTGGTCGCGGATTCTGAGCACGGATTCGGCCAGCAAGTGCTTTCCCTCCGCGTTCGCCTGGGCGGTCGCATGGAAGAGATTCAGGAGCATGTACCGGGTTGCCGACTGCTCGGCCAGCAGCAATTCCATCGGGTCCGCCGGACGCTGCCGCGCCGCCTTCAACGCCAGATCGCGCAGCCACTCGGCCAGGGTTTTGCCGTCGCGCTCGGCGGCGCTCTCGACCTCCCGCAGCTCCTCGGGCGTGATCCGCGTGGCGACGGTTTTGGTACGGAAGCCGGGCTTCTCCTCCGCGTTTGCGGAGGCGTTTCGGGTCGTCGGAGCGGTCGTGCGGGAGTGCTCAAGTGGGAATTGTCCTGCTGGAAACCTAGACCGCACCGTCAAAGCCCGTCAAGTCGGCTGGATCGCCATTTCAAGCTAAGTAGCTGCACATCAATGCGTTTACGCCAGAGTAGCGAAATCGGTTCCGCCGGGAACCGCGCGTAAACAGATGTAAACGTGATTTTGCTAAGTTGCTCATTATAAAAGTGTTTACTTTTGTAAACGCGGAGCGCCTTCCCGTTTACATACAGCTCCCATTTGGGGGTGATGTGTCAGATCTTCTTCCGCTGCAAAGCAGCGTTCTGTCGCTTATATTTGCTCACGAAGAATTAGGGTGCAATCACTCGGAACCTTTCGGTCTCGTGGGCAGATCAAGCATCGGAGGCTGGTCGAGAAGAACCTTCTCCCCCTCCACCGGCGTGCTCCAGCGGAACGCTTGGGCAGCCAGGTCAAGCGTTACATGGATGTGCATTCTGGTGTCGCGCCAATGTTGAAACAAAGCGGTGCCTTTTACGCTGCACAACTGCCCCTCAATATCCTTTGCATCGATCGCATCGGCAAGAGCTCGAAGCCCATTGGGGAGATCCCTTCCGAGTGCCTCGCGAATGCTATCCGGATCGAATACCTGACGTTCACGGGTGGTCGTATCGCTCATATCTTCTGGCGTCCTCGATGACGTGATCGCGCAGCCGAAGCGAGATCAGGGTCATGGACTTTGTCGGGGCTGCATATCGCGCTCGACCGTTCACTCATCTCAGCCCTGCTTGGAAGCCGCCAGCATCTCCCGGCGCAGGATGGCATTGATGCGGGACTGGTATCCCTTGCCCTGGCCCTTGAGCCATTCGAGCACGTCGGCATCGACGCGAGCGGTGATCTGGCGTTTCACGGGGCGGTAGAACTCGCCGCGCCGGGCATGCTTCCACTGCTCCTCAGTGACGGGCGGGATGTCGCTGAAGTCGATCTCGCTTTCAGGACGTGCCGCCAGAGCCTTCAGATTGGCCTCTTGAGCCTCCGAAAGGGGCGGCAGGGTGTCGAGGGTATAGCTAATCGTTTTCGTCTTCATAGATTCGCCTTTCCTGCCGTGTGGCACGCCTTGCCGAGATGATGCGGACCACCGTTGAAGCCTGACCCTCTTCCCGGAGGGTGTGTGCCGCCATCAGCAGCAGCACACCACGGACTAGTCCAAGGGTCTGCCAGCGCTCCTCTCCGTTCTCGATCCGGTCCTGAAAGGACACCTGCATGGGATCGCGGAAGACCTGCGCGGCCTCCTCGAAACTCAACCCGTGCTTGCGCTGGTTGGACAGGTTCTTGGGCTCATCCCACTCAAACCGAATCGACTCCACTAAAATATTATAATTGCTTATTTGTAATTACAAAGATTAATCGTTGCTCTGAAAATCGGTTAGAAGATCATCGACTCGGCCACCCTGGCGAGCAGCAGTCATGGCAGAAATGGTCTTCTCGTTGGGGATTACGGGAGGGAAAGGAGTGACCTTATAGCCCTCGCGCTCACCTTCCGTATAGGCTTTGGCTTCTTTCAGCCCCTTGCCTGACTCTCTCGAACGCTTTTCTGCTCATGATGTCCTAGCTTCCAGCCCGCATTTCGGCCACTGCCTCTTGGATAGCCTGCTCTGGCACCCCATGGGCCATGAGCCTGCGGCTGAACTCTTCGACGGTGGAGTCCTTGGCCCGCTGCGCTTCCCTCTCGGTCAGGTGCTTGCGGAGTCCATTCGAGATGTAGGCCCGGATGAGCGCCTGGTAGCCTCCGAAGCCGAGCGACGGGGCGACCTCCTTGAGATCCTCGATGATGTGATCGGGCAGACGGAGAGAGATCAGGGTCATGGGTTTGTCAGGCTGCATGTTGCGCTTGATGCGTTCAGTCATCTTCATAGCGCCTCCTTCCGCCGACTCCGCAAGACGTGCGGAGATGAGGCGGAGCACATCACCTTCCCGAACCACATGGACGACGTACAAGAGCCGGCAGTCGGTCGTAAGGCCGATGCATGCCTGCCGTGCCTCCTCATCGGGGCTGACATCCTCGTAGCGGGCTAGCTGGTCGAGGACACGTCCATATAGCTATTGTATATACACCCCTGGCCGAATGGCTACTTCAGGCACCAGCTGCGTCTGGGCTGGCGCAGGCTGGATCATTTGCGCGATCAGGCGAACACCGTGTGCCGCGCATAAGGTATCTCGGTTAGAGGCCCGGCTGATCGTCCTGCGCTGCCGGTGTCCGCATCAGCCCGTCGAGTTCGACCGCTCCATCAGGGAAAACCGCTCGCATCTCCAGCGTCCCTCCTAGCGCGCCGACATACTTCCGCAGAGTGCTGAGCAGACAATCGGACTGGTTTTCGAGCCGGGAAACGGCGCTTTGGGGGACGTGCATCTGCTCGGCGACGGCGACCTGGGTCTGCTGTCGGGCCACGCGGATGACTCCAACGCCGATCCGCTCCATCTCGGCGTATTCGGCCAGAGCCTCGCGCTTCACTCGCTCCCGCGTCTCGGGCGACGCCTTGTGCTTCAGATCCTTCCACTTGGTAGCCATTACGGTTCGCACTCCTTAGCTGTGCTGCGGCGGGATGGATCACACCCCGCGTTTCAGATCTTCGAGATGCTCGGCGTAGATGCTCTCCGCCCTGGGGATGCTGGTCTCGTACCAGCGGGA
>JAABUV010004088.1_pt1 | contig 17787 bp, 14 predicted proteins | sample 5559971 | NCBI WGS metagenome assembly JAABUV01 (sample SAMN10711881, study PRJNA513362) | rock metagenome | isolation source: Antarctica rocks | place: Antarctica: Victoria Land, Knobhead nord | collected 2015-12-19
CGCCGCGCAATTGCTCCTGATGCTGATCGGCTTCCGCGGGCATGCTGCTGAACACGACCTGCTTGCCGTCATCATTGCTGACCTGGGCAAGCATCACCTCGAACGAGCGAGACTGATAACTGCGCACCGACCGCACATGGCCGCCGTCGATGGAGAGCGCGATTGCCTGCGCTGTGGCCGCCGGCGCGGGGGGTTGGCTCACCACGGCCTGCTGCTCCAAACGAGCGCCCACCCTCATGGTTCGCCGGCGGGTTGTCTCCACCGCAGGTACGTCGCCGAGCGGCAGGAATTCCGACAGCAATGTCCGGGCCCGGCGGTACGGAAGCAAGGACCCCATCTTCACGATGATCCGCTCGTATTCCGGCGTGCATCGGTCGGGCATAATCTCGGCGACGGGATTGAGCGTGTGACGGCGAGTCACCACGCACCGGCAGGGCAAAAAGCGCGGCGCCCGAACCTCCACCGTTCCGAACACCGACAACAGCCGCCGCGCGCGGACATCCTTGAGCGGTCGTTGCGACCGACAATGAGAGCAGCGACGGCGTTGGCGGCAATACTCCTCCGTCTGTGCCCGAACAAGATGGTCCTGCAATCCCGCGAGCATCCGTTTTCCGTCCGCCAGCGTCAGCCCGACCGTTGCAGCCGAGCATTCGGCCGTGTTGCTGCCGCCCACGCTGACTTCGTGTGCGCAGACGGAGCCATCGCTCCCGGTCAACTCCACCATGACGCGCCACTTCATCCCATTCCCCCGACCGGCCGTTTTCGGCCTGGACCATACCACCCCCCAGGTTTGAGACGGTCTCACCACCCAGTCCCGAGAGGAATAGATCGATGGCCCGCAAGCCGACAGCCTCAGTTTCCGTCGAGCGTTCGCCTGCGCTGTCCGCGATCGAGCAGCTGGGCCGGCTGATCCAGACCGGCACGCCTGTCGCGCGCGTGACGAGGGCGGCCCAGGGCATTGCGTCCCGTTGGCGTACGACGGCCGGCGCGGACGCGGCCCTCGAATGGATCACCACGCTCCATGCGGACCTGGTGTCCGGCGCGGCCGAAGCCGAAGAGCAGGTCGGCAACATCGACCGCAGCGACGCCGGCGAGGCGCCAGGCCGATGCCACGCTTGCGGCAATTTGCGCGGCCCGGGACACGCTGGCCGCCGAGTTGGTGCAGCCATGAGGGACACGGCCATGCCGCCGCTTACCAACCGGCTGCACAGCTTGGTGGGGCGTCTGAGCCACGAGGGCGGCTACATCGTCGCCCAGGCCGACGTCGCGGAGGCCGTCGCGCGTATCGTTCAGCTTGAACGTGCTCTCGGCGAGTTGCTCAGCCACATCGACCAGGTGGGCTACATCGATGGTGGCAGCCGGTTGGGTGATGCAACATCGGTCGTCAGCGATGCCAAGATGGTGCTGGGCAAGAGGCCGCCCGCATAGCGTTGCCGCATGGACGATCTCGGCGAGCGCGGCCCGGTGCAATGCCGCCGTTGCGCCGCCGAGTGGCGACCGCACGCCTACTTTCCACCTGGCACAGGCGTAGCATCGCCATAGTGTGGTTAACCGTCTCAGGCCAGAATTGGCAGTAGTGGCAACCTGCTCGATAGCAGCCTGGAAAATGCGCGGCGCGGGTTCGCGCGCCGACTTCGCGGTCGCGCCGACTTCGCGGTCAGCGACCGGGTGTCGTTCACAGATACCGACAAGAAACGGCACGTCTGTAACTGGCTCGTCGTATGCATCTTCGGCGTTCTCTTCGGCACGGACCTTGGCGCCGCTAGGCGGGCCCGCGATCGCGCCGTCGATACGCTGCTGACCAGCCGGGACCCCGTCGAGCTGCAGCGCAACGGCATCCTGATCCGCGCGCTGGATTGCAGCGTCAGCCGCAGGCTGCCCAGGGAACCATAGGCGTTCATGTCCGCCTCGGCGAAAGGCAGTCACCACGTCCGACTTGGCGCTGGGCGGGAGAGCGGATTGTCCCGGGACAGCTCGCAGCCGGGCCGCTCAAGATGGTGCCGGTTGGCTTCCCCACTCGCAGGCCGCCGAGTTGCCCCACCCTCTCTCGTTCCATGCGGCTGGGACACGTCTACCGGTCAAGATGTAACCGGCCGGCGAGCTTGCGCACGTTTTCCGGCGTCCATCTGCCGCCCCGGATCGTCCTTACGGCACGATCGTTCAACAGCTCGGCCACAATTTGCCAGCGCCTGTCACCGGTCGGCACCTCCAAGAGCGCGGCTTGCAACGCCTCCTGCGCCTCCAGGCGCAGCCGCGTCATGACGCTCGCGTCCTGCTTGCGCCAGGCGGCGAAGTGTCGCGCCGGATCGAAGACCTGGCCGTCGATCGTCAGGGGATCGGGAGGCAGGCCGATCAGAGACAAGCCGAGTTCGCCGGCGATCCTGTGCATGAACGGGTTCGGCCGCCAGTGATGCACCTCATGGAACGTCACGGTGAGCAGGGCCACCTTCATTCCGGTATAGGCCGGCATCTCCCGCCGCAATACATCCGCGACGGCCTCGGTCGCCCGGTCCGTCCGGGTGTCCATGAAGGCGATCTCGCCGACCAGTCTGCCTGCGTCCTCCCGCACATGACACCGCACGCGCTCACGCTGATACCGGATGGTCTTGCTGGCGGCGGCGGCCCTCTCGACGCTGGGCGGCAGGTCTCGGAACCCGGCCCAGTTCACCGGCAACGTCCAGTAGACACCGATATAGGCCTCGGCCACCCACAAGCCTCCCAAGACGCGCCCGGACAATTCCGACAGCCAGCTTCGGACAAAGCTGAAGGTCGTATCATGCCTCATCAGTCATCCAATGAGGCCACGCCCATGATCCATACCGGCAAGACCAGCGCAAGCAATCCGTTGCGGATCGCCACCATACAAGCGGGCTCGGGAGGCGGCGCCATCGGCATCACCTTCGCACCCGGCAAGCAGCAGGCCGACGCCCTCACCGGCGCGCATCGGCGTGACCTCGGGGCCGATCTCGATGCCATCGCTACCTGGAACGCGGCCGTCGTGGTCACTCTGGTCGAGCAGCATGAGCTCGAAACCCTCGGCATCGCGAACCTGGGGGCGGAGGTCCGACGCCGTCACATGGAATGGCATCACTGGCCCATCCAGGACTACGGAACGCCGGACGCCGCCTTCGCCGAGGCATGGCCGGCCCGCTCGGCCGCCTTGCGCAGCCTGCTCGCCTGCGGCGGTCGTATCCTGATCCATTGCAAGGGCGGCTTGGGCCGGGCTGGCGTGATCGCCGCCCGGCTGCTGATCGAGACGGGCAGGGCGCCGGCCGATGCGATCGCGGCCCTGCGTGCCGTCCGTCCCGGTGCCATGGAGACCGAGGCACAGAAGCGCTGGGTGATTGCGGGCATGGCGATGCCCCTGGTCCGGCGCAACGATAGCTGGGACGGGTCGCGGGATCGCGCCATCGGGTCGCTGCTTGGCCTGGCGGTTGGAGATGCCCTCGGGGCCGCGATCGAGTTCCAACCCAAGCCGCAATTCGCAATTCTTGAAGACATGGCGTCCGGCGGTCCCCACCACCTGCAGCGCGGTCAGTGGACCGACGACACGGCGATGGCCCTCACGCTCGCCGGCAGTCTCATCGCGGTGCCCGAACTCGACGCGTCCGATCTCATGCAACGGTTCCTGGACTGGCGGGACACAGGCGCCTGCTCCTGCACGGGCGTCTGCTTCGATATCGGCAAGCAGACCAGCGCAGCGCTCGAGCGGTTCCGGCGCGAGGGCGATCCGCTCGCGGGATCGACCGATCCGAATGCCTCGGGAAACGGCGCCCTGATGCGTCTCGCTCCGGTGTCCATCCGGCATTGGCGTGACCGGGACAGCCTGCTGCGGGTGGCCGACCTGCAGACCCGCATGACACACGGCTCTCCGGCGACCATCGCGGCGTCGCGCACTTTCGCCCAGATGCTGGCCGAGTCCATTGCAGGCACACCCCTTCCGGAGACCCTGGCCAGCACTATGGCAGACGGCATCGAGGGCGGATGGCGTAGGCTGCATCGCGATACGATCGCCGGCACCGGATGGGTGGTCCGGTCGCTGCAGGCCGCGGTCTGGGCTGTTTCGAGGACCACGAATTTTCGCGCTGCGGTGTTGCTGGCCGCGAACCTCGGGGAGGATGCCGACACAACCGCCGCCATCGCGGGACAGTTGGCCGGGGTGATCTACGGGGCGGCGGGTATCCCGGCAGAGTGGCTTGCCGCCCTCGCCTGGCGCGAGCGCCTAGAAGACACGCGGGACGCCTGTTCGACGCAGGATCGTCAGCCGTGGGATGCGCTGGGAACGAACGACCGAAGGAGGACGTCAGGCGCACCGAACTCGGGGACTCGTTTGCCGCGCGTTGGATAACCCGGGACTGGACCTTGTGCGAGCGGCTTCGCGCCCTGGCGGCCTTCGGGACGGCATTCAACCGGGACGGCTTCGTGTTCTCGAACGACATCCCTTCGTCAGTCGACGAGGGCGTCATCGTGCTGGGCGGCACCACGCTCAGCGACGATGGAGAACGGTTCTACCAGGCGCTCTACGACTATGGCTGGGTGTGCATGTTCGAGTGGGCGGAATGGCGGTCGACGGAACGGGGCACCCGCCTCATGCACGACCCTGACGCGATCGCGACGGCCAACGAGGATGATCTTGCCCGGGTGCCCACAACCTGTGTCCGCGCGGACCGCTTTTGCGACGGCTATCTGTCGGACGCCTATGAGGCAGGGCTGATAGGGCGTGTGGTGGCGCGGGCCGAACAGCTCCTTGCGACAGCCGAGGCGAACCTGGGATCGAGCAGTGCGGCGTAACCAGCACAAGTGCCCGCCGAAAGGGGGCAGCCGCAACCCTAGTTTACCGATTACGCTCCATCGACCCAACAACATCATTGCAGTGTGCTGGTTTGAAGATGACGCCTCGAACTGAAATGGAGATAGATTGTCGATGACTGATCTCGCCCAGATACTAGAACGATTCAACCGCAAAGAGCGCCATCTACTCGTACGCGATATCCTCGGACACACGTCCGAGAAAGGCATACCGCTCAGCGAGCACTTTCGCAGCGATATCGGCAAGACGCTGAACCTGACGGTATCAGCCGAAGCATGGTGGGCAACCGACTACCATCTTGACTGGCTAGCCGGCGCGCTGACGCTCTACGCCCTTGGTAGCCAAGCGAACCTCCAGACAACATATCCAAACCCGAAAAACACTGCGACAGGACGCAAGCTTGTCGAGGGAAATCAGGAAGACGCCGATCTGGTGATCGCGGATGGCCAGAACTTGATCATTGTCGAGGCAAAGGCCTATGGATCTTGGAGCAACGATCAGGCTACGAGCAAGATCCAGCGCTGGGAGAATTTACTTCAACACTATAAATCACTACAAGAACATCTCAATCCGATCTCTATTTATTTCGCGCTCATGTCTCCGCGGCCACCGCAGCATCTACTTGCACTGCCGAATTTCTGGTCCGGCACTCAGACTGAATTTCCTCATCTTAAACTTAAGCTGCATGCGGCCCTACCGGTCTTTGAGGTCGCTCGGTGCGACCCCGCGGGAAAGATGTCCAAAAAGGGCGAGCGCTGGCGCTTGGTCGAAAAATCCTCGTCGGCCACTTCCGCTCAATTGATCATTCTTCGTTTACAAGGATGTCAGTCTCGCTCTTCCTAGCAGGGGGATCTTCAACCACACTCGACGGCATGGACACGGCAAACCCCCACCACGATGCTGAACTCTGGCGACGCCTTGTGGACGCAGCAAGTTTTGCGGTCACGATCCATGCGCGGCAAATCCGTAAGGGTTCTGGCGTCCCATACATTGCGCATCTGCTCGGGGTCGCCAGCCTCGTGCTGGACCATGGTGGCGACGAGGAGCAGGCGATCGCTGGCCTGCTTCACGACGCCATTGAGGATGCCGGCGTCCACCAAGAGGCGGTGATCACTGAACGCTTCGGTCCGCGCGTGGCGGGCATCGTACGGGCCTGCACTGACGCCGATACAATGCCAAAGCCGCCGTGGCGGGCGCGCAAAGAGGCCTACATCGCTCATCTTGCCTCGGCGACGCCTGACGCGCTGTTGGTGTCGGCGTGTGACAAACTCCACAACGCCCGCGCCATCTGCACCGACCTGCGGACCTACGGATTAGCCGTCTACGATCGGTTCACCGGGGCGCAGGATGGGACGCTGTGGTACTACCGCACGTTAGCAACGGCGTTCTCCCACCTTCTGCCGGGAGCGCTAGCCGTGGATCTCGACGAGGCGGTCGGGACCATGGAACGGCTTTCCTTTCGTCCGTCGTCACGGGCAGACGCTGCGCAATAAAACGGACGGGCGGGTCCGTTTGGCGCGATTACAGGATATGTATTCCGGTCATTGCCAGACTGGAGAACGCGCTACTACGTTGAAGGCAAGGTCGCCGGTCAAGTCCGAGAACCGCCCCATCAGGGCGAAGCCGTTTTAGGACTGCGATAGCCTATATGGCCACCCGCCCGGGTATCACCCCCAACGCCGCATCCCTTGTCCCGCTCCATGTTTCAGTCGGGCGAGCCTGCACACGACCTTCAACAGACCCTCCTCATTCAAAGCGAGATCTTCCGGTCGCGCTCTGCATTTATACGACCGGATCTGACGTAGGCATCCCTCATCATGACCATCAGCAAGAGCTGAGGGTGTCCCATGCCGTCCGTCGTCGCTTCGAACTGCTCGATCGTTGCCCTGTCCGCCCATGCACGCAAGCGCGCGCAGCAACGCGCCATTCCGATGAGCATGCTGGAGGCGCTGCTGGACCACGGCGCCCGCCGGCCGGCCAGAGGCGGTACTGAGATCGTGCACTTCACGTCGGCGAGCCGTCAGGAATGCGCGGCCGATGCGGATTGGGGCTGCGCCGGCAAGCTGCGATCTGCCTACGCCATCGTCAGCGCGGACGGCACCGTGATCACCGTCGGCCACCGCTTCCACCGCCTAGGCCGGCGGTGATGCCGGAATCCATCGCGGACCTGGCCTGCACTAGCCAGCGTCCCTTTTTCCCATCCGGCACCATTGCACGCCGAGGAGGTCACCGCATGCGTTTCGAAGGCAAGAGCGACCTGATGCAGCTGGCCGTGCTGATGTCCGGCGCACACACCGGGCTGGGCATTGCCGACGTGCAGCGCGAGTTCAACGTGTCGCACCGTACGGCACAGCGTATGATCGCCGCCATCCGCGACCGCTTCCCCGATTGCGAGGAGGTCGAGGGCGACGAACGCGCCAAGCGCTGGCGCCTGCGCCAGAACGCCCTGCGTGGCCTGATGGGCACCGAACCGGCAGAGCTTGCCGAGCTCGAGGCCGCTGCCCGCCGTCTGCGCGAAGAGGGCGCCGCGGCCGGCCGGGCGGAGGCATTGGATCGCCTGGCCGCCAAGCTGCGCGCCGCCATGAAGGCGTCCGACCTGCGCCGGGCGGAGCCGGACGTGGAAGCGATGATGCAGGCCGAGGGCACCGCGATCCGTCCCGGTCCGCGCCCGGTCGTGCCGGAAGTCCTGGTAGCTGCCATTCGCCACGCTATGCTCGCCTCGCACCGCATGCGCCTGCGCTACGGTGCGAACGCGACAGCCGCCCGGGAGCACGTGGTCGAACCGCTCGGCCTGCTGCACGGTCAGCGGCCCTATCTGGTCGCGCAGATCGTCGGCGCCAAGCAGGACCCGAGTGTGTTCCGCCTGGACCGCATCCGTGCGCACGCCATGCTGCCCGAGATCTTCGTTCGCGACCCGGCCTTCAGCCTGCAGGCCTTTACCCAGCGCTCGTTCGGGGTGTGGCAGGAGAGGCCGTTTGCCGTCTGCCTGCGCTTTTCCCCGGACACGGCGGTCGAGGCAGCGGCCTTCCATTTCCATCCGACGCAGGTCATGGAGCCGCAAGCGGACGGCACCCTGCTGGTGCGCTTCACCGCCGGTGGCGCGCTGGAGATGTGCCAGCATTTGGTCACCTGGGAGGACACGGTGGAGGTGCTCGAGCCCGCGGCTTTGCGGCAGCAGCTCGCCGACTGGGCCCGCAAGGCCGGCGACCATCACGCCCGGACACCCGCCTCGGATGGGGCAGCGCCCTGACGTTCGATCACCCGTGCCCGCCCATCATTCCGCACGACCACACAAGCCGGCAGCACAGCCGGCAAGGAGACGCCCGATGAAACACACCCTGATCGTGGCCGGCGGCGCGGCCGCCGCAGCCCGGCGTCTCGAGGCGGCCCGCAAGGGCCAGCACGGCCTGGAAGTCCGCACGATCGAGCAGGTCGCGCAGCGCCTCGCGGGCGGCTTCCTGCGCCTGATCGACGGCGACACGATGGCCAGGGCCGCGGCGGAAGCCCTGGCGACGACGCCGGAAGCGGAACTGGGTGACCTGCAGGCCATCGCCGGCCTGCCCGGCCTGCCGGGCGCGCTTGCGGCCACGCTGAACAAGGCGTGGCTGGCCGACATCAACCTGCAGAAGGAAGCATCCGACAAGCCGGACGTGGAACGGCTCGCAACCATCGCCCGATTGGAACGTGCGGTGCTGGACCGGCTGCCCCACGGCATGCTGCGGCCCACCGACCTCGCGAGCCGCGCCATAAATCGCATCCCGGCCCACGCGGACGCGGTGCTGGGGACGGTCGAGCTCGACTACCTGTTGGACGTGGCGCCGTGCTGGCGGGTGCTGATGCTGATGCTGCATCGGCCACGAGCGCTGTTCTGGCGCAGCGGTGCTCATGTCGTGCCTTCCTGGTGGGAGGCGCCCTGCAAGGACCAGACATACGAAGAGGTCACCAAGCCAGCGGTGCGCGCAGTCACCTGCGCCACGGCCCGCCACGAGGTCATCGAGGCGATGCGCTGGGCGCGCGGGCTGCTCGCGTCCGGCAACGTGCATGCGGGCGAGATCGCGTTCGCGGCCGCCTCGCCCGGCGAATACGACGACCTGATCCTGGCGATCAGCCAGGAGGCCAACCTCGACGTGCACTTCGCTCATGGCCGCCGGGCGCTAACGACGCGTGACGGGCAGGCCGCGGCGGCGCTGGCCGACATCCTGTTGCACGGCCTGTCCCAGGACCGGGTGCGCCGCCTGTCCCGCCTGGCGCACGACGCCGACACACCGTTCGGCCGCCTCCCGGAGGACTGGGCGCAGCACCTGCCCCGTAGCGCGCCGCTCGGCTCGCCCGAGCGCTGGCGTCAGGCCACGGCCGGGCAGCCGGATGCGGCCAAGACCGTCCTGCTGCCGGCGATCGACCTGTTGTCGGACGGCACCGCCAAGGCAGCGGAGGTCGGAGAGATGTTCCTGCGCGGGGCCGCCCGGCTGCTCTGGCGGCGCGCCCTGCTGCGTGCCCCGGCCACGGCGTTGGAGGCGAGCCTCGGCGCGCTGCGCCTGCCGGACGCCGCCGAGGCGGCGACGTCGATCGGCTGGATGCACGCCGCCACCCTGGCCTGCTGCCCGCGCCCGTACGTCTGGCTGCTCGGCCTGAACGCCCGCACCTGGCCGCGCGCCACCACCGAGGATCCGCTACTGCCCGACCACGTCATCCCCGCCACCCGGCTCGACCCGCTGCCCGTCACCAAGGCCGACCGGCTGGCGTTCCGGGCCATCCGCGGCACCACGGCGCAGCAGCTGGTGTGCTGCGCCAGCCGCCGCGACGCCACCGGCCGCTTGCTCGGCCTGTCGCCGCTGATGCCGGCTGATGTCGTTCCGGAGCGCCTGCGCCGCGCCCGCGTGCCGGAGCATGCGATGAGCGAGCAGGACCGCATGATGGCCCGGCCCGGCGAGTTCGCCGGCACCGTCCGCTCCGCTTCCGCCGATGCCTGCTGGCAGGACTGGAACACCCCTTCCATCACCACCCATGACGGCGCGGTGCGGCTCGACCACCCGGTGCTGGTCCGCGCGCTGGGCCGGGTGCACTCCGCCACCTCGCTGCGGTCGCTGCTGCGCAACCCGCTCGGCTTCACCTGGCACTACGCCCTGGGCTGGCGTGAGCCGGACACCGGCGGCGAGGCCATGGAACTGGACGCGATGCAGTTCGGTAACCTGGTGCACGGCATGCTGGACGGCGCGCTACCCGCGATCGGCGCCGCCGGCGGCCTGGGTCGCGCCACGCCGGCGGATATCGCCGCGGCGGTGCACGCGGCCCGGGTCACCGTGGCCGCGCAGTGGGAGGCAGCGATGGCGGTGCCGCCCGCCATCCTTTGGGCGCTGACGCTCGATCGGGCGGAGGCGATGGCCGTCACCGCTTTGTCCTGGCCGCTGCCGGCGTGGATCGGCGGTCGCAGCCACGCGGAGGTCGCGTTCGGCGGCATGGAGGCGGTCAACCCGGACGGCCCCTGGGACAGCACGCAGTCCGTGACCATCCCCGGCACGCCGCTGCGCATCCAGGGCCGCATCGACCGGCTCGACCTGTCCAGCAATGGCCGCACGGCACGGTTGGTCGACTACAAGACCGGCAAACCGAGAGACGTCGGCGTATTGAACGGCGGCGGCGAGCTACAGCGCTGCCTCTACGCCTACGTCGTGCAGGCCATGCTGGGCCCGAGCGTCGCGGTGGAGGCGGCGCTGCTGTTCCCGCGAGAGGCCGGCCTCTATCTGCCCCTCGCCGACACCGCGGGCGCGCTCGCGACGCTGACCACGGCGCTGCTGCGCGCGCGCGACAGCCTGCGTGCCGGCAACGCCCTGCTGGGGCCGGACACCGGCGGCGGCTTTGACGCGCTGGCGTTCGCGTTGCCGGCAAGCCCCGGCTCTATGACGGAGCGCAAGCGGGAGGCCGCTCGCCAGCTTCTCGGCGATGCGGCCCTGATCTGGGAGGAAGCTTGATGACCGAAGTTTTGATGGCGGCCGACACCGCCGCGCGCGTCACCGCGCTGACCGCACTCGATCGCACCCTGCTGGTGGAGGCGGGCGCCGGCTCGGGCAAGACCTCCGTGCTGGCCGGCCGGGTCTCGATGCTGCTGGCGACCGGCCGCCCGCCGCGCGAGATCGCCGCCATTACCTTCACCGAGGTCGCGGCTGGCGAGTTGCGGCAACGCGTGGTGGAGTTCGTGACCGAACTGGCGGCCGGCATCGTTCGGCCCGACTTGCGGGCCGCCTTTCCCGACGGCAGCCCCAGCCCGGCGCAACGGAAAACGCTGCTGCAGGCGCGCGACAGCCTGGACGAGCTGCTCTGCACCACCATCCACGGCTTCTGCCAACGCCTGCTGCGCCCGTATCCGGTGGAGGCCGGCATGGACCCCGGTGCCGCGGTGATGGACCGCGCCGACGCCGACGCCATGCTGGCGGAGGTGCTGGAGGACTGGCTGCGCGAGCGCCTATCCGGGCCACGACGTCCGGACGATCTGCTGGTCGCGCTGTTCGTCGATGAGTCTGGCCGCACCGGCAAGCTGGTCCGCGACCTGCTGTATTGGATGGCGCACCACCGCGGCGCGCCGGTGCCGGACGTGCCGGTGCAGACGGACGCCCTCGCCGAACTCCGGACAGCGGCTCAGGAGCTGCGCGGCTTCCTGTCAGGTGCCGCCTGCCAGGAGGCGGACACGATGCAGATTGCCGACGAGCTCGACACATTGCTGCACGCGGCGCCCAGGAGTGGCGCGCTGGAGGCCGAGATGCTGCTGCACGTGTTGCGCCTGTCCGCGCCGGCGTGCTGCGCCAACAAGGATGGGGGCTGGCGCGCTTACCAGAAACTCGGCAGATGGCGGACCGCGGCCAAGGCGAGCCGGTCCGTCGTCATCGCCGATCGGCTGAACGAGGAGGCTCTCGCCTGCTACGCCACCTGCAAGGCGGGGCACGAGGCGGCGCAGTCTTACGCCGCCGGACGCGTGCTGCAGCTCCTGGCGGCCGACCTACGGGGCGTGCTGGCCCGCTTCGACCAACAGAAGCGCGGTGCTGCGCTGATCGACTTCGACGACCTGATGGTCAAGGCGCGCGACCTGCTGGCGAACAGCCCCGCAGTGCGCGCTGCCCTGGGCGCCCGCTACACCTCCGTGCTGGTGGACGAGTTCCAGGATACCGACCGGCTGCAGAGCGAGATCCTGTGGCGCCTGTGCGCCGCGGCCCCCGACCCGACGGTGGCGTGGACCGAGTGGGCCTTGCACCCGGGCTCGTTGTTCCTGGTCGGTGATCCCAAGCAGGCGATCTACCGCTTTCGGGGCGCCGACGTCGCCAGCTACGTCGCGGTGCGCGATCGGCTGACCACGACGGACGCCGAGGCCCGCGTGGTGATCGGGCAGAATTTTCGCTCGCTCGGCCCGATCCTCGACTGGGTCAACGCCCGCTTCGAAACTCCGCTCTCCGCCGACAAGCAGCCGGGCTTTTCCAGGCTGTTCACCGCCATCACCGCGCCCGAGGGGCACACCGCCGTCGCCACGTTGCCGGTCGCCGTGCCGGACAGCGGCTCGGACGTACTGCGTGACGCCGAGGCCGAAGCGGTCGCCGCCTTCTGCGCCCGGGTGATCGGTGCGCTGCCGGTGCGCGGCAAGGACGGCCCGCGGCCCTGCCGGCCGGACGACATCGCCCTACTGGCGCCGAGCGGCACGGAACTGTGGCGCTATGAACGGGCCTTGGAGACGGCGGGCATCGCCGTCTCCACCCAGGCGGGTAAAGGGTTCTTCCGGCGACAGGAGGTGCAGGACCTGATCGCGCTGGCCCGCGTCCTGGCGGACGCGCGCGACACGCTGGCGCTCGGCGCCCTTCTCCGGGGTCCGCTGGTTGGGCTGACCGAGGAAGCGCTGCTGGACGCGATGGCCGCCCTGCCGCCGACCGAGGACGGGAGGCCCGGCCGGCTGTTCCTGTGGACGCCGCTGCCGGACGTGGCCGACATCCTGCTGCGCGACACCCTGGCGATCCTGCAATCGCTCGCCAAGGGTGCGCGAAGCACGACGCCGTTCGTGCTGCTGTGCCAGGCGGTGGAGGAACTACAGGTGCGCCCGCTGCTGCGTCGCCGGCAGGACCGCACCGCCGAGCGCGCGCTCGCCAACATCGACCAGTTTCTTGAGGCTACGCGACCCTACGACACGCGCGGGCTGCTGGCGTTTGCGCGGAGCATGACGGCGCAATGGAAGGAAGCGCAGCGGTCGATGGAAGGCCGGCCGGATACCGAGCAGCAATCCGTCTCGCTGGTGACGATGCACGCCTCCAAGGGGCTGGAATGGCCGGTGGTGGTGCCGATCAACATGGGCGGCCGGCTCACGGAGCGGGTGCAGGCCGCGTTGGATACCGACGGCCGCCTGCATCTGCCGGTGTTCGGGTTCCATGGGCCTGGCGCTACCGCGGCGCTGCAGGCCGAGCGCGAGGAGCTTGAGCGCGAGCGGCACCGGATCTGGTATGTCGCCGCCACCCGCGCCCGCGACCTGCTGCTGCTGCCGGAGTTTTCCACCGGCGTGCCCTCAAGCTCCTGGATGGAGCGTTTCGGCCTCTCGCACGACGGGCTCGAGCCATTCGACGCCGGCGGGCTGGGAGACGGGCTGCTGGAGCGGACCGAGGATCCGCTGAATAACCAGGACCGCGCCACATTCGAGACGGAAGCGGCGCTGATCACGGCCCGCACGCACCGCATCAAGCGGGTCACGCCGTACCTGGCCGAGACCAGCGAGGTCGTCGTGCCCGAGCAGGCGCCGCTACCGCTTTTGACCGACGATCCGGCCGATGAGGTCGCGCGACCGCGCGGCAGCCTGGCGCGCGGCCTCATCCTGCACAAGCTGCTCGAGGAGGTGCTGACCGGAGAGACGGCCGAGGAACGGGCCGCACTCGAAGCCCGTGCCGCCGAGTTGGCGACGCAGCTGGACGACACGCCGGGTGCTGTGGGGTTTGACGGTGCCGAGGCGGCACAGACCGTGCTGCGCGGATTGGCGCTACCGCCAATCCGCGCGGTGCGCGACCGTCTGGTGCCGGAATGCACCGTGGCGAGCAGCGTGCGATCCGACGACGCCGAGCAGGTGACGCTCGGTGTGGCCGACGCGATTGTGCTCGACGCGGACGGCACGCTGGGCCTCGTCGTCGACTGGAAGAGCGACGTCGGTCCGACGCCGGCGACGGTCACGCAGTATCGTGCCCAGGTGGGGGCCTACCTGGCGGCCACGGGGGCGCCGGACGGCATGGTCGTCTTCCTGACCGATGGGCGGATCGAACGTGTCCAGCCCCGGACGACTTCACCGGATGGGGCACGGTGATAGTCATCTTGTGCCAATGCACTGCCCAATTCATCTACGACCGCTTGTGTCGGGGCAGTGGCGTAGATATGCCTTGTGACGCGACGGAAACAGCAAGACCCGCCCGATGACGACCTGAACCCAGACCTTCGCATGCAGTCGATTTCCCGTTCCGCCCGGACTCCGTCCGACGCGCCGGGAGGCTGCTCGCAGGAGGTCTTGCATGTTTCAGGTTCTCGCCCCCGTCACCGTCCACCCAACCGCCGAAGCTCGCTCGGCTTTGGGCGACCAGCTCCGCGCCGCCGGTCTTGCTGCCTGGCAGGAGATCGCCCGCCGCGGCCAGGGATTGGAGTTTGCCCACCTCCAGTTCTGCTTTGCCGGGGTCACCCTCGCGGTCTGCTCGCGCCTCAGCGCCAACGGCTTCATCGCGATCGAGCTGGGGTTGGGCGATCCCCGGCAGCCGGCCCGGGTCGTCACCGCGGCGCAATACCGCCAGGCCGAGATGCAGTCCCGCGCACGCCGGTCGGAGGGCCGGCGATGACGACGCTTGGCTGCGGCAGAGCGTCCGAAGCTTTATGAATCTTAAGACAATCAGGGAGAGTGAACGATGACGAACTCGGCTTCACCCAGAACATGGTCGGACGCATTGAAAGCGCAGACGCTTAAGGCGATCGTAGGGCGCGACGTCTTGGCTGTGCGAGACGGGAAGTCTATTTCAAGCACATACCCCCTTCGGCTATTGCCCGCAGATTCAAATCTGTCTCATTCCAACAGGCTAGCGGATGGACGCTCGTTCTGCTGAATGAAGCAGCTATTTTACTTGAAATGACCACCAACGTGGCCCAACCGAAAAGGACATCATGATAGACCGACTTTTCCGCCCTGGCGACAGCGTCCGTGGGATGTCTTTGTTTGAATTTCTGAAGTGGGCCGAGAAGTCCCAAGCCATTTTAAGCGGCCACGGAGAACCAATAGACCCACTCACCTCCAGATACGGTGTCTTAGCGTTGCCGCCTGTTCAGCGCACTGCGGTTTGGAAGCCGACACAGGTGGTCGATCTGTGGGACTCGATGTTCCGGGGACTTCCAATTGGAAGCTTCTACCTCGTGGAAAGGTCGGGCAAGGACAACACTCCTCGACGTGGCCTGCGTAGTGATGACCGAACCACGAGTTGTCAGGACGATGGCTTAGACCTGCTTGATGGACAACAACGCCTCCGTGCTCTGCTTCTTGGTCTTCTTGGACCGAAAATCGAGAACCGCTGCCTGTGGCTTGATCTCGGCGCAGAAGCAAAGTCGCATTATGTTCAGATGTACCTGACTTCAGCCAGCCAGCCGTTCGGTTACCAACCTGAGACTGGTCAGAAGTGGCAGCCTACAGACCGCAAAAAAGCTCGTGAGGCACTTGAAAGCGATCCGCGATATAAAGCTTTACCGAAGCTCTATGACAAGGATGGATGTGAGAGACCAATTTATGATTATGAGCTGTTTGGTCTCTACTACTCCTCAGCCGAACATGGCTCCGCTGAACCGACCCGACCCTATAAGGCATCCGACCTGACCTGCACCCTGCACTCTTTGTTGACGGCCTGGCGCGTTGGAGAACACGCCGGCGATGGGCTGAAAGCGCTCAAGCAGGTCGTCCAGTCTCGTGGATCATACGACGCTCACATTGGTGAACGGCTCGATCGACTGGACATGGCATTCAGACACATCGCCGAAATGCAAGTTGCACTGCTGAAGATCGATCCCAAAACGTTTCTCGGGAAAGGCGCGGGTGAGCCTGCCGACTACGGTCTTCTTCTGTTGTTCGACCGCATCGGTGCGGGCGGGACTCCGCTGACAGCGGAGGAGCGTCTTTTCTCCATCTACAAACATCACGAGCCCCGCATTCATGATCTCATTATGGGACCCGAAGGTATCTACACGAGCGTCGGCCGTGTGCTCGATCCCACCAAAATCGTCGCCGCGGCACTCAGAATCGCCAATGCTCGGACTCACAAGGATGATCCTCATTTAGGGAACGCCGTTCCCGATGTGGCGACTTTCGCTCGGGAGATGGCGGTAGCACCGGGGAGCACATCAGGGGATGGCAGAACGAAAACTTCGTTAAGAAACGAGCTGGAATACTTGTTGCTTCCCTCAAATCAAAGCTCCGGCGGGAAAGGAGCGCTGGTCGCGTGTTTCAATGATCTGTTTAAACTTCTTCGATACCACGAAAAGCACAATCGACTTGGCTTTCCAAAAGTCATGCAGACGACGTTGCCCCCGCAACTTGTGCAGATCCTGCTGCTGTGGGTTCTGCGTGCTCGCGAGAGAGGAGAGGAGGCTGATTCGGCGCGGTGCCGCGAGGAGGCGATCCGCTTTGCGATGTTTTGGCGCCTCTGCGTAACCAATGAAGATCGGGCCAGCACACGCTGCTTCGAGGTTTTGCGATCCTCGGACCTGCCAACGGCAGAAATCCTGCATGCTACTTACGATGCATTGCGTGAACAGGACTATGTCTGGATCCTGCCCACGCCCGAAGCGATGGAGCAGGCTCATAGAGGCGAGGCTGCCTCGCCGGCTTGGCGCCCGGAGATAAGCCGGTTCGATAAAGCCAAGACAGGAACTGCCGATGTCTTCCGAGCATGGTGGGGGAGTCGAGACACCTTCTTGGTTTGGCTACAGCGAGATTACATTGAGAAAAAGTTCCCCAATTTCGATCCTACGTCGGGGCGGGAAGACGATGTTCCTTATGACGTGGATCACATGTGCCCCTACTCCGATTGGGGTCGCAATTGGACAACCTTCTGGGGTCTACTTCGAAGGGCTGAATGCTTGACCGATGATGAATTAAACCTGATGCGTGACGCACGCTTTGTGCTGGGAAATGCGATCGGAAACTTCCGCTTGATCGATGCTGGGGAAAATCGCAGCGATGGGGCAGACGACATTCTCGCAAAGATGAGCTTCGTTCGCTTTGGTAGCGAGCCGCCGGTCGGCGAGCAGGATGACATGGTTAAAATGGCAAATATGGCCTTCGATCCTAACCAGCGGGAGATCTGGAGAGAGGCGTCCGGCAAGAATAAGGAATGGGATAGAAATCGGTTGTGCGCCTTCCAAGAAGCCGTTGAGCGGCGGACTTTCTGGCTTTACTGGTCATTCTACGGAGAGCTTGGTTTTGACCAGTGGAAGCCCAAATTAACGGATGAAAGTCGGGCGCAAGGTAGCTAACACTCGAAAGGATCCTCCCGGGACGACCGCTTCTGTCGCAATCAAACGTGTCAGATGCGGTCGTGTTCGCTACATGCATCGTGGATGACAAGCAGGTCTGCGGAGCCGGAGACACTGTCCATGCGATTGGCGGTCGTAAACACCAAGTCGCCAGTCGGGCCGAGCAAAAGCGCCTGACAAGCCGTGGCAAGTCGATCGAGCTTGGTGACGAGATCGCCGCCCGCGTCGCGTCGGACATGCAGATGGAGATTGAGCCCGCGGACCCGGCCGGCGCGGACGTCGCCCGACCCGGCGAGCTCCGGGACGACCTGCACGGCCTCATCAACGCCCGAGGGGATGACGAGCAGGTACGCCATACTCCCCGGACACCCTACGGGGTTCGCATAAGTGCGGAACGACTTTCTCTTGGACCTGAGCTGTGATCCTGTCGCCCTGAGCATTGGCAAGAGGTCGGCTTCATGGTGCAG
>JAABUV010004089.1_pt1 | contig 17784 bp, 31 predicted proteins | sample 5559971 | NCBI WGS metagenome assembly JAABUV01 (sample SAMN10711881, study PRJNA513362) | rock metagenome | isolation source: Antarctica rocks | place: Antarctica: Victoria Land, Knobhead nord | collected 2015-12-19
AGATCGAGGTGGCCGACAAGGGCGCGGCGTTCAAGTTTTGGGTCACCGACCGGCAGAACGCCAAGCTGGACTATGCGCGCGCGACCGCACTCCTGTACACGCTCGGCCTGGTGTTCGGGCGCAGCACCGGCCCGCTGGCGCCGCCCAACGCGAGCAAGTTTGTGCTGGCGTGAGCGCGCCCTCGTTGAGAGCGGAGTGTCATTTTAAGCTGCCGCACCCTGCATCAATCTGGGTGCTCATGAACGGTCTGAAGTCTAAGACACTGCGCTCATCTGAATGCGCAGAGGTCACGCAGCCGCATCATATGTCTGCTTGTGTAAATGTTACGTTGCTAATGGTCTTTCCTGCTGTTTGCAAAACGAGGTGATAAGTACAAACGTCATGGCGTGGAAGGGCCCGTTACCAAGCATGCAGTTGACTGTGCCCCTCTGTCTGCAATGCTTTGCACACCGATTCAATAATGAGCAGACCTGTGACTGTGAAGCATACCTTCACTGCAAGGTCACAGCCACCCTGGGCTATATAATGCAGGTGTTCCTGCAACATTCGCATGCAGGCAGTGTGCCAGTGACTAAGGCAAGCTGAAGGCAAGGGGGATAGCCTGTTCCGCACAGATCACCCTGTTTTGCATGTGACCAGAATGTCCCTTTGGTAATCAATCACACTTCCCAGCCTCCGCTGTCAGGCGCTCCTTCTGAAGCGCATTGCTCGCTGTGCCTTCAGCACCTGGCCTCCTAGTCGGGCATGTGATGACGCGCCTGCGCCCGCAGGACAAAGTCAGGCTCCCCATGCCCTAGGCATGGTCGGCAGCAGCAACCCAGCGCCCGCGGGGAGCTGGCAGAGGTGCACATGCGCCGCTGCTGCATGTGCGTGCCGCACCGGCCGGTCCAGTCGACAGTGACGCCCGCGCGCTTGAGCGCCTGCTGCTGCGCGATGCCCTGCGCGCTGAGCGGCGCGCCCAGCGCGGCGGCCATTGCGGCGCGCACGTTGTCGGCGTACAGCCGCGCGTCGGCGCGCTCCGCCGCGGACGGCCGGTACGGCGGCAGGATGACCACCTCCAGGTGGTTGCAGAACTGCAAATGCGTGTAGATTAAGGTAGGGTTTAGGGTAGGGGTCAGCCAGAGCTTTCATGCACTGGTGCCAGGGCTGAGCCTGAGGCAGGCTCATGTTGAAGCAGGCCTGTGAATCCAGGCATACAGAAAATGGTAAAGACGCTCTGCCCGGGCAGCACCTGCGCCTGCATGCGCAGAAAGTGGCAGGCCGTGGACACGCGGCCCCAGCCAGGGTTGAAGTACCTGCGCATGCGAGACCATCCGGACTTTGGGCTGCAGCCATGCAGCGTGCAGGCCACTCTGGCGCGCAGCAACCCAGCGCTGCTGCGCAGTCCAGGACTGCTGTGCACCCGGTCTCATGATCAAGACGCCAGCAGGCGCGCCGCACGTGAGCCGGGCAGCAAAGGTGTGTCCCGGGGTGGCTGCCGTGCTCGACAGGGCTCCCACTTTGAGGGTGTGCACGCAGACGCGCACAGACTCCCCGCCCCTGCTCCGCCTGCGACGGGGCCCACCTGTGGCGGTACTTGAGCAGGACCGGCAGCACCGGCGCGCCCGCCACGAACGCGCCCGTGGAGAAGGTCAGCAGGCAGTGCGCCGGCTTGGTGGTGCCCTCGGGCGCCACGATAAACAGCGGATACCTGCCGCGCCGCGGTCAGCACAGAGCGAGGCCGATGCCCACAGCCCGGCGCGCCAGAAGCGTCCTCGTGCTGGCACCCATGAGCGTCCATAAGGCTTGCACGCCAGAGATTGCAACGCCTGAGGCAGCTCTCGCCGGTGGCGCGCGGCAACGGCCTAGTCCGGAGCGACGATGAGCAAAGCAGCGCGCTTGACTTGGCTTGCCTGCTCTTCTTCACAGCGACGTTCAAGCAGACGCATACCAGCACGACAGGCTTAGCACAGACACGACGGCGCGCGGCTGCCATGCTGGCACGCGCAGGCTTGCGCAACAGGCCGTTCAAGGATGGAATATGACATGTCATTGAAGGACCTTTTTGGGCCGCGCCTGGGGTCTGCGGCGCGTGCGTGCATCAGCTCGGTCGTGCTGCCGGTGCTGGAAGCGCCGCCCCTCAGCGCCACGTCGCCAGACCCGCGCCGCCGCACAAACAGGAAGCAGAGTGCCTGCGCGCGGACGCGGGATTTCGCTCGCATCACCATACTGCAGCACCGAATTGCCGAGACGCCGGCGCGCATGACATGCACCAGCATCGAGTGTGTCATGTCGTGTACCTGTGAGGACGTGCGGGCTCACACGCGCAACCGAGCCGATGAAGGGGCTGCGGGAAACAGGTCATCCGTGCATCCCCAGGCAATGGCAGGCATCGGCGCGAGTGCGGAACGTTCACGTTTCAGCACTCACGACGGCGCGCTGCGGGGCCGAGCGGCCGCACGCGCGTGACGGAGCCGAAAAAGGGGATGCGCGCGACGGACGTGTTAGCCAGGCCGCTGGGCAGGAAGATGCGGCCCAGCACGATGCCGTCCACGTACGTCACGTGGTTGAACACGATCAGCGCGCGGCAGGCCTCGGCCGCGCGCACGTGCTCCCAGCCTGCGCGCGCGTTGACCGCCCCTCCTGTGACTGTGCTGAGCAAAGAGCGGGCGCCACATGCGGGCTTCCTGCAGACTTGCACAGCGCGGGGCTGGGTGCAGCCATCGGTTGCAGAGCTGCGAATGTGTGCAGTGGCAGGCGCTCGTAGACCATGGCACTTACTGCTGACGGTCCAGGCTTGGCCGCCGCCGCGCCTGAGCACCTGCTGAGCCCCGCCGAGCGCACGCGCGCTGGCTGCTGCCTCGGCGCGTCGTGCGAGGGAGGGCCACCACGTACTGACTCGCAGCGCGCAAGAGAACGTCCAGCAGTTGCAATGGCGGACCAAGACCCGCGCCGACGCAGCCGGGGGTGCGTATGCAGCGCGCGGGCCCGCACGCACACCGAGGTCGGGGTATAACCATACTTTGTGCCTCGCGGGGCCGCACCGGTCACGCGGTACCGCCAGAAGCCAAAGCCGATGCGCATGAGCGCATCGGCCCAGAAGCGCAGCAGCGGGCGCAGCAGCGCGGCGCGCCAGGGCTGCAGCGGCGCGTTCAGGCGAGTGCCCGCAGTCAGCAGGCTCATGGCCAGCCACACGGGCGGCACGATGAGCACCACCAGCAGGATGCGCAGCAGGATCATCGGCACCTGCGCACCAGCGCGAGCACAAGTGTTGATGATGGGCAGGTGCATGGCCGGCCCGTGCTAGGACCTGTGAACCTCTTTGTGACGTGCAGTCACATCACGCACTGCATACCATCCTGCTGCACCACATGCAGAGCCTGCACAAGAAGCAGCAGCACAGCTCACTAATGCTAGGTCCAGAGTACCTGCAGAGGAGGCAAGGCTGAAGCAGAGTGTAAATCTCTAGAAGAGCAGCCGGACTCTGGGTCCACACAAGATGCGCACCATCGCCACGCCCTTGGCCCACTCGTAGGCCGTCACCGGGCTGCCCAGGTCCAGGAAGGGCGAGTCACAGACGAGCGCCTCCAGGTCTGTGTCAGGCGCCGCCGCGGTCTGCAGCGGCGCAGGCGCTCTGGCGCCTGTGAGGTGCTGCTCGGGCGTCCCCGGCGCACACGCAGGCACCGACGCCGCGCCGTTTTGCCGCTGGCTTGCTGCCGGCTCCCCGTGCAGTTTGGACGCGGTCTGGGGCGCCCCGGAGGGCTCGCCTCCGCTGGCCGGCTTATGCCCGTTCGCAGGAGGCATGTGTTCCAGGCGCTGCTGCAGCCCGGACTCTGGCAGGCTGCCAGCGTCTGTTTGTCCGTGCCCAGGTGCTGCACTCGCGTTGCCAGGCACCGGCCTGCTGTTGCCGCGATGGTGCATAGTGGGGGCTAGACCCGCAGGCGCGCCGCGCATTGCAGCTCCCAGCAGGCCTAGCAGCGGCAAAACGCAATGTCTGTATGCAGCTTGGCTTTCTCACTCTTATACGCAGCGCAGCAGCGGCGCTGGAACAGTCCTACCGGACCAAAACTGAGCGCGAGCACAAATAGGCCTGTAAACTCTCCCTGCTTCACAGAGGCACAGGACAGGCAAGGAGGCGCTGCAGGATCGCAAAGCTCAGCGCGCCTTGGCTCTCCTTTGCGAGACAGCAGCTTGCGTATCCCCTGCTTGACGAAGCGCCTGATCAGGTGCCTCGAGGCAGAGCTGCCGAAGTGCTTAGTGCGCTGTGCTGTCCCCTGTTTTTACTGCTACTCTCTCTATTTTGCGCGCGTGTGAGTGGTTGGGCTCTCACACTTGTGGAGCTGAGAAGCAGAGCTCCACTGCTTGCTTGTTTACAATGAGGCAGGCATTGATCACATCCCCTGCTGCCAGGAACGCCAGCCGCGTACAACCAAAAGAGAAGCTGTACCAAGGGCAATGCACATACACAGGCGAGCCCTGGCCCTCAAAACAGCTGTCTCACTTGGCAAAGCTCCCCATTACTTGACTCGGCACACAGCGGGCACAGGAGCGGCAGAAGAGCAGGCTGCCAGGCTGCCAAAGCGGGGGCTGCGCGTGGCCTGCGCTCCCACCGCGCGCCGGACGCCACGACTGCAAGCACGGAGGCGAGCGCCAGAGGATGATGTCGAGCTTGATGACGACTATGGCTGGGCAGAGGCACGCTGCTCCAGACGTCTCGTCCCTGCACCTATGCTCTGGCACTGGATGGGCATGCGTGTGCTAAACCAGCAGCACAGGGCGTCACACTGTCATGCACTGCACTCAGGCGGGGCCTGGATGCGCAGGGGGACAAGGGCGTGCAGCCCGTGCTCAAGCAGGTCTGGGCAGCTGCGTCTCAGGCGGTCGACCGCCTGGTGGACATTGCAGAGGACTACGCGCCAGAGGGCGTCTCGCGGGGCGCGGCGCGCCACCGCTGCTCGTCCCTATGGCCACTCGACGGCTGGGGCAGTGCTGCACTGTGCACGTCAAGCAGGCTCATTGCTACCTACCCCTCACCCGGCGAGTGTGGCCGAGGTGACAGCTGCGAGCTGAGCGTGCAGGTCAGCCTTGGCGTGCGGGCCGCGCTGGTGCTCCTGCTGGTCGGCTTTGCACGCAGCCTGCTCGGGGTGTGGCCCCTCCTCTTGCCCCTGCATCCGTGTGCTTGTGTACTTCTCCGTGCTCGACACCGCAATAGCACTGTGCCAGAACAGTTGCTGGACCGAGCGTAGGAAATAAAAGCGCGGGTCCTTCTTGGTAACCCTGCCATCAATCGATGCAGCAGTTTCATCCTGACATATGCGTGGCGAGCGCACAGTTGATCCTCACAGTAGGCACCATTGTGTTTGGGCTGTACGTGGCAACGCGCCTGCTGGGCATCGAGGTGGGCGGCGGCGGCGGCGGCGCAAAGGAGCGCGGCAGGGGCCGGAGGCGCGGTCGGTCCGCCCAGCACAGCCCTTGCTGCTTTCTGCAGCCTAGGCCTGGTCTGTCAGGTTTTTGCGCAGCTGCAAACAACTGTACACAGTGCTGCTTGCTGCTGTTCAGGCTCATATTATTAGCAATCTCTTGTGGGCGTGAGCTTGTACTGTTGCACTGCGTCCCAAAGCCAGGCATGCAGCTGGCGCATTTATCAGAACTTTAACCAGCTCCCCAGGCAGCTCTCTGCTCGCCAGGCTGCTGTGTGATGTGTGCTGGGCTGCCGCTCTCCCTGTGGAATCGTAAGGGGGTTTGGTCACTCATCACTCATCATGCTGCAGCCACCACCGAGTCCGCCCAGTGTGGCAGGGTGCAAGAGGGCGCGCGCTGCATGCACAGGTGAGCAACCGCGAGCCGCGGGCGGGCGCTTGCCTTCTGGGCGCGCCAAGGACAACGGCATGCTGGACGTGTGGTTTGAGCGAGGCTCCAGCGGCCAGACTGAGGGGGGCACCAATGCGGAGCGCTCGCGGCGGCAGCGGCGGTAGCGCCTGGCGACAGCTACTGCTCGAGGACATTATCAATGCGTTTGCAAATCGCAGTGTGCAAGTGCCGTTCTGCGTACCCAGTGGTGAGCTGCACTTCATTCGCCATACTTGATCACCTGTTTTCTTCCTGCTGAAAGCTGCCAGCAGGAAACGCTGTTGCATGTTTTTAAGCTTGTTGACCAGGTCTTGCTCGCACTGTCAGTTTGTTTACAGGTAGTGTTCCTGCCTATGGTGCTCAGAATGGCGCGTCTGCTACGCAGCTGCGCCTGTGTGTAATGTACAAGAGGAGGGGAGTGACCCACAAAGCTGCCGGGCATGCATGATACCTGTTGGCTTGCGCGGCGCCGCCGCGCCGCCTACTTCCACAGCTTCTTGAGCGACACGTTCTTCTCGGAGTCCTTCTTCATGACCTTGGCCACGGCCATCTCAAAGTCCTCCTGCGCTCGCATGAGCAGCATGTCTGGCGGCCATGCTCACAGCAGAACACAGCAGTCCCTGGTCCACGCTGCAACCACCGCCACCTGAAGTAAGCCTGCATGAACGCCTCGCCAGCAGACGCTTGCATAAGGCTCGAGCACTTGATGCGCGAGCGCCTGAAAGGTGCCCGGGGGGTTGGAGAGCCCAAACGGCATCACCTTGAACCCGACCTGCTCATACCCGTGTTGAGAGCAGTGTTGCGTTCCTGGCAAGGAGTAAGCGGTGGGGGCAGCCTCGGTCCGGAGGCAGACCACGCTTCAGATCGCCCACAAAGAGAAGAATAGGACGGTCTGCCGCATGTCTGCCACCGGATCGAGGCTGTCCCCACCGCATAGCCCTTGCCGAGGGACACAAGGCCGCCTTCCAAGACGCGGTAGGGGCGGTTCAAACTCAAGGTGATGCCGTGTGGGCGTTCCAACGCCCCGGCCACCTTTCAGGCGCTCATGACTCGAGTGCTTGGGCCTTGTGCAGATGAGGAGGGCGTCCAAAGGGACTACAATACCCGCGCACTCCGCACAGCACATGCGCTACCATCTGACAGACTGGCTCGCACGCTCATGCGCACGCTCGCGGTGAGCAGGCTCGGGGCGCGCCTGCGTGACATGTACTCGCCGCTCGCGCAGCGCAAACATGCCCGCCTCAGTGCAGCAGGCCTGCGCGCCCCCGTCACAGGTCACTCCAAGGCATCCAAGACGGGGCCAGCAGTGCTGTGCGCCCGGGTGCGCATGAGGTTTGTGCCCACGTCAGGGAAGACGCGGGCTGGCATCTTTGTCCAGGAGCCAGGAAAGCAGCCCTGCGCATCTGGCTTCGTCACATCCCCAGCTGCACTCCTCTGCCACCAGCTAGCCAGGACCACCGTGCAGCACTCAAACAGAAGACCATGAGCGAGCCCGGCCCTGCCGCGCAGCGCGCACACCCAGGATGCCGGCCGCGGCGGCGCGCCTTTAGCTCGGCGCCCGACGCGCCGGTCATGCGGTCGGCGACCTTTTTCAGGTCGATGCCGCGCACAAGGTTCATCTTGCGCGAGTGGATGCGCAGGATGTCCGCGCGCGAGCCCTCGTCCGGGTTGGGGAACTCGATCTTGCGGTCGATGCGCCCCGGCCGCAGCAGCGCCGGGTCCAGGATGTCTATCCGGTTGGTCGCCATGAGCACCTGGCGGCGGCGGCGGTGTCACCGCTTGCACGGCACGGCACGCATGACGACATGTCAGATCGCACCCGCGGCTGTCCAGACCTGCAGCGTCATGCGCACGGCCTGTGGGGTGTTGTCACAGCGCGGCTCCCGTGGCCCGGAAACGGTGCGCACAGCGTGGCCCGCCGCAGACGCATAGCTTGGCAAAGTGCTGAGGACCCTGAACCAGGCGCCATGCCAACCTAGCCCGAATCCGGCTCACGCCCGCGACATGACCCAGGCCCAGCCTGAACGCCCGCGCCCGCACCTTGATCTTGTTGGTCGCCTCAAAGCCGTCCAGCTGGTTGAGCAGCTCGAGCATGGTGCGCTGCACCTCGCTGTCGCCGCCGCCGCCGCCGCTGCCGCCGCTCTCGCTGCGAGCGCTGCCGATGCTGTCCACCTCGTCCATGAAGATGATGCTGGGCGCGTGCTCCCTGCGCCGCGCCGGCAAAATCGCGTCCTGTTGCGGCGCGCCCCGCATCGCGCTGTGGCTACCACTTGACGCTGGCGCACTCGCACGTGTGATCTTCTTGGCCAGGCCCAAATGCAGCATGGGCAGGAGACGGCACACAGCGTGTCGAGCAACACAAGGGAGTGCCCACGTGCTGGCGCATGCAATGGGAGTGCAAGTGCTGCTCAAGGCCTTCGAGGTCCACCGCAAATCCGTAAGGGTGTCAGGTCAAACACAGAAGGCTCTAGGGTGCTGCGACGGCCTTACAGAGTGACGGCCCCATACGGGCGCGCAGCCCACAGCGCAAAATGCGCGCGCGGCGCACCGCGCCATGACGAACAGCTCGCGGACCATGCGCGAGCCCTCGCCGATGTACTTCTGCACCAGCTCGCTGCCCGACACGCGGATGAAGGTGCAGTCGGTGTGGTGCGCGACCGCGCGCGCCAGCAGCGTCTTGCCCGTCCCGGGCGGCCCGTACAGCAGCACGCCCTGCGCACCACCACGGGCGCCTCGTGCGCGCACGCCTCTCCATGCAGACTTCTCTCCATGCAGACTTCACGTGCAGGAGGCGCAAACAGGCGCCATGCATCAGCACACTCTGTACGGCCGCACAAAACTTCTGCACAACACACCCGCTGTAAGAGCTCGCGGTACATGCTCTGCCTCAGAACGCTGTTTCACACGCTCGAGGCACCGCGAATGCTGCGGTTGTTGCGTCCCTCCACGTGCGGCCATGGTGTGCATGCAAGGGCGCGCGCCTTGGGCTGCGCCACACCCAGGCTCTCGAACAGCTCCGGGTGCTTGATGGGCAGCTCGATGACCTGCGCGCGCAGCAGCAGCAGCCACCTCAGAGAGGCGTTACAGGCCGAGCCTGGGCGCGCGCATGCCCCGCAAGCAGGCGAGCAGCGCGCTGTGCCGGCGGCCCTGCAGCCGCTCGCAGGAGGATGCTCGAGCGGGCGGTGCAAGCGCGAGCAGCGCGCCGTGCGGCCATGCCTGCAGCCGCTGCTCGCAGGAGAATGCGCGAGCGTGCTGTGCGAGCGCAAGCGAAATCACTGCGCCGGGCGCCGGGCGCGGGGCGGCGCGGGGCGCGCCTCCTTGATCTCCTTGATCTGCTGGTCCAGGCCGCCGATCATGTCGTAGGTGGAGTCGGGCACCTTCTCCACCTTCATCAAGCTGACCAGCGGGTCCACCTTGGTCGGGAGCAGCAGGTGCAGCGTGTAGCTGTCGTTGCGCAGCGCGACGCGCGCGCCCACCGTCACCTGCGCGCCCCCGCCCCGCCCGGCTCAGCGCCGGCGCCGCGCTCGCCGCCCGCGCACACCCCTCGCCTCACTGACGGGGATGTCGCAACAACGGGTGTGTTTTTCATGCTGTGTCACTCCAACGAAGCAGCAGGCTCTGGCTGATACGAAGAAGCACGCTCTGGCTGCTCTGACTTGACACGCAGCAGCGGCCGGGCTGGGGCAGCGGCGCCGCTCCGCTGCAACCGCGGGCGCGCGCCTGGGCGATGTCGATCGACTTGTCCAGGTCCACCACGAACTTGCCCTCCGGGTGCACCTTCACCAGCACCTTGTTCTTGCCCATCACCTGCGCGCCGGCACGCCGTCAGGCCAGCCCCGCGCCGCTCCTGCGCGCGCCAGTGTGCGCAAACCTGGACAGACCTCCAAGCGCTTCTACTAAACACGGGCACCTGCATGTGCACGTGCACCTGCCCAGGTCTGTGGCCTGCGCGTGTAACTTTTTTGCGCACGAAGCACAGCGCGCACCTTTATGACCTCGCCGACGTACGACCCGGGCTCCTGCAGCACCTGCAGCTCTTCCCGCAGCAGGCGCACTGCGCGGAGCCACAGCAAGCAGGTGAGCGGTCGGGCACAGGGGCGCGCGCGCCTCAGCGCCGGGCCTGCCTGTTGCATAGTTGGCTGAAGGGGCGAAGGCACGCAGCTGCGCGCATACAGCGGCAGGCACGCCAATCAGGCTAGCCCCGTCGCGTCGCTGTGTCACTGGACGCGCTGTGCGATGCCGTTGCATCTTGGCACACGCAGGTGCAGGCTGCGCGGCGCAGCAGGCGCGCCTTTGGTGTTGAGCTCGTTGCGCTGCGCCTCCAGGCGGCGCAGGTTGTGCTGCCGGTCACGCGCCAGGATCTCCAGCTCCTCTATCTTGGCCTTGTAGTACGTCTTGAGGCCCTCGCCGACGGCGCGCCCCATGGCGGGCGACAGCTGCACCGCAGCACCGCCCTGCTCGCGGACTGTGCCCGAACCGCGACCAGGTCCTGGCGCCTGTTTGTCAGGTGGCAGCAATAGGTGATGATGTTAGTCTGGCAAGCAGGGGTGGCAGGGACACTCTCCGTGGGCGCTCTGTTAGGACAAGCACAAGTCCTCGCTACCCTAGCTGGGCTACCTTCGTGGTGAGTCCCAGGAAAGCAACCACGCGCCCAACCTTACCTGCGCAGACCACCACTGCTTCGAGCAGACAGAGCTTGCTGTGTGTGCCATAGCCGTGCAGCACTGCTGCGCAGCTTTATTCTGAGGCGTGACCGCCGGACAGGTGCGCCGAGCCTCGCCGGAGTGCGCGGCGCGCACCCGCGGCGGGAGCGCCTGCGCAGGGGACGCAGCGCGCGCCTGGTCGCTGTGGTGTGGTGCGGCCTCGGCGGAAAGGCGCAGCTTCCTCGGCCTTCAGCCCGGGGCTCGCCCCCCCCCGCGCATGGCCGGGAGCGCCGCCGGGGCTAGTTCAGCATGAGCGCCGAGGTTACCTCGCCCGGGCCAGCCAGCCGCGGCCCAAGCGCGAGCGAGAAGGACAGGCAGGAGGTGCACAGCGCAATGCGCGGAGACCAGGAGCCCAGCGCGGGCAGCGCAGAGGGTGTGCAGACGCGCGGCCGCAAGCGCCTGCTCGAGCGGTCCGCCGAGTCGGAGCAGGACAGATCTACGAAGCGCGCGGTGCGTCCAGCGCCACTGGGACTGCTTGCAGTGCTCGCTGCCGCACTGTCTCCGGCACGCGTGGTAACACGCAAAGTGTACACGGACAGCAGGCTTGAAGTGCGCAGATATGAGTACGATTGTAACTGCAAACGTTGCATGCTGTTAGGCTGCTGTCCATGTCGCGTGGAGCAGTCCTGACCTGGGAACCCGCGCGCGCAGGCGCACACTGTCAGGAGGCAGCGAAAGTGCGGCCTGGAGCTGAGCCTGTTTGTGCGGTGGCACTCGCCGTCGGGCAAGACAAAGGTGAACCGCCTGCAGCTGTGCAGCGTGGGCTCGGTCGAAGCCTTGGAGGTGCGGCCACCCTGCTGGATGCTGCGCTGGCCTTGGCTGTCACCTTGTACGTGTGTACCTGGCAGACCAGCAGGCTCAAGGCGTCCTTGGTTGTCACCTTGGTTGTCGCCTTGCACCCATATACCTGGCATATCAGCAAGGCTCGAGGCGCCCTTGGTTGTCACCTTGGTTGTTGCCTTGTATATCCCTGACATGCCAGCAGGTCCGAGGCGTCTGTGCTTGCCGGAGCGCCGGCCCACGCAGCCGGCGCGGCCGCAGGGCCTCGCGAAGAACCTGGTCACACGCGCGTTCCCGGAGTACGAGCGGCCTGACTACCTGACCAGCGCGGAGTTCTTCAAGTTCACGCCGAGCGAGGAGTTCCTGACGCTGCCGGGCGACATCTCGCGCACCGAGTTCCGACTGGTGCGCGCGCGCCTGCTCAGGCCGCCCCGCGGTCCCGTCCTTTCACAGGCGACGCGCGCTCTGTTCTTACCAGCACGCCTCACCCGCTAGCACGTCAAGGTCACCAGGCTGTCTCAGAGCCCCTCTTGCAAACACTCGGCGGGCAGGCGCAGCAGTGCCAGCCGGAGCAGCGGGGCGGGCCCTAGGGTCAATGTGTAGGGTGAGGGTCCTGACGCAGGTCGCGCGGCCGGCCGCGCAGGTGGTGGCCTACAACGGGTGGGAGTATGCGGTGCTGGAGCGCGAGCTGGGCGCGTTCCGCGACCCCTCGCGCAAGATGCTGGTCACGGTGCGCGCCCCGGCAGCGGAGCGCGCGTGCTGCCATAGCCCTGCTGCGCGCGGCACTGCTGGACGTGCTGCGTGCCAGATGCCCTGTGACCTGCTGGCCGTGTGATTTTACACCCGTGGTTTGGCCAGTAGTTTGAGCGTTGAGCGCGTCATAGCTGGTCGCCTGTCCCTTAAGCCCGCCGCGCATCAGTCTGCCTCCCGCATGTTTTGCCGGCAGGGGGTGGTGCGCTGTGAGACCCCGCCGCGCCGCTGGCGAGCGCTGCAACGCGCCGCGCGCGGCGCAGGTGATCGAGTTCGAGAGCACCGCGATGATGATCGGGCAGCTGGGCGTGCGCGTGTCGCTGATCGCCTACCCCATCATATCGATCAAGAAGGTGCGCTCGTGTGCTGCACGCCTCGTGCTCGCCCGCCGCCCGTGCCCGCCCGCGTAGCCTGGAGGTTTTCTGTGCGGCAGGCGCGCGCCCTGCCCAGGCTGCGCGCTGCCTGCCTGGTCTAAGGGGCCACCCGCGCGGATGCAGGCGTTCCTCGAGGAGGTGGAGCAGCAGCTGAGGTGCAACCCAGACTTCAAGGGCATGCTGTAGGGTGGCCGCCTGGCCACCCTGGAGAGCAGCCCTGCGGCCAGCCTGGCGGCCGTGCTGCGCGCATCATGCGCAGCATGGGCGCCCAGTGCGCTCGTGTGCTGCCGATGCAGCTGCCGGGCCAGCGAAGGAGCTGTGCCCTGGCAGGCAGCGAGGGGCCGTGCTCCGTGATGCTGAAGCTACGGCGTGGGGGGTTTTTGGTGGAAGGCGTGAACTGTGCGGGGCAGGAGCCTCGTGTGCCTGCTCCACACAAGCTTGCCAAACTGACAATGGGTCGGGGAAGGAACTTATGGAACCGGGTGCGGCGCATTCCAACTCTGTGTCACGATGTCAGGTGGAGCGTTTAGGGTGCCACCTGCCGCCAGGCCCGCTGCCACGAGAGGGGCAAGCAGCCGCGCTCCGAAGAGCGCACCTGAGCGGACAAGTTGTGTGCTGATTGAGGGCCCGCTATCTTGGCTGTATGTCTGGTGTGCGTGCTGCTGTGCTCCCACCGGGCGCACCTGAGCAGACCCTCTTGTATGCAGAGGGCCGCAGGGCGGCTCTGCATTTTGTGCGCCTGCGCGCTCTGTTTTGCTGTCGGGCCCTGCGCCCGTGCGCAGCCACGTGCCAACGGGCGCTGTGGGGCGAACGGGCGGCTTTAGGCCCAGCGACCTATGCGTCCTGCGCCTCCTGCTTGTGTTGGCGGTCCGTGCGCACCAGCGTGCGTGCTGCCCTCCTGTCGACAGGAGTGAGCTGTAACCAACAGCGTCCCAATCCTAACGCTAGGCTTTAAAACAGAGCAGCCTATTTTTCGACGATGAGGTTGCTAGGGTTAAGCTGACTCAATTCAAAATCCCCCTCTCTGTCGACCAGATAGCAAGCGAGCTCGCAGCTGCAGCCGGTCCTTGCTCTGCTTGACGAGCAGATACACTGATGGGAAAGCGTGACAAAGCCCGCGGAAGTAGGCTCTAGGCTTTGCCATGGAATATGCTTTGTGGCAAGGGTTGGGAAACGAGCCTTGCGACAAGCTGCCCTTTCGCACAAACTTGCTACCTCCTCGCTCACCTTATTGCCAACTTACGAACATCTTCCAACACCTACTCAAAATGAAGGCCGCCGCTGTCGCCGTGCTGTGCTTCATCCTCGCGGCCGCGGCCGTCGAGGGGTATGCTCCTGTCCCTGCAAGAGCTGTGCTTGGTTCAACTTAGGCCAGAAGCGGAGGCTCGGTCGGCTGCTTGGCTGGGTGTGGACGGCAGAGCCACTCGTGGGTTGCATGCACGCCCAATGTCGATAGCATATTGTGGGCGGAGGCGGCGGCGTTGGGTTTGCCAGCGCACCTGGGTGGTTGATAGTGCTGGTAAAGGGTGCTTTCAGGCAGTGCAAGTATCGTTATGTTGGCCATAACTGCGAGGTGCTTCGGCCATGCAATGCCTGCCCTAATGTGCTGTACGCCTTCTTGTCTGCTGCAGTGAGCCGGGGAGCTGGCAGGGAACCTTTCTAGAAAGATACATACCGTCTGGCGCATAGCGGGGCACTTCGCTTATCAGCTACATTGGACATGGCGCCTGCGCCTGCTGTCACAGCACTGACTCATTGTTGTGTGCTTGGCGCAACAGGCAGATCTGCCACTACGACTGCTACAACGTGCGCCCTTCCCCTCTGCCTGTTTATGCTGGCAAATATGCCTGCACGCTTACATCTGCTTACTGGCTGTTTGTACAGTTACGTGCAAACTTATCAACCAGCAGGACTGAAGAGTGAGAAGGGACTAATTACCTGCTCACGCTGCGCAGGTGACCTCCGCCGGCGCGGCCGCCAAGCAGGCCCTGCTGCAGCAGTGCGGTGCGCTCCCAGCTTTTACTCAACAAGCTGTCGAGTTCAAACTTGGTGTGCGATGCTGTGAATGCATGCTCGTTGGCAGTGTAATTTAAACCAGGTGGTTGCATGTGGGTTGCTTCGTGTAAGCACACTCGGATGTGTTGGAGCCGTGACTGCTCACGTGTACCCTACCTCGGTGTAGGTCTGTATCGTCCAGGACAACCTCCAGAACGGTTTGAGTGAGACGAGAGCGTGCTGACCCTGGGAATGTATGTGCACAGGTGTGACCGACTTCAAGGTGACCAGCTCGGGCGACCTGGCCGGCACCTACAAGAAGGGCGCCGCCCCGGGCTGCCAGACCGCTGCGTGCGGCCGCTACGCCAACCAGGTGCACCCTGCATAACCAGGACTTTTCTCTCATTTTAAATGTGTTGGCCTCATCATCCTTCCTCCATGCCATTTCACACTTTTATTAGCGAAGAAAAGCATCCAATGTTGAAGCTCGTGGTAGTTGTGTGGGGCTGTATGCATGCGTCCTGCGCTCGTTGCACTGCCACCTCATCTGCCTGTGCTCAGCCGCGTCTCGCCTGCAGGCCGCCATCGACACCTACCGCAACTCGTGCGAGCACGTCGACTCCAAGTACCAGCTGCTGTCCGGCAAGGGCACCTCGTACAACGCCCCGTGCGCCAGCTGCTCGTAAATGCGTCCGCCCGCCCACTCTTCACGTGCACCGCTGTGAGGGCTGGTGTGTGCCGCAGCAGCACCGAGCAGCGGTGTGCGGCGTGCGAGGGTGGCGTGTGGGGCAGGCGTTTGTGAGGGGTTGGTCCTCGTTGGGCTGCCCCGTTCCCCACCCTGGCTCCAGCAAGTTTTGGCAGCAGTGCCTGCGCGCGCTTGTCAGCCCTGTCTTCGGGTCTGAGCGACGCCAGCAGTCTCAACGAAGTAGATAGATAAGTTTGACACAGAATGCACAGTATATCTGCGGTGGGGGTTTTCTTTGCTTTTCCGTGAGTCGGGTCAGCGGAGCTGTACGGAACCAAGGCAGCCCGTGGGCGGCATTGGTTGCGTGCATGCGCGTCTCTGTGCCTGTGACGCAGCTGCTAGACGGTAAGCCAAGTTGTGCAGAGTTCGGTTTGACCTTTCCCATTGCCGCCAGGTCGCTGTCCGCATGCACTGGAATGTCTCAATGCTCGAGTCACGTACATATCTTTGCGCTGTAATACATTGTGCGCTGTAATACATTGTGCGTAGATATGCAGAAGTGCGTCGCAATACTCCATCGCCATTTTGCAACATTCGCAGTGTAAAGTTGCAGAAGTGATCAGATAATTGCTGCCCGAGTTAAGCAAGCAACTTACTGATGTCATTGTGAAACATGCTCTGCACAGTCGCACTGTCATTATGTCACTTCGCCCATTGACCTACCTGTATCCAGCAACAGCAGCACAGACATGTTGCATGCCCTTGCAATCTTGATACATCATCAATGCCAGTTGACAGGTCAACGCCCGCTATGGCACGCTGCTGCCACTTCAGCGAGTGCAGACCATACGCTGCGTAGCAGTCCATAGCAGCACAGCATAGCGCCTCATGCCCCCGCCCAAGCCAGCCCGTGCATACAGGGCGCTGCGCGCCACGGCACACTTCTGCCAGCACCAGAGCTGCAATGGTCGTCAACATGCGGGCAATGACGCATGCGCCGCAGGCCGGCAGCACAGCGCGGTCCTGTCACACCAGCGCATTCGCCCGAGACTGTCCGTGGCAACGCGCCGCAGCGGCGTCACAGCTCGTCGCCGCGCCACTGCGGCAGCGCGCCGGCCGCGCCGGCGCCGAGCAGCGCGCAGACGACGCGCGGCGCGCCCGCGCCGCAGGCGGGCAGCAGCACGGGCGCAGCGGCGGCGGCGGCGCCCGCGACGCCCGCATCCGGCGCGCGCAGGCGCTCCAGCAGGCAGGCTGCGAACGGGGCGGCGGCGGCCGCCAGCGGCTGCGCGCCGGCCGCCATAGCCAGCAGCGCGTACGCGTGCTCTCGGCTCGGTCCGTCCTGCGGCAGACAACCAAGCTGGGACGGCAGCGGGAGGGGCGCGCTCAGAGCCCGCGCAATGTGGGCTGCTGCCGCCGCCGCCTCGGCGCCCGCGCTGTCGCACGCACTGAGACTGTAAGAGACTGACTAAGCAAGCGCAGCGACGCTGGCCGTGCGCGCTCTGCGCCCAGCACGCCGGTCGGCGCGCTTTAACAGCCTGCACCCGCTCAGGCAGCCACCACGGCAGCGGCCCTGGCCGGCCCAGGACGCAGCAGGCGACGCAGCCGTGGCCGGGCGCACCGGCGAGCCGGTGGCGGCCAGCAGCGCCGCCGCGAGCTCCGGCGCCGCGAGCACGCCCGGCTGCTCGGCCGCCGCGGCCGCCGCCGCACGCAGCGCCTCGCGGCACGCGCCTGCCTGGCCGTGCGCCCCCGCCGCCCGGGCCGCGCCCGCTCCTCCCCCGCCGAGCGGCGCCCGCCCCGCAGCCTCGCCCCACCAGCTGCCGCAGGGCGGCAGCGGCGTGTCGGCCGGGCACGCTAACGCCAGCGCGGCGCCAAGCGCCGCGCCGCGCGCGCCGCAGGCCGCCTGCCAGGGCGGCGACAGGCGCGGCGGCGTCAGCAGCGCGCTCCGCAGCGCGCCCGCCTCCGGCAGCGACGGGAACGCGGCCGGCAGCGCGTCGATCGCCGCGGGCAGCGCGGGGCCCGGGCCGCCGGCGGGGCCGGCGCCGTCCAGGCGCTGCAGCGCCGCGCGCGGCCAGCCGGGCGCGGCTGCGGCGCGCAGCAGCGGCACGAGCAGGGCGCGCGCGGCGTGCAAGTACGCCGGGTCGGCGCGCAGGTCGCCGCGGCCGAGCGCGCCGAGCGCGCCCAGCAGCAGCGCGAACACCGCGGCCAGGCCGCCGGCCCAGCCGGCGGGGCCCGCCGGGCCGCCGCGCTCTGCGGCGGGCGCGGGCGGCGGCGCGGCGTCGAAGGGGTTCACGCAGCCCTCGGCGGCGGCAGCCGCGCGGTTCTCCAACAGGCGCGCGTCCTGCAGCAGCGGCATGAGCGCGTCCAGCAGCGCCGCCACCTGCGCGGCGGCAGGGCCGGGGCTAGGCTAGGGTAAGGTAGGATCAGGGCACAGGCGCAGCGGGTGCCCGCAGCGCGCGCGCTGCCGCAGGCCTGCCATGGCCGGGGCTGAGCCGCTCAGGCGCGCAGTGATGCACCCTCTCCTGCAAACAGCAGAGCACATGGACCTGCATCAGCATGCATGCACAGGCCGCCCGCGTCAGCCTGGGCCAGCTCTGGGTATACAAGCTGGCCTCCCCAGCGGCGTGCGCGCGCCCGCTGCAGCGCCAGCGCGGCCGCGCCGCGCTCGGCC
>JAABUV010004090.1_pt1 | contig 17782 bp, 18 predicted proteins | sample 5559971 | NCBI WGS metagenome assembly JAABUV01 (sample SAMN10711881, study PRJNA513362) | rock metagenome | isolation source: Antarctica rocks | place: Antarctica: Victoria Land, Knobhead nord | collected 2015-12-19
GCATGCAACGTTAGCATTGAAAAGGAATGGAGTTCAAAACCGTTAGCATCGCTCAAGACGAAACTCGTAATTGTAGAGACTCTCCCACCGTCACCAGTCCCAACGGGAACGACAGCTCGAAGATCGAAGACGTGAGGTAGGCAGTGTAAAAGTTCGCCGACGTTACTCCCGCATTTCTTCTTCAATCTCCTGAGGGGACCAGTACATAGAATGTGAGGATTGGGCAGAAAAGTCTCGACACCTACAAGGCCAATTCAGGCCATATGCAATCTCCCTGTATCTTCCCCCATCTTGGCCAATCATCCAGTCCCGCCGCATTGAACATTCAGCTGCCACATTGTTTGCTAAATCTTCCCAATACCCGCTACCGTCATGAGAGACATTCTTTAACGATGACTGACCTTGCAAGCCCCTACCATAAGAACAACGCCGGACGTATCTCAAAAGAGAGCCACAACATCTCCGCTCATCCTACACAGCTATTTGTACTCTGTTTCTCATATCGACTCGCGAGCGGAAAGGAGTTGTTGGAAAGAAACGTCTAAAAAAGGACGCTAAAGCTTACATAACACATTTCGTTAGCGTCAGGTACGATTACAGCATGCCGCCGCGAACGCTCTTTAAGCTTGTCTTGGGCTAGAAATGTTTCGGATACTTTATTCCGTACGGTACTTTACTCTCAGGTGCGGTATGATATGGTGAGAGGAAAACAACAGAATCTACTACTGTCAAGAGCGAGAGATAATAATGAAGTGTTTTCCGATGACTTGAAAAGGCATCAATAGAAAGCATGATTGGAATATTGTTGCCTGATAACTCGTGACGCTTCCTGTAAGGCTGATAGTATGTACATAGCTGGAAAAGGTTATTTTCTTAAGGGGTTCAATTTCTCCTGATCCTGGCAATATTTTGATTTGACAAACTCCACCAATACCATCTACCTTCGTTTCCCGCCCAGTTCTTCAACTTTCTTTTTTCCAACTACTACCACCTTCTTTACGTTCTGCATCTTACAGATTCTGTACTTCTAATCAAAGCTTCCATTCACTTCACTTTAATACTTGTACCTTCACTACCGCTGTCTCTATTGCATACCACTACACAATCCTTTGTTCAACACTCGCCCATCCGGCATTCCAGCGTAGCCAACACGCCGAAAACGGCATTTCCTACCATCAGCACATCTCGTAGACACCAGAACCGGCAGCTAATACTTACCTTGGCTAAAGCGTTGAAACAGAAGGAGCGTGCAACATTGGATAGACCGCCTTGACTTCCAAACCGCCATATCCTTCGTTCTTCGCATATTTCAGCATATTGTCAGGTTCTGTTGGCAAAAGGTAGTGTGCATTCATTCATTTTACGAATCGTATCCTTGTGGACTAGATGCTAACTGATGCAGACACTTCATTCCTTAGAAAATCCGACATCTGTACAATAATCCTCTTCTACGATAAAATCTATAACCATTTAGCCATACTATCAAATTAACTCCTATTACGTCCGGAGCCTATACAGCCGGACACCTAAACCCGCAACCACGGCTGTTATAGTATCGAACGTGCAGGACAACCTTGTCCTGCCGCCACACTTGCTCGGAATGCAGCAACAAGAGTCTTCAGCGGACAGCTCGATGCCGAACTCGGCCGGACGTTTTCCTAATTCTTCGTCAAAGTCGGGTGTCACCAGCGACTTTACGGGCTTTTCTCATGGCGCCTATACCTCGAATCAGCATGCAGCAGGAGGATACTCTGATAGGCACCCACGTCGAGCGAACATGTCCATCAACACTGGCACGTACGGACGGCCTTCTCAGAATACCAACGATATGAGCACTCCAGGTACGGCTTTCGACATGAATTTTACACCGCTCTTGCCGTCTCAACTACTGCTTGGCAGCCCATTTCAGACTGGAGCACCATCTGCTTTTGCTTCTCCCCAATTTTCCAATTTTGGTGGCTTCCAACAACAGAATTCGGCGGCACATCAGCAGAATCAACAAGCTCCGATGGGCAGTCCGATCCAAACCCAGCATTCAGGCATCTCTCCTCAGATGTATCAAAGCATGCTCTCTCCATCCAACTATGGTGTACAGCAATTCATGACTGGGCCTCAATCGCCAACAGACTCATTCGGCAACATGGGAAACCAGAGTTTTGGTGGAGCTGCCGTACAAATGCAAATGCAGCCTGGGGTGGTCAACGCGAGCAGTAGGACTGTTTATTTAGGCAACATACCGCCGGAGACCTCGGCTGAAGAGATACTCGGCCATGTCCGGAGCGGACAGATTGAGTCTGTTCGACTTCTACCAGACAAGAACTGTGCTTTCATTTCCTTCCTTGATGGTAGTTCAGCTACGCACTTTCACTCGGATGCAATCTTAAAGAAACTCTCCATTCGTGGCCAGGATATCAAGGTTGGATGGGGAAAGCCAGCCCCGGTTCCCACCTCTGTACAGCTTGCAGTCTCGCAGTCTGGCGCGTCTAGGAATGTATATCTGGGTAATCTGCCTGAGAACGTGACCGAGGCTGAGCTGCGAGAAGATCTTGGCAAATTTGGGCCCATCGATACCGTCAAACTTGTCCGCGAAAAAGCAATTGGTTTCGTTCATTTCCTATCCATTGGCAATGCTATCAAGGCTGTCTCACAATTGCCTCAAGAGCCCAAATGGCAGGCGCCTCGACGGGTGTATTACGGCAAAGATCGGTGTGCTTACGTCTCAAAGACTCAGCAACAGAACGCCGCTCAATACCTTGGAATCGCCCCTGGCTATGCCCATGTTCTCAACGGCGCAGACAGAGATTTGATATCCAATGCGTTAGCCCAGCAGTCAGTCGCAGCAGCAGCTGTGGCCACGACGGCTGGGGGAGTAAGCAATCTTGGCAATCGTACTGTCTACTTGGGCAACATCCATCCTGAGACAACTATTGAAGAAATTTGCAACGTCGTCCGAGGGGGTCTTTTACATCATATTCGCTACATTCCTGACAAGCATATCTGCTTCGTCACTTTCATCGATCCTACCTCAGCTGCATCCTTTTACGCGTTGAGCAACTTACAGGGGCTCATGATCCACAATCGGCGACTGAAGATTGGATGGGGCAAACATTCTGGTGCGCTTCCCCCAGCCATTGCGCTAGCTGTAAGTGGTGGTGCTTCTCGGAATGTTTATATTGGGAATCTGGACGAGTCGTGGACTGAAGAACGTCTCCGTCAAGACTTTTCGGAATATGGCGAGATTGAGCTCGTGAATGCTTTACGAGAAAAGAGCTGTGCTTTTGTCAACTTTACCAACATCGCTAACGCCATCAAAGCAATTGAGGCAATGAGAGGTAGAGAGGAATATTCGCGATTCAAGATCAACTTTGGCAAAGATCGTTGCGGAAATGCTCCGCGACAAAATAATCATAATAATATGCAATCGCCGCAACAGCAGCAGCAACACGCTGGAATGCCAGTCCGAGAACAGGTAGATTCACCACATAACAGTAGCATGCAGCCGACCATGAGTCACAACAGCTCTGTCAGTCCCACCCGACAGATGCTGTCTCCTGGGCCAGGGTCCACCAGCTCGTCTTCCTACAACGGCCTGCAACCAATCCAGCAGATACATGCGCCAACTCCGTCTGCGATTCTCAATGCTGGAAGCAACAATCCTCTTACCATGTTCCTTAATCAGGTTTCAGCACAGCAAGTTCAACAACAGCAAGACTCCCAGCAAGCGGACCCTTATTCCATTGCTACTCTCCAACAGCAGCAACAACAAGTTTTGGCGAATCAGCAAGCAGCACTGTATGGAACCTCCACGAACGAAGTTCTTAACAAGTCGATGCTCGAAGAACCTCAGCAAGGCCACAGTAGCACTTTCATCCAAGGCGTCAATAGTTTACCTAACGGCGCATCAACCATTGGCGGGCTGCTAGCCCCAGCAAACGCAAGGGCCCAACACGCTCGTGCTGTGAGCTTACCTGTTTTCTCGCAAGAAAACTCGGGCAACGGCCAGGTCCAGAGCCACCAGCAACAGCTACAACAACAGGGTCAGCCACAACAAACTCACCGTCACCAGCAGAGTAGCTTCTCGGGTATGAGTGGTTTTGGCGGCTTTGGTAATGTCGCGTGGGGCTTGAACGGCTGGGCCGAAGAGGAGATCCCTGGGGCTCAGTAATTCTGGGTCGATTGGGTGGCTGAAGCCTTTGTCGAGCGTTTCTCTCCGTTTTGTACTTGTACTCTAATACCCTTTTCCTGTCTCCAATTTCTTCTCTGGATACCGCAGGCGCTTTAGATTGTGTTTTGCTGTTTTGATTACCACCTATGGGATCTTTAATATTCCATGTACCTGTATTAGTTCCCCAGTCTCAAACTTCTTAAGCTTCTATTCTAATTCTAATAATTTTCTGAGTTTTCGGCAATCTCTTTGGATGGATTTGTGTAAAAGGAGGGCAGGAATGTATTGGAGGCCCAGGTCCTGGCGACTACTGTCGGCTAGGGAATGTGTACATATACAAACCGGACAGAATGCGTTGGGAAGACTGGGATGGCATGGTCAGAAGCCAGGGAATCGTTTTCCAGTACTCAAGGCCAATTGTACAAGCTAACATTCATGTTTCTATTTCAATTTTGTGCACCTCAATATGGACTTGCTTAGTCATCCTGTCGACGAACGGGCAAGTCAACTTCTCGCCAACAGTGTACCTCGCGCGATAAGCAATACTTCATTAAGGCCATTGGGAATCCAAAAAGATGGATCTTTAGGTTGAATTGAACAACTTCGAGTTTCTAAGCTACTTTCCACTTCAAAATGCAGCTGCTGGGCATTGTCAAGAAGCCTAAAACTCATGTAATTTCTATTCATTGATAAGCCGCTTCATCCAAGATTCTCGCTATTAGAAGCCAGTTGAGCTTCAATATCGATTCCGCCGTCATGGAACTACGAAAGATCATTTCAAGCCGAGCAATCGCATACCATGGTCGCACTCCAGCTCTACGGAAGCTGCCACTACCTGCGATTGCAATCATCGCCGGTGTTGCAGTTGCCAATGCTGCGGCATGGGTGGCCGTTGGGATTATTCTGGTCTGAGAGCGGACTCCATGAATCAAGTTCGAGTTGACAGTACTGAGATCTCAATAGCACTACCACGGGTATGAGTAACTTGAATATTTTCTTCCGTTGGTTCGAAAAGGAGATGAGATGACAGCGTTCACGTAGAACTCTCATATCCACTGCGGTGCTGTCATACACTCTGGGACTGCGCCATGCTCTAGATGCGGACCACATCTCGGTATAAGGAACTTTGCACAATCAGCAGGATCCATTAAGCTCATATACCAATTAGGCAATTGACCTGATGACTCGCCGGCTCATCGCTTCTGGCCAGCGCCCCGTCACCGTGGGCACCTTTTTCTCGCTCGGCCACTCAACGTAGGTTTCTCATTCCTCCCGTCTCACTTCACTCCTATGGCTGTCGTCTCTTCCCAAACCTGCTCTTCCACTTCTTACCAAACCAACTCCCACCACCCAGCATCGTTACAATCACCTCCATCGTCGTCGCTGCCACCGCCTCAGCCATCAGCTCCAAATTCGGCACTTTCAGCAAGATCGGCTCCATCATAGGCACCTCCGTATCTGCCGGCTTCCTGATCATCCTTGGGGTTTTAAACATGTACATTTGCTACAAACTCATTCAGCAGCTTCGGAAAGCCATCAGGTTAACCCCTGGAGAGGAGCAGGAGTTCAAGATTGAAGGAGCAGGATGTCTATTCCATCTGTTTAAGCGGATGTTTAGGCTTATTGACCGGTGATTGGCTTTGTTGTTCCCTTTCGTTTAGTATGGGGGTATTTTCTGCTGATACAAACATTGGCAGACCATGGAAGATGTACCCCCTCGGCATCCTCTTCGGCCTCGGCTTCGACACCTCCTCCGAAGTCGCACTTTTAGGCATCGCCTCGATCCAAGCAGCCAAGGGCACTAGCATATGGCTGATCTTGATTTTCCCCGTCTTATTCACCGGTGACCCCCTTCCCTCCCCATCCCCAGAAACACCCCCAAGTATCAATAATCCAGACAAGCTAATCACGTTATATACTGGACAAAAGCGGGAATGTGTCTCCTCGACACCCTCGACGGCGCCCTAATGATGGCCCTCTACACCTCCACCGCCCTCGCAAAAGACCACATCGCCATCCTGTACTACTCCATTGTGCTTACCGTCATCACGGTCATGGTCGCTGTAGTCATCGGCCTGATCCAACTGCTCACGCTCGTCTTGAATGTCGCGCAGCCGAGTGGGAGGTTCTGGGATGGTGTGGCAGCTGCGGGCGAGCATTTCGATATCATCGGTGAGGATTATTCCGACCCCGTTGTTTCTGGACGTAGGATGTTGGTAACCCGCTGGATGTAGGCGGCGCCATCTGCGGCTCCTTCATTGTCCTCGGCGCGCTGAGTGTAGCGTGCTATAAGCCCTGGCGGAGGTGGATTGAGAAGGGGAGGAGGATAGGGGCTGAGAGTGACGGGCTTGTGGATTTGGGGGTTGCGGGGAGGGGGATGAGTGCTGAGAAGCATGTTCCGACGAGAGTGAGGGGAGGCGAAGGTGAGACGGAGGGGATTGATAGGATTGAGAGCGTGCCAACCACAGGATTAGTGGGATCCACGAAATGACGCATCTCATCCCCGGGGTTTAGTAGCATCCAGGCTTTAACCCGCGGATTCGGGGATGAGAGTTACGAGGAAGGGAGAAAGTAGGGTTGGAAACGTCTAGGATTCAAAGAGATGGTAAAAAAACACAATCCAAGTCAACCAAACAGATATACATATACATACATATAAAAAAAATCCCCCACCACTTCCCTAACCCCCTCGCCTCGCCCCCTACACCAAACCATTACTGTATGTATTCCCCTCCGCTTTTCCCCTCCCCTCAACCTTTTCCCGCACCCACTGCTTGACTTCCACCCCCCCCAAAGCCGGAATTTCGTTCGTCCTGCCTCGCCGACGTATGTACAATAGTTTATTTGTTTGCAAGGGAGGGGGGGGGCGAAAAGGCTGGCTGGCTTTTTTTTGGAAGGGAAAATCAGATATACGATGAAGTGCGAGCGTACTGTGCTGTGCAATGAGCGTGGTGTCATAGGTAGGAGGAAGAATTTTCAGGGGGGAGGTTTTTTGGGGTACTGGGTATGAGGGGGTTTGTTTGGGTGGTTGGTTGAGAGAGATGTATATCGGGTTGTATTGATTTTTTTTGGCGTTTGTTGGGGGTGAGGAAGTCAGGATACGACAAAGTGCGAGCGTACTGTGCATATGAGCGTGGTGTCATAGGTAGGAGGGAAAATTTTCGCGGGGGAGGTTTTTTGGGGGACTGGGTATGAGGGGGTTTGGTTGGGTGGTCGGCTGAGAGAGAGATATATCGGGTTGTATTGATTTTTTTGGCGTTTGTTGGGGGATAGGTGGGGGTGGGGAGAGAGGGCGTTTAGATGGATGGATGGATGGTTTGAGGGAGGGAGATGGTGTAGGTAGGAGATTAGGAAAGGCGATGTCGATGGGGGTGGTTGGATGTTTGGATGTTTAGAGAGGGGTGGAGCTTTGCGAGATTAGGGCTTTTGGAGGGCGGGGGGCTGTGTGGTTGGGTATGGGGGGGAGTGGCTCTAGGGGGTGGATGTAGTAGAGGGAGGTGAGAGATTTTTGTGTGGGTTTGAGAGACGATTGATTGGTAGTGCATGCATGAATTGACTAATTTTCCAACTCTCGATCTTTTTTGAGTTGGATCGGGGCTGATTCCCCGTCTAGATCGCTAGGTCTAGGTGTCGAGGTCTTGATGATTGGGTCTAGTGTCGTTGTAGTAATGGAACTATTCATTAAATAAGCATACATGACTTAAACTCGATCATCCTTAAGGTTACTTACTTCTGAAAGCAGTTGGTTATCGGGAGATACTGTACTGGCTGATGCAGAAGCGCGGGTTGCAGGCTCGGTTATCATAGTGGTGGAAGTAGGGGTTGGGAGACAGGCACTGCAGCCGGTGTTGTAGTATGTTGCTGTGTTGTTATCGAATCTGTGACTGTGAGTTACCAGTATTGATTTGGTGGGTGATAGTGAGGACTTACTCCAGACATGAGAAGCAGACGTCATCCATATAATTATTAATTCCATTGACAGGGATGCTAGTGTTTAGATCAAGAGATGGTAGAGTCATTGGATCCAAGAGCGACATTTCCGATATTGATGCCAGCGAGTCTGATATGTCCGAATCCGAAATTTCCGAATCCGATATCCCTGAGCTTGAGACTTCTGACCTCGATTGATTAGAGCCTGAGAGCTTCGAGGCTGGATCGGTACTGAAAGCTGGTTGGCAGAGGAGCCATGAGGGATCTGAAGGATGCTGGTTGTTGAGATGTTTGTTTGCCACAGCAGGATCGTAAATACTGGGAGCTGTGGGGATGACCTGGGGACGCACACGATCATCGAAAGCCGGTTGGAAACCATCATCCTGCATGCCAGACGTAGAAGCGTCTCTACGCGTCTTCGTTGAGGTTGTAACAGTATGGAGAGGCGATCCGGTGCTAATATCGTCGACGTCCTCATGAAGCGTTTCCTCTCGAACGATCATCGTGTAATAAGTCGTACCATTTATTTTCGGACAAGCGATAGTGTGGACGAAGGGTGTGGCTCCACAGTTTGCTATCTTCTGCCAGATTTTAAGTTCATCAATACAATCCCTGGTAAGATAGTATTCAAAGAGCTTCCCTGCATGGTAATTTGCGTCTTCCACATACTTGTAGTATCTCACCGGGCCAGTCTTGGTGCCAGGATCCGGGCCGTAGGAAGTTAGTTGGGAGTATAGTCCGTAGAAGCTTTCGGGCATTTTGGTGGTCAAAACTTATCAAGATGTGTGGAGAGAATTCGTATTGGAAGAGATATTGAAAGCGTCTTCAAGGCAGGCATTTTTTGAGATAGAGAGCTTTGTTCGATTCAAGGAAACAGGAAAAGCGCCATGAGTCTGAATTGAGGAATTTTATGATGGGAAGAAGTGATCGGTCTTTCTGTGACCAGACATTTTAGGTGAATAATCCATCCTGTACCATCACTGCTCTACCGAGCCTCTTTCCAAAGGATAGACTGAAGCTTCCCAGCCGAGCAATCTTGAACATGGTCTGTCCGTGAATGTCGCTATTTCCGTTGGTTGTTACTCGTTAGCTTGATATTCATTCAATATGATATTCATCGTTGATTACGCTGAGTCATGCTCTGAACGGGTTATGCTCGTGATCTAGGTTATGCTTCGAACAAGGTCCTGCTGAGAGCCAACACGTGGCGACTGATGAAAGTGCCGTCTAGCTAGGATTGGGCCAAGATACTGGGATTGGCGGCAGCAAAGACCCCCGATAACGTTGACACGGAAGTCTCTCATAGAAGGTGCCTCCCATCGAAAGTTTTCAAATCAAGCTTGCTTATATCCACATCCTCGAACATTCGGACCTTTAGACTGTCAGAGTTATCGCTAGATGGAGATGGGGTAGCTGATGGACAATCTCACATTCACTGCCAGCACATCACCATGGAAGATTTCCCTCAACGTATCATGTAAATCAATCATGAGTGAAGAACCGCAAGTGGGGCAGAACATATGACTTTTTTCTCCTCCTTTGAAATGGTAGTCCTTCATGTGGTCCTTGCCAGAGTGAAAGACGATATCGTCTCGAAGCGGGTAAACATTCAAGTAGCCGTTCTTGGTGCATATGGTGCAATTGCAATTCATGGTTTTCTGGCTGTCGAGGGCAGGAAGCTTGCACTTGTATTGAACGGCACCGCAATGGCAGCTGGCCTCGTGCCAGATCTTCTCGGGGGTTTCTGATGTTGCCATGGTGTGTACCTTTGGCCAAACTAGATGGGTTGGTTTTGATAGGAGATGTATGGACACGGAGGAGGAGAGACACAAGAACGGAGAAGTCTTCAGATGAACGGGGGGGTCTACAGAGTCATCTGGATGCGCTGAGGTGTACAAGGAAATGGTTGCCTGGAAGTTCTTACCTTAAGCGATACATTGTAGGGAGATTTCCTAGCCGAGACGCTTATCGTGCTGCATAAGGGCAGCCCCGCAGCGGCCGCAGACGTGCCGCCGCTACTTGCATAGATGATAGGCCAAAGGGCGAATTCTCCAATGAAAGTTGTACTGTACTCGGGCAATAACCAGAAGCTTGAACGTCAGGGGTTGTTTTTCTTACCAGCTCTTAACACATACTAAGTACTTTCTATCTAGCGTCACATGATGAAAGGAGCTAAAAGCGGATCTGATAACGGCAGCTGGCGCTTGTAAGCTATCCGAGCTAGTACTGTATGGTATCGAAGCCCCACATCAAACAAGCCTGCTATTCGTCATTACGGAGGTATAGAAAAACTTCGTTCTTCGTGCCATGAAAAATGAAATATGGAGTGAAACCATTTTTGTAAATATCAGATGATGTAACATGATTTGCCTAAAGATAACCTGTGTGCAGTCCCAGCGTCTTGTAGAATATATACTGTAACCTTCAATGCTTGAGCATCCGAGCAATTTCTATCTGAAAATTCTCCTCACTGAAGAAATGACAGGGGTGCAATTCCCCGCACAAATTCTCCATGATAAGGATCAAACGCATATACGAGATGTGGATGGACACTCGTCTATCAGCTCATACGAGACACGATATGGGGTGAAGAATATAGAAGCCATCAGCCAGACACGGACCAGGTGGTCTTTGATCTCTGCCTATGTCGGGTGAGCAAAGAAAGAGTTGATGTTGGTTTCTTGGCTTGCCCGGCCTTTGTTTTGTGGCTCTCTTGTGCATGTCATTTGAAGCCAAGCGCCTCTCTACTAATTCCCAGCTCTCTTCACAGTCGGTTCGATCTAAACCTTTACAACTAAACTTCTGCAGCATTTTCCTCCTAGCATTCTTCACCTCTCTGGAAGGTCAAACGATGGTCAATCTGATAGTCACAAAAAGCGCCTTTCAACCCACTCGCTCGTGGCCACAGTTTTTGTAGTACAAGGCGTCGTTAATGGTGAGCCCAAGAGTTCGAATGTAATTATGTTAGACCCAAACAGCCTAATCTGATTCAGTATAGCCGTTATTAAACCACCAATGGTGAAGATTGCCAATGTTTTTGGACGTCTCGAAGCCTTTTCATTTAGTATTTTGTTATACGTAGTTGGATATATCCAGATGGCCGGCTCAAACAACGTCAAGACTTTCGCCTCAGCTCAGATATTCTATTCAGCCGGTTTCACTGGTTTGCAGACCCTTCAACAAATTTATATCGCAGATACGAGTGATCTCCTCAACAGAGCATTGGTCTCAAGTCTTTCCGACATTCCCTTCTTGATTACTGTATGGGCTGGTGCATCAATTGCGAGCAGCCGGATGGAGCATACGACTTGGAGATGGGGTATGGAATATGGACTATCGTTCTACATACCTGTGGTCTTTTACCGTTAGCCCTTACTCTATTTCTCAACGTGAGGAAAGCGGCTAAGCTGCATTTCCTTCTACAAAGCCCTTGGCAGGGCCAGACGTTTCTGGGAGGAACAAGGAATATATGGTATGAAATAGATGTCATGGGCTTGCTGTTGCTCTCTGCTGCCGTCTCGTTGATCCTCATTCCTTTGACATTGGCTGCTAAAGCAAAGAGTGGATGGCATAATGCCAGTGTTATCGTCATGCTGGTCGTTGGCTGCGTATGCCTAGTCGTTTTTCCCTTGTGGGGAGTCCTCTCGGAAACTTGCCCCGCACCCATATATTTCATCTCGACTTTTCACCAACCGTACCGTACTCTCAGGCTGCGCCATTGGCTTTTTCTACTTCTGTAAGCTCTCCATGCTTTCCGTACAACTCATCAACCTCAAGCACTCACCACTGCTCTTCGCCTCTAGCGGTCTTCTATACCTCTATCCAGCCCTACTTCTACTCCTACCTGCAAGTTGTGCAAATCGACTCCGTCATCGCTGCTTGCCACATTACGCAAACCTTTGCCTTCACGTCCACGGTAGCCGCTATCATCACATCAACTATAATCAAATACACTCGCCACTACAAATACTTCATCACCGCTGGTGCTGCTATATACCTCCTTGGCATCGGTCTCATGATCCGCTATCGCGTCGAAGGCTCTTTGACCTCGCAAATCGTGGGTACGCAAATTGCGGTTGGCATCGGTGGTGGTATGCTCAACGTGCCTGCACAACTGGGTGTTCAAGGATCTGTCAGCCACGATGATGTTGCTGCCGCGACCGCGATATACCTGACAATTGTGGAGATTGGCGGGGCAGTGGGTTCGGCGATTTCCGGTGCAGTCTGGACGGCCAATCTGCCCAAGAAGCTAGCATTATATCTGCCTCCGGCTGCAAAGTCGGACGCAATTCTAATTTTCGGAAATCTAACTCTCGCGGAGTCGTACAAAATCGGTGGTCCTGAAAGGGTGACTATCAATCGCAATTATCAGGAGACCTTGAATATTGTGTTGTTTATCGCCGTCTGCCTCTCTGTGCCATTGATACCGCTGAGTCTGTTGATGAGGAATCACAAGTTAGATCAGGTGCGTTAACCTCGGCTGACGTGAAACCCCATGCAAAGAAGACAATGCTAATGCATTCTTCCTGAAAATGGATCAGAAAGTCAAAGGCAACGTCATTGGGAACAGTCAGCGGAGAAGAATTGCGCAGCAGTGCTGCCTGCTGCTACGCCGTCGAGTTCGGGATATGCCATGAGGAGATTACGAAGAGGAGTGGCGCAGGGGGGCAATGGTAAAGTAAGTGAAACTACTATAGCAGGAACAATAACCATGAAACGGAAAAGGAATGACTTACTGATCAAGGGTTCTTCCTGACATGGATATGTCCATAAATATAAAATTTCCCAGGAACCGGATAGTCGTAAGAGATTTTCGTAGATCTGACTTGAGGACCTGTTTTTCCCGCACATGGCCAAGCAATCTGGATCTATGATGAAAGCAGGAAAAGGTAATGAGCTCACATACTTAAACCTCCGAAGCGTATTGCAAATTGCAAATTGCAGTAAGCACCTTATCCTCGACCAGCATTACCCTACAGCCTCAAGCCCGCTCCCCGCCCGGGGATCCGCTTCGGGAGGTAGGTACAGGCCGTTCAACGTGACAGGCATGATGCGTTCGTTGCATGAGAAATCAAAGTAGAAGTACCTTCATACTTCACCAGGCCTCAATCCCAACTTGATCGTTAGTCACCCATAGAGTAAGCGATTACCGTGACAGACGGACGACACACGACAGAACGACGTCCACAAGTAGCCTTATCGTAGCACGCAAAGAAAAGTCAAAGAGAGAAGAAGAATGTTGGTCGAATGTAGTCGCCGCTTCGTCGCTTGAATCGCTCATTTCGTGCTTTTGGAATCATCTATACTTGTAAAGCGAGAACGGTAAATCGGGGCAGCCTATCAGCGATTGTTTTTCAAAGGTCCTTTCCTAGACAAGTCTATAATAACACTGCTTGAACTGGGCGAACAACTGATGCGAGTCCTGCATTGGGTAGCCTTTGGTACAGTATACAACTCTAAAAACCCTTTGGGTCGCGTGTGGCCGCTAATCATTCGCCGTGCTGGATGCGCCAGTTCGCACAGGTCCAGGGCTTGATATGCCATTAGAAGACATTGCTAGTATTCACCTTAAAAGGCTATTTATGTATACAGGGTCCATTAGCCATTGAATGATTGATTGACTGGAGAAAAAGAAAACGTGTAAGGCAGAAGACCCAAAAATCCCCGAGGGCCAGAGTTCTGGTTTCTGGCGCCAACCGTTTTCCCGAGAAAAAGAGAAAGAGGGAAGGATCTAGAACTAGCAGGGATCTGGATGTTGGCTCTCGGGGAAACTTTGAATACACCTCAACCACTCCGTACTACAGCACTCTCCCCCAATAATACATACAACCGTACAATCTTCTTATCCCTATCCCTATCCCTATACCCCCCCCCCCCCCGATGAATACAGATAGGAATTAGAACACCAACCCCACGTCTCTCTACCAACCAAGACAATAGACTCGGAGAAGGGGAATCCTGTGAGAATCATCACGGCAAAGCGTCGAAGCACCGCCGCAGGTAGTAAGCGGAGGGAAGGGCACCCGTCTGCGCCAGGCGGCGAAGCGTGTTGTGCACGGTACTCTTAAAACCTGCGTGGTCGACCCGCTGCTCCAACTACCTACTACTACAACCTGTCAGTCGCATCTCTCTCTCTCTCCTATCTATCCTCTTCCGCCCGTTCGCGATTGCTGCAAGAAAAAACTGTGCAAGTGTCTAACTCGGGTGCGAGATCTGCAGTGAAAAGAAAAGGCCAGCTACTGGTTGTAACGAGGGTTTGTGCTTCTGTGTGATTTCAAGAAACTTCCTATTTCTGCCGCAACAGAAAAGAGAAACCTCGACAACTAGTTTCCAGACACGAGCACACTCCTCCACACGCCCTTTAAACCCTCACGTTTGTTTGGCCTGGCCACCAACAATAAGTCCTTTGCCTCCGCTGCTGTGCCGTCTCTGTTGAGCTAGATTGCCAATCATATAAAATCACTGGGGCTGCATAGAGCTGTTATCCAAAGCTGTTGAACTCTTTGGTGCCAAATACCCACGAGTCTGAGTGCGTAGTGAATTATTTAGGATTACGTCGGTCAATATGGTTGTAGCAACCATCAAGTGGGTCCCCCCCCCTCCTCGCCTGATCCCCCGGCCTTCAACTTCAGCAGCTTTTCAACCACCTCCCACAGCAAGTATGAGGCGTCTCAGGACTGACAAGACATTCATCAGGTGTGTCGTAGTGGGCGACGGTGCTGTAGGAAAGACCTGTCTTCTGATCAGCTACACGACCAACAAATTCCCGTCTGAATACGTACCCACTGTCTTTGACAACTATGCCGTTACTGTCATGTAAGTCCCTTACCCCCTCCATCACCCTCACGATCACCACGACCGGCCCTCAGCTTCCCCTGCAATCGCTGGCCCTGACACTCAACTCGCGGCTTCTTCCTGCCCCTGTGCAGCACCTCACCTCATCGATCACCAAAAATCACATCAGCTAACCAACCCCGCTCACCCCCAGGATCGGCGACGAACCCTACACGCTCGGCCTCTTCGACACCGCCGGCCAGGAAGACTACGACCGTCTCCGCCCGCTCTCATACCCGCAAACCGACGTCTTCCTCGTCTGCTTTAGCGTCACCTCCCCCGCATCCTTTGAGAACGTCCGTGAGAAATGGTTCCCCGAAGTCCACCACCACTGCCCCGGCGTACCCTGCCTCATCGTCGGCACCCAGGTCGATCTCCGCGACGAGCAGCAGGTGCGGGATAAGTTGCAGAAGCAGCGCATGTCGCCCGTTCGCAAGGAGGATGGCGAGCGCATGGCCAAGGAGTTGGGGGCCGTCAAGTACGTCGAGTGCTCGGCGCTGACGCAGTACAAGCTCAAGGACGTCTTTGATGAAGTGAGTCTTTCTTTTCTTCCCATGCCGCTATTTGGTTCCCCCACTAACCACCACCCCCACCACCACCAGGCCATCGTCGCCGCCCTCGAACCGCCCCCCCAAAAGAAAAACAAGAAAAACCGCTGCGTCATCCTATGATGACCATCGCTCCACCTCGCCTATTAGAAGAAATTTCTCGCCCATTTCCCTATTCGGAGCTCGGTGTCAAGGCGGAAACCTGGTCTAGGGGATTAGTTCTTTCGCTCATGGGGGGCTGGTTAGTAAAGGGGAGCTTTTGATCGATGAGACTGACTGGCATAATGGCATTTTGGTGCTCTCTCTCTCTCTCTCGGTCTCTCTCTCGGTCTCGTGTCCTACTTGCACGTGAATGAGAAGAAATCCGCTTTGCAGATGTGGGTTCTTGATCTCTTTGCGAATGAATGGTCTTGTGCTTCTTGGGTGTATATATATATATTTTTTTTCTTTTTTTTTCTATTTTATCCGTCTTCCATCTCATCATCCCTGAGATAGATCAGCCTTTTTCCTTTTTCTTTCTCCAAAGTCCCTTTTTCTTCTTCTTGGACAGGAACTGCTCACCCTTCTTCCTCGTTTCCTTCGCTCTCCATCTTTCCTCTCCTCCAATTTCCTTCTTTCATCTCCTCCATCTCCCATCTCCATCTCTAACCGGCACCCCAACACGCCCTACTCGCAGGGGCTCCAAACCGCCAACGCGTCTATTGGTGCGAGCTTTGTAGCTCCCCGAAACACCCAAGTAGAGCTTTATTGCCCGTCTTTCTTGTCCTAACAATCGGCACTTCCTTCAATAATCCGCCCAACCAGCCAGACCAAAAAGACCCAAATGCATGAGTTGGTGGTGATGGGAAGTGCGGCCCTCCTTCTTGTCCTGCTGTGTCCAGCCACAGCGCAGCCACAGCACCATTACTGGTTGTTACAGATGTTGTGCCCGCTGGCGGAATACTCTTCTTAGCGCCCTGCTGTGTGGCCAGCTGCTGGGCAACGGTTTGTGAAGGGTGATTTGAATGGCGGTCGCCACGTGTGGGCGGACCCAGGAACGAGAGAGAGAGAGCTGGAGGAAAGAGAGGGGAGGGTGAGAGCGAGCAAGAGCAAAATGCAAGAGCAGAAAGCAACGGGTATGTCGCCACGTCTCTCCCTTGCGCCGTGAAATCTAACTGACTGAAGCACTTTCGTCGAGGACCCGGATCAGCAGGAGTTTCTTTGTTGGTTTGATAGCTAGGGTTGAGATTAAAGATTCGACGCTTGTTCTGTGGGAAAGAGGGGGGGGTATGTGATTCTCGCATGGCGGAATACTCTTCTTGGTGGGCCTGCTGTGGCCAGCACAGCAAGCGAAGGCTGTCGGGATCTTTGTCAATCGCTTTCTCAATGTCAAACGGCTTCCCGGGATCTGCTGTGGCTGGCACAGTGTCCAAGTCTATTGAGGATTTCCTCGCAGAACCACGCTGGTTCATGCGGATAAAATCTGGGCCAGCCCCCGGTGAATACGCTCCTCCAATTTCCACGCTCGCATTCTGGATGAAAATCTTCGTGTTCGGTGTGATGTAGCGCCATTCAGGTATTGTTTGCAGACCCACGTTCGACATTGCCCATGCAATGCACGAATGCTTCCATGTACCCTCCTCTCCACTGCGCCTCCCAGGACACGGGCAGGAACCAAAGGGTATGTAGGTAAGGCTTTCCGGCGCGCCTTGACATTTCCTTGACAATCCCAATTGGCTTGAGCTTCGCTTCGAAGCTAAGACCCAGTGAGATTTTCTTGCCAGTTTGCATGTACTGTTCTCGCATGGCGGAATACTCTTCTTGTCCTGCTGTGTTCAGCAGGGTCGGCAAGGGTCTTGTCATTTGGCTGACGGGCCCTTTGAAGAAGTACCTCAAGTCTCTCTTTTCGGGTACCGGCTCGTGGGGAATCGCTGGCGGTTTGTGTGGACGGTCCACGAGCCAAGAGCGAGGGCGAAAGCGAAGGTCCAGGGCAAGCAAGAGCCAGAGCGAGAGCGAAAGCGAAAGCGAAAGCGAAAGCGAAAGCGAAAGCGAGAGCCGGAGCGAGAGCCGGAGCGAGAGCCAGAGCAAAAGCCAGAGCAAAAGCCAGAGCAAAAGCCAGAGCCAGAGCAAAAGCGAGGAGCCAGAGCGAGAGCGAGAGCAAAAGCCAGAGCAAAAGCCAGAGCCAGAGCAAAAGCGAGGAGCCAGAGCAAAAGCGAGGAGCCAGAGCAAAAGCGAGGAGCCAGAGCGAGAGCCAGAGCAAAAGCCAAAAGCCAAAAGCGAGGAGCCAGAGCAAAAGCGAGGAGCCAGAGCGAGAGCGAGAGCAAAA
>JAABUV010004091.1_pt1 | contig 17775 bp, 17 predicted proteins | sample 5559971 | NCBI WGS metagenome assembly JAABUV01 (sample SAMN10711881, study PRJNA513362) | rock metagenome | isolation source: Antarctica rocks | place: Antarctica: Victoria Land, Knobhead nord | collected 2015-12-19
CCCATGCCTCCCACAGCCTGCCCGCTCCGCCACGGCTCCAGCCAGCCCCTGCGAGTTAAGAGGCGCCTGCAGCAGGTGGGCCCCGTACAGCGCCAGCCCCACACCTAGCTACTACCTGCAGCTGCAAATGCAAATTTCCGAGCAGTGTTGAGGCCTGAGGTCATCGGGACCTCATGACCACCAGGCTCGGGCGGCCGGCTCGTCTGCAGGCCCCTCTCCCAGCACAGGGCGCACGAGGAAGGATAGACCATCAAATGGCGCTGTCTATGGTTGCTGCAGCGGTGCACACGGGTCCTGGGCCAGACAGCATGAGATAGACCGAGGACAGCAAAGCATTTGCATGTCCCCAAAGGCTTGAAATCGCTCTGGCCTCCACACACTCTGGCCTCCACACACTCAGACTGTTCACGCACGCTCCACGCTGACTGAGACCACGCGGCTAGCGCCCGCTTGTGCCCGCGCGGGCGCCCGCCGCATCAAGACGCCCCAGACACGCTCAGATTCGTCTGATGCTGGCATGTGCAACGACATGCAGCATCGCCATGGCAGAGAGCGGGCCCAGCCCTGGACAGTCGCCACTCCCTGCAACCTGCTCAGGCAGCTTCGCATGCCCACTGCCGCAGTGTTGGGGTCACATGGGAGCCCAACACGCATCAGCGAGGGCAGACTCTCGAGTGACGCAACTGGTGCCCGCAGCACCACATTCGGATGTATACGAGCGTCACTGTTACGCTTGCAGGCAAATGGCTGCATGCCGGGGCTGCAACACAGCAGCGTGCAGCCGCCCCGTGTCCGCGCGCTCAGGCTGCGCCCGAGGGTGGCTCTCAAGCATATAAACTTTCCTGCAGCCTGGCTCTGCCATAAGAGACAGGCTGCTCACCTGCCCGACTCCATACGAGAGCTCCTCTATCTTGTCGCAAACCTGCCTCCGCACGCTCCGTCACAGCCAACGCCGCAGCTCACGGTGGCCATGCGGAGCGCAGGCCCCCGGGGCGGACCTCTCTACGCCCGTCGCGGAGCAGAATGCTGCTGTATCCAACAGAGCCCGCCAGTCTCTGCCCGCACGGTAGCTAAGCCCCTGTTGCGTGCTGGCTAGCTCTCCCGCGCCGCTCGGCCGCGCCGCGGGGCGGGCCTGCCCTGCGCGGCCCTGGCCAGTGCAGCCGCGTGCGGCCACGCCAGCCGCGGCGGCCAGCTGCCGGCGCGCCCTGGCATGCCGCCATTGCGGGCCAGGGCGACGAGCGGTTGCGCGGCAGGCCGGTGCGAGCGCGCCGCGGCCTCAATGCATGCGTGCAGAGGGCGCGGCGCGGGCCGGGCGCGCTTAGGCAGACGCGCTGCAGCGCCCGCACGTCTTCATGCAGTGGCCGCAGGGGCTGTCGCTGGTGGGGTTGGTCATGAAGGCCTGGCCGCAGTTGCCCCAGCCGGCCTGCGCGCGCGGGCGCGCGCGCGTCGCGGGCAGGGCCAGGCTGCGCAGAGGCTGCAGGGCAACGACCTGCCATGAGGCGCGGCACGCACGCCCGCGCTGCCAAGGCGCGACCTGTGTTCGCCCTGCGGCGCCGCCAGCAGACGGGCTCGCCATGCATGCAGAGCGCAGCAAAGAGCGTGCCCAGCCGCCCACAGCTACTGCTGCTTGCTTTGACTGGCTTTGTCAGCAGGCTGGGCTGGCAGCACAGGCAGCGGGGGTAGGGTAAGGGCAGGGCAGGGTGGACGGCGTGCGTGCCTGCTGCGGGCAGGTAGCCGACGAGTCAGGCTGCGTGTCTGTGCATGGGCACGTCTGGCCGTTGGCGCCCTTGCCAGTGCCGCCGCCGCCCCCACCACCGCCGCCGCCGCTGCCACCGCCGCCGCCGCCGCCGCCTCCAGCGCCGCAGGGGCAGCGCCCGCACGTGATCTGGCAGTAGCCTTGCGGGTGGTCGCCGCCGGTGTCCGACATGTACGACTGCCCGCACGAGCCGAACTGCGCCTACGCGCCCCGCACGCGCGCGCGCGTCAACCCCGCTCCTGCCAGGAGTCGCCCAGTCTGACTGTGAGCCCGCCGCCAGCGGCGGGCTCGTCCGCCCGCCCCTGGATGCGCCCGAGAGCCCCCCCGGCCTCGCACCGGCCCCAGGCGCGTGCAGAGTCAACTACGGCGCGTGCCCTCGCGCAGCCCCTCGGGCTCCGCCGGCCACACCAGCGCGTCTCACCGCAGGCGCAGCCAGAGACCGCTTGGGTGCGCGTGGGCACGGCGCGAGCGCGGCGCCTGGCGCTGTCACAGCCGGGGGCCAGCGCACCCGCACCGACTGCACTGCTAGAGATCCTACCCTAGCGTCTCTGCTCCGGGCGCGCGCCTGCTGCTGGCAGGTGTAGTACTGGCTGGGCGCCCGGTCGGTGCAGCCGCAGCTGTTCGCGCCGCCGCCGCCGCCGCCGCCGCCAGCCGGCGAGGGCGTGGGCGCGGGCGGGCCAGCCGCCGGGCCGCCCGCCGCCGCGCCGCCGCCCTGGGCCGCCGCGCTGCCGTCCAGCTTCTCCGTGAGCTGCGCGCGCGCGCGCGCGCCCTTTAGGACACTGACGCCAAGAGCGCTCACAGGCGGCCGACCGGCCTCATAGGCGCCCAACCGCCCACATGCAGGCCCGTCGCCCCGGCGCGGCAGCAGCGCAAGGCGTGCGTGGCGGCGGGCGCGCGCACCGCGTTGTCGGCCGGGTTGCTGATCTTGAACTGCACGCCCGTGGAGATCTTGCTCAGCTGCCCCGGCCCAGACAGCGCCTGGTACGCGGTCGTCTGCGCGCGGCGCGCCCCGCCCGTCAGCGCGGGCGCCGGCAGCAGCGCGTGCAGCTGCACGCCGGCGCGCGCGGCCCCAAGTGCGCCCAGCCCTCTGCGCGCCGCTGAGCACGGCGCCAGAGGCTGCGAGCGGCCCGCCGCAGGGGCGCCGGGGCGCGCGCCGCGGGCGCGCGCGCACCGCGTCGCCGTCGGCGCCGATGATGTTGACGTCGAGCGGGTAGTTGGGCGCGTTGGGCGCCTCCCAGGCGGAGCCCCACTTGTTGGTCATGTCCACGTAGCCGCCCTGGCTGCCCGACGTGCGCACCTGCACGCCCTTCACCGCCGCCATACCGCCCGCGCTCTGCGCGCGCCGCGCCGCGCGTCAGCCCGCGCGCCGCGCGAGGGCCCGGGCTGGCTGACGGTCAGGGCCTGCTGGCCGCCAGGGGCTGCTCCTGCCAGCGCCTGCGCACACCCTTGCCCGCCAACGCAGCCTGCTTGCTCACGAACGCGCGTGCCCGCCAGCCGCCCGCGAGGCGCGCGCAACGCCGCTGTGCGCGCGGGCAGGCGCCCGCGACATGCTCCGGGGCGCGCACAGGCGGCGGGGCGTGCCTCGACAAACAGGCGCAGCCAGCCGCCGGGCCCGGCGCTGTTGTCGACGCTGATCACGATCTTCTGCGGCGGCACGCACTCCACGCGCCGGTACTGGATGCTGATGCGCCCGGTGGACATGGGCGACAGCTTGTTGTACGTGAGCGCCTGGATGTCGATGTGGTCCGGCTCGCACTCGGGGCAGCTGTCCGTGATCTGCACGATCACCGACACCTGCGCGCGGCGCCGCCGCGGCCTCTCAGCGCGCCGAGCTCGCGCCGTGACGGCGCCACACGGGCCTTGCCGGACAAGCGTCAGGCAGGGCCTCGCAGGCAGGGCGTGCGGCCTGGGGGCCCGGTGACAAGATGCGGGCGTGCCTGCTCACTGCCGGTGATGCACCGCCCCTGGAAAGGCGCGCGGTCGACGCACTGGATCTGGAAGCACTGCCTGCGCGGACGCACGGGCGGGGCGTTGGCCCCACCGCTCGCGCGCGCCCGCCCTGCAACGCCCAGCGGCGCTGCTGCCTGTCCGCCGTGAGGAGACGCGCGCTGCAGTGTCAGCTGCGCAAGGTGACAGCCCTGCTCCCATGGCTCAAGCTGCAGGCAGCCTGCAGTCGGGGCGCAGCTGCTGCGGAGCAACGCGCAGCGTCGGCGCGCGCTCGCAGGTGGCGCGAGGCGGGGGCGCGCCCGCAGCCCTGCACCGGCCCCGCCACCGAGAAGGAGTTGCCGGACGACAGCGCCGCGACCGACCAGTACGGCCACACGCCCTTGTTCAGCATCCCGTACCCGCACGAGCCCTGCCGCCCGCGGCCACGGCGCGCGCACTTGCTGGGCCTGCGCGGTGCCTGCCCCTGCCGCCAGGCCTGCGGCCGTGTTCTGCGCAGTGCGCCCCGGTCCCGACTCGGCTCATGCATCAAGAGGCACCCCTTGTGCTGGTGCCCCGACAGTGCCACTTCCTCACACTGTCCGGGCCGTGTCGGCAGACTCTGCGGCGGTCGCAGCGGCCCAAGATGCCCGGGTGCAGTGCGCGGCAGCGCACCGTAGAAGTGCCCCAGCTGGGGTCATACGGGTTCTTCCCGTCCGCTGGCCCGCCATAATTTGTTGCAATGCCTGCCGCGCCCCTCGTCAGTCGCGAGCGGGCAAGCAGGGCGCCGGAAGCGCAGTAGCGCACGGCGGTGCAGCAGAGCGCTGACGTACCGTTTGTCCATCCCGACAGGGGGGTCGCTGGTCGGCAGGTCGGCAGCGCGCAGAGCGCCACCACGCAGCATGCGCCCGCAAGCCACCGTGGCCGCTCGCCCCTCGCGCGCATCTTTTGCCCTGCATGGCAGCCGCCAGTGACTCAGGGACGAAACTAGCGGAAGCCCGCACGCCTGCGCCGCCTGGCGCGGGTGGCAGTTTAGCGCTGCACCCTTGCTCTCCAAGCTTCCCGCCTCAGGGAATCCGCAGCTCCCGGCCGGGCGGCACACAACTAATTATGCTCCGGGCCCGCCCGCTGCGCGGCAGCGCCCTGCCGCACTCCCCCGGCTCCACGCCACTACATTTACCACAGACGCACGAACAGGCCGCCCGCGCCAGGCCTGGTGCGCGCGGCCGCGCCTGTTCTGCGGCGCAGCTGTCGCCCTGCGCTTCAAATACTCGCCGTATGCTCCCCACGTTTCAGCGCTGCCCGGTGTCGCTAGGCCAGCCCGGCAGCGGCAGAGACGCTGGCAGTGCCGCTGTGGTGCCGCGTCCCGGAGGCCTGCGGCCTGCACGCAGCCAGCGGCACTTGAGCGGCTGCCCCTCCATAGCCATAGCATGACGTCCTAGGGCGCCCACAAACCGAACGGCAACGCCAGGCTCCCGGTAACAGTGGTGCTGTGTCGGCAGCCTGGCTGGCCAGTGAAGTCTGGCCAGGGCGATGCTACAGGCACAAGCATGCACCTGCGGTGCCCCGCGCAGGACGGCCTCGCCTCTAGCTGTGCGTTCGCCCGAGACGCTGCGCAGCTGCTCCGGAAGCCAGCGCTGGCGGAAGCAGCCAAGTCTGGCGGCGGGCACTGACGCTAGCGTGCTGAGCGTACAGTGAGGATGATCTAATAATGTGGACGACCTCGGAGGTGGGCGAGCAGCAAGGTGACACTGCCTGTGGACTCGCTGCAAGGGCGACGGCAGGCGAGAAGCTTTGGATTACCTCAGAGTGCGTCGATGCCGGGCAAAGGTTGATGTAGGGTCGCGACCTCTGGGGCTCAGCGAGATGTCTGACCTTGGCGCAGGTGCGCGCTTTATAAGCCCAGGGCTACAGGTGGACAAGGTGGACGCTCTGCTGAGGCTTGGTACATAGCGCCCGTTGCGGTGGTGCTGTACACCCTGTGTCCGCATGCACATGGTCGTTGCGCGTGTTGTGCTTGCGGCAGTCCGAGGCTGTACAGGGTGCTAGAAGGTGATCCGGCCTTGGTGCCCCAAGCGGTGTTGCGCGGCACTGGCGGTGAAGCGGTTGCATGCCCTAAACCGCCGCGCTACAGCTGCCGGAACTCGAGGGGGGACACTGCCTATGCATACAGCCGTGCTTGCCAATTGTGACAAGCGTGGCAACACCCAAACAAGGCCCAGTACACATGGCCCGTTTTTAGTTCCTATTTCTTGGCCTGCGAAGCGGACCCCCTCTCCCCCTGCAGACAGACGGAGAGCGCTACAGACACGAGCGCTCCCGGCAACAGGTCACCTATGACGCCCTATCGTCTGCACTAACAAGACAAACACCCCCCCCCCAGGATTCCCAGCGGCCTTCCTTCAGCGCCGCGCCCAGCACACGCCCGGCCAGCGCCATCGACAGGAACAGACACCGGCGCAGGCTCGAATGGAGCGCCCCCCTCTGGCCTGCGCGCCCGCGCGGCCAGCCGCGCGCCCCGCCCTACAAGCCCTACAAGCTCTACAAGCTGGCCACGCCGCCGTACAGCGAGCCGTGGCGCATGCTGGCCTTGGCCTGCACGCACTTGGCCATCACGACGGACGTGCGCGAGATGACGTCCGTCTGGTAGAAGTTGGCCACGCTGCTCGCGAACGGCGCCTTGTCCGCAGCCGCCTTCTTGCCCGCGCGGTCCGCAAACGCCTGCGCGCGCGCACCCCCGCTGGACGCTGACCGAGCCTTCTGCCAGGTGATAGCCCGCGGCAGACGCGTGGCGAGCGCGGCGCTGCAGCGCCTGCGCCAGGCCACCCGCCGCCCCTCATCCCACGCTGAGCACGCAGTGGGGCCGACCTGCCGCTGCGATGCAGCTCCTGCAGTGCATCTACTCTTCTCAGCCAGCCCGGTAGGCTGCCGCCTAGGGCTCTGGCGGGGGCCCGGGGCCGCCGCGGCCGTGCAGCGCGCGCCTTGAAGTACTCGCCGTTGAGCCAGAGCGGCCGCTCGGTGGCGGCCACGCGGCCCAGGTGCGGCGCCAGCTCGGCCAGGCGCGCGCGCACGCCCTCGTCGCTGTCGTACGGCAGCGGCGCGCCGGCCACCTCGCTCAGCGCGCGCACGATCTGCCAGTCCGGCCGCGCGTCGCCCACGCGCGGCACCGCCGCCTGCGCGCGCGCGCCGGGCGCTGACGCGCAGGCGCCCTGAGCCGGCGCTCGCAGCATGCGCCCCGCTCGATGCCGCGCTCTGGGGCGGCGGCGGGACTGCGCGCGGCCGCACGGCGGCGGCAGGTTGCCAGCCTTTCCCGATCGCCCGCTGCCAGCCAGCCGTGCAGTCATGCTGCTGGCCGAGCAGCGGCTGCGCTGCCGGGCGCGCTCGAGGCACGCCTCCACCACTCAGCACACGGGTATGGAGCGCCGCTCGGCGCATGCAGCCAGGCATGCGCATGTCGCCCGCCCGCCCGAAAGAACCGCGTGACGCACCCGCGTGCGCTGCGGCCGGCCCTCAAAGTTCACGAAGGTGGCCGTCTTCTCAGTGTAGGCGGCGCCAGGCAGGACCACGTCCGCGCGCGCCGCGCCGCGGTCGCCATGGTGCCCCTGCGCGAGCAGCCCGCGCCTCGCGCTCGGGGTGCGTGGCTGCCAATGCAAGAGAGGCCGACCGGCGCATGCCAGCCCGTCCTGCATGGCAGCGAGAGCTGCCCGCCACCGGCATGCCGACCTTGCCGGCATGCTGAGCCAGCACGAGCAGGCAACGAGTGGGCCTCGGGCGCAAACTCAACGCAGCGCGGGAGCCGCCACTCGCTGTGAGCCTGTTGGTTTCCACCTGACTGCGACGCGCCCAGTGCTGGAGGCCCGGGGCGGGCGCAGCGCGTTGCGGGCGCACCTGGTAGATGACAAACGCGCCCGCCGGCACGTCCGCGTCCGCGTAGTCGTCCGAGCCGAGCAGGTAGACGACCTTGGGCGGCGGCGCGCCGGGCGCGGACGTGCGCGCGGAGGGCAGGAACCCTATGTCCAGCGCGCCCACGCGCGACGCCATGTCGTGCAGCACGTTGTAGCCGTTCCAGTCCTCCTTCACCACGCCCGCCTTCTCCACCAGCTCGTGCACCTGGCCGGCGGGTTAGGGTACGGGGTTAGGGCAGATCGGGCATGCTGCAGCGGGCGAGCAACCCCCTCAGTGTCGCAAGAGCGCTCGGCCCGCATGCGCAGCCGGGCGCCCCTTGTGTGCCTGGCGCTCAGTCAGTGGCCCTCACGCACTCGCTCGCACTCTTGGCGAGGGGCGATCCGGGGCGCGCGCCTGCTGCAGCACGGCCGCGCGGTCGGGCCGCGCGAGCATGCCGGGGCCGACGATGATGGCCGGGCGCTCGGCCGCCTGCAGGCGCTCCAAAACGGGCTCGCCCTTGAGCAGGCCGGCGAGCGCGGCGGCGCCCTCGCCCAGGTGCTCCACCGGGTAGCTTAGGTCGGCGGCCTCGCCGATAGACGCGATGGGCGTGCCCTCCAGCCACGTCTTGCGGATCCTGCAGAGCGCCCCGCAGGTCAGCCGCGCCCGGCGCTGCCGGCGCCGGCGGCGTGCCGCCCAGCTGCGCCCTGAGGGACAAGCGCAAGTATCCAGGCTGGAGACCGGCTCGCTTTGCCACCGCCGGCGGCGCCCCTTCCGGCCGTGCAGGTCCAACGCCCTGTGTCTCCGCCCCGACGCCAATTCCCGCCGCTGCCTCAGGCGGCGCTGCAGCTGCGCATGCAGCGACCCCAGGGCTCGGCGCTGATACGGGCCGATGCAGCCACCGACGCACGCGGGGCGCAGGCGCACCGCGCGTTGAACACGGGCGCCTCCACGCGCGGGTTGGTGCCAATGAGCAGGATGGCGTCCGCGGCCTCGATGCCGGACACGGTGGTGTTGGCGAGGTACGTGCTGCGCACGTCCGCGTCCAGCTCGGGGCAGCCGGAGTCGACTTGCGTCGCGCCGCTGCCCAGCCGGTTCGCCAGGTCCTGCGCGGCGCGGCGCGCCGGGCGTCAGCGCGCGGCAGGGTAATAGGGTAGGGTTAATGCGCGCGCGCGCGCAGCCGGGCTTTTTCGTGCTGCGTCGCTGCCCCCAGCAGCTCAGCGGTCCCGGCCTTCCCGTGCACCGGTCGCGCACGCGCGCTCGTGCAGCGCCTTTTGGGCCCAGCCGCTGGCAAGCTCTGACCCGAAAGCACCCACGCTGCTCACAGCGCAGTGATGGGGCGGCCCACAGGATGCTACTACCGTTGCGTGCGCGCGCACCTTGAGTGCGGCCATCGACTCCAGGTCCGCCAGCCGCCCAGCAATGAAGCGCAGCTCGTTGCCCTTGACGCTCTTGAGCGCCTCGGCCGCCGCTGACAGCGCCTCACGCCACTGCGCGGGCCGCAGTGCCTGCCGCGCGCCCGCGCCAACGGTCGAGCTCGCGGCACGTGTGGGCGCGCGGCCGGCCGCCGGGCTGTCATCGCCCGCGCGTCGCTCGTGCCCACTTGGCACAGGCGCCTCGCAAGGCTTGGCAGCCGTGGGGGTGGACAGAGCGGTGGCAGTTATGGAAAAGCAGTCCATGGTCCCCGCCGCGTCCAGCGCAGCCCAGTGTCCGTGCCGCGCAGGCCCATGCGGCAACGGCACGCGAGGACGACCGGGGTCGCGGGGGATGGCATGCGGGCGGCGCGCACCCCGTCCATGACAGGTATAGGGGTAGGGATAGCGCGCACCCCGTCTGACCGCACGAGGGGCACGTTGAGGCGCTGGCGCTTGAGGCCGTCGTACTGGAAGCGCGCCTTGTCGCTGATCCACTCCTCGTTGACCGCGTCGTTCTGCACCGGCACGATGCGCATCACCTGCGCGCACAGGCCCTCCCCTGACCTTCACCCTCAGCCTTACCTTCACCTGCGCGCACGGCTCGCAACAGCCCCCAGCGCAGCGCCCGGCCACCCCCAGGATGCACACGCGCTCTAGCACGCCCAGCACACACCTGCTGTAGTGCGCTGGTCGCCAGAGAGCCCAGCACACAGCTTGGGGGCGATCCTCGCGCTGCTAAGTGTGACGGAGCGCCCCTCAGCAGCAGCCACGTGCTGGCCATGGCATGGCTGCAACCCTGCACTGAGCCGGGCCCATGGCGACGCGCCCTGCCACAGGCGCGAGCGCGCGCGCGTGCGCGCACAGGCCTGCACGCAGTCCCCGATGCGAGCCGTCGAGCTGAGCGCGCGCGTGCGCGCGCGGGGCGGCGCGCCTCGGCGCCGCGCGAGTCGACGCGGATGTTGGAACCGAGGCCGTCGCTGACGTCCACGGATTCGGTGCTCTTCAGCTCCCAGTTGCGCGCGGTGAACGCGAACGGCTTGCTCGTCAGCGCGCCGACGGGGCACAGGTCGATCACGTTGCCGCTCAGCTCGCTCTGCAGCATCTTCTCCACGTAGGTGCCGATCTCCGACGCGTTGCCGCGGCCGGTCATGCCCAGGTCCTGCACGCCTGCGCGCCCGAGCGCGCCGCCCGCTGATGAGCCGCCGCTTGACGGCGATGCAGCCGTCTTCCTGACCCTCACCCTAAGCCTATCTGCAGCATCTTCTCCACGTAAGTACCGATCTCTGACGCATTGCCGCAGCCCGTCATGCCCAGGTCCTGCACGCCTGCGCGCCCGCGTGCGCCGCCGCGCCCGCCAGTGAGTAGCCGCTCGACTACCTCGCCGCGGGCCGCCTACATGCCCTGCTACGCCAACTGCTCCGTCAATGCTCGGCCGCACGAGGCCCTGCTCTGATAAGGCCGCCGGCCTGTGCCACGACCCGGCAGGCTGTGCCTCGGCAGCCCCGCCGGCCGCGCGACCTAAGACCGCTCCAGCGCCTGGACCAGCGGGGGCGCCACGGGCGCGGGCGCGCGCCCGCGATCTCGGTCGCAAAGCGCACGCAGCGCGTGCAGTGGATGCAGCGCGTCATGACGGTCTTGACCAGCGGCCCCAGGTTCTTATCCTTGACGGAGCGCTTCATCTCCGTGAAGCGCCCGCGATCGCTCCCGAACTGGAATGACTGCGCGCCGACGAGCGCAGCTCTGTCAGGCTCAGCTCTGTCAGGCGCTGCACACACGCCCCTCGTCACCTGGCCACTACGCTGCCCCACAGGCCGTGCGCGGGGCCGGCGAGCCAGCTGCCGCTATCGCAACGCGACACGCGCAACAGGCGGCGCGCTTGCGCGGCGCAATACGTCGAACGCGGCGCAGGGCGGGTGCGGCCGGCGCTGCGGGCGGGGGTTGCGCGCCTGGTCCTGCAGGTCGCACTCGCCGCCCTGGTCGCAGATGGGGCAGTCCAGCGGGTGGTTGATCTGGCGCGCGCAGCAGCACGGCGTCAGCCGCCGCGCCGACAGCCACCCGGCTCGCTCGCTAAACGCAGCAGGCCTGCTGTCTTTGCGCCACACGTGCGCAGGGCGCCGGGAGCGCGGGCGCGCGGGCCGGCGCGCGCGTGCGGCAGCGCACCAGCATGAACTCCATCACGCCCTCGCGCGCCTTGCGCACGAGCGGCGTCTCGGTCTTGACCACCATATTCGGCGCGGCCGGCATCGCGCACGACGCGACCGGCTTGGGCGCCTTGGCGACCTGCGCCGCGGCGCAGCCGGCTCGCCGACGCACGACCAGGGCCACCCTGGGCCCCGCTCGGGCGCCGCGGGCCTTGCAGGGAGGCGCGCCACAGCGTGCATGTCGCGTGCGGTGGCGCGCGGGCGCGCAGTGGCAGCGCGCACCTCGACCAGGCACATGCGGCAGTTGCCGGCGATGGACAGCCGCTGGTGGTAGCAGAACCTGTGCGCCCGCGCGCGCCCCGCTCAGCTTCGCGCCGCGCCGGGGCCGCGAGCTCGCCGGGCGGGCTCGCGCGCTCGCGCCGCGCCTGGGGATGTCGATGCCGGCGGCCTCGCACGCCGCCATCACCGTGGAGCCCTTCATCACCTCGACCTGCTTGTCGTTCACCGTGACAATGATGTGGTTGGGCGTGCTGGGCTTGAGCGGCTCCTTGGCCGGCTCCGCCGTGGCAAAGCCTGCGCTCTGCACGCACGCTGCCTGCGGCGCGCCGCGGCGCCGCGCCGCGAACAGCGCTGCGCGCCCCAGCGCCATCGCGTGCTCGCGCGCCATGCCTGCACTCTCTTTTGGCTCAGCGCTCGGTCCTTGCGCAGAGTTGTCCGCACAGGGCTGGCGCACCTGCTTCTCCAACAAAGAGCAGGGTCAGCAGAGGTGACCTAAACAACCTAGCAGCCTGACCTTATCTGGAGGCAACGCAGCTGATATGTTGCAAGCGTGCAGGCAGATTGCAATTGCGTTGCTTGGACAGTAGCTTGACTGATCTCCGATCAAGCAACTATTGCTACATAGCACGGTCGCCGCTGTTTCAGCGGAGCGCTCAGGCTCGCAACAAGGTTCAGGTGCAGACGATATACGGCCCTGACGCTGTAGCACATGTCAGTTGCTGCATACACGCAGCTATTCTGAACAACGCATAACCATCCCCGCACGCATTGCGCAGGTCGTGCGTGACACAGCAACATGGTCGCACACACGTGCCTCTGGGGCGCGCCCGTGGCGGCCCGCCCGCTGTCGCAGCGCGCGCAGGCCCGGCCCGGCGTGGTCGCCCAGGCCGTGTCCGCGCCGCCTGCGCCTGCAAAGACGCAGCTGAACACGTCCCGGTCCGAGGAGGCGCGCGCCCGGCTCTCCTGCCCAGCGAGCGGGTGCTTGGGCCCGCGCGCATGCTTGCCTGCCGCGCGTCGCGCCTGCCCGTAAGCCGCGTGGCGCGTTTACGGCCGAGCTCGCGGGGCGAGCTGCTGGACGCCACAGGCGTTGCAGCAGCGGGTAGCGCGCGCAGGTGTTCAAGGAGGCGCTGACGCTGCTGCCGGGCGGCGTCAACTCGCCGGTGCGCGCGTTCAAGTCGGTCGGCGGGCAGCCCATCATCTTCGACCACGTCAGCGGGCCCTACTGCTTCGACGTGGACGGCAACAAGGTGCGGCGCGCCCGCCGGCGGGCCCATGCGGGGCGTCTTGCCTGCGAGCGCGCCGCCTGGCCGCGGCAGGGTGCTGGTCGCCTGCAGGCAGCGCTGCGGCACCCGCACGGCCCTGCACAGGCTTTGCAGGCGCGCCTGGTTGACTGACCGGCGGCGCCCGCGCGCGCCAGTACATCGACTACGTGGGCAGCTGGGGCCCGGCCATCGTCGGCCACGCGCACCCGGAGGTGTCCGAGGCGCTGAAGGAGCAGATCTACAAGGCGCGCGCCCGCCCGCCTGCCGATGCGTCGCACGCGCGCCCACGCCGCCTTTGCTTCTTTGGCCCGGCTCACCCAGTGCGCCGCCTGGCCGCCGGCTGGAACGGCCCATTGTCTGACGCGACGACGGCAGCGGAGCACGGCCGGCTGTTCGGCAGGCCGTCCAGCGCGTGCCCGCCGCGGCCGCGGCCGCGCCGGCCCGCCGGCGCGGCGTGCGACCCGGCCTCGCCGCGGCTCAGCGTGCCGCGCCGCGCGCAGGGCACCTCGTTCGGCGCGCCGTGCGCGCTGGAGAACGTGCTGGCCAAGATGGTCATCGAGCGCGTGCCGAGCGTGGAGATGGTGCGCTTCGTCAACAGCGGCACGGAGGCGTGCCTGTCGGTGCTGCGGCTCATGCGTGCGCACACCAAGCGCGACAAGGCGCGCCGCCCGGCCCGCCGCGCCCGCTCGCCTTGCCATTGCCCCCTTACGCCTGCTCCCGCCCGGACGTCGGTCCGGGCCTGCCTCTGCACGCGCATGCGGCACAACATGCAGCGCCCGCGCACGCGCCGGCACCACCTGGCGGCCGTTCCAGCGTCCGCCGCCGGCGCGCGCCGAGGCCGGCCGGCCGCGGTGCTGCACGCGCCCGGGTCGTGCTGGGCGCCGCCCTCGCGGCACGCTCGGACCCTGCTTCCCGCCGCTGCGGGCGCGCTGATGGCAGAGCAGAGTAGATTTTTTTTTCACAAACAGAAAATGTCTAATAACATAAAAAATGAAAACTTATCCCTTTCTGACGCGGCGAATGCGCGCGCGAGCGCCCCAGGTGCTCAAGTTCGTGGGGTGCTACCACGGGCACGCGGACAGCTTCCTGGTGCAGGCCGGGTCCGGCGTGGCCACGCTGGGCCTGCCGGACTCGCCCGGCGTGCCCGCGAGCTCCACGGGTGCGCGCCCGCGCCTCCGCCGTCCGCCCGCCTCCCCTGCATCTGCACGGCAAGCGCCCGGCATCCTCCAGTCGCAGGAGGTCTGCACTCACTGGTCGTCACGCGCGCACGCACGCGGGTGGAGCAGGGGAAGCCGCAGGTGACCAGAACGTCCAGCCAGCGTGAGTGTAGGGCGGGCGCCCTGCTGCCACCTCGGCTCGGCTGCACTGTTAGAGCTGGGTGTGGGTGGGCGCCGCGCGCGTGCGAGGACGGGGGGCGTCGGCGGTGCGCCGCGTCAGAACGCGCCTCGTGCACGATCACAGCGCAGTCGTCTGCTGACGCGGCGTCCCCGGGGGTGCGCGCAGCCACCACGCTGACGGCGACCTACAACGACCTGGAGGGCGTTCGGAAAGTGTTCGAGGCCAACAAGGGCGAGATCGCGGGCGTGATCCTGGAGCCGGTGGTCGGCAACTCGGGCTTCATCGCGCCCACGCAGGAGTTCCTGCAGGCGCGCGCGCTCGCCTCGCGCGCGCCAGCGCATGCCCCGGCGCACGCGCGCCTCGCGTCATGTCGCGCGCGCGGCTGGCGCGCGTGCTTGCGGCGTGCTCATCCTCCTCGGCTCCTGCACCGCGGGGCCCCCGGCGCCGGGCGTGCGGCAGTGCCAGGCGCTCGACGCAGCCCCCAACGCCCGACGCAGCCCACGACGCCAGGCAGCGGCGCCGCCGAGCCGCGGGCGCCGCGCGCAGGGCCTGCGCGACGTGTGCACGGAGGACGGCGCGCTGCTGTGCTTCGACGAGGTCATGACCGGCTTCCGCATCGCCAAGGGCTGCGCGCAGGCGCACTTTGGCATCACGCCCGACCTCACCACCGTGCGCGCCCGCCCCCCTCTGATCGCCCAGCGCGCACCGCAAGGCTGCGCCGCCCCCAGGCAAGGCACGGCGCTCTGGCGGCGCAGCTTGGGCAGGCGCTGGGCGCGAGCAAGCCCTGCAACACGGAACGGTGCTGCCAATCATCATCTTCGGGCCCGCTTGCGCGTTGCGCGCGTTGCGCTCGGGAGAAGCCAGCACGGAGCGCGGCGCTGCATGCGGAGGCGGCCGGGCGCGGCGCTGCGCATGGCAGGTCGCGTGCGCTCGCGGCCTGAGCGCGGCGGCGCGCGCGCGCGCGCAGATGGGCAAGGTCATTGGCGGCGGCCTGCCGGTGGGCGCGTACGGCGGCCCGCGCGAGATTATGGAGCTCGTCGCCCCCGCAGGTGCGCGCGCCGGGCTCGCCACGCGGGCGTAGGCTCCGCCTGCACGCGCTGCGCGGCCTGGGCGCCGCACGCATGCCGCCCGCATGCCGCCTTGAGGGTAGGCAACACGTGCATCACGTCGGATCGCAGCCCGGCCCTGCCAGGCCGGCTGCGGGGCCAGGCTCGGGGCTACGTCGCGGCTGTGGCGGGGCGGGCGGGACAGCGGTGCGTGGTGTGAGGGGCGAGGCGGCGGCACCTGATGCGGCGAGCGGGCAACGCTGCCATCGGCCCGACGGCGCCCGGCGCCGCCACCGCCGGCGCCGCGCCGAGAGCGCGCGGTGCGCATGGCGCCCGAGCAAGGCGCGGCGCGCAGGCCCGATGTACCAGGCGGGCACGCTGTCGGGCAACCCGCTGGCGATGGTGGCCGGCATCAAGACGCTGGAGATCCTGGGCCGGCCGGGCGCGTACGAGCACCTGGACGCCGTGACCGGCCGCCTCATTAACGGCCTGCTGGACGCCGGCCGGGCCGCCGGGCACGCACTGTGCGGCGGGCACATCTCAGGTGCGCCGCAGCGTCTCCCCCCGTGCCCCAACACCCTCGGTGTGCGCGGCCGCGCCGCGCTCCTCGTCGCGCTGCCGCGGCGACACCTCCGGCGCGCTGCGCCGCGCGTTTGCCTGCTCGTCCCTCGGTGTGAGGTTGCAGCCTGGCTCCTGGTGTCAAGTGCGCCCCGTGCCTGTGCAGTTGCGGCGATGTGTCGTTCACGCTGCTGCACCGTGCCCGCCTGCCTGCGTGCAGCACGCCCTAGGAGCCGCGATCGGCGCCCTGCCTTCACCAGCCACTGCAGAGTATCGTTGATATAAAGCACCGTATAGAGCACCATGACAGGCGCCCACAGGTGTGGCTCAGAAGCGCGCTCGGCCCGTGCGGCAGGCATGTTCGGCTTCTTCTTCACGGAGGGCCCCGTGACGTGCTTCGAGGACGCCGAGAAGGCCGACCGCGAGAAGTTCGGCCGGTGGCACCGCGGCATGCTCGAGCGCGGCGTGTACCTTGCGCCCTCCGCGTACGAGGCACGCCCCTGCCCGGGCGAGGCCCTTTTGAGTCGGCTGGTCACGTGTTCTGACCCAGGGCAGCATTCTCCTGCCCGCCATGCCTTGCATACATGCACCGGCGTTTCCACACCGGCTCTAACGGGCGCGCCTCACCCGCACAACAACATCACCTGCACAACAATGTGTTGCTGCAGCATCTGTGCCTTTATATCTCCTGCACTCCTTTCCTGCCAGCAACAGGGATATTGCTCTGTGCATGATGTGTTCGCATGCGCACATACCAAATTGCTCCTTGCTCTTGAGTGCATTTCAGGGGGCGCCGTGCCGAGGAGGCCCGTGGCGTGCAGGCGGGCTTCACGTCCCTGGCACACACGGAGGAGGACGTGGACCGCACTATCGCGGCTGCAAAGGAGGTGTTTGCGGAGCTGTAGGCCGGCCTCTGCTCAGGCCCAGGGGAACCGCCGCGCCGCTAGGAGGTCTAAGCTGTCTCGTCTGGTCTCTGCGCTGCTCCGGACGCATGAGGCGACCCCCCGTGATGCACCAGTGCCCATGCATGGCAATTGCCATCTGGGGCGCTGTGCCTTGGTTTGTCCCCAACAGGAGTAGACAGGATGTAAGAATGCCAAGTCTGTGCACCACTGCTCCACCCCTTGAAAAGGGTTAGGCTGCTCCAGCGCCTAGCGAGTAGTCCTATTTCACTAGTTTCTTGCTCGATCTCTGCTCCGCTTACTCAACGCAAGAACTGCACCTTAGCCTGACACAAGGAAGCATTCACATCAGCAGTCAAAGAATGTGAAGCGAACTGGCGTGGCCGGGATGTTGGAGGAAGGCGCCCGCCTGAGCGTGGCGGTGGACGGGGTGAGCCAAGGCTCCACAGCCAACCATGTCACAGTGCTGCATCCTTGTGGTTGTCCCTGTTGTACTACTGCAAGTGCAACTGTGTGACGGCAGAGTGACTTCTTGTCCGCCAGGGCCCGGACAAGCCTGGGACGGTGGTGAGCAGCAGCAGAGGCTCCGTCGCGAAGGTCCAGTTTGACGACGGGGTGCGCAGCCCGGAGCGCGCGCTGCCCAGTAGCATGCATCAGCCGTTTCCAGCCGTCACGCCCGGGCGCGCGAGCGGGCAGGGCGTGGGGCGAGTGAACCTGGAGGAGCAGTCGTACAAGGAGCTGGCCACCGCACCGGGAGTGGGGCGCCATGAGCCGCCCGGCGCCGCTGCCGCCGCCAGCGTCCCCGGCGCGTCTGAGGCCGCAGTTGAGCGTGCCGTGTCGGCCGGGCGGGCAGCTGCGCCGCAGGCGGTGACCACCGCGCCTGCGGCGCGCAAGCGCGGCAAGCGCGCCGCAGAGACGCCGGCAGGCGCGCCGCCGGAGCCCGCGGCGGCCGCGCTCGCTGTGAAGCGGCGGCGCAGGGAGGGCGCGGCCGCACCCGCGGCGCCCGTGCCGCAGGAGCCTGCCCCGGGACCGGATTCGATCGGGGAGCAGGCCGGAGCCGCGGGCGCTGCCAAGGTGCAAGCGGGCCGCGCCGCGCAGCGGGGCTCCACGTCCAGCAGGGAGCGCGGGGCGCGGGCGCCGCTGGGGCTGCCCGCACGGGCTGCGGGCGCGCGCGCCAAGCGCGCGGGCGGCGCGGGCGGCGGGGAGGCCGCGCCGGACGCGGCAGCGGGCGGGGAGCCCGCCGGCGCGCCGGCCGGCGCGCGTGAGCGAGCGC